>Ga0153915_10000120_pt1 | contig 68443 bp, 61 predicted proteins | sample Opewatmetagenome_2_FD_107003 | JGI IMG/M metagenome (GOLD analysis project Ga0153915, IMG submission 107003) | Freshwater wetland microbial communities from Ohio, USA - Open water 3 Core 3 Depth 3 metaG | ecosystem: Environmental > Aquatic > Freshwater > Wetlands | place: USA: Ohio, Lake Erie...
AGCGCGTGTTTGACGAGACTGTCCGTGGCATTGTAGGCGGTGAGCAGGCGGAAGGCCTCTTCGCGGGTCGGAACGTGTTCTTCCATGGCTGATCCCTCCGATTTCGCCGGGAGTGTATCCCAGCCCGGGCCGTGGGGCAAGACGAAGGGACTCACGCGGACGGGGGCCATGCCTATCGAACCTCCATGCGGCGCACGGGGATTCGTTCCGCTGCTGCAATACAGGGAAAAAACCCGAATCAGGACGGAGTCATCCGCATTTTCACGACCCTCCAGGTGTTCGCCTACGGCTTCGTCCTGACCTGGCCCGCGACGACGCTCTTCGTCGTGGTCGCCTTCTCCAACATCCAGGACCGCCGTCGTTTCTCCGGCGAGCGGTTCATGATTATATTCCACCCATGGGAGATTCCAGGGATCATGAAGGCCTTCCCCGCTCGTTCTTCGATCTCGTGGAAACCTCCGAAAAACCGGTGCTCGTCGATTTCTGGGCCGAATGGTGCGGACCCTGCCGCATGGTCTCCCCGGCCGTGGAACGCGTGGCCGGAGAGCTGTCCGGCAGGGTCCTGACAGTCAAGGTGAACGTGGACAGGAAGCCGGACGTGGCCGGCCGCTATGGAATCCAGGGCATTCCCACCCTCATGCTCTTCCATCACGGCAATGTGCTCATGCGCCTTGTGGGTGCCCATCCCTACGAGGAGATCCGGCGGAGCGTGCTGGAAGCCCTGCGGTAGCCGCGGGATGAGGGCGGACCGGCCGCGTCCCGCTCAAGCTCCGGTCCCGGGCCTCCTATCCTCCTGCTTCCGGCCGCAGGCGGGGCAGAACGTCGCCTTCTCCCCGATCCTCTTCCCGCATCCCTGACAAGTCCTGCTCTTCATGATCAGCCGGGTCACCAGAAGGTAGATGAGCAGGCAGGAGGGGACATTGAACAGGCCGAAGAAGCCCCAGAGGAACGCGTGCTCCCCGCGCCGCGATGCATCCCTGTAGATCCACAGTGCCTGGCAGAGGAGGGCTGTGGCCAGGAGGATCCAGGCCCAAACGGGCATCGTCTCGGGTCGTTTCAGGTCCATTGTGCGTCTCCTTGCGCCCGGCGCCGCAGGATCGCCAGGCCGATGAAGGGAAGGACGAGGAACACGGCGGCCTGGAAGCCGAGGATCCAGACGCCATATCCGCAGGCGCCCGCCAGGATCATCCCGGACAGGAGGACCAGGGCAAGGGCAAGGAACACGGCGAAACGCCGTATTTCCCTCTGCTTTGCTGAGACGGCGCGCGCCTTTTGCAGGGCGAGATCGGCAGCGAAATAATCAGCCCGGGACGTCCCGCCGGATGCCGCCTCCGGGCCGGAAAGGCCCTCCAGGAGCGCCGCGAAATCCCGGCATCCGGGGCAGGATGCAAGGTGCTCCGCCACCAAGGGGGAACGAGAGTTGCCCCTGGAATCCACGAGTTGCCGCCTGATTCCATCACATGGATGATCCATCACGATCCTCCCCCATCGCCTCCCGGAGGTCCGCCAGGGCCTCGTGGATCCTCGATCTGACGGTGCCCACGGGGCAGCCCAGGACCGCCGCGATCTCCTCGTAGGACAATCCCAGTTCCAACCGCAACGCGAGGGCTTTCCTCTTCTTGAGGGGAAGCCCCGCGAGGAGCTCCCTGGCCCTTCCGGCGTCCACGCGCCTCTCCACGGCCTCGGCCGCCCGCCCCCCGTCGCCGACATCGTCCCTGTCGCCGAGGAGAAGGGGCTTGCGGCGCCGCAGGCTGTCCCGGTAGAGATTCGCAGCAATGGCGAGGAGCCAGGTCCTGAAGCTCGACCTGCCCTGGAAGGACTTCAGGCCGAGGATCGCCTTCACCATCACGTCCTGGGCGAGGTCCCTGGCGGCGTCCTCGTCCCCGCAGAGCCTCCTCAGGAAACGAAAAACCGCGTCGTGGCTCCTGGCCAGTTCCTCCCGTAGGACGCCTTCCTCCATTCCGTTTCCCCGCACCGGTCCTGGCCTCCATGACCGCCTCTCAGGATCTCCTGCCGCCCGTCACGGCGGATGCGCAGCACAACAGTAACACGACCGCGGCGCACGCGATAAGCGCGGGCAGGAGGAAGCCGTTCCAGCCGTCCACGGGAAGCGAGGCGGCTCCCATGGCCAGTCGGGAGGGAAGAACCTTGTCGAAACGCAGCAGGGACCCCAGGGCGGGCAGGCCGTAGACGACCGCCACGGATGCGAGGGACGCCGCGATCCCGGATGGGAAAACGGCGCTCGCGGCGACGACCAGGGCCGTCAGGTAGGCGAAGTATCCCGCCATGAGGAGGCCCGCCCCGAGGGGGAAGGAGGGTTCCACGGCAGATCCGGGGAAGAGGAGCCCAGCATAGAGATAGGAGACGAAGACGGCGCACACGAGAACGACGGCGAGGAAGCCCGCGTAGGCCAGCGTCTTGGCCAGGATGATGCCGGGAAAGCCTGCTCCCTTGACGCGGGGCATGACGTACACCCCGTCCTTCCGTTCCTTCGCGACGATCCCCCCAAGGGAGAGGCAGACGACGAAGCCCAGGATCTCGAAAAGGTCGCCCAGGAAAGTCCCGAAGGCATAGTCCCTGGTGGCGGGGAACAGGGAAGAGGCGTCCATCCCGACCTGGGCCTTCATGATGGCGGGCATGAGCTTCAGCATGACGGGATCCAGGAAGGCGAAGAATGCCGCAGCCACGGCGAGGATGAGGAAGCGGTAGCTGCGCGCTCCCTCCAGGAATTCCTTTTTGAGCCAGGGGATGAAACTATTCATGACGCCCCACCTTCGACAAAAAAAGTTCCTCCAGGGTGAGCCTGCGGGGATTGAGTGACAGCACGGGAAGATCGAGGTCCGCCAGGGCGCGTACGAGGGACCGCCGCCCGCCGTCGGGATCCCCAGGCTTCATGAGGAGCGAGGCGTGGAGCCCTCCGTCCGCCGGCTCCACGGACCGCGCGAAGGGAAGCGTGGAAATGGCCTTCCATTCGGACGCCGAAAGCGGCCGGCGGAACGCCAGGTCCATCCGGTCCGAGAACCCCTCGCCCACCAGATCCCCCATGGATCCTTCCAGAAGGATGCGGCCCCTGTCGATGAGGGCGATCCTGTCGCAGATCCTCTCGATGTCGCTCAGGATGTGGGTCGAGAGGAAAACCGTCCTGCCTTCCGCCTTGAGGGTCAGGATCAGGTCGACGACATCCTTCCTTCCCTCGGGATCCAGGGCGCTGGAAGGCTCGTCCAACACGAACAGGTCGGGATCCCCCAGGAGGGCGCAGGCGAGCCCGAGCCTTTGGCGCATGCCGCGCGAATAGCCGCCCGCCCTGCGGTGGGCCGCCTCCGTCAGGGAGACCCTGGCAAGAAGCCGGTCCGCTTCCGTTTCCGGCAGACGCATCGTTCCCGCGACCAGGCGGAGGTATTCCCTGCCCGTAAGGGCTTGTGGAAAGGCGGGCTCCTCGGGAAGGAATCCGATCCCAGTGGCGTTTCGGGTCCCATGGGACCGGCCGTCGATCTCGCAAAGGCCGGTATCGGGACGCGTGAGGCCGACCAGGATACCCATCGTCGTGGTCTTTCCGGCCCCGTTCGGGCCGATGAAGCCGTAAACCTCACCCCCACGGACGGAAAGGCTGATGCCGTCCAGGGCGGTCTTCGACCCGAACCGCTTCGTGACGCCCTCCATCCGCACCCGGATCCCCTCCGTGCTCATGCGTCCCTCCGCCTGCCGAAGAGCAGGAACGCGATGGGACCGATCAGGTTGACGAAGAGGACGATCAGGCACCAGACGGCCTTGTTCAGGTTGGCCGTGCCATGCTTGAGGATCCGTACGACGCAGTAGAGGGCGAGGCCGAGCTGCATGGCGACGATCGGGATGACCATCGCCGCGAGCTCTCCGATCTGCATTCCTTCGAACATCTTCCGCCTCCGTTGCCTATTGGACGCACCGGAGGCGGAAAAGTTCATTATTTGGCCACGAGGAAATAAAAGTCCTTGACGGCGATCTCCTTGCCGCCGTAGGGGATGTACGCCTTGTCATGGTTCGGGTTGTACTTGCCGGGAACCATCTGGGCGCTCTTGTAGTCGGCCGCGATGACGAACAGGTCGCTGCCGTCCGAATCGTAACCTCCCACCACCGCGTCCCCGTCGCTCGTGTCGGACGCATGGACCCACTGGCACCGCTTGGCGATCTTGGGGGGGAGGACCAGGACTTCGAAGTTATTCACGACGACTTCCGCGCCGCCGTAGCAGACGTAGGCGGTATCGGTGAGCGGATTGTATTTCCCGGGAACCAGGGAGGATTGATCCTTGTTGAGGGCGCGGATGACGTACAACGCGGCTCCATCGGAATCCGTCCCGGCGGCCACGGCGTTTTCCCAGTTGGCCCCATCGGAATCGACCCAATAGGCGCTCAGGTCGATTGCACCGACGAGGGAGACGGAGACGAGCGCGGCCATGAACAAGACAAGCAGGGGTTTTCTGACAGACATGTTCACCTTCCTATGGATTGGATGGAAAAAAGAATAGCATGGAACGGGAGAAAATCTCGAGCCCCCGCACGAAAACCCCCCGGCCTTGACGGGACAACCGGTGCCCCCTATGCTTGCCCCATGTCCCCATCAGCCGATGCGCCGGCGTCCGGGGCGGGGAGCGGCGGCGTGACGCAACCGCCTCATCAACCGGGATTGAGCCCGGGATCGGCGGAAGACATGGAACAGGAACCCGAACGGATCATCGAGGAAGGCATCTCGGACGGGACGTTTCCCGGCGCGGTCGTGCTGGTGGAGAAGGCGGGGCGTACCGTGCTTTCCGTTGTGCGGGGCAACCGGCAACTGCAGCCGGTCCGGGAACCCATGACGGAGGATACGTTGTTCGACCTTGCCTCCCTCACCAAGCCGCTTGCTACGGCGCCCATGGTTCTCGCTCTCTGCGATCGGGAAGGCATCGAACTCTCGAGCAGCCTCGGACGTTTCCTTCCCGAGCTGTGTCCCGAGGCCGCCGCCATCACGATCCTGCAGGCCCTGCTTCACACGGGAGGACTCCCGCCGGTGCCTGACCTCTACCGGGAGTTCCCCGATGCCGGAAGCGCGGATCCGGCCGCCGCGGAGCGGCTGCTCCTTTCCCGTCGCCCCACAACCAAGGCCGGAACGGAAGTGGTCTACAGCTGCACCGGCTACCAGCTTCTCGGCCTGTTCCTCAAGCGCGTGGGCGGCCGGCGCCTGCGAGACCTGTTCCGGTCCCTCGCCGCAGAACCCTGCGGCCTGACGGACCTCGAATTCAGCCCGGAAGGGGAGGCCCGGAGGCGCGCCGCGGCCACGGAGCGCTGCCCCTGGCGGGGGCGCTGGATCCGAGGGGAGGTGCATGACGAGAACTCCTGGTGCCTTGGCGGCGACGCGGGCAACGCCGGGCTTTTCGGTACGGCCTCCTCGGTGCTGCGGTGGCTTTCCGTCTTCAGCCGCGGGGGCGTGCTCGGGGGCGTGCGGGTGCTCCCGGAGCCGGGCGTGCGCCTCATGCGCACCTGCCTCACGGAGGGGATGAACCGGCGCAGGGCCGTGGGATTCATGATGCACGATGCCGAGGCGCCCGTGGGCCCCCTGTACGGCGCGGACTCCTTCGGACACACTGGATTCACGGGAACGAGCGTCTGGACGGAGCCTTCCCTCGATCTGCGGGTGGTGCTCCTGACCAACCGCGTCCACCTCGGAAGGGCGGGCACGGACGTGAAGATGAGGGAGTTCCGCCTGCGCCTGCACGGCGCCGTCCGCCGCGCGTTCGCCTAGGGAAGCGGGCGGCGCCCGCCTTAGCCCGCAAGCACCTCCAGGACCTCGCCGAGGGCCCGATCGCAGGCGTCCGGCGCCGGAAAGGAGGAGAGGAAAGCCTGGAAATCGAAACGCGGACCCGCCAGGAGATCCAGCACGGTGTCCCCCTCCCCCGCGGCGTAGCGGCCCTCAAGCAGGACCTTCCTCTTCCTGCTTCCGGCGGGCACCGAGAGCCTGTAACCGTCATCGGTCCGTTCGACGACAACGGGCGCGTGCGCGGCCTGGCAATAGGCGGCCAGGCGGCGGCCGGCATCGGGGAACGCCTCCGCGGGGAGCCTCATGCGCACGCGGAGCGCGGCGGGGACTGCGGCCCCCGCCGCGGCGGGACATGAGGAAAAGCCGCCCGCGGCACCGCGGTCTCCCGCCGCCGGAAGCTGGGCGAGCGCCGCGGCGGGATCCCATGCGGTCAACGCCGCATGGGTCAGGCCGTACCAGGGGAAGGGATAGCGGCCGCCCCGGCCGGGCGCCAGGGCAAGCACGCGGAGCGCCAGCGCGTTCTCCACGAGCGTCGGATGGAGGCGGAGAAGCTCCCGGAGCATCCAGGCCTCCAGCCACTCGGGATCCCGCGTGGCCGCCTCCTCGGGGATGCGGACCTCCAGACGGACGGGGACCAGGACCTGCTTGGCCGCCACCAGCCGCCCTAGGGATACGGCGGCCTCCCGGTGGGGGACCTGAGGCCGCCTGACGGCGCGATCCCTGCCCTCAGGCCTTCCGCATGCTTCGCAGGCCTTGCAGTCCTTCCCGTCCCAGCCGCTTCGGCGGCAGTATCCATGATCCGTGGCGGACAGGGCAATCCGCCAGCGGCGCCAAAGCGTGCCGGGAGGCTCCCTCGCCTCGAGGAATCCCAGGGGGAAGGGGTGGTCCTCGCCTTTCTCCCGCGAGAGCGCCTCGAGGGAAAAACCCGCCTCCCGCCTCCATTCGTCGAAGATCCCGCGCAGCGCGGCGGCCGGGCCGCCGTCGTAGGACAGGCCCCGTTCCGCGGACCGCTGCAGGAATCCCGACAATGCATGCCCCCCGGAGGCGAGGACCTGGGTGAGGAGGTATTCGTCCCAGGAGGTGGCGAGGCGGAACTCGAAACCCGCCGTCTCACAGATCGACTTGGCCCTGCCGATCAGGGGCTTCCAGGCCTTCTCCTCGAGAAGCAGGGCATCGTGGCGCAGCGGGGTGAACGGCATGCGGACCAGCCTGCCGAAGCTGAAGATCACGCGCAGCGACGGATTGGTCCCCTCCCGCTCCTTGCGCAGGGCTCGGACCTCCCCGGAGAACTCCAGGAAGTCCTCCTCCTCCTCCCGACCGGTAAGAAGGTAGAAGAGCTTGATCTCCCGGATCCTCTGGCGTAGGAGCTGTCCCGTCACGGAACGCAGATCCACGGTCTCGAGGCTCTTGTGCAGGAATCGGCGCATCCGGCCGCTGATCCCTTCGACCCCCAGGGTGTAGCTCCGCTTGTCCGCGGCGATCTCCTCCTCAAGCAGGCCCGGCGTGCGGGAGATCACGTCCACCCGCTGGCTCATGAGCTGGACGCGGAGGAAGAGGCGGTTCAGTTCCCGGATGAGCCGGGAGAAGTCGGAATGCACGTTGAAGTTGAAGCTGGCCAATTCCAGGGTATGGGCGCCGCTTTCCGCCTTGAGGCGCAGCGCGGCCCGCAACAACTCCTCCGCGCCGCCCTCGCGGTAAGGCGCCCTGTCCCAGCTCTCGAAACAGAACGAACAACGCGCCGGGCAGCCCCATGAGATCTGCAGCCGCGCCGTGCCCGCCTCCCCGCCGGGAAGGACGGGGCAGGCCTCGCCCTGGAACATCACGGCCTCCGGAGCGCACGTCGCGGGCCTCACGCGCCTCGCGAGGTCTCCCGCGGGCCACAGGCCCTCCACGGCGTCCGCGGCCCGGACCATGCGTTCCCGCTTGGGAAGGGCGGCGTTCTCACGCAGGCATCCCACAAGGGAAGCGCATGCCCCCTCCCCCTCGCCAAAGAAGACCGCGTCGGCCATGCAGTCTCCGGACGGCGCGATGATCGACTGGCAGGCCGTCGCATTGGAGCCTCCCAGGATCATTGGCGGCCACCGCCCGTCACGCTCCCCGGCCCAGAGCGGGATGCCGGATCCCCGCAGGAGCAGCGGCAGGTTCACCAGCTCCAGAAGGAAGGAGTTGGAGAAGAGGACGAGGTCGAAGTCCCCGGCGCCGCGGCGCGACTGGGTGCCGTGGAGCATCGGCTGGTCCGAGGAGGAAAGCGCCGCCCTTTCCTCCACCGTCGGGAGAAAGGCGAAATCCACGTATGATTTCTCCACCGCCCTGCGGACCTCACGGAAGAGGAACAGGTGCGGGGTGGAGCGGACCACGTCGCGGAACGGGGAAAGCCGGACGACGAGGACGCGCCAGGAGGCCTCATCCCAGGGGGGATTGGCGAAGCTGCCATTGTGCCGGTAAAGGTCGGTAGGGTACATGCGGCCGCCAGTATACCCGTTTCTCCGCGCTTGATCAGGGGCCGCGCCTTCGCATAGAGTCAGCGCGTGAGCGACAACATCCGCAGAGAGACCTTCACGGTCCGTTCCTACGATTCGGATCCCAACCTGTTCCTCGCCCCCATTCCATTGTGCCGCAGGATCCAGGAAGCGGCCGGAGCCCATGCGGATTCCTTCGGCGTGGGCGTGACCACATTGCAGACACGGGACCTCACCTGGATGCTTTCCCGCTTCCGCATCCGCATGGAATCCTATCCGCGATTCGGCAGCGAGCTCACCGTGCAGACCTGGCCCTCGGGCATCGACAAGCTGTTCGCGCTCCGCGATTTCATCGTCACAGACGCCGGAGGGGCCCGTGTGGCCTCCGCGTTGAGCGCCTGGCTGATCGTGAACCTGAAGACCCGCAGGCCCGCGCGCGTGCCGACGGTATTCAACGTCGAGTATCCCGATATTCCGCGCGCCTACCTGGAGACGGCGGAGAAGCTTCAGTCCCTGGAGGAAAGCGGTCGGGAAACGGACTTTCACGTGCGCTACCGCGACGTGGACGCCAACCGTCACGTGAACAATGTGGCCTTCATCGAATGGGTGGTGGAATCGGTCCCGCCCGAGGTCCTCATGGGATGCCGCCTGAGGGAACTGGACATCGATTACGTCTCGGAAGCCCATTTCCCGCAGACCGTGAAGGCGCGCTGCGCGGAAGGGGAAAACGGCGTCTACAGGCACGGCCTCTACGGCGAGGACGGGCGGGAGATCGGCCGTGCGCGCACTGCCTGGGATCCCGTCGCATAGGACCGGCGGAATCCTGGCCCTTTCCAGGACGTTTCCCCCGCTATAGGATGTGGACGGAGGATGCCATGAGAAAACCTTCGCCTGTCCTGCTCCTCTTCGGCCTCCTTCTTGCGGCCGCGCCCCAAGTGCTTCCCGCGGCGCCGGAGGGGATCCACGTCCAACCCCCCCTGCTCGCGCAGGCGACTCCCGCGGAAGAGACGGCCTTCCGCAGGGCGATGGCGGATGGCGCCTCCCTCACCATGAAGCTTTATGGAGACCGCATCGCGGTCCTGCCCCAGGGACACGAACAGGCCACGTATGAGCTGAAAACCGTGGCCGTGCTCAATGGAGCGGACTCCGTGATCGTCCTGAACCTGCGACGCGTCGCGGACGGCCAGGAGAAGGGCCCAGTCAACATCATGGGCGAGGTCCGTCTGGACACGGCGGAATACGTCGCGCAGGGCCTCTTCACCCTTTGGAGCGCGTTCCACGGCTACCTGGAGGACGGCATGGAGGACCCGCCGTCCCTGCTGGATGAGCTGCCCATGGAAACCCTGGCGCAGTCCCTCCTGGCGGGCCGCGGCGTACCCCTCACGCCCATGTCGCTGGCCGTGCGTGAGGACGGGCATCTCGTGGCGGGTATGGTCAGCCTCGCCGTGGAGTTCGACAGGAACCTGCGCGTCGTGGCGCAGCCGGGCAAGACCCTGCTGGAGGGGGGCAACTACACCTACGCCTCAGCGGTCGCCGTGACTCCGGCCGGTACGCTGTACTGCAAACCGGCCATGGGCCGGGAACTCTACAGGTTCCCGGACGGTACGGTGGAGCCGCAGAAGGTCCGCCTTACGGGCGTCGACGTGTCCAGTCCCTTCACGGCACTGGCGGACGGAAGCATGGTCTTCCTGGACATGCAGAAGAAGCGCGCGGTGCGGATCTCCGGGAAGAGCCAGTCCGATCTCGCCCTGTATCGCGGCCCGCTTTCCTATCTCTCCCTTCTCGCGGCGGGACCCGACGCGACGCTGTGGTCCTACGACATGCCGGAGCGCAGGATCCGCGTCTACACGGCGGACGGGAAGCAGGTGGGTTCCATCCTTCCCATCGTGGATCCGGCGCATCCCCTGTCCCCCTACTCCATGGCGGTGCGATCCGACGGCAGTTTCCTCGTCGCCTGCACCACGAGCGAGCTCTGGTGCTTCCGGTCCGACGGCTCCCCCCTGTGGCGGATGAAGGAGCTGGATCCCGCGCTCGGGGACATGCTGCCTCAGGCCTTCGCAGTGGCCGCCGATTCCGGCAGCGGCCTGGTCTACCTCACCGACATGATGGGGAAACGCATCCTGCGCCTCCTGGATTCCGCCTACTGCCGGAAGCACGGCATCGCCCATCCGGCGGAGGACCGCATCCTGGAGCAGAACGCGGTCCTTTCCAAGGATCCTAAAGATCCCGAGCCCTACAGGAAGAAGGCCGCGCTGTATGAGGGGACGGGCTCCCTGGAACTGGCCCGCGCCGCCTGGGAGGCATGCCTCGAGCTTTCCCCGGGGGATGCGGAAGCGGAGTCCCGCCTGCGCACCCTGGAGGCATCGTCGCTGCGGATCCAGGCCGACGAAATGGCGCGGAAGACCATTGGCATCCTGGAAACCCTCGGGCCGGAATCCGCCAAGCTTCCCTACGGCCAGACCCTCCAGCTCTACGAAAGGCTTCTGCGTTTGGCTCCGGGCGACGCCACGGCGCGCTCAAGGATGGAGGACCTGCAGCGGCGTATGGGTCAGGGCGCTCCACAACCATCCGCTCCGCCGCCCCTCGTCATCGCGGAAGCCCACCTGGATCCCTTGTTTCCCGCACTGCTGCGTCATTATGCGGAGCATCCCGCGGGCTCCCTGACAGTGGAGAACACTGGTGGCGGGGAGGCGACGGGCATCCGGGCCGGCGTGTTCATCCAGAAATTCATGGATTTCACCGCAGAGACGGAAGAGATCTCCCCGCTCGCGCCGGGGGCCAGGGCGACGATCCCCCTCAAGGTGCTTCTCAACGACGGAGTCCTGGACGTCCAGGAGGACCTGACCGTACAGGCCCGTATCGTGCTCACGTGGAAGTCCGGCGGGGAGGAGCGTACGGCGAGCAGGACGGTGAATACCGTGTTGTACCGGCGCACGGCCCTTTCCTGGGATTCCTCGGGCAAGTTGGCCTCCTTCATCACGCCGAATGAGGAATCGATTTCCTCCTTCTCCCTCAAGGCGTCCGTACCCTCGGAGGCGATCTCCCAATGGAGGTTCAACAGCAAATTCCTCAGGGCCCAAAGCATCTGCGATACCCTGGGCGCCTACGGGATCTCCTACGTGGAGGACCCGGAATCCCCCATCGATACGGTGCGCTTCCCGCGCACCACGCTTCTCACGCGAGCGGGAGACTGCGACGACTCCACCGCCCTCCTCGCCTCCCTGCTGGAAGCCGCGGGAATCCATACGGCGATCCTCACCACGCCGGGTCACGTGTTTCTCGCCTTCGATTCGGAAGAACCGGATGAGAATGCCGCCTATCTTTCGTCGCGGACCCTGGAGATGATCCACCGCGACGGCTCCCTCTGGGTCCCCGTGGAGACGACCATCCTGAAGAAGGGCTTCGCCGCGGCCTGGAAGGCCGCCTCGGACCTCGTGCGGCAGCATGGGAGCACGGGGGACTTCGAGTTCCTCCCGACGCTTGCCCAATGGGAGACCTATCCGCCCCTGCCCCTGGCCAAGAGCACGATTCCGATCGTGGACCCGCAGAAGGACGAGGTGGAGGCGCTCTCAGTGCTCTCCGCCAGGGACCTGACCGATGCCCTCTACAATGCCCGGATCAGGGAGATGGAGGGACAACGCACGGAGGCCAAGGGCCGCCAGGCCCTGCGCATCCGGACCCAGGAGGGGGTCCTCCATGCGCTGTTCGGCCGCAGCGTGGAAGCGGAGGAGGCCTTCCGGTCCTGCCTGCGCGAGGATCCGGACTATACCTCCGCCTACGTCAACCTTGCCAACCTGAAGTTCACGGCCAACGACCTGGACGGAGCGCTCGGCTTCATCGAGCAGGGACTTGCGCGCAATGGGCAATCCGCGATCCTCTGGTTCCTGCGCGCCCGATGCGCCCAGGCCAAGGGGAACTCGGCGGAGGCCGGGGACATCTTCCGAACTGTGGCGGAAAAGTCCCCAGACCTGGCGGCCCGCTACGCCTCGGAGTTCGCCGCCGTGACCCCGACGCCGGCATCTGCCACGGGCGAATCGACCTCCCGGGCGTCCGGCGGATCGCTGAGGGACAAGGCCCTCTGGTCGGATTCCGACTGAATGATCCTGGCGGTGCGGCCGCAACCGCGCCGCCAGGATCATTCCATAGCAATGACCGCGCGCTTCTGCTATCCTGCCCGGCGATGGGTTCCTGCAAGGTTCTTTTTCTCGGGGAGATCGTGGGCAAGGCGGGGGTCTTCTGCGTGAAGAGCCTCCTGCCGCAGATCAGGCAGGAGCACGGAATCGACTTCGTGGTCGCAGACGGGGAAGGCGCCACCGGCGGCTTCGGCATCGGGCGCAGCCATTCGATCTACCTGCACAAGCTCGGCATCGACTGCATCACCTCCGGCGAATGCATCTACTACAAGAAGGACATGGTGGGCCACATCGTGACGGCCCCCTATATCCTGCGTCCAGCCAACTATCCCCAGAGCAACCCGGGCCGCGGATGGATGATCTACGAGAAAAACGACAAGAAACTGGCTGTCATCAGCCTCCTGGGCCAGTCGGGCTTCCCCCGCGTCCACCTGAAGAACCCGATCAGCCTGCTGCCCAAGCTCATCGAACGGATCGCCGCGGAAACCCGGATGATCCTCGTGGATTTCCACGCGGTGGCCACGGCGGAAAAGTACTGCCTCTTCTACGCGGCCGACGGGACGGTATCCGCGGTCATCGGAACCCACACGAAGGCGGCCACGGCCGACGAGACGGTGTTGCCCGGCGGGACGGCCGTCATCGCGGACGCGGGAAGGACGGGGAGCTCCCGCTCCGTGGGGGGGCTTCTTCCCGAGGTCGAGATCCGTAAGTTCGTCACGCAGATCCACGAATACTCCCAGGAGGTCTGGGACGGCCTGGAGCTGCAGGGCGTGATCGTGGAGATCGGCGAGGACGGAAAGGCGCTCGGCATCCGGAGGATCCGCGTGCCGTGCACCGCTACTCCGGAGGGTGCTCCAGACTCAGACGGTTGATGGTCTCCGCCATGCGGGAAAGGGACACGATGTGCTGCGCATACCCGCTCTCGACGGCGACCTTGGGCATCCCGTAGACGACGCAGGAAGACTCGTCCTGGGCCACCGTGACGCCGCCGTGGCGGTGGATGGTGCCGAGTTCCGCGGCCCCGTCCCTGCCCATGCCGGTCATGATGACCCCCATGCAGTGGTTTCCGAAGGCCCTGGCCACGGAGGCGAACAGCACATCTACCGAGGGTCTGTGCCCGTTCATCGGGGGCGCATCGGTGAGCCGCACCACCCTGGACAGGGGCTTGGACTCCACGATCATGTGGCGGTCCCCGGGGGCGATCAGGATGCGGCCGCTCTTGATCAGGTCCCCATCGGAGGCTTCCCTCACTTCCAGGGGGCAGATCTTGGCCAGGCTTTCCGCGAACTCCTTGGTGAACCCGACGGGCATGTGCTGTACGATGAGGATCGGGGCCGGGATCGCCCGATCCAGGTGGGGAAGCATCTCGCGGAGCGCATTGGGCCCGCCCGTGGAGATCCCGATGGCGATCAGTTCGATCGACGCCGGCGGCTTGGGTGCCGGAGCGGGACGGGCTTCGAGGCGCGACGGTTCCGCGCGGACCGCCTCCGGCGCCGCGACCGGGGTTCGATGCTCGCTGGAGGCGGGTTCCCGCCCGATGCACCGGCCGCCGTAAGCACGCACCATGCCCACCAGCTGGACCGCGATGACCTTCAGGTCGCCCGCCTGGGTGGCGCCTGAGGGCTTCAGCAGAAAATCCGAGGCGCCGTAGGCGAGCGCGTCCATGGTGATCTGCGCGCCCTTCTCCGCAATGGAGGACAGGATGATGACGGGGATGTCCAGTCCGCGGCGGCGGCGTTCCTTCAGGAACTCGATGCCGTTCATCTCAGGCATCTCGAGGTCCAGCACAATGATGTCCGGCTTCAGGGTTTCGATCTTTTTGAGCGCGAACAGGCCGTTCATCGCGGTGCCTGCGACGCGGATGTCAGGCTCCGCCTCCAGGATCCGCGTGATCAGGTTGCGCATCAGGGCGGAATCGTCGACCACCAGAACGGAAACGGTGCCCATGGTCCCCCCCCTCAGGGTTCCCGCATCTTACGGTAGATGCACGCCCAATCGGTTTTCAGGAACTCGAACTGCGTCTCCATGCCGAACAGGGACTCCGAATGCCCGATGAAAAGGAACGAATGGGGCGTCAGGATGTCCCAGAACCTGTTGATCACCTCCGCCTGAGCCTGCGCGTCGAAATAGATCAGCACATTGCGGCAGAATACGACATCCACGTCCCGGAAGCCGCTTTCGTGCCTGAGGTTGTGGTAGTCGAAACGGATCAGCTTCTTGATCTCGTCCTTCACCTGCCAGCCGTCGTTCTTGGACTCCAGGAAGCGATGCAGGTACTTCTCGGGAATCCCGTTTACGCGCCCCTCCGGGTAGAAGCCCGCCTTGGCCGTAAGGAGGGATTTCAGGCTCAGGTCCGAGGCAATGATCTCCACGCCGATCTCCGGGGGAAGCTTGTCCTTCAGCAGCATGGCCAGGGAATAGGGTTCCTCCCCCGTCGAACAGCCAGCGCTCCAGATGCGGATGCGGTTCTGGCCCTTCCTCTTCTTGAAGGCCACGAGGTCGGGAAGGACCAGGTTCTCCAGGGTGAGGAAGTGGGCCGTGTAGCGGAAGAACCAGGTCAGATTGGTCGTGACGGAATCCAGGAGGATCTTCATCTCCTCCTGCTCGCGCAGGATCAGCGCATGGTATTCCTGGACGGTCGCCAGCTTGGAACTTTTCAACCTTTCCCGCAGGCGGCTTTCCAAGATCGGCCTGTTGGACGCCGAGAAATGAATCCCACTGCCTTCATAGATGAGGCGACTGAACAGATCGAACTCCGGGTCCGTCAAAAAACCGGCCATGTTTAGGTGGGAACTTCCGATCCCGGACTCTCTCTACTACAACGAACAATGGGTGTCAAGTCACGACGGCGGGTTCCGCGATCGTGGCCAGAAGCCCCAGGAGGGGCCGCCACCAGGAGGATGCCCGGCAGCTTCATGCGCCGCGGCAAGCCCAGCCCGCAGAGCTCCCCCACGGGCATGATGGCGAGCATCAGGCCTTCCAGGAACATGGCCAGGCCCACGACCACCATCGCCATGTCGGCGGCGATGCCAAGCAGCAGGACCTGGACGGCGAGCAGGTAGAGCACGACCGGCACGGCGGACCGCAGCTGATCCCCGATCCTGGTTCAGGCATGGGATCCGATCATGACCGCGCGCTGCGGCAACGGGAGGGCGATGCATTCCGTGGGGAACGCGAAGGGAATGTGGGATCGTCTCGCCTGCCAGTACACATGGAAAACAAACCAACTGTCAAGCTGAAAACCGCCGCTTACGGCGGTGTGCGATTGCACTTTTACCGCTTTTCCCTATAATCCAATCCACATGAGTTCCTACATCTTCGTAACAGGCGGCGTCTGCTCAGGACTGGGCAAGGGGGTCGCCGCCTCCTCCATCGCCAGCCTCCTGGAAAGCCGCGGACTGGCCGTCCGGATGATCAAGATCGATCCTTACCTCAATGTAGATGCGGGAACCATGAATCCGTACCAGCACGGGGAGGTGTTCGTCACCGACGACGGCGCGGAGACGGACCTGGACCTCGGCAACTACAGCCGTTTCTCCTCGTCGCCCATCGGCCGGGAGAACTCGATCACCACGGGCCAGGTCTACCAGGCCGTGATCACCAAGGAGCGCGAAGGCCGGTACCTTGGACGCACGGTGCAGGTGATCCCCCACATCACAGACGAGATCAAGGCGAGGATCCTGCGCGTGGGGGAGCAGCCCGGCGTGGACGTGACCACCGTGGAGATCGGAGGGACCGTGGGGGACATCGAGTCCATCCCGTTCCTCGAGGCGGCGCGCCAGTTCATCCATGACCAGGGTCGTGAGAAGGTGCTTTTCGCCCACGTCACCCTGGTGCCCGTGGTCTACATGGGAGAACCCAAGACCAAACCGACGCAACACTCGGTGAAGGACCTCCAGCAGCTGGGAATCCAGCCCGACATCCTGATCTGCCGCGCCGTCCAACCCCTGGACGAGGAAATGAGGCGGAAAATTTCCCTGTTTACCAACGTGGACAAGGAGGCCGTCATCTCGTCCTACAACGTGAAGACGACGATCTACGAGATCCCCTTGACCTTCGCGGACCAGAAGCTCGACCAGATCATCATGCGCAGGCTGCATCTCATCGGCGGAGGCCCGGCGCCGGAAGGACTGGGCCCCTTCGTGGAACGGTTCCGCGCCGCGAAAAAAAAGGCGAGGATCGCGGTGGTCGGCAAGTACATGAGCCTCCACGATTCCTACATCTCCGTCTTCGAGGCCCTGCTGCACGGGGCCGTGGCCAACGACGCCCACGTGGAGCTGCTGAAGATCGAGGCCGAGGACTTCGACGGGGAGGGCAGGGCCGCGGAAGCCATCCGGGAAGCCGACGGTCTGCTCATTCCGGGAGGATTTGGCCTGCGGGGCATCGAAGGCATGATCCTGGCGGTCCGCCAGGCACGGCAAAACGGCATCCCCTGCCTGGGCATCTGCCTCGGGCTGCAGATCATGGTCATCGAATACGCCCGAGGCGTACTGGGCCTGGATGGGGCCAACAGTACGGAGTTCGATCCCGGAACGAAGCATCCCGTCATCAGCCTCCTGGAGGAACAGGTGGACGTAAAGACGTTCGGCGGAACCATGCGCCTCGGCATCGGCGAGACACGCCTGGAAGCGGGCACGCGCATCCGCGAGGCCTACGGTTCGGACGCGATCTACGAGAGGCACAGGCACCGCTACGAGGTCTCCAACTCGTACCGAAAGGCCCTCGCGGATGCGGGCCTCGTCATCAGCGGGGTGACGCAGGACGGCAGCTTGGTGGAATCCATGGAATGGCCCGACCATCCCTGGGGCGTGGGAGTCCAGTTCCATCCGGAGTTCCTGTCCAAACCGGGAAAGCCTGGACCATTGTTCCGCAGTTTCCTGGCGGCCAGTCTGAAGTATCAGGCGGCGGCGGGGCGATGAACGCCGCGGGGCGTCCGCCTTTTTCCGTCGTGGCCATGGTCCTCGCGGCTCTCGCCGCGGCGGGATGCAGCCTGGACTACAGGGAGGCGCAGGCGGAGGAGACCATCGCGGAAGGCATTCCGGACACGGTCCTGTACGAGGTCCGCCACAGGGTGGTGAAGGATTCAAGGCTGGCGGTCGCCTTTGAAGCGCAAAAAGTGGAAAATTATACAAAGAAAAAACTGACCCTGCTGGAATCGATCCAGTTCCGGGAATACGGAAACGAGGAGGATATCCTGACTGAAGGACGCGCCGGATCGGTGATCTATCACACGGACACGGAGAACGCGGAGCTGAGCGGATCCGTTAGCGTCCAATCCCATACGGAAAAGGCCACCGTGACCACGGGAGCCCTGTCCTGGGTGAAGGACAAGAGGCTTCTCATAGGAAAACCCGAGGAAACCGTCACATTGGAGAAGGAAGACGGTTCCTACGTCTCGGGCCGCGGATTCCAGGGTGATTTCAAGATCAAGGCCGTGCATTTTTCAGGTCCAGTAATGGGCACCTATGTCTATAAGGATGAAGACGAGGAAAAGAAAACCGATGAGGCGCAGGAGAAATAGCGTCGCGCCACGGGAGGCCGTCTTCGTCCTCCTGCTCGCCGTCCTCGCCTCGCCGAACGCCATGGCCGGCAAATTTCCCTTTTCAGCGGACACGCTGGACGCGGATCTGGCCAAGGGGCGCGAACGGATCATCCTGAAAGGCAATGCTCGCATCTCCCCCGAGGACACCGCCATCCGGGCGGACGAGGTGGAGATCTACGGAAAGGACTATGAATACGCCATTTGCCGCGGAAATGTCCACGCGGTGAACACGAAGAAGGGAATCGAACTCCAGGCGGATGAACTCTTCTACGACAACAAGACGAAGGTCATGAGGGTCAAGGGCAACGCCGTCATGTACGACTTCGAAAACGAGATGGTGTTGAAAGCCGGCTTCATCGAGGATCGTGACAAGGAAAAGCTGACGATCATGCAGATCCAGGTGAGGATTTTAAAGAAGGACTTGGTCTGCCGGTCCGAGTTCGCCAGGTACAAGAGGGAAGAGGACATGCTGGAACTGTCCGGAATGCCCTTCGTGTCCCGCAAGGGGGACGAATACCGCGCCGCGAGGATCCGGATCAACCTTGACACCGAAGAGATCACCCTGGAGGGCAATGTGAAGGGGGAGATCACGGAAAGCGGGGAAGAGGAAACCCCCGGGAAGAAATCCGGAGAGAAGGCCGCCGCACCGGAAACCCCGCAAGCCCTCCCGGCTGATCAGGCCAAGGAAGAAGAGACCAGAAGCGGTGAGTGACGGAATCCTTTCCATCGAGGGGCTCGTGAAATGGTTCGGCAGGAAGCAGGCCGTCCGTGATGTCTCGTTCCGCATGGAAAGCGGCGAGGTGGTGGGGCTCCTCGGTCCGAATGGAGCCGGCAAGACCACGGTCTTCTACATGATAGTGGGCTTCATCAAGCCGACGGCCGGAAGGATCTACCTCAACGGGCAGGACATCTCCTCCTATGCCATGTACCGCAGGGCGCGAATTGGGATCTCCTACCTGCCGCAGGAGCCTTCCATATTCCGTAAACTCAGCGTGGAACAGAACATCTCCGCGATTCTCGAAACCCGCAAAGGCCTAACGAAGCACCAGAAGGGGGAAACCCTGGAAAGGCTTCTGGAGGAATTGGGAATCCAACACCTGCGCAAGCAGAAGGCCTATACCCTTTCGGGAGGGGAACGGCGAAGGACGGAGATTGCACGGTCCCTCGCCATCGAGCCGCACTTCCTTCTCCTCGATGAGCCTTTCGCGGGCATCGACCCGATCGCCGTCTATGAATTGAAGAAAATCGTCCAAAAACTCTCCCAAAAAGGGATCGGCGTGCTTATCACGGACCATAACGTCCGTGATACCCTGGAAATCACCCTGCGGTCCTACATCATCAACCTGGGAGAGATCCTGGTGAGCGGCACGCGGCAGGAGCTGATGGACAGCGAAGTGGCCCGACGCATCTATCTCGGACAGAACTTCCAGCTTTAAACCCGCCGATTTCCATGATCCTCGTTGACAAACCGATCGCTTGGTACGACTATTGTAGGTGACTATCCGGAGGTTTTACCAGACCGTGCAGGTCCAACGTCCCGTCCTGAAACAGGCTCAGAAACTGAAAATGATGCCTCAATTGTATCAGGCGGTGAAATTGCTGTCCCTGTCCCTTCCGGAATTGCAGACGCGCATCGACGAGGAACTGGAGAAGAATCCGGCCCTGCAGGCGGAGGAGAACCCTTCCTCCGTCTCCATTGACCAGGTCGACGGCAAGGCGGAGGAGGAACGGCAGGAGCTGTTCGACACATCCTCGGACTCGGGATACTCGACGCGTCGCGACGGCGATGCGGAGGCCGACGCGAAACGGGAGTTCATGGAAGGCGTGCTGAGCCGGCCTGAATCGCTGCAGGATCACCTGTTGTGGCAGCTGCGCCTGCAGCCGATTCCCCCGCTCTGGCTGCGTATCGGGGAGCTCCTGATCCGCAACCTGGACGAGAATGGCTTTCACAGGGAGGATCCCGGAATCCTCGCCGCCACGCAAGAGGAAAGGGAAGCCCTGCCCTGGGTCATGGAGCTGATCCAGCGCTTCGATCCGGCAGGGACCTGCACGCGTGGTTTCATGGAAAGCCTCGCCGTACAGGTGAAGAACCACCCGCAGGCGGTGCCCGGGAGCCTGGAAGTCGTGGAGCGGTATCTGGATCCGCTCAAGAAGGGCAAACTGAAGGAAATCGCGCGAGCCCTGCGGATCGGTGAAGAGGACGTGCAGCGGATCAAGGAATTCCTGGCCAGGCTGGATCCCCATCCGGGCCGCAACTTCTCCACGGAATCGGCCCGTTTCGTCATCCCCGATGTCCTCATCAAGATCCAGGACGGAGAATACGTCATCGTGCTCAATGAGGAAAGCATCCCGGTCCTGAGCGTCGATCCCTTATTCGAGGAGATCCACAAGGACCGGGAGCGCAACCGGGGTCGGGAGGAAAAAAAATTCGTCACGGAGAACCTCCAGAACGCCCGCTGGTTCATCCGCAGCATCCATCAGAGGAACAGTACGCTCCTGAAGGTCTGCCGGGCCGTCGTCGAGTTCCAGCGGGATTTCTTCCTGAAGGGACCGAAATACCTCAAGCCGCTGACGCTGAAGGACGTGGCGTCGGAGATCGGGGTGCACGAGGCCACCGTCTCGCGGATCACCTCCGGGAAGTACGCGCAGACGGAGTGGGGCCTCTTCGAGCTGAAGCATTTCTTCTCCAACGCGATCACGGGGACGGGATCCCGGGGGTCCCGTTTCTCCAAGGAGGGCGTGAAGGAAATCATACGCGAGATCATCCACGAGGAGGGAAACGGGAAGGAATTGTCGGACAAGCGGATCGAGGAGATCCTCAAGGAACGTGGCATCAAGGTCGCCCGACGGACGGTGACCAAGTACCGGAACGAGCTGAAGATCACCTCGTCCTACTATCGATAAGCCATGAGGAGGACGGCATGAAGACGGAAATCAAGGGCGTGCATCTGGAAATCACGGAGGGGATCCAAACCTATGTCCAGAAGAAGCTGCCGCGCCTGGACTTCGCCAAGGACACCATCACGGATTTCCTGCTCACCCTGACGAAGGACAAGAGCCTCTTCAAGATCGGCGCCACGCTGAATTTCCGCTGGGGCCATTCCGACCGTGTCGAGCTGCAGGAGTATGACCTGAACAAGGGGATCGACATTCTTTTCGACAAGCTGGAGGAGAAGATCAAGAGGGAGAAATCCAAGATCCAGGAGCACCATCGCAAGGAACCGGCGGAAGCCGGGGAAGAGCAGGTCGAATAGGATGCCCGGAGACAAGAAGGGCGGCTTCCGGGTCCTGGACCTCCTGGAGTTGGACCTCAAGGAGAACGATGCGCTCAACCTGCGCTGCATCGGCGGGAGGCCCGGCCTGATCCGGGAGATCTCCACGACGGAGATCAACCGGCCCGGACTGGAGCTTGGCGGTTTCTTCGACAATTTTGCGTTCCAGCGAATCCAGATCTTCGGGCGCGGGGAGAGCGCGTTCCTCAGGATGCTGGAACGGGACGGACGAAACGAAAACATTGCCAAGCTTCTGGAGTATGCCATCCCCTGCTGCGTGTTTACTCATTCCCTCTCCCCGACAGGGGATTTTGCACAGATCGCGGAACGGGTGCAGTGCCCCATCCTGCAGACCGACCTCTCCTCGTCGGAGTTCACGCTGCGCGTCCTGCGCGTCCTGAGCGACCGCTTCGCCCCGCACAAGACTGTGCACGGGGTCCTGGTTGAGGTCTTCGGCATCGGCGTCCTGATCCAGGGAGACAGCGGGGTGGGCAAGAGTGAAACCGCTCTGGAGCTCATCGAGCGGGGCCATCGCCTCGTGGCCGACGACGCGGTGGAGATCCGGCGCGTCAGCGGCAACATCATCATGGGCGCCGGAGCCAAGATGGTGAGTCATCACATGGAAATCCGTGGCCTCGGGATCATCAACATCTCGCATCTGTTCGGCGTGGGGGCCATCCGGGACAAGAAGCAGATCCAGCTCGTCGTGCAGCTGGAAGTCTGGGACGCCGCCAAGCACTACGACCGCATCGGAGCGGAGGAGAACACGGAGGAGATCCTGGGGGTGAAGATCCCCTACCTCCTGATCCCCATCAAACCGGGAAGGAACATCCCCATCATCATCGAGACGGCGGCGCGCAATGAACGTCTCAAAAAGATGGGCTATTACTCGGCGAAGGAATTCAACAGGAACGTGATGGCCTGGCTGGAATCCGAAAGCACGCGCGCCATCTTCCTCAACGAGAGACAGCCATGAAGGAACGCATTGTCACGATCCGCAATCGGGCCGGGATGCACGCCCGGCCCGCCGCCCTGCTGGTGAAGACGGCTTCACGCTTCAATTCCCAGGTCTTCATCGAAAAGGATGAAGAGCGCGTCAATGGGAAATCCATCATGGGCGTCATCACCCTGGGAGCCACATACGACACCCCCCTGAAGATCATCGCAAACGGTCCGGACGAGGAGGCCGCCCTCGAGGCCATCGCCCGGCTTTTCGAAAATAAGTTCGAGGAGGAATGAGTCGACGGGCCCGAGGAACACCGTGCCTCCTGGCGGCATCATGCGAATCAACGATATCCGGGCCGGAACGGGCCGCATCCTGGTCCCCCCGCTCGTGATCCTACTGCTGCTTCTCGCTCCGGCCGCAGCCTGCGGCCAGGAGATCGAGCTGCGCCTGGGCACGACGGGGACATCCATCAGGGCGGATGTCCTATTCCGCTGGGAAAAGGAGTCGGAGCTCATCGAGTTCGTCCGGGGCGGCCTCGGATCCCGCGTGGAATTCCTTTTCAGGATCCAGGAAAAACGTCCGTCCCCGCTGCCTTTCCTGCGTGAGGCACTGGTCTCGGAAACCTCACTCGAACGCAGCGCCTCCTTCGACATCTTCTCGGGAAAATACTCCGTCAGTTCGGAACGCGAGGGAAAGGCGTTCTACGAGACGGCGGACGATTTCCTACAGGACTTCTTCTCCGTGAGGGACTGCGCCGTCTTCAATGGGCTGCATCCGGGAACCGCCTATGCCGTCGACGTCCAGGTGCGACTCACGCCCATACGTCTTGTTCCACCGCTCAACATCATTTCACTTTTCGGCGACATGGCGGCGTTCACCTCGCCCTGGGTGCGCCAGGAGGTCGCGCCATGAGGATGCGGGAGGATGCGGGCAACGCTTCCCGGGGCCTTCTGGTCCTGGTGTTCCTCTTCCTCTTCCTCACGGGGGGCATCCTGATCTTCTCCCAGCAGATCATCACGAACATCGCTCAGGAGGCGGATCCGGTGGCCAACACGCTGGTCCTGGCCGCCTTCGCGCTTCTCCCCCTGGCCCTCTTGGCAGTCGTCCTCTTCCAGGTGGCCAAGCTTTTACGCCAGAGGGCCCGCCGGGAAGCGGGGGCGCGGTTGAAACTCCGCCTGGTCATGTTCTTCGCATTCATCGCTCTCCTGTCCTCCACCCCCCTGGTCGTGGTCTCCATCACGTTCATCAACTCCACGATGACATCCTGGTTCGGTACGCGCATGTCGGACACGCTGAGCAGCGCCGTGGCCATCGCCCTGGGGTGGTACAAGGAGAAATCGGACAGCCTGGCCCAGTTCAACGCCAGCGCCCGCCTGCCGGATCTCCTGGAGGACTACGCCTCCAAGCCGGACCGCACATGGAACGACCTGCAGGAGATCAAGCCCTCGCTCAACTCCCTGCAGATCTTCTCCCAGAACGGCCAGGAGCTCATGTTCCGCGGGGATCCACAGGGTCGCCTGGCGTCGCTCACGGCGGCCTCGATCCGCACGGGAGCCACCACGAGGGAGGAGCTGGACGGCGGAACGGCGATCCTGCGCAGCGTACGCCTCCTCAAGGTACGTGACGTCCCCGTCTTCGTCTCCCTGGTCACCGTGATCCCCCGGGAACTGACGAGCACCGGCAGCACGCTGACCCTGGCCCTCAGCACATACAACGTGATCGACAAGGAGCGGGAACTGTTCCGCATGATCCTGATCGTCTTCTACTTCGTCTCCTCGCTTCCCATCTTCTTCATCGCGATCCTTGTCAGCATGCTGCTCACGGAGGAGATCACGCGGCCCCTGGTCCACCTGGAAGAAGCCACGCGCCGCGTGACGGAAGGGGATTTTACCTACCGCATCCTCACCCGAAAGCAGGGGGAGTTCTCCAATCTGGTCGATTCCTTCAATACCATGGTTTCGGAACTGGATATCTCCCGCCGCAAGCTGCTGCAGGCGGAAAAGATCTCCGCGTGGCAGGAGATCGCCCGCCGCCTCGCCCATGAGATCCGTAATCCGCTGACACCCATCAAGCTCTCCGCCCAGAGGATCCTCAAGAGGTACGAGGAGAATGCCGCGGACTTCGGGAGGGTCCTCTCCCAAGGCACGGACTCCATCATCAAGGAGGTGGAGAACCTGGAACGGCTCCTGCGGGAGTTCAGCGATTTCGCCCGCCTGCCGGAACCGCAGCTCGAACCCACGGTTCTGGTGAAGCTGCTTCAGGAAACGGCGGCCATGTACGACACCCTGTCCTCCAACGTGAAGATGGACTTCTCCGAGGTGCCGGGAGACCTGATCCTCCATGTGGATCCGGCCCAGATCAAGAGGGTCTTCGCAAACCTCTTTAAAAATGCTATCCAGGCCATGCCGGAGGGCGGTTCCATCTCCGTCAGGGCGGACGCGGTCCGCAAAGCCCACGCGACCTTCTGCCGGATCCAGGTCCGGGACACGGGAGAGGGGATCGAGGAGAAGGACAGACAGATGATCTTCGATCCGTATTTCTCGACAAAGAAGGAAGGGTCCGGATTGGGCTTGGCCATCGCCCAGCGGGTGGTCTTCGACCACAAGGGCAACATCTGGGTGGAGAGCGTCCGCGGTTCCGGGACGACCTTCTTCATCGATCTTCCCATGGACAAGCCATGAGCACCATCCTCGTCATCGACGACGAACCCGGCATCCGCACCGTCCTGAGGGACGTGCTGCAGGACGAAGGCTACGAGGTGAGCCTCGCGGAGGACGGGTTCCAGGGGCTGAACACGCTCTCGACGGGCGGCGTGGACCTGGTATTCCTGGACGTATGGCTGCCGAACATGGGCGGCATCGAAGTGCTGCGCCGGATCAAGGAGGAGCATCCGGACGTGGAGGTGGTCGTCATCTCGGGACACGCCAACATCAACCTGGCAGTGCAGGCGGTGAAGATGGGCGCCTTCGATTTCCTGGAGAAGCCGCTATCCCTGGAAAAGACCATCACGACGGCCCGCAATGCCCTCCGCCTTGAGGGGCTTCAGAAGGAGAACAAGAACCTGAAGTCGGCGGCCTTCGTGGAAGACCGGATGATCGGGGAAAGCGCCGCCATGAGCCGGGTGCGCGAGCTCATCGAAGCCAGCGCAACCTCGGACGCGCGGATCCTCATCACGGGGGAGAACGGCACGGGAAAGGAACTTGTCGCCCGGGAGATCCACAGGAGATCGGGCCGTTCCCAGGGCCCCTTCGTGGAGCTCAACTGCGCCGCCCTGCCGGACAGCTTGATCGAAAGCGAACTGTTCGGCCACGAGAAGGGGGCTTTCACCAATGCGCTGCAGAGGAGGCGGGGCAAGTTCGAGCTCGCACAGAAAGGAACCCTCTTTCTGGACGAGATCACGGACATGTCCCTCATGACCCAGGCCAAGGTCCTGCGCGCGGTCCAGGAGATGCGTTTCGAGCGGATTGGCGGGGAGGAGACCCTTGAGGTCGACGTGCGGATCCTCTGCGCCACCAACAAGGACGTGTCGGAGGAGATCCGCACGGGCCGCTTCCGCGAGGACCTTTTCTTCCGCATCAATGTGGTCCCCATCCATGTCCCGCCGCTGCGGGAACGGCGTGAGGACATCGAGGCCCTGGTGGCCTACTTCATGGAGAAATACAGACGCCCCTCCCACAGCGTGCCCTCCACCATCTCGCCGCAGGGCATGAACGTGCTGCGCTCCTATCATTGGCCCGGCAATATCCGGGAATTGAAAAACTTCATAGAGCGGGTTAATATCATGGCGGACGAGACCGTCCTCTCGGAACAGACCGTAAGGCACTACCTTGGCGCACGGTCGGAAGGGGAAGAGGATCGGTTTTATGACGGGTACAAGGACATGACATTGAGCGAGGCGAAAGACTCCTTCGAGAAGGAGTTCGTACTTCGCACGCTCCGTGCCCACGGCGGGAACATCACCAAGGCGGCGGAATCTCTGGGCGTCTACCCGAGCAACCTGCACTCCAAGATCAGAAAACACCGGATCGAGATCGAGAAATGAGGAATCTGACCGATCGACAGAAGCAGGTACTGGAGTTCATACGGGATTTCATCCGCACCAACCGGTATCCACCCACGATCCGCGAGATCGCGGAGCACTTCGGCTTCTCCGTGAAGGGTGGATACGACCACGTGAAGGCCCTGCAGCGCAAAGGGGTGCTCAAATGCCGGGGCAACCGATCACGTGCCATCGAGATCACGGACGGCTCGATCGGGGATCCCCAGGTACGTACCGTGCCCATCCTGGGAAACGTGGCGGCGGGCAAGCCGCTGTTCGCCGAGGAGAACTTCCAGGGCACCGTCAATGTCCCCATGCCGCTGTTCTCCAAGGGGCAGCATTTCGCACTGCACGTGAAGGGGGACAGCATGAGGGACGCGGGCATCCTCGACGGAGACCTCGTGATCGTGCGGTGCGCGGCCGATGCGGAGAACGGGGAGATCGTCGTGGCCATGGTGGATGACGCGGTGACGTTGAAGCGGTTCTACAAGGAGAAGAATCGGGTGCGGCTGAAGGCGGAAAATCCCCGTTACCCGCCCATCTACACGCAAAACGTGAAAATCCTCGGCAAGCTGGCCTCCCTGATCCGGCATTATGAGTAAGGCACCGGGCGTCTGGCTTTTCCTCGGACCGGAAGAGGGGAACAAGCAGGCTCAGATCGACAAGCTGATCGCTGAGACCGCCGCACGCACGGGCGCAAAGCCCGAGGTGTTCCGCCATTACGCCTTCGAGTCCCGCATGGAAGACGTCCTGCTGTGCCTGCAGAACAAATCCCTGTTCGCCTCCCACAGGATCGTGATTCTGGGTGCCCTGGAGGAAATGAAGAAGAAGGATGAGATCGCCTCCTGCATCTCCTACATCCGCAACCCCGCGGCGGACGCCACCCTCATCCTCGTGTCGAGCGAGCCCCCTTCGGGAGTGGACCGGAAAATCGCGGAGGCGGTCCCCAAGGCCAACCAGACCGTCTTCTGGGAAATGTTCGACAACCAGAAGAAGGGTTGGATCGTAAACTTCTTCCGCCAGAGGAAGATCGACGCGGATCCCCAGGCCGTGGAGGAGATCCTGGATCTGGTGGAGAACAACACGCGCGACCTCAAGGCGGAATGCGAGCGCCTGGCCTCCTTCGTCGCTCCAGCAGTCGTGCTCACCCCGGAAGACGTCGTGAGGCTCCTCTCCCACAACAAGGACGAGAACGTCTTCACGCTTTTCGAACACGTCTGCCGGAGGGACCTCCCGTCCTCCGTGGACGTCCTGGACCGCATTCTCCTTTCCAAGGAATCGGACGCCATCCAGTTGGGCAGCGGACTGCTGTACCAGTTCCGCAGGCTGTCCTCGTGCATGAGGATGTTCGCGGACAACTTCGATCCGGCGGAAGCGTTCCAGCGGGAAAGGATTTCCAGCAAGAAGAGCCAGAAAACCTATACGGAAGGCTCAAGAAACTTCAAGCAGGAAGAGGTGGATCAGATCCTCCTCCTGCTTTCGGAATTCGACGTCCGTTTCCGGATGTTCAAGTCCGATCTCCACGGATTCCTGCTCCGTCTTCTGCTTTACTATATCGTGGCCCGAGGAGGCCGTGGAGCATGGAAGCTGTCTCCCTCGGAATAGAGCCCCGCTCGGAAATCGCCTCCGGAGTGCTCGCGGCGATTGCCTCCAGGGAACCGAAGACCTCCATCAGGCGCCGCGCGCGCACCCTGCCGATGCCCTCCACCTGCTCCAGCTCGCGGAACGCGAAGACCTTGGTCCGTTTCCGTTTGTGCAGGGTCGTGGCGAACCGGTGGGATTCGTCGCGCACCGCCTGCAGCAGCAGGAGGGCCGGGGATCCCTCAGCAAGCCGCAACGGGTCCTCCCTGCCCTTAAGGAAGACCTCCTCCTCCTTCTTGGCGAGGCTGGCTACGGGTACGTCCAAACCGATCGCGGAGAGGATCGACAGTCCAGCGGCCAGTTGTCCCTTGCCCCCGTCGATCAGGATGAGATCGGGTTTGGGCAGGCCCTCGTTGAGCACCCTGGAATACCGCCTGGCTATCGCCTCGCGGATGGATTCATAGTCGTCCACTTTTCCCCCAAGAGACCTGATGGAGAACGAGCGGTATTCACCCTTCGCGGGCTTCCCCCCCAGGAAGCAGACCAGGGAGGCCACGGTATCCCGGCCTTCCAGGTGGGCGATGTCGAATCCTTCGATGCGCAGGGGGGGGGAGGGAAGGTCCAATGCGAGGCGCAGGGCTTCCACGGAACGCTCCGCGCGGCCATTGCCCATGCCACGCAGCATTTCCTCACGGGCATTCTCCCGGGCCATGAGGATCATCTTCATGTGCCGTCCCCTCTTGGGGACCATCACGGAGATCCGCCGGCCGGCCACGTCGGTCAGATAGGAGGCCAGGGACTCCGTATCCAGGTCGGAGCCGACATACACCTCGTCGGGCACGGAGCGCATCTCCCCATAGTAACGGACCACGAAGCGGGAAAGCGCCTCCTCCTCGGATCCGTATTCGTCGACACGGAACGTCTCCCGGCCCAGGAGGGTGCCTCCGCGCACCTGGAGGACCACGGTCGCGTGGAGCGCCCCTTCTACGAACGCCGCAATGTAGTCCCGGTCCCGTTCCGTGAACTCCACAACCTTCTGCCCCTCGGACACCTCCTCCACGGCGCGCATCTGGTCGCGGAAACGGGCGGCCGCCTCGTAGTCCTGCGCGTCGGCGGCCGCCTTCATCCTCTCCCGCAGCTCCGCGACAAGATCCTCAGTCTTTCCACCAAGGAGCTTGCGGACCCTTTCCACGACAATCAGGTATTCCTCACGCGTCGCCCTGCCGGCGCAGACGCCGCTGCAGCGGCCGATGGAGAAGTTCAGGCACGGCTGTGGGCGTTTGCGCAGTACTCCTTTGCATTTGCGCAGCGGGAACAACTTGTCGATCAGTTTCATGGTGACGTCGATCTGATGGGGCTTGGGGAAAGGGCCGAAGTATTCGGAACCGTCGAAGACGATCCGGCGGGTCCGGAACACCCTCGGATACTCATCCGCTGTGAGACGGATCACGGGGTACGTCTTGCCGTCCTTCAGGTTGATGTTATACCTTGGCTTGTTCGCCTTGATCAGGGAGTTCTCAAGAAGCAGCGCCTCGTATTCCGTGCCGGTGATGATGGTCTGGATATCCGCTACGTTGGACAGCAGAAACCGGGTCTTGATGTCCTTCTGGCCCGTAAAATAGGAACGGAGGCGGTTGCGGAGGCTTTTCGCCTTTCCGACGTACAGGACGGTCCCGCCCTCGTCCTTCATGAGGTACACCCCGGGTTTGTCGGGGTAGTCCCTCACGCTCAGGTCGTTCACAAGGAATGCCTCCGCATGCCGATGATAAAAGCAATGTACATGCTCCGGAGGGGAAAAGGAATACTCGTCCTCCTGCTCCTTGCCTTGGTGCTATCCTCGTCCTTGTTTCCGGAGGAAAAGGTCATCGAGCTGGGCAAGGATGCGCTTTGGAAGGATATATCCTCCTGGGACGGGGTAGTGACGGAACCGGGGCGATGGGGTTTCCGGGACATCGTGCTCTCGGGAAGCTCTTATGAGCCCGACGAGGCCACGGATCTCCTCCTCCATTTCGACGGGCCCTCGGGGCGGGATTTCCTTGGGAAGTACCGTTATTCCGGTAATGCCCCTGTTCTCGGAACCGGTTCGGCGCTCGGAAAAGGCTGCGCCGAGTTTTCCGGCTCTTCACCGGCAGGAAGCCTGAACTCCGCCGCCGGTGCGCTATTCGCATCCGGAACGCTCTGGGACGATTTTGCGCTGGAGTTCTGGCTCCGTCCCGCCGCCCTGTCCTCGGGCGAGGTCGTGTTGTCCTGGGAAGGCGCCCGCAAAGGGGAGAAGGGCCTCATTCCACAGTCCTTCCGATGCCGCATCGCGGACCGGAAGATCGTGTGGGACATGGACGGCCTGCTTTCCATGCCGGACGGAACCTACGCATCGAGGGAACTCGCCGGCAGGACCCTGATCCTCCCGCGGGAATGGCATCATCACCTGCTGCGATACGACTCCAGGACCGGATTGATGGAATACGTCCTGGACGGCTCCCTCGAAGCCGTAGCCCATGTCACGGATACGGGACGGGAGGACGGCGCACCCGCCATGATCCGGCTTGGAACGGCTCCATCGGACGGTCTGTCGCTCGCGCCGCACTTCACCGGCTGGATGGATGAACTGCGCATCAGCCGCACGTTCGTGGAAAACCCCATGGTCTCGAGGTTACAGGATGCTTCGGGTATCGCCATGACGCGCATCCTGGACCTGGGGAACCCTGAGACCCGGATTTTAAGGATCGAAAGCGATCAGACGAGACCGAAGGATACCGACATCTCGTTCGCACTGCGGATCACGGACACCATGGAGGAGGCATATCATCCCGGTTCGACCCACTGGGTGCCGTTTTTACCGAATTCCCCTCTCGCAGAAGAAGTCCGCGGACGCTACCTGCAGATCCGAATGGAGCTTTTCCCGGACGGCACCTTCAGCCTGGGGCCAAGGCTCTCCTCCGTACGGATCGTCTTCGAGCCGAATCTTCCTCCCAATCCTCCCTCCCTGGTCACGGCGGAGACCGGCAATGGGAGGGTCGTGTTGCACTGGAAAACAGTCAACGAACCGGGCGTGGCCGGCTATCGGATCTATTACGGGAACAGACCGGGAAACTACCTGGGGACCGGAAGCGCCAGGGGGGATTCTCCAGTAGACGCGGGACAGGCGGAAGAGGACCCGCAGCGCAAAAACTGGAAACGGCTTGAGATTGCAGGATTGGAAAACGGGAAGCTTTACTACTTCTCCATCGTCGCCTATGATTCCTCCGGGACGCCGCAGATCAGCCGCTTCTCGCAGGAAGTGAGCGCGCGCCCGCAAAGAGTGCTTCCATGAAATCCATGACATCGGAGGAGATGGTCCTCCGCGCGAAAAACGCCTATAAGATGGGGGAGTATCCCCTGGTGGAAAAGCTCGCCCTACGAATCCTGGAAGAGGAACCGGATTCCGCCACGGCCTACAACCTTTTAGGCAGCGTCTGTGAACGGACCGGGCGGCACCGCAAGGCCATCGAGCTGTTCCAGAAGGCAATCGAACACAACAAGAACTCCGTGGAGGCGTACAACAACCTCGGAGTCCTTTTGAAGAAGACGGAAGCATACCCGGACGCCATCGTGCAGTTCGAGAAGGCCCTTTCCCTGGCCCCCAAACGCGCAGACCTGTGGTACAACCAGGGAAACGTGTATAAGGCGATGGGCCGGTTCGGCCAGGCGGGAGACTGTTTCCAGAAGGCCGTGGATCTGGATCCCGGCTTCGTATCGGCCTACAACAACCTCGGCAATGTGCAGGAGCAGCAGGGCCGGTTCGGTGACGCATTGAGGGCCTACCAGAAGGGCCTGCAGACGGATGCCAACCAACCGCGGTTGCATTACAACATCGGCGTGATCTACGAGAAGCTCGGAAGGCTCAAGGATGCGCGGGAGGAATACGAAGCAAGCCTGAGAATCAAACCGTCATGGACGGACGCGCTCATCAACATGGGGATCACATTGCACAAGCTCGGTGATCTGAAGGGTGCCGAGAAAGCCCTCCAGGAGGCCGTGAGGCAGGAACCCAAGAACCCGAAGGCCCTGAACAACTACGGTTTCGTGCTCCATGCAACAGGCAACAAGGACGCGGCGCTTCACATGTACAGGGACGCGGTGCATCTCAACCCACGCTATACTCCCGCGGTATCCAATCTCAGCGCCCTTCTGGAAGAGGAGGGCATGCTCACGGAAGCGGTGGAGGAGCTGAAACGGCTGGTCCTGCTCAATCCGAGAGACCAGGAAATCCAATACCGCCTGGGCGCCATGTATCTCGCCCTCGACGACTACCCGGCCGCGATCTCCCACTTCTCCGCCCTGAGCGAAAAGGATCCTTCCCAGAAAAAGGTGTACCGGTTCCTGGCCGACGCCTACAGGAAATCCGGCGACCTGGAATCCGCCCTTGCATGCTTCGCGAAGCTGGAGAAGCTCGGGCCAGAGGACCAGGAGTACAGGTTGGACCTCGCGTACCTTTGGAAGGACAAAGGCGATTGGGAAAAATCCCTGGAAGAGACGAAAAAGTACCTTTCCGCGAAGCCGGAGGACAATCGGGCGAAGATCCTCCTCGGGGAACTCGCGGTCCGCCAGGGCCGGCTTCGCCAGGCGGTCCACATCTTCCAGGAGGTCATCACGGCGGATCCTTCCAACCGGGACGCCTATGTACTGCTAGCCCGCACGTACAGGGACCTCGGGGACAAACAGAAGGCCATCGATACGATGGAGACCCTGATCAACAATCTGGAAAAAAGCGAGCTCCCCAGCGACATGGACATTTTGACGCAGACGCTGGAAATGTATGAACAGACCATCGGGGAGCACGAAAAGGATTTCCGCGAGGAGAGGGAAAAAAATATTGCCCGTTTCCGGGAGATCGCCTTCGACGACGCGAAGGAGGAGGAACCCGAGGAAGAGGACTCCCTGATCCTTGAGGACGAAAAGCGGTTGGAGGAGGAAGCGGTCCCCATTATAAATGTGGGAAGCATGGAACCCGTCTTCGCCATGGAAGAGGAGACGGAAGAGATGCAACTGGTGGAATCCGAGGAGCCGATCGAGGACGAGACGGTACCGATCGAGGATGAACGGCCACCGAACCTGATGAATCTGCTGGAAGACCAGGAATTATACGACGAGAATCCGGAATGGAGGGACTACCAACCGCCGCCCTCTCTAGGGGGACCGGCCAGGCCCCCTGCATCGCCCACAGGCAATGCGCCGGCACCTCCCGCGGAACATATCCTTTATCCTGCAGGGGAGTCGGTGCTTGCCAAATCACTCAAGGAATCCGTGGAAACTCAGCAGAGGATGGTGGAAAAGCTTTCCCATGACCTGGATGAAATCACGAGAAAACTCAATGAGCGGCCTCCCCAGATCATGCCGATCACGCTGAGCATGCCTCCATACCCCCCTCAGCCCCCAAAAAGACCCTCATTCCTGCCGCCTGAAATGCCGGAACCCTTGCCTGCCATGGAGATGGATGCTGCCATACCCGCTGCGGGTCCAGAGGGAATTGAGGGAAAGCCGGAGGAAAGCAGCGGATTCCCGCGTTTCATGGACGAAGGCTCACCTGAGGAGACGCCGGAAGAAACGCCGGATGGGGCACCTCCGGAGACACCGGCTGAAGCATCGCCGGAATCGGTACCGGAAAGCCCTTCCGGATCCACGGACGACAAACGGCAGGAATTGCGTGATTACCTGAACGGCATCAAGGACAAGCTGGAAAACGGTGTAAAAGGCCCTGAAACGGATACCAAGGAGAACGTAGCGACGGACGCCGCGAGACCCGAGGGCAAACTCCTTGACTATCTGGGGAAACTTTCGGAATATCTACCTGAAAAGCAGAAGAAGAGCTACTACCAGAGCGACGAACGGCTCAAGATCGAAGCGTTGAAATCCCGCTTCAATGGCCGAAAGGGACTGCGGAAATGGATCGACTCCAAATTCGCGCCAAAACCCCGAGTGAGACCCGACGGACAACCGCGGGTCACCGTCGCCGATACGTTCTCCTATCTGCGGGACCTTGCGCGGTTTCACCCGGATCGAGGTTTGGGAATCTCGTTGGGTGCCAAAATCGACTCGGTACTCACGAAGATCAGGAAGCTGGGATAAGAGGAATGGAAAAAGAGAGAATCCTCGCCATCATCCAAACCTACATCACGCGCATGCCGAGCCTCCCTACGACTGTCTCCAAGATCCTGCAGATCTGCAACGATCCGAAGACTTCCCCTTCCGACCTCAACCAGGTCATCAGCGTGGACCCCGTCCTCATGGGTCGGGTCATGAAACTGATCAATTCGGCCTACTATTCCCTGCCCAACCAGATCACGTCCCTGGTACGCGCCATCATCATGCTCGGAATCAACACGGTGAAGAATCTGGCCCTGAGCACTGCGGTCCTGGGTAATTTCAGCAACAAATCGCAATTCCAGGCGCTCAACATCGACGGATTCTGGAGGCATTCCCTGTGCGTCGGCGTCACCGCGAAACTGATCGCGGCCCGCCGCAAGAAGGACTCCAAGGTCCTGGAGGAATACTTCGCCGCGGGACTGCTGCACGACATCGGCAAGATCCCATTGAACAACAAGCTCCCCACGGAATACGTGGAAGCCATCTCCATGACGGACCGGGAGCACCTTCCGTTGTTCCTGCTGGAAGAGCGGACCATGGAAGTGAACCACTGCGAAGTAGGCCGCCTGATCATCCGCAACTGGAACCTCGGTTCCACGCTGGAAGACGTCGTGTTCTTCCACCACTTTCTGGATCAATACCAGGGTGCCAATCGGGAGGTGCTCCTTACCGTGGTGGTGGCCAACCTGTTCGCCAATACGAACGGCATCGGCTTCTCTGGCGACAGGTATCCGCAGAAGGTCCCTGAAGAAGCATTCAAGGAACTGGGGATCAGCTGGGACGACCTGGAGGACATTGAAGAGAGCGTCAACAAGGAAATCGAGAAGGCCCAGGTCTTCCTGAAGGTATCCCAATAGGGGGTATGGCGGTGGCGATGCGGGTGACCTTCTGGGGCGTACGGGGATCCATTCCGTGCCCCGGCCCGAATACAGTTAAGTACGGAGGCAATACCGCCTGCCTGGAATTGCGCTTCGATCCGGACGACCGGCTGGTGATCCTCGATGCGGGATCCGGCCTACGGGAACTGAGCGGCCACATCATGAAGCACGACCTGCCGCGGGGCCCGCTTTTAACTAGCATTTTCCTCACCCATACACATTGGGACCACATCATGGGTTTCCCTTTTTTCACCCCGATCTTCATTCCGGGTACGGAACTGGCCATCTACGGGCCAGTGACCTATGAGGAGGACAGCCTCGACAAGATCGTCGGAGACCAGCTGCGTTACCGCTACTTCCCGGTCCGGCAGGATGAACTGCAGGCCAAGATCGTATATCATCCCTTAAAGGAGGGTGAACAGGATCTGGGCGGTGGCGTGATGTTGAAGACGAAGTACCTCAACCACCCCATTCTCGTGCTGGGTTACCGTTTCGAATACCAGGGCAAGGTCTTCTGTACGGCCTACGACACGGAACCTTTCCGCAATGTATTCGACGCGAAACCGGGAGATCCAGGCTACGATCCGGCGGCCGTCGCGGAAGGTGACCTTGCCGCACAGGAAGAGAACGAGAAGGTGTTGCGTTTCTTCGAGGGCGCGGACGTTCTGGTCCACGATGCCCAGTATACGCACCGGGAATATCTGGCCGGCAAGATCAATTGGGGGCACAGTTCCTTCGAATGGGCCATCAACAGCGCGCACAAGGCCAGGGTGAAAAAACTGGTGCTCTATCATCATGATCCCGTCCGCTCGGACGCCGAGCTGGACGAGCTGGCGGAAAAATACAGGAGATCGATCCTGGGGAAAAGCGACATGGAAATCATAGTGGCGAGGGAAGGGGAAACACTCACGGTATGAGGACGATTGATCCCGACAGGATCTTGCGTAAAAAGGCTGGTTTTGATAAAGTATGAACCTCCGGGGGATTAGCTCAGCTGGTAGAGCGATAGGTTCGCAATCTATAGGTCAGGGGTTCGAATCCCCTATCCTCCATACGTTCCTTCCTGTTTCTTTATCACTCCTGTTCCTGGTCCTTGTTTCCTGCAGTTCCACGCAACCGGAAACATCGCTCACGGCCAGGTCTCCATCGAGTTCCCTTCAGAACACCACGATTCCCAAGGAAACCAAGCCCAGGGAACTGCAAAGATGGGAACCGCCGCCGGAGACCCCACTGGAACCGAAAAAGATCCAGAAGAAAGCCGTGAACGCCGGAAAAGTGGACCTGCCCGTCGTTCCGGAAGACCTCGTCATGAGCCTGCTCGCCAAGTTGAACCTTCAACAGCGGATCGGTCAGAGGTTTCTGTCCTGGATTCCCGGTACGACGGCAGGAAAGAAGGCCAGGGAGATCATACTGGAGAACTACGTGGCCGGCGTCGTCATCTCCGCCCAAAACGTGAGCGACAAGGTACAGGTCAAGGAACTCACGGCGGCGCTCCAAAAAATTTCCCTGGAGGCCACCCCCCCAATTTCCATTTTCATCGGCGTGGACCAGGAGGGCGGCCGTATCGCAAGGTTCCGATTCAAGCAGACTGTCGTGTTTCCCGCCGCATTCTACATGGCGGAACATAATGATGAAAGCTTCGTGGAATCCGCCGCCTATATCACGGGCAGGGAGCTTCTGGACATGGGATGCAACATGAACTTCGCCCCTGTCCTTGACGTGTATGGAAAACCGGACGACACGATCATCGGAGACCGTTCCATGGGATGGAAATCGGAACGGGTGGGTGACATGGGCAAGGCGTACCTCGCCGGCAGCGCGCGGGCAGGGCTGATCTCGGTGATCAAGCACTTCCCTGGCCATGGAATCACCACCGTGGATTCCCACACCGAGCTTCCGCTCGTGGATGGGGGCAGGGACGTGGCCTTCGACAGGCACCTCCTGCCATTTCGCATGGCCATCGCCGGCGGCGCGGAAGTCCTGATGACCGCGCACATCCTGTACACGGATATCGACCGGGAGAATCCGGTCCCGCTCTCTCCGGCCATCATCCAGGGAATCCTCAGAAACGAGCTCGGATTCGACGGCGTGGTGATCTCCGACGCGGTCGATACGAGATCCCTTACCAGGAAGTTCAGCGCCTCGGAGATCGTACGCCGGTCCTTCAAGGCGGGCGTGGACCTGCTCCTATGCACCGACGTGTTCTCCGTGACCGATCTGAAGGCCGAGGTCCTGAAGCTCCTGGCGAGCGGCCAGCTCACGGAGGACGACATCGCGCGTGGTACGCTCAGGGTCCTGCGGCTGAAGCTCCGCTACGGACTGGCTTCCCTCTGAGGAAAGGAACACTCGTGATCATCTCGGACGAGACGCTCCGACAGATGCTTGCCGACGGCAGGATCGCAATCACCCCCCTGGAGCCATACCAGATCCAACCCGCATCCGTGGACTTGCGCCTGGGAACCCATTTCCTGAAGATCGACGAGAACTCCCTGGACTCCCTCAGTCTGGACGCGGAGCTGCCCTACGTGGAGATCCGCCGCGAGGAGATCGTGATCCCTCCCGCGTCCTTCCTCCTGGCCACGACGGTGGAATACGTGCGCATCCCACCCAACGTCACGGCCTTTGTGGAGGGGAGAAGCTCCATTGGTCGTATGGGCCTGTTCATCCAGAACGCGGGTTGGGTGGATCCGGGATTCGAAGGCAACATCACATTAGAGCTATTCAACGCCAACCGCCTTCCCATACGCCTCACTGCAGGACGACGGATCTGCCAGATCGTATTCGCCTTCATGGATCGGGAGACCCGTACTCCCTATGACGGTAAATACCAGCGACAGAGGGAAACTGTGGGGAGCAAGGTCTTCCGGGACAAGGAACGCGGCGGAGCTTCGCCAGAGTCCGCTCTATAACGCCGCTGGCTCGATTCAGGGGCATTTTGACCCTTGACAGCCGGTATTTCATGCCGGTTTTCAATCGGTCAAGCATAAAAAACAGGAAATACTCAGATATCAAGTGCAAAAAAGAATTTGACTCTCACTGTGTGCGTGGTACAATACATCTGTGACCAGAAAAGACTTTCCACGCGTACATTTCTACGATAGAGATCTGGTCGGGCTCTATGATGAATCCTGGGAACTTCTAAAGGATTTCTGGAAAAAAGGGACATCCCGCAACGGTTTCCACAACAGATTCTTCAGTCATCCCGAGAGCACGCGCATCAACCAGTTGGAGGCGTGTTTTTCCACCTTTTTCCTTGTGTATAGCAATCGGATATACCCGGTTCTCTCTGTTCTCGACAATTTCTATGGGAAACAGGAAGAAAACGGTGCTATCCGTGGCGAGTACTCGGAAGAGGACGGAAAGCCGGTTCATAACAAAGACAACCCAGAGGGTGTCCTGCCTCCGCTTTTTTCCTGGGCGGAACACAATATCTATCACAGGTTGGGGATGAAAAAGAGGATCAAGGAGATCCTCCCATGCCTGGAAAAGTACTTCACGTGGATCGAGCAGACGTTCCGGCAGGAGAATGGCCTATATTCTGTACCCATAGCCGCCACGGGGATGGAAAACTCGCCTCGTGAGGGAGCTTTTTATCCGATCGACTTCAACGCGCAACAGGCCCTCAATGCCTTCCAAATATCCGAGTTGGCGGATATCGTCAACGACAAGGAAACAAACTACAAGTACAAGAAGGCATACTTCTCGCTGAAGACCAAAATCAACACGATGATGTGGGACGAAAAGGAAGGATTCTACTTCGACCTGGACAAACACGAAAAAAAATTGAAGGTAAAGACCATTGCCTCCTTCTGGCCGCTACTGGCGGAAATTCCCAACGACGCGCGTGGGGAAAGGCTCATCGAACACCTGGTGGATCCCCATGAGTTCGGCGTGGAGAATCCGTTTCCCACCCTCGCCGTCTGCGATAAGCATTTCGACGCGACCGGCATGGGCTTCCGCGGTTCCGTGTATCCCCCTCTCAACTACATGGTGATCAAGGGATTGGAGCGTTACCGGCGCTTCGATCTGGCCAGGGAGTTCTCCATCCGCCATCTGTACCATGTCCTGGATTCCCTGTACCCGGAAAACGGCAAGAAAGGATCCCTCTTCGAGGCGTATGCGCCCCATACGGAAGGCCCGGCCAAGTGGCCAGGGAAGAAGAACTTCCCGCGCCACATGTTCCTCAATTACGCCGCGCTCTCTTCCATCACGCTCATGCTGGAGAACATCATCGGGCTCAGCATCTCGCTGCCCAGGAAAACGGTGGACTGGACGATCCCGACGTTGGAGATCATGGGAATCGAGAACCTCGCCTTGAAGAGGAACTTGATCACGATTCTGAGCAGCAAATCAAGCCGGGGCTGGGAAATACACCTGGAATCGGAGAAGCTCTATTATCTGACCATCGACCTGCTCGGGGCCAAGAACAAGACCCTTCCGATCCCATCGGGCAAGTGTTCCATTCTCGTAGACAAGCTGTGATCAGAGACAGCCCCTCTTAGAGGGGCTGTCTGCCCTTCAGGGAACGTGCCAGGGTCTGGCGGTCCGCGAACTCAAGGTCGCCGCCCAAGGGCAGGCCAAGCGCGAGGCGGGACACCTTCATCCCCTCTTCCTTTAGGAGTTTCCCCACATAAAGAGCCGTCGTCTCCCCTTCCACGGTCGGATTGGTGGCCAGGATCACCTCATGGACCGCTCCTTCACGTACGCGCCGTAGAAGGCCTTCGATACGGAGGTTTTTCGGCCCGATCCCATCGATCGGGGAGAGCGCGCCCATCAGGACATGATAGAACCCATGATACTCGTGCAGCCCCTCGATGGTGAGCACATCCTGGGGTTCTTCCACCACGCAGAGCTGACCGGAGTCACGGGAAGGATCCGTGCAGATCGAGCAGGGATCCGTTTCCGTATAGATGCCGCAGATCCCGCAATGATGGATGGTGTTCCGGAGGGCCGCGATATCGGAGGCCAGGGAGTTCACGAAATCCTCGTCCGCGCGCAGAAGATGATACACGATGCGCGATGCGCTCTTCTTGCCCAAGCCGGGAAGGCGCGACAGTCCCGCGATTAGCCTTTCCAGGAGGTCCATGTCGTTCCCCGCCGACCGTCAATCGCCATGGCCTTCGCCATCGACGATCTCTCCCCGGAAAACCTTCATGAGAAGCTCGGCCCTGCGGTCCACCTTCCTGCCCTCCACCGGCGATTCGAGGAAGATCACATTGATGGGTACCGGCTTGGGCACCAGTTTGACAAGCTTCTCTACGATGGCTTCCTTTTCGGACAGGATCAACTCGCCGGAAAACCGATCCCGTGCCGCAAACCGCAGGACGAGGCCTTCGGGCTCGAGGGTCATGGAAGCGCATTTTTCCAGGGCGGAAGACACGACCGGTTTTTCCCGTTTCAGGGATTCGGCGATACGCTGTACGATCTGACGGACATCGACCGCAGAATCCGCGGGAACGGCAGAGGAGCTTTTACCCATGGCTGCGGCCTCGTACGGCGCCTTGGGACCGCACTCCCGGGTCGTGGCGGGACGGGCCGGGGCATTTTGTCTGCCCTGCGGCGGAAAGCCGGGCCTTGCGGCGGGGGCGGCACTGACGGCCCTGCGGACCAATTCCAGGGATTCCTTGATCTCCGCGGTCCCGATGAAACGGCCTATTCCCGAAAGGCGGCTCAACGCGAGTTCGAACTCGAACCTCTGGTTCAGTGAGAAGCGGACGTTCCGGTACACGGAAAGCAGGATCTCGATCGCCTTTTCGATCTGCTCCACGGTCAGCGTCGCGACGACCTTCGCGTTGAAATCTTCCGCCGTATAGCCGAGAATCGTGTCCTTGGTGATCCCGCTCTTCACGAAAAGCACATTGCGGAAATACTCCGCCAGGTCCGCCACGAACTGCTCCACGGAGATGCCCTTGGAGATGACCTGATCGGAGAACGCCAGGACGGCGCTCAGATCCTGGTCCACGATTCGGCCGGCCAGCTCGTTCATCTCGTCAATTCCCAGAACGCCGAGTTTCTCCCGGATTTTATCGAGGGTAATGGTTTTTCCGCTGAAGGAAATGACCTGATCAATTAGGGTCTGGGCATCGCGAAGGGAGCCTGTGGCCTCCTTGGCCATCCAGATCAGGGCCCGATCTTCCGCCTCCACGCCCAACTCCGTGACGACATCCCGGAGATTCTGTTTGATCTCCCCTGTGGAGATCAGGCGGAAACTATACTGCTGGCAGCGGGAACGGATCGTCGCCGGCACCTTGTGCACTTCGGTCGTGGCAAAGATGAAAACAATGTAGGGCGGCGGTTCCTCTATGGTTTTCAGCAGCGCGTTGAAAGCGCTGTTGGAGAGCATGTGGACTTCATCGATAATATATACCTTGTAGCGTGAGCTGTTGGGGGCGAAGAGCACTTCCTCACGTATCTCACGGACGTCATTGACGCTCGTATTGGAAGCCCCGTCGATCTCGATCACGTCCAGGGAGCTTCCCTTGGAGATTTCCCGGCAGGAGGCGCATTGGCCACATGGGTTCTCCCGGGGACCTTCAGCGCAGTTCAGCGCCTTGGCGAGGACCCTGGCGGCGGAAGTCTTGCCGACTCCCCGGGGCCCCGAGAAAAGATAGGCGTGGGCGATCCTACCCTGGGCAATGGAGCTCTTGAGAGTCGCCGTGACGAATTCCTGACCGACGATCTCATCGAAGTTTTTTGGCCTCTTGCGTGTGGCGGTTACTTCGTACCCCATAAAAAACCCCTTTAGCTCCTTTCAAGCCTGTTACGGCTCATGAGCACGTTACTTACCGCTGCTCCCTTCCGGTCCTGACGGGTTTAGGTAACAGCACATAGCGTATGACCTGAAAATCAACGCTAAAGGGGCTTAACGGAGAGAGTGGGATTCGAACCCACGGTACCCTTGCGAGTACGCACGCCTTCCAAGCGTGTACCTTCGACCGCTCGGTCATCTCTCCAAGAGCCACGGCATCACGATACCCGCCTTGGCTCGTGAACGCGAAGATCCTCTGAAGGACCGCCGCATCCAGAAATCCATCATCACCCCCGGAAAACCCCGGGATCCGGAGAGAGTGGGATTCGAACCCACGGAGCCGCAAGCAGCTCAACGGTTTTCGAGACCGCCCGATTCGACCGCTCTCGCATCTCTCCATGCCGTCACATCGTCAAGCGTGACGGCGTCTTCATCTCGTGCCCAAGAGGATTCGAACCTCCGACCTTTAGATCCGCAGTCTAATGCTCTATCCAGGCTGAGCTATGGGCACAATTTTCCGATGCGTTTCCATCGCCGCATCGTCTGGACGGAGAGGGGGGGATTCGAACCCCCGGTACCCTTACGAGTACAACGCCTTAGCAGGGCGCCCGATTCGGCCACTCTCGCACCTCTCCAAGGACCCGTTCCGTAACACCTGCTCTAAAAGAACGTCGTCATGCGAAAACGAGATTTCGCCGGAGAGGGAGGGATTCGAACCCCCGGAGCCTCGCGGCTCAACGGTTTTCAAGACCGTCACCATAGACCACTCGGACACCTCTCCCTGGTGCACGCAGCGAAGAGAAATGATACTGATCCGTGCCACGTTTGTCAATTAGAACAGGGGGTCCGGGAGATCAATCCTCGGGGTCCATCCCCCAAAGGGAAAGAAGCCTGGTAAAATCATCGGTGGAAAAGTAGGCGATCTCGATCCTGCCTTTGACGTGATCCCCCCTGACCTCGACGCGGGTCCCGAATGTCTCTATCAGTTTCTGCTCAATGGCACGAAGCTCCGGAATCTTCTGCCAATGTCCCTTCTTTTCCGGTTTCCCCTTCTTCTCGACCGGTCTCTTGCCTTGATTGAGGTCCGCCGCGGCCTGCTCCGCTTCCCGTACGGAGAGCCCATTCTTCATGATGAGCCGGAATAGGACCACCTGGTCCTCCGGACGGTTCACGGAAAGTATGGCTCGGGCATGTCCGGCGCTGATCGTCCCCTCGCCCACCGCTTTCTGGATTTCCTCGGGTAGTTTGAGGAGCCGCAGGCTGTTGGCGACAGTGGAGCGGTTCTTGCCCACCTTTTGCGCGAGTTCTTCCTGATTCAGAGAGGCGATTTCCATGAGCCTCTTGTAGGCGAGCGCCTCCTCCAGAGGGGACAGGTTCTCCCGCTGGATATTCTCAACAAGGGCGATTTCCAGACGCTCCGATTCCGTGAACCGCTTCACGATGACGGGGATGCGCTCCAATCCGGCCAGGCGCGCCGCACGGTAGCGGCGTTCCCCGGCAATGATCGTATAGCGCCCTTCGGAGGACTCCTCCACGAGAACGGGCTGTAGGACTCCTTGATGACGGATGGAATCCGCCAATTCGTTCAAGGCTTCCTCGCCGAATTCCCTGCGCGGCTGCATAGGGTTGGGCTGGAGAGCCGTGATGGGCAGTTCCGTCACTGCCGACGCGTCCCGTTCCGTCCGGGCCGGAGCCGGTTCCTCCCCGACGAACAGGGCGCCAATCCCTTTTCCAAGGGCCTTTTTAGACATGCGTCAGCACCTCTTCCGCCAGCTTCCGGTAACTCAGGGCTCCAAGGCAATCGGGATCGTATTGGTTGATCGGTTTCGCGAACGAAGGGGCCTCCCCCAGCCGGATATTACGCGGGATGATCGTGCGGAATACCTTCTCCTTGAAATATCCCGTGACTTCCTGTACGACCTCATGGGCAAGACGCGTGCGGCTGTCGTACATGGTGAACAGGATCCCCCCCACCTTCAGCTCCGGATTGAGCCCTTTCTGGATCATGTTGATCGTCTGCAGAAGCAGGCTCAAGCCCTCCAGTGCGAAGTACTCACACTGCAGCGGAATGATCACGAAATCCGACGCGACCAGGGCGTTCACCGTCAAGATCCCCAGGGAAGGAGGGCAGTCGATGAAAACGTAATCGAAGCGACCGAGCACCGGGGAAAGATTTTTCTTCAGGAAGTGTTCCCGATCTTCTTGATCCACGAGCTCCACATTCGCCCCGGTGAGGTTGATGCTGGAGGGAATGATGGACAGACCGGCCACGGAGGAAGGCTGGATCGCCTCGGCCGCGCCAATGCTGCCCGTGATCACCTCATAAATACCGGGCAGGCCCTTCTTCACGCCCAGGCTGCTCGTAGTATTGGACTGCGGGTCGAAGTCGACAAGAAGCACGGTCTTTCCCGCTTCGGCGATATATGCGCCGAGGTTCACGGTCGTCGTCGTCTTACCGACTCCTCCCTTCTGGTTCGCGAAGGAAACGGTTTTTGCCATCCTGGAAGGAATATCCTAGATTTCGCGCTTGCGCAATCGGGAGTTTCATGATATCCCAATGGGCGCGTCGCTTAACTGGATTTACCGGGGGGGGAACCGTGTTTGTCTCTATAAAGAAAAGAAATGGGACCATTGTCCCGTTTCAGGTAGAAAAAATCACCAATGCAATCTGGAAAGCCGGAGAAGCCACGGGAGAGTTCAACGAGGAAACGGCGGAAAAGCTGACCCTCCGCGTCCTCAACCTGGCCCAACAGGCCCTGCCCGGCTCCATTCCTGCAGTCGAGCAGATCCAGGATATCGTGGAGGAAGTGCTGATCTCCTCCCAGTACAAACGGACGGCCAAGGCGTACATCCTGTACCGGGACCAGCACTCCAAGATCAGGGAAATCGTCTCCCGCGCCGACGTGGATCTGATCGACAAGTACCTGGAAAAAGCGGACTGGATGGTCAAGGAAAACAGCAACATGGCCTATTCCCTCCAGGGGCTGAACAATTACATCTCCTCGGAAGTGAGCAAGGTCTACTGGCTGAACAAGATCTACCCGCCGGAAATCCGTATGGCGCACACGGAAGGGGAACTGCACATCCACGATCTGGGAATCCTTTCGGTCTACTGCGTCGGATGGGACCTGGAAGACCTGTTGATGAAGGGGTTCACGGGCGCCGTGGGAAAGGTGGAGAGCAAACCGGCCCGCCATCTGCGAAGCGCCCTCGGCCAGATCGTGAACTTCTTCTATACGCTGCAGGGGGAAGCGGCCGGTGCGCAGGCGTTCTCGCATTTCGACACTCTGCTCGCGCCCATGATCCGCTTCGACTCCCTTTCCTACACGGATGTGAAGCAAGCGCTTCAGGAGTTCATCTTCAACATCAATGTTCCGACCAGAGTCGGTTTCCAGACGCCGTTCACCAACGTCACCATGGACCTGCAGATCCCCAGGATGTACAGGGACAAACCCGTGATCCGCGGCGGGGAGTATCTCGAGCAGACCTATGGTGAGTTCGAGAAGGAAATGGTCCTGTTCAACCGCGCCTTCCTCGAGGTCCTCTCGGAGGGTGACGCCAAAGGCAGGGTTTTCACTTTCCCCATTCCCACCTACAACATCACGAAGGAATTCGATTGGGACGATCCCAACCTGGACATCCTCTGGCAGGTAACCGCGAAGTACGGCATCCCCTATTTTTCCAATTTCGTGAACTCGGACATGTCTCCCGAGGACGCGCGGTCCATGTGCTGCAGGCTCCGCCTGGACATCCGCAGCCTGGAAAAACGGGGAGGCGGCCTGTTCGGTGCCAATCCCCTGACGGGATCCATAGGCGTCGCCACCATCAACATGCCCCGTCTCGGCTATCTGTCAGCCGATGAAGGAGAATTTCTCGAACGCCTCGACGCGCTCATGGACCTCTCCCGAACCAGCCTCGAGATCAAGCGGAAGATCCTGGAAAAATTCACTGAAAAGAACCTGTATCCCTATACCAAGTACTATCTGGCGGGCATGAGGGAAAGGTTCGGCCAGTACTGGAAGAACCATTTCTCCACGATTGGGCTGGTCGGACTCAACGAGGCCTGCCTGAACCTTTTCGGAGTCGACATCGGTTCGGAGCGCGGCACATCGTTCGCCCTCCGCGTCCTTTCCCATATGAGGGAGAAACTTCTGGTCTACCAGGAGGAGACGGGAAACCACTACAACCTGGAAGCCACGCCCGCCGAGGGGGCTTCCTACAGGCTGGCTCGTCTGGACAAGGAAAAATACCCCGAAATCCTTTCCGCAGGCGGGAAGGGACAGGAAGTACGCCCCTTCTATACCAATTCATCTCAGTTGCCGGTCAACTACACGGACGACCTCTTCGAGGTCCTTGACCAACAGGATCCGATCCAGGTGCAGTACACGGGTGGAACGGTGCTTCACCTTTTCGTGGGGGAGGAGATTACCGCTCCCCAAAGCGTGAAGAACCTCGTGAAGGTCATCTGCAGCAAATACCATCTTCCCTACTTTACGATCACGCCGACGTTCAGCATCTGCCCGAATCATGGCTATCTCGCCGGAAAACAGGAACAATGCCCGTATTGTTCCGCCCGAGCGGAAGTCTATTCGCGTGTCGTCGGCTACCTACGCCCTGTGAACCAATGGAACGAGGGAAAGGTCGAGGAGTTCAATCACAGGAAGACTTTCCGCATGGTCTCCATATAGACGAAGCCCTTTCGCGAGGGCCCGTTTTTCCATCATGGAAATCGGAGGATTCCAGAAGACTTCCTTGATCGATTTCCCCGGAATGGTTTCCGCGGTGGTCTTCACTCGCGGCTGCCGGTTCCGCTGCCCTTACTGCCACAATCCACAGCTGGTGGCCCCCTCACGCTACGCCGAACTGATTCCTGAAGATCAAGTACTCCGACATCTGGAACGGCGGCAAGGCAAGCTCCAGGCTGTCGTTGTTTCAGGCGGGGAACCCACCGAACAGGATGGGTTGATCCGTTTCCTGGAGCGTCTGAAACTGGTGGGATATCCAGTGAAACTGGACACCAATGGCATCCATCCGGGGATCGTGGAAGAGGCCATGACCCGCCATCTGATCCAATATATTGCCATGGACGTGAAAGCGCCGTTGGCCCGATACCAGGAGGTCGTACGAGTTCCAGTGGACACCCAGTCCATCGAAAGGAGCGTTTCCCTCATCCTCGCATCCAAACTGCCCCATGAGTTCCGTACCACCTGGGACCGGTCCCTCCTGGCCCCCGAGGATCTCATGGAGATCGCCCGTTGGCTCGAAGGCTGCGGGGCGTGGTATATCCAAAACTACAGGGCGGGAGACAACCTGGAGTCCGGTACCGGCAGGCCGGCATCCCCTCCGGAGATCGTAAGTCTGCGCATCCTTCTCGGCTCCCGTCGTGTCCCCTGGAGGATCCGATAGGCCCCTCCGGAAAGGAGATGCCGGGACCGCGTATCGTCTAACACGTGTTAGGCGATACAATGCGGCGCCGTCAATCCTCCATCGCCATACCGGTGTACGGGCTTCTGTGGAGGAACGGCATCTCCACCTTCTCCCTGTCGAAGACGCGCTGGATGTCCATGAACAGGGAATTGCGCAGATTCATGTAGTCTTCCTTGACGAACCACAATCCGAAGAGGATCTCGATGCCGGAGTCCTTGAACTCCGTGCAGAGGACCACGGGATCCGGATCATCGAGACAATACCTGTTGGTCCGTGCGATCTCAAGCAACAGGGTTTGAACACGCCCCACGTCCTCTTTATAGGCGACACGGAGCATGATATCCATCCTGCGGATGGGAAATCGGGTGATATTGGTCACCTCTGAGTTCAGGATCTTCTCATTGGGAATCCTGACGAAGAGATTGTCCGCAGTCCTGATCTTGATGGACAGCAGATCAATGGATTGGATCTCACCGGTCGTACCCCCGATCCGGATCGTATCGCCAACCGTGAAAGGCTTCTCGGAGATCAGAAAGATACCGCTGATAATATTGGAAAAGCTTGTCTGCGACGCGAATCCTATGGCGATTCCGAAGATTCCAGCAGCGCCTAATAGGGCCGTCACTTGTACTCCCAACTCCCCGAGAACCGCCATGGCGATTATAATCGTTCCCGTGTATCCCACGGTCTTTTGCGCAATCATTCGATTCTGGGGAGTCGCTTTCTTGAGCAATGCCTTATTCAGGAAAAAAACAAGAAGCCGTAGGAGAAGAAGCCCGCCACCGATATAGATCCCAATCCGCGCGACCTTTACAAGTACATCCGGAGAGAGCCCCTTGAACCAATCAAAGATTCTGATGAAGAACATTGTACTGCCCTTTCAGAACTCGCTGTGGTATTTGAACATGCTGAAAGTACGACGCATCAACCTATTCTCGATCTGTTCTCTCGCTTCGCAAATCCTTGCAAGTCCTTTCTCATATGGTGGCGCTGCCCTGTCAATCTGGATCTGTGTCGTTTGCTCACTGCCTTTAAATACTACGGAAATCAGATTTGTCCACAACCTGGCGCCCAGATAGACAGCGGCGGCTTCCGTATGAAGACAGATCTTGGTGAATGCCAACTCTGTTTCCGACTCATTCGATATAAACAAGGGGCAGATCGCTTCGAATCCGGATATTGGTACAGAATCGATTGTCTGGAACAGACGTGAGTATAGCGAATAACACAGATCTCCGGTGAAGGGATCACCAAACCAAGTCCTATTCATAATGGAGATCGGTTCTTCAAAAATGATCGGCTTCCGCTTTACAACCGCGATTAATCGGAAAAAGACCGGGACATGCAAGAAAAAAAGAGCGTTTTCTCCCGCTAATAATGTCAAAGGTCTGTCAGACCTGACAACCAGGGGTTTATCAGGAAGAACTGGGATCGCCTGTAAAGGGCAGAGATCCTTCAATAGATAATGCCGCCATACCGTGGATTCCGGTTTTCTTCCACGATCGATGAAACAACGCGATGGTGATTCCGTGGTTTCTAGAAACATTTCATTCATGACAGTCAGCACATGCCATTGGCTATCGATCCGTTCCACAAAAAAACTACGGGGTGGGAACTTCCACATGACGCACTGACGATCTTCTACATTCACCTGATCCCACAAGGAACCATTACAAAACGAAAAAGACTCCATGCTTCATTTTTAGCACTGCGATGAAGAAGATGTCCAGAGAGATAGAGTAGAAGAAATGGCCGTTAGGGAAATTGTTTCACGTGAAACAATGGGAGACTATTCTTCTTCTCCCTCTTCCTCTTCTTTGATCGCTCTCGCGACGCCTACTACCACATCCGGTCGCTCGATATTGACGATCCTGACACCCATAGCCGATTTTCCAAGCACGGAGATCTCGCTCAAACTTACTTTCAAGGTGTTCCCTTGTGAGGTGATGCACACAAGGTCGTCTTTCGAGCTGACGGAAAGGACGTCAATGATCTCACCCGTCTTCTCCGAAGTCTTGTAGCAGATCTGGCCCTTGGTACCACGTCCGTGCGGAGCGAAGTTCTCGTATTCCGTCCTCTTCCCGAATCCGAACTCAGTGATGATCAGCATCTGTTCCTCGGGACGGACCATTGCGATCCCCGCCAGCTCATCTTTATCGGAAAGGCGAATTCCAGTCACGCCATGGGACGCTCTCCCCATGGCACGGACCGCTTCTTCGTTGAACCTGAGGGCCATACCTTGTCGGGTCACGAGGACAATCTCGTCTTTTCCACTCGTCAATTGCGCGGCGACCAAACCATCCCCTTGATCGAGCCGTATTGCCACGATACCTCTGGTTTTTGCGTTCGAGAATTCGGAAGTCTTCACTTTCTTGATGACGCCCATTCTCGTAGCCATGATGACGTTTTCCTCTTCGGAGAAACTCTTCAAGGCAACGATGGTGGTTATTTCTTCCTCGTTGGACAGGGAGAGCAGAACCTTGATACTCTGTCCTTTTGCCGTTCTTGAACTCTCTGGTATTTCATGGACCTTGACCCAATACGCCAAGCCTTTGTTCGTGATGAACAGTACATAATCATGGGTCGATGCGATGAACAGCTGCTCGATAAAATCATCTTCCTTGAGCTGGGCGGAAGAAGACCCCTTCCCGCCCCTTCCCTGACGTTTATAGGCGGACAATGGGATACGCTTAATGAACCCTCGGTTGGAAATCAAGATCACCATGTCTTCGCGCGCGATGAGGTCCTCAATATTGATCTCTTCCGCCTCCTCCGCAACGATCTCCGTCCGCCGGTCATCTCCAAACCGTTTTGCGATGTCCATCGTTTCATCTTTGACCACGCCAAGGATCTTCTTCTCGCTGGCCAGCAGATCTTTCAGATAGGCGATCAGTCTTTGGATTTCCCCGAGTTCCTCGATGATTTTCTTCACCTCGAGGCTTGTCAGTCTCTGAAGACGCATGTCGAGGATCGCCTGAGTCTGTTTTTCCGAAAGGGCGAATCGCGCCATGAGCGCGTCACGCGCGTCCTCGACTTTGGCCGACTTCTTGATGATGGCGATCACTTCATCGATGTTATCCAGCGCGATCTTCAAGCCGAGAAGGATATGCTCCCTCTCCTGGGCTTTCTTCAGATCGAAAATCGTCCGCCGGGTCACTACTTCCTTCCTGTGCTGGATGAAGCAGTCAAGCATTTCCCTGAGAGAGAGCGTCTGGGGTTTACCATTGACCAGCGCGATGTGTATGGACCCGAAGGCGAGCTGCAGCTGCGTATGTGCGAACAGCTGATTCAGGATCACCTTGGGCATCACGCCCCTTCTGAGATCGATCACGATTCGCATTCCACGGCGGTCCGATTCATCATTGAGATCCGTGATGCCTTCGATCTTTTTTTCTTTCACTAGATCCGCGATCCGGATGATCAAAGCCGACTTGTTCACCTGGTAGGGGATTTCCGTGACAATGATGGATTCTTTCCCGTTGCTTGAAGTTTCCAAAGTCACCTTCGCCCTAACAATGATCCTTCCCCTGCCGGTCAGATATGCATCCCGGATTCCTTTTCTTCCAAGGATGATGCCACCAGTCGGAAAGTCAGGTCCTTTGACGATCTGCATGAGATCTTCCGGCGTGGTTTGCGGTTCATCGATGAGACGGACGATGGCATCCGCCAGTTCCCTGATATTATGCGGTGGGATGTTGGTGGCCATGCCGACGGCGATTCCGCTGGATCCGTTTGCAAGAAGGAATGGAAATGCGGCCGGGAGAACCAATGGTTCCGTCTGGGAATCATCGTAGTTCGGTCCGAAATCCACCGTCTCTTTGTTGATGTCGCGCAGCATCTCTTCCGCTACGCGGCTCATCCTCGATTCCGTATAACGGACGGCAGCCGGAGGATCTCCATCCACGGAGCCGAAGTTTCCCTGTCCGTCAACGGCGGGATACCGGAGGCTGAAATCCTGGGCGAGCCTCACCAAAGCATCGTATATCGACGCGTCACCGTGCGGGTGATACTTTCCAAGAACGTCTCCGACTACCCTCGCGCATTTTTTATAGGGTTTGTCCGAATGCAGTCCCATCTCATTCATTCCGAAGAGGATCCTTCGGTGAACCGGCTTCAACCCGTCCCGCACGTCAGGCAGGGCCCGGCTCGTGATGACGGACATTGCATAGTTCAGATAGGAGGTTTTGAATTCCTCTTCGATGGCTACAGGAATGACACGATTCTTCACATCGGACATATTCTGGATCCCTTATATGTCGAGGTTGGTGACGGACAGCGCATTATCCACTATGAACTGTTTCCTCGGCTCCACATTCTCTCCCATCAGTGTTTCCAGGATCTCCTCCGCTTCAATGGCATCTTCCATTTTAATATGGATGATGTTGCGTCGGGCGGGATCCATTGTCGTTTCCCAAAGCTGTTCCGGGTTCATTTCACCCAAGCCCTTGTACCGCTGTATTGTCGGATTGATACCCTGCGGGAGTTCCTTCAACAGTCTTTCTTTCTCGTTATCATCATATGCGTACAGGATTTTTTTCTGGTATTCGATTTTATACAATGGCGGCATTGCGATATATACGTGATCTTTCGCGATGAGTTCCCGCATATAGCGAAAAAAGAACGTCAGTAGAAGGGTCCGGATATGGGAACCATCGACGTCCGCATCGGCCATGATGATGACCTTGTGGTACCTGATCTTCTTCACGTCGAACTCTGTCCCCGCTCCGGCACCCAAAGAGGAGATAACGGGGAAGAGCTTATCGTTGGTCAGGACCTTGTCAATGCGGGTTTTTTCCACGTTCATCATTTTCCCCCACAGGGGGAGAATCGCCTGGAACACCCGGTCCCTGCCCTGCTTGGCGCTTCCACCTGCCGAGTCGCCTTCCACGAGATACAACTCGCATTTTGTCGGATCCTCGTCGGAACAGTCCGCCAGTTTTCCAGGAAGTCCCGTGTTTTCCAATAGGCCTTTTTTCCTGGTGAGCTCCCGCGCTTTACGGGCTGCCTCCCGGGCCTTGGCCGCCATGATCGATTTGTCCAGAATGCGGCGGATCACATCGGGATTCTCATCGAAATACTGCGTCAGCTTGTCGTTTGTAAGGGATTCAACGATTCCCCTCACTTCGCTGTTGCCAAGCCTTGCCTTGGTCTGACCTTCGAACTGCGGATCCGGAATCTTCACGGAGACGACCGCGGTGAGACCTTCGCGCACGTCGTCGCCTGAAAGATTGTCCTCGACCTTTTTCGTCAAGTTCAATTTTTTCAGATAATCATTGAGGCATCTGGTGAGCGCCGCCTTGAAACCGACAAGGTGGCTTCCGCCATCCCTCGTGTTGATGTTGTTGGCGAAGGTGAAAATCGTTTCATTGAAACCTTCATTGTATTGAAGGGCCACCTCGACGCGTGCCGAATCCGTTTCCGCATCGAATGCGATGACATCGGGATGGATGGACGCCTTGTTTTTATTCAAGTGCTCTATGAAGGACCGCACCCCGCCATCGAACTGGAACAGATGGGACTTCAAGGAGTTTTCATCCGCGACGGAGATTCGGATGCCCTTGTTCAGGAATGCCATCTCCCGCAAGCGGTTTGACAGGACGTCGAAGCTGAACGTGATGTCTTCGAAGATCTGCCGGTCCGGCTTGAACCTGGTGATGGTGCCATGTTTCTGGCTGTCTCCGATCATCTTCACGGATTGGTTCGGAACGCCCCTTTCATATCTCTGGAACCAAGCCTTGCCGTTCTGATGGACAGTCACCTCGCACCACTCGGAAAGGGCGTTCACGACGGAAGCGCCTACGCCGTGCAGTCCACCGGAAACCTTATATGAGGACTTGTCGAATTTTCCTCCGGCGTTCAGCTTCGTCATGACGACTTCGAGGGCACTGATCTTTTCCGTCGGATGCATGTCCACGGGGATGCCCCGCCCGTCGTCCTCCACTTCGATCACCTGATTCTTTTCGATTTTCACGGAGATCGACTTGCAGTATCCGCCCAGGGCTTCATCGATGCTGTTGTCGACGATCTCGAAAACCAGGTGATGCAGCCCGTCGGTGCCGGTCGAGCCGATGTACATGCTCGGCCGTTTCCTGACGTGTTCGAGGCCTTTCAGTACCTGGATATTATGCGCGTTGTAGGTATCGGGCATTCGTGCAACTCCGATTCACTTGCTTAGCACGTGATGTGAACTATGAGGCGCAAGAGCGTCATGATCATATCTCGTTTACAAAAAAGAATCAACGCGCATCGCGTCTTCGGTGCCGTGGAAGAGGACAAGGCGGGAGCCTGTTTTTCTTGCTTGATGGGACGGGGGAAATCAACTATACTCCATTCATGCGGCTTGTGTGCAAACTGTGGATAATTAACGGGGAAGCGCAGGACCGCCAAAAAAGGAACGTCTAATAATCTCATTGATACAAAATCTAATACACATTTCTTGAACCGTTTTTTATTTTAATATAGAGAAAGGAATTAAAACTAGCTTATGAGACCATGCGACTCTTCCCGACCTGTATTCTCGAAAAAAGGGAGAAAAGGGGCGAGGTTCCCCGGTAGAGTCATTGTTGACAACTTGTGTACATTCTGGAAATAAGAAGGGGACAAGGAGAAGGATCCCGGTGAAGTGGAACTATGAACCTTTCTGGAAGGAGACGCTGAACGAGCTGCAACAGGAACTCTCCGACCAGGAGTTCACGATGTGGCTCAAAAACATCGAATATGTAGATTCCGGTGAATCCCACATCAGTCTTTCCGTCCCCTCTTCCTTCTACAAGGACCAGGTCGGCCAGCGCTATCAACAAAAACTGGAATTGAAACTCACCGAATTGTCAGGCCACGAGATCCAGATCAAGCTCATGGTGAAGAAGAGATCCACGGCAAAATCCACGAACGACGATCCGGCGTCTCCCGTCGTGGAGCAACCGCAGGAAAAGAGAAGAGCCCATCCCCAATTAAACAAGGAATACTCCTTCGACCGTTTCGTGATCGGGGAAAGCAACTCCTTCGCGGCAAACGCGGCTCTCGCCATTGCCAAGAATCCGGGGACGGGATACAACCCCTGCCTGATCTATGGCGGCGTTGGACTCGGAAAGACTCATCTCATCCAGGCGGTCGGCAATGCTGTACACCGTGACCTGCCCCATCTGAAAGTCTGTTATGTAACCGTGGAGACCTTCACGAACGAGTTCATCCAATCGGTTCAGAAAAAGACTGGATACCAGTTCAAGAACAAATACCGTTCCGCGGACGTCCTCCTGATCGACGACATTCAGTTTCTTGAGGGTAAGGAGGGTACGCAGGAGGAATTGTTCCACACCTTCAACGCCCTCTACGATGCGAACAAACAAATGGTATTCACGAGCGACCGGCATGTCTCGGAGATACGGACTCTTTCCGACAGGCTGAAGAGCCGGTTTGAGAGGGGCCTGAACGTGGATCTTCAGCCGCCGAATTACGAGACGCGTATTGCCATCTTCAGAAAAAAGATAGAAGAAAAAAAGTTGAAGATCCCCAATGAAGTCGTGGAACTGATCTGCACCAATGTCACCACAAATGTCCGGGACCTGGAAAAGGCCCTCACAAAACTCATCGCCTACGCGGAACTGGTGAACAAACACATCTCACTCGAGATCGCCCAGCACCAACTGAAGGACTTCTTTGCCCAACCGAATCAGAAGAACATCACGATCGACCTGATCCAGAAGGTCATCTCCGAGTATTTCGGTCTCTCTCACAAAGACCTTCGCGGAAAACGAAGGACGAAGGCCATCGCGTTTCCGAGACAGGTAGCCATGTATCTCGCCCGGGAAATGACGGAATACTCGACCACGGAAGTGGGTGCCGAGTTTGGTGGAAGGGACCATACCACCGTCATGCATGCATGTCAGAAAGTGGAAGACAGGATCAAGTTCGATCCGACATTGGAACCCATCATTCACCAATTGATGAAAAAAATAAAAGAGAGCAATATATCGTGACCTGTGGAAGGAATGTGTATACAATGAACGCCTGTTTAACAAGTGGACAATTCTTGAACAAGTCGGATGATCTATTCCACTCGGTATCTCATTTCACAGTCTGCAATAAAACACCTTTTCCACATATACAATGTGCCTATTACCATCTCCACCAATATTACATTATAACTAGAATAGGAAGGGAGAGATAACTTCATGAAATTCACATGCTCTAAAGACGCGATTCTCAAGGAGATCAGCATCGCCCAGGAAGTCATATCATCGAAAAACTCCCTTTCCGTTCTTTCAAATGTTCTCTTGACTGCGGAAGACGGCATTCTGAAAATTCAGGCTACTGATTTAAAGGTCGGGTTCGAGACAAGCATACCGGTGGAAGTGGGTCTTGCCGGCAGCACGACGGCTTTTTGCGATCGTCTTTTGAATATTATCAGATCATTGCCGGACGGGGATATGGATATAGAGCAGATCGATCCCGCAATTGTCCGCATCAAGCCCGTGAACAAAAAAATTGATTTTCAACTCCGTTGCATTCCTTCGGATAAGTATCCCGAGATTCCCAAGATCGACGAGAACAAGTATTTCGACTTTCCGCAGGGCGATTTCGTCCATATGGTGTCAAAGACTCTTTTCGCCGTATCCGACGACGAAACCCGTTATTTCATGAACGGCATCTATCTGGAAAAAGCAGATGACATGTTGGTCATGGTCGCCACGGACGGAAGGCGTCTTGCTTTCATCAACAGGAAGATTCCTGTTCCCTTCGAAAACATGAAAGGAATCATTATTCCGCCTAAAATTCTCACGATCGTGAGAAAGCTCTCCTCCGGAGAGGGGAATCTTTCCCTTTCCCTGACCGACAAGAACCTGTTCGTGAAGGTCGGAAACCACCGACTTTCATCAAACCTCATCGACGGGCAATTTCCGGATTACAGGCGCGTGATACCTGAATCTCAAAAGTACAAGGCTGTGGTGGATCGCAAGGTGATTGATGAGGCTTTGCGACGGGTATCCCTGCTTGTGGAGCAGAAATCGCGCAAGATCGTCCTCACCGTGCAGAAGGACGCCATCGTCATCAATTCCAAGGAAAGCGAGCTTGGTGTCGCCACGGAAGAGATACCGTGCCAGTATGATGGACCGGAGACGTCCTTAGCTGTTAACTGTCTATACATGATGGAACCCATCCGGGAGATGGGAAGCGATCAGGTGACCATCGAGTTCACGGATCTGAACAAGGCAATCACCTTGAAAGCGCAGCCCGAGGACGGGTATTTGAATATCGTGATGCCGATGCAGCTCGATTGACAAAGCATGGGATTCACCTCCCTGCGATTCTCCAATTACCGAAACCTGGTGGATCGGGAGCTTGAGGTCGGCTCCCGACAGGTTTTTCTGGTCGGGGAAAACGGACAGGGAAAAACGAATCTGATCGAGGCGATCCATCTTCTCTGTTATGCATCCACATTCCGCGGCGTATCCGACGAAGCCGTCATGCGTGACCCAAGCATGGAAACTACAGTAGCCGGAACCGTATCCTCGCAGGCAGAATACGAGAAATCCATCACCCTTCGTTTTCCCCCGGATCAGCGCAAGGAGACGCGGATCGACGGGAAAACCATCCTGGACAGGAAAGACCTTTTCCGGGAGACATTATGCATCGTCTTCCTTCCTCAAGACCTTGATTTTATCTGCGGTTCACCCGAAACGCGCCGGCGTTTCTTCGACCAGACTCTGACCCTGTCCGATCTGCTCTACCTCGATCTTTTCCGGAATTACAGGAAAATCCTAAAGGGAAGAAACGCGCTCCTGAAATCCGGACAGACGGAACTGCTCGATGTATTCGACATGCAACTTGCCGTCCATGGCGTGGAGATACAGAAAAAAAGGGGATCGATCGTTGAAGGGTTTAATGAGGAGTTCGGGCGCCTGTTTCGGGAGATCACCGGCAGCGAAGAGAGCGTACGCATCCAATACCGCCCATCGTGGAGAGGAATCAACATGGATGACGTCATTCAGGCTCTCGGGCGGCAACGGGGCAGGGATTGCCTGATGGGGACGACCACCAGCGGACCGCACCGTGATTCTTTCCGTTACCAATGGCGAGGCAAGGATTACGCCCAGACGGCTTCTACGGGCCAACTGAGGCTGTGTTCCCTCATTCTTCGCGTGGCACAGGCACGCTATCTTTCCGCCCTCATGCGGAAGAAACCCGTTTTACTGATCGATGACGTTCTCCTGGAACTGGATCCCACGAAGAAGATGAGTTTCCTTTCCAGGTTCCCGGATTTCGATCAGGCCTTCTTCACTTTTCTTCCGGACGAGGGTTTTCTTTCCTACAGGACAAATGATACACTCCTCCTGCGGGTCGTCGATGGAGATTTCCATCCCGCATAGATCATGAGGGACTCATCGCGAAAAGCAGGGGATATCCTCAAGAACCTTCTGGAAAACCGCGGATGGACGCAGGAGGATCCCTATTCCCCCGTTTTCCTCGGCTGGAAATCCATCGTGGGAACCTCTTTTGCTGATCATTGCTGGCTCGTGGAGATCCGTGAGGGGACCTGCATCGTCGAGGCGGACCATCCGGGATGGCTTCAGTTGTTGGGAATGGAGAAGGATAGGCTTCTGCGTTCCATCCGGGAGAAAGCGCCCGCCGCCGGAATCCGTGAGATCAGGTTCAAACTGTCCAGCGGGAGTCCCGAAGGCCATTGACATGACGGATGATGCCCTGTATATTCTTTTGTACTTTGGATTTCTTTGCATAGGACCATAACCCCCGAAGGGAGACGATACAATGAAACGGACCTACCAACCAAGCAAGGTGAAAAGGAACCGGAAATTCGGTTTTAGGGCACGCATGAAGACCAATGGAGGCCGCCTCGTCCTGAAGAGACGGCGGGCTAAGGGCCGCATCAAGTTGTCCGCTTCTGATGAAAAGAAGCCTTACTAAACGGGAAAGACTACGAAAAAGTTCCGAAATCAGTAGGCTGTTCAGCGGTGCGCATAGGGTTGAAAAGAGGGACATTCGCCTCCTGTTCCGAAAGAACGGTTTGGGACGGAATCGTTTCGGCTGCGGTGTCGTACGTGGCTGCAGGACGGCCGTTGTCAGGAATCGGGAAAAGAGACTCTCCCGCGAAGCCTACCGCCAGATCAAGGAACAGCTTGCAGAGGGCTGGGACCTGTTCGTGATCGTCCGGCGTTTCGGTTCGACATATTCGGATCGATGCAGGGACCTGAGAATCCTCTTTTCGGAAGCCGGTCTGCTCACCGCGAGACGGACGCCATGAAATGGATCCTCGCTTTCCTGGTAAAACTCTATCAGATGCTTCTTTCCCCCATACTGCCTCCGTCCTGCCGCTTCGTGCCTTCGTGCTCCGAGTATACGCGGCAGGCATTGTTGAAACACGGGGCTGTTCGAGGAATCGCGCTCAGCGTCAGACGGATTTCACGCTGTCATCCGTTTCATCCGGGCGGATATGATCCGGTGCCCTGAGTCAAGAAGGAATGCATGGAGAAGAGAACCCTACTAGCCGTCGTGCTTTCGGTCGTCATCATCGTCGGGGGAATGGTCCTTCAGTCCGTACTGTTTCCGACCTCGGCGCCGGAAGCCCCGGTTGCGCAGCCGGCCGCGACGCCCCAGACGCAACCTGTCCAGGTTTCGTCCACTCCGGTGCCCTCGGCGCCCGCTTCGCTGCCCGTAACGGGTTCGGTGAGGCCGGTACCGGAAGAAAGCCCTGTGTTCGTCAACGAACCCATCGTCCGGGAAACGGATGTGTTCCGCCTGGTCTTTTCCCGCAATGGCGGAGACCTGACTTCCATACAGCTCAAGAATTATAAGAACACGGACGGATCGTTCGTCGAGATGATCCTCTCCGATGATTCCGGTCAGAATCCATTCGGCATCGCCTTCGGCGATTATAGGGCCGACCAGGACCATGGCCCTTTCAAGCTGACCCGCGATACATACGACGGCCAGGGCGTGCAGATCGAGTTCACGGCAGGCCTCCTGGCACCGGACGGGGTCCCCTTCGAGCTGAAGAAGACCTACGTGTTCTTCCGTGGCGAGTATCTCATGGAGCTGAGGGTATCCGTCACGAACTCCGCGAGTGTCGCGCCATCCCTGAACTTCGAAGGCACCTCCTATACATTGGGTTTTGGACCGCAGGTGGGGCCGAAATTCCTGAAACTCGACGGACGCAATGATTACCGCAACTTCGTGACCTTTGCGGACGGGAAACGCAAGGACGTCCGGGTCAATCCGTCGTCGCCTACCATCCAGGAACAAAGATTCACGTGGGCCGGCATCACGGGCAAGTACTTCACCGTGATCGCGGTGCCGGATTCGACGCAGTACAGGATGGTCTTCGACACCCGCAGCGGTTCCCATGGGCAGCCGAGGGCGTCCCTGTACCTGATGCGCCCTTCCCTGAAGAGTGCAAGGACCACGGATACATACCGGTTCTACATCGGCCCCAAGAAGCGGGATATCCTTTCCCTCTATGACGATCCCAAGAAGAATGCGCTGAGCATCGGGAACCTGAAGCTGGGAGAGGCGGTCACGTCCCCGATCCTGATCGGCTGGCTGGCCACGCTGCTGAAGTGGGTCCTTGAGTTCTTCTACATGCTGATTCCCAATTTCGGGGTCGCCATCATGCTTCTCACCCTTCTGACCAAGGCCCTGTTCTTCCCGATGACATTCAAGAGCTATGATGCCACGGCGCGGATGCAGTCGCTGAATCCCAAGATCAACGAGATCCGGGAACGCCTGAAGAACAAGCCCGAGAGGATGAATCAGGAGATTGCGGAGCTTTACAAGAAAGAAAAAATCAATCCGCTGAGCGGATGTTTGCCCCTGCTTCTGCAGATGCCCATCTTCTTCGCCCTGTATGCCCTGTTGAACGACTACTTCGATCTCCGGGGAGCGATGTTCCTGCCCGGCTGGATTCCTGATCTGTCCGTTCCCGAGTCCATCTGGGACTTTTCCCCGGTGACCATTCCGCTTCTGGGCTGGCAGAACCTGCGTCTGCTTCCCTTCATCATGCTGGTGACGCAGTTCCTGCAGACCAAGATGACGCAGACCCCAGATGCTTCCGCTTCCAACCAACAGATGAAGATCATGGGATACGCCATGCCGGCTATTTTTTTCTTCATCCTGTACGATATGCCGTCCGGTCTGGTCCTCTACTGGACCGTGCAGAACGTCCTTTCCATCATCCAGCAGGCGTATATCAACGCAATGCGAAAGAGGAAGGACGCGGCTCAACAGCAATGAGAGGGAGGAGATCCCGATGATAGTGAAGGAATTTGAAGGCAAGAACGAAAAGGAAGCCATCAACAAGGCCATCGAGGAGTTGGGGCTGGACAAGGACGAGATCGACTTCGAGATCGTCGAGGCCAAGAAGCCGGGAATCCTGTTCCGCGGCGGAAAGGTGAAGATCCGCGTACACCTCAACGAGGAGGACGCGGAGGGACTCTCGGATGAGGATCCCGACGAGGATCCCGATGAAGATACCATCGAGCCGCCCCGGAGGATGGAGGACCAGCCGCCGCAGCGGGTCCGTGGCAATCCGATGCCTACTACGCCGTTCGAGGAGAAGATTCTGGCTTTCACGGCCGGAGTGCTCGAGAGGATGGGTTTCGAGCCCAAGGTGACCATCGGTTTCCGCGAGGAGAAGAAGATCGGCATCGACATCGAGACGGAGCATTCCGCGGTCCTGATCGGCAAGCAGGGCAAGACCCTGGAAGCCTTCCAGCTCATTGTCAACATCGCGGCTGGCCGGCTTGGAGGGGATTCCACGCGGGTGATCCTGGACACCCAGGACTACCGCTACCGCCGGGAGAAGAGCCTGATCCGCATGGCCAACCAGACGGCCGAGGAGGTCCGGAGGCACCGCGAATCGGTGCTCCTGGAGCCCATGAATCCCTTCGAGCGGCGTCTGGTCCACACGACGCTGGGCAAGCAGGGCGACATCTCCACGTTGAGCGAAGGCGATGGCCTCTACAAGAGGATTCGCGTGAGTCTCAAGGGCGGCGGAAGGGACTGAAGGCCATGCCGATCTTCGAATACCGGTGTAGGGACTGCCAGGAGCGTTTTGAGCTTCTGGTTCGTTCCGAAACGACGGTCTCATGCCCAAAGTGTTCCGGTACGAAGGTGGAAAAGCTCCTCAGCGTGTTCTCCGCCCATGCGGGACACGGTAAGGAATCGATGCCCTCATGTCACACGGGACACGCGGGCTGCAATCTCGGCAAGTGCGGATCGGGTCTCTGCGGCGTCGATTGACGCCGCAGAGACGGATCAGGGAGAAAGCAGCTCGTTGTAGATCTCTTCCGTGGTCTGTGCTGAGATGATAGCCTTCCTCTTTTCCTTGTTCCGGATGATGAGGGTGAGCTTGGCGAGGATCCGCAGGTAGTTCTCGTGTTCCTCGGGACCGGCGACGAGGAATGCCAGATGGACCGGTTTCTCATCCATGCTCTGCCACTCCACGCCATTGCGGAAAACACCGACCGTGATAAAAAACTCCCTGACCCAGCGCGACTTGATATGGGGAATGGCCACGTTCTGGCCGATGCCCGTCGTGACGATGTATTCCCTGTCCAATACCGCATTCTGGAACTGCTCCGAATCGATCACGTAGTGATCGTCCTGGGAGAGCGCGATGAGGCGTGCCAGGGCCTGCTGCTTGTCGGATGCTTCCAGGAAGGCGATCCGATCTTTCGCGATGTAGTCTTTCAGATTGATCATGGCGTTGCCTCCTGTGTCCTATGGTAGGGGTAGACGGGCCCCAGAGTCAACGGCGGGCGTCAAAAAGAGCCATCGAATCCTGGATCAACATGCGGTCCGCGAGTACCATTGCGACCATCGCCTCGATCACGGGAACGGCTCGGGGCACGATGCAGGGATCGTGTCTTCCTTTCACCTCGATGCGCGTCGGCTCCCCCCGTATGTCGACCGTGTCCTGCACCTGGGCGATGGATGGAGTCGGACGTATGGCGGCGCGCAGGAGGATGTCCCCGCCCGTCGAGATGCCGCCGAGGATCCCACCGCATCGGTTGGAGGACGTCTTCACGGCTCCGTCCCCGGACGTGAAGGGATCGTTGAACTCGGATCCCCTCATCCGCGCCGCCTCGAAGCCGCATCCGATCTCCATGCCGCGCACGCCGCCCACGGACATGACCGCCTGGGCCAGGAGCGCTTCCAGCTTGTCGAAGACGGGATCTCCCCATCCTGCGGGACAGCCGCTGACCAGGGCCTCCACGATGCCTCCGACCGAGTCGCACTCCTCCCGTGCGCGGGCGATGCGTTCCTCCATAGCGGCGGTCGCGGCAGGATCCGGGCTGCGCACAGGATTGCGTTCGATCTCCCCCAGGTCGATGCGCTGCGCCCGGACCCCCCCGATCTCAAGGCTGTACGCCGTGACCGCGATCCCCCGCTGCGCGAGCAGTTTGCGTGCCACGGCGCCCGCCGCAACGCGGGCCGCGGTTTCCCGTCCGGAGGAGCGGCCTCCGCCCCGCCAGTCGCGTATCCCGTATTTCGCTTGGTAGGTGAAGTCGGCGTGACCCGGCCTGTACAGGTTACGGATCGCCTCGTAATCCGCGGGATTCTGCGCGCCGTTGCGGATCAGAAGCGCGAGCGGCGTTCCCGTCGTCCGGCCGTCGAAGGTTCCGGAAAGGATCTCTACCCGGTCCTCCTCGGAACGCGGCGAGGAGAAGGGATTCCTGCCGGGTCTCCGGCGGTCCAGGTCCTTCTGGATGTCCCCCGGTTCCAGGGGCAGGCCGGGAGGGGGGCCGTCGATCACGACGCCGATGGCGGCCCCATGACTCTCCCCAAAGGTCACGATGCGGAATAGGGTACCGAATGAGCTTCCGGGCACGAGCGGTCTCCTTATCGGGCGAACAGCTGGGTCTTCACGGCATCGGCCCAGGGCGCGGGGGACAGCGTCTGGAAAACGAAGCCCGCCTCCTTGCCTTCCGTGTTCAGGAACCGGATGGTGACCGGATTCGCCAGATGCAGTCCCTTGCGCGGTTCCGGTATTCCGACATAGCTGATGGACGGCCCAGGGATGACGAACTCATGGGAGGAGAAGACGCCGTGCAGATACAGACCATCGCGCAGCAGGACGACTAGGAAGAAGGATCTCGAGGGGGATTCGCCGAATCCGACGCGGCCCGTCGCCGCCAGGACCACGTTGTCTTCTGGCGTCCTTGTCCGAAGGTCGGTAAGCAGGCGCATGCGCCGGATCGTGGCCGCCAGGACGAAGCTGACGATGGCGAAGCCGATGACGAGTCCCGCCCATGCGAGAAGGATGACAACTGGTCCCATGGTGATCCGGCAGGATGCAAGGGTAGCGGAAACCCGGAACCTGTTCAAGGCGCGTCCGACGGAAGCCATCCGAGCCGCATGGGTGTCTGTGCCGGTGACGGAGACGCGGCTTTTACTTTGGGATTTCGACGGGACGCTCGCGTACCGCGACGGGTAACGGGCCAGGACGCTGCATGGACTGCTCCTGGCGCGCGGGATCACCGAGGTTCCCTTCGAGCTGCTCCGGCCCTTCCTGAACATGGGCTTCCCCTGGCGTTCCCCGGAAACGCCGCTTCCCCAATGGCGGCGGGCGGACCAGTGGCGGGAATCCATGGAAACCCTCTTCCGCCGGATCCTGGAGACGGTCGGCATCGAAGACGCCGCCGCACGGGATATCGCGGCCTCGTTCTGCGGAGCGTATCTCGATCCGGGATCCTGGCGGTTGTTCGACGACACGGAGGAATGCCTGGAGGAGTTGTCACGCCGCGGCCATGTCCACAGGATCCTCTCCAACCACGTGCCGGAACTGCCGCAGATCGTAGGACGTCTCGGCATCGCGGGACGGTTTGAGGCCGTCACCACCTCCGCGCTCATCGGCTGGGAGAAGCCGCGCCCGGAGGCCTATCGGACCGCCCTGGAGGGCGTGAAGGATCTCTCCCAGGTCGTGATGGTCGGCGACTCCTATACGTCCGATGTGGCGGGAGCCATGGGTGCGGGGCGGGGGCGCAGGCCCGCAGGGATGCTTCGATGCTTCCCTGCGCGTTGACAAAGTCCCGGATTGCGGCTATGGCAAAGGGACCAGGAGGATCCCCATGGCTCTGATCGAGAGAGGGAAGCTTGTAGGGTTTGGAACGTCGTTGCTTGCGAAGAAGGGAGTACCGGAGAAGAACGCCAAGGTCGTGGCCGAGATGGCCGTCACCACGGAGGCATTCGGCATCACGACCCATGGGGTGGCCTTTTTCCCCTACGCGGATTCCATCATCCCTTCGGGGCTGGATCCACGGGCTGAGCCGACCCTGGTGCGTGAGAAGGGAGCTTCCGCCTTGATCGACGGTAATGGGGGCCTGAGCCAGCTTGCCATGGGCCTTGCCGGGGAGCTGGCCTTGAAGAAGGCGCGACGCGGCGGGATCGCCATGGTGGCGGTGCGGAACGTGGGATGGCTGGGCGCCCTGGGAACCTATCTGATCTCCATCGCCCGCAAGGGCTTCTTCGCCCAGCTTTCCGCACAAACCAACACCTGCAAGGATTGCGCCCCCATCGGCGGGATCGATGCCAAGTTTTCCACGAATCCCTGGGCACTCGCTTTCCCGACCGCGGGAGACCCCGTAATCGCCGATTTTTCCACCGCCTCCATGGCCTTGGGTAAGGTGAACCAGATGATCCGTCAGGGCAAGAAGGCACCGGAACGCATCTTCAGGGACAAGGATGGCAACCTCAGCGACGATCCCAAGGTGGTGAAGGAGGGGGGCAGCATCCTGTTCACCGGCGGCGAGCACTTCGGCCATAAGGGCTACGCCCTTTCCCTCTGGACGGAAGCCTTGACCGCCCTGGCCGGAGGGGACTGCAACAATCCAGAGGCCGTGACCAGGCAGAACTTCAACCTGATCGTCATCGATCCCGAGGCATTCGCCGGCCTGGAATTCTACCTGAAGGAGATGAGCCGCTTCGTCGCCCACGTGAAGAACGGAAGGCTCCTTCCGGGACATTCGGCCATCCGGCTTCCCGGCGAGCGGGGCTTCGCCAGCATGCGGGAGACGGAGCGGGGGATCCCGCTCGAGGATCACATGATCGCCAAGCTGAACGAGCTGGCCGACAAGCACGGCCTGGACCGCATCTAGGAAACGGACTCCCGGGTGCGGTCCAGGCATCGGAACAGTATTTCAACGCCTTCCCGAAGCCGCGCATCGTCCATCATGCCGTAGCCGATGAGGATCGTGTCCCGGAACCGGCCCTTGCGCAGGGCGTGCTCCTCCACCGGGGGAAAGCGGGCCCCGGCCCGCTCGATGCGCGCAAGCAGGTCCTCCGTGAACCGCACGCCGCGGAACCGGGCGCAGAGGTGGATTCCCGCCGCGCTTCCCAGCACCTCCACGCGGGAACCGAACCGCTCCGTCAGGGCCCCCACCAGGGCGGCGCGGCGCGCACCGTAGACCTTCTTCATGGCATGGAGGTGGCGCGCGTAATGGCCTTCCGCGATGAAGCGGGCCAGTACGATCTGGTCCACGGAAGCGTTGTGAAGGTCCGTGAACCACTTCAACTCCCTGCCGCGGCGTACGAGGCGCGGAGGCAGCACGATGTAGCCGATCCGCATGGCGGGACATAGGGTCTTGCTGAAGGTCCCGACGTAGATGACCCGAAGCGGATCGAGGCCCTGGAGCGTGCTGATCGGCGGGGCTCCATAGCGGAACTCGCTGTCGTAGTCGTCTTCCACGATGCAGGCATCCAGCCGGCGCGCGTATTCCAGGATCCGGATCCGCCTCTGGATGGGCATGGTGGCCCCGAGGGGGAACTGGTGCGACGGGGTGACGTACAGGAAGGCGGGCTTCACGGACCGCGGCAGCCTTTCCGCCATGAGGCCCCGGCCGTCCACGGGGACCGGCAAAACACGGCCGCCGAAGCTCCCGATGATGCGGCGGATGTCCACCGTCAGGGGGTCTTCCACGATGCATGAGGACCGGCCCGATTCCAGCAGCAGGCGGCTCACGATCCCGATGGCCTGTGTGGTGCCCGCCGTGACCACTACCTGATCCGCCGTACAGCGCACGCCCCTGGCTCCGTTGAGATAGCGGGCGATCTCGGACCGCAGCTCCGGCCTTCCTTCCGGCGGACCGTAGGACAGGTCCTCCGGCGTGATCCGGTTCCAGACGTCCCGGTTCAGGTTTCGCCAGACGTTGATTGGAAAGAGGGCGAGGTCGGGAAGGCCGGACCGGAAATCCAGGCGGTCCTTGAGAAGGGGCCGGAAGCCCACGGCCGCGATGGGGGAAAACCGCGGCAGCTCCGGCGGGCGGAACGCCGCGCCGGCGGCCGCGTAGGTGCCGGATCCCTTCCGGGCGGCGAGGAATCCCTCGGCCTGCAGCTGATCGAAGGCCTCCAGGACCACGTTGCGCGAGACGCCCAGTTCCCCTGCCAGCTCCCGCGTGGAGGGGAGCTTCGAGCCGGGCGGGAAGGTCCCCGAGAGGATCCTGTCCCGCAGCGCGTCGTGGACCTGGCGGATCAGGGGTACCCCGGAGGACCTTTCGACGGTCATGAACGACATGGTTCCCTCCCGGTAAGTGGCACCATGGATTATAGCACGAAGTGGTCCTTTCAGGAACCACTTGGCGCCTGTAGGCTCCGGGCATGCAGGATCGAGATGCGATGGCGCTGCGGACCGGTTCCATTCCCGGCATCAAAGGCGGGGAGCTCCTCGGCATGACGGAAGTGGCCCTCGCCATGGCCCTGGCCGGCAGCAGCGTGGTGGTGGGCAAGGTGCTTTCCGCGCGCCTTCCCGTCTTTCTTTCCGCGGAACTCAGCGTTTGTGCCGCGCTTGTCTCGTGCCTTCCCGTCCAATTCGTGAGGCGTCGGGAGCTGTCCCTCCTTGGCCGCAGGGACCTCGCCTACATGTTTCTTCAGTCGGTCTTCGGCATGGTGCTGTTCCGCGTCTTCACGCTGAACGGTCTGCGCCTGACGACCGCCTCCACCGCGGGGCTGATCACAAGCGCGGCGCCCGTGGTCATGGCCGTCCTGGCCGCCCTGGTGCTGCGGGAGCGTATGAAGCCCCGGGGCCTCGTCGCGGCCGCCCTGGCCGCCTGCGGCCTGCTGCTCCTCAACCTCAGGGGAGGCGGGACGCCCTGGGACGGCCGGGTGCTGCTGGGGAATCTGCTGGTCCTTGCGGCCACGGTCTGCGAGGCGCTGCTCACGATCTTCCGCAAGAGATCCGGAGGCCGCGTCGGCGCCGTCACGAACACCACGGTGCTCGTCGCGATCAGCGCGGTCCTGCTTCTGCCCTTCGCCCTTTGGGACCTGAAGGGATACGACCTCTCCCGCGTCGGCGTGGAGGGGTGGCTGGCCGTGGGGTATTACGGTGCCGTGGCCACGACGATCGCCTATATCCTTTGGGGCGACGGGTCCATACGGATCCCCGCTTCGCGTACCGGGACCGCCATGGCCGCCATGCCCCTCAGCGCGATGGTCCTCTCCGCCCTCGTGCTGGGGGAGATTCCTGGGCCCGTGCACCTGGCGGGGGCGGTCCTCGTGGTCGGCGCTCTCGTGGCGGGAAGGAAGTAGGCCCTACCGGTAGCCGCCGTGGTCCCGCAGGGTGCGGATCATGGCCAGGAGGTTCCGCGGCGGAGTGCCGGGCTGGATGCAGTGCGTCGTGGTGAACACGAAGCCTCCGCCGGGGGCCAGTTCGTCGATGCGCGTGCGCACTTCCCGCTCCACCTCCGCCTCGGTGCCGAACTGCAGGGTCCTCGTGTCGCAGCCGCCGCCCCAGAAGGCGAGGTCCCTGCCGAACTCCCGCTTCAGCACGGCGGGCTCCATGTCCCGGGCCGAGGTCTGCACGGGATGCAGGACGCGTACCCCGATCTCGATCAGGTCGGGAAGGAGAGGTTTCACGGCGCCGCAGGTGTGGTAGACGATCTCCGCGCCCCGGGCGTGGATCCTGTCGAAGAGGACCTTCTGGCGGGGTTTGACGAGGCGGCGGTAGGCGTCAGGGGAAAGCATCAGGCTGTCCTGGGTGGCCAGGTCGTCGGTGATCAGCACGCCCCGCACGGTGCCCCCCACGGCGTCGAACAGCCTATCATAGGCGGAAAGCTGCGCCTCCAGGATCCCGTCCATGAAGGCGCAGGCGAAGCGCTCCTCCACCATGAGCTCCGTGATGAAGTCCTCGAAGCCCCGCAGGGAGATGGCCTGTTCGAAGATACCCGCGCCCAGGGCGTCCGTGAAGACCGGGTAGTGGCCCTCCCGGTCCAGCGCCGCGGCCTGGGCCCGGATCTCCGCGATGGAGGCGTCGGACAGGAGGTCCCAGCGCTGCCTGAGCACTTCGGCCTGGTCCATGCCCTTGAGCGGGGAGGCCTGCAGGTCGTAGTAGGCGCTGCCGTCCGCCTTCCTCCAGGGGACCCTCCAGGGATCCAGGAAGATCATGCCGCCCTGATCGGGGCGCCAGGAGGCCGCGGGGACGCTCCGGACCCAGCGCGTATCGACGGGGAAGAGCTTCAGGATATCGGCGTCCATTTCCGCGTGGGAACGGAGGAAGCAGCGGACGGGCCGTTCCTGGCC
>Ga0153915_10000121_pt1 | contig 68185 bp, 72 predicted proteins | sample Opewatmetagenome_2_FD_107003 | JGI IMG/M metagenome (GOLD analysis project Ga0153915, IMG submission 107003) | Freshwater wetland microbial communities from Ohio, USA - Open water 3 Core 3 Depth 3 metaG | ecosystem: Environmental > Aquatic > Freshwater > Wetlands | place: USA: Ohio, Lake Erie...
AGAATAGTCCTGGAAAATGGCCTGGACGGCATTATTGCCGAGGCTACAGCAAATGAAATCATGGTAAAAAATGCCGGCACGCTTACAGCGGAAACTAAGCGCCAACTGGCATTTTATGACGCTGTCAAAATAGCCATGGAAGGAATAAAAAACTACGCGCGAAACCTCGGTGATAAAGCTGCCGCATTAGCGCAAGGGGAGGCAGATACCTTCCGGCGGGACAATTATCAAAAGATGTCGGAAGTATTAGCAAGAGTCCCGGCGCAACCTGCCCGGACGTTCCGCGAAGCCGTCAATTCCCTATGGCTTGCGCAGGTGGCGGTCCACGCGGAGAATATCAACATGGCCATGAGCCCGGGAAGGCTCGACCAGATACTGTATCCTTATTACAAAAACGACGTCGAAAACGGCACGTTGACAATAGAGGAAGCGGCCGAACTTATCGGCTGCCTGTGGCTGAAGCTCAACGATAATACCAATCTCGTTCCCGAAACGGCTGAAGAGCTCTGGGGGGGCGCAGGCACCGTGCCTGCGGTGACCGTCGGTGGAGTTGACGAAAACGGCGAGGATGCGGTCGATGACCTCACGTATATCATGCTGCGGGTTACCGAACTTCTGAAAACGCGCGACCCAAACATGAACGCCCGTTATCATTACGAGAAAAACACACGGGAGTTCCGCGACCGGGTAGCGGAAGTCATTGCAACCACAAAGGCCGTACCGGCTTTTCATAACGATGTGGCAGACATCAAGACCCTCGTAAACCAGGGGACAAAACTGGAAGATGCAAGGGACTATGCGATAATCGGCTGTGTAGAGCTGGCGTCCGCGGGAAAGAGCTATGACTCATCGAGTTCCATCATGTTGAATCTCGTGTCCGCGCTGGAATTGACGCTGTACAACGGCAGGAGACCCATCACCGGAGATGAATTGATCAGCTTCGAATCCGGCGACCCGACACAGTTCAAGACGTTCGAAGATTTTTGGGAGACATTTAAAAGACAACTGGAATGGATTATAGAGCAGGCTATTCAACTAAACGAATATCTTGGTCTCGTGCATCAAGAGATTATGCCTACTCCGCTGCTTTCGGCTTTTTTTGAGGGGCCTATGCACAAGGGCAAAGACCTCATTTTCGGAGGCGCTCTTTACAATTCTTCCGGCGCTACCCATATTGGGTTCGCCGATACTGTGGATTCCCTGAACGCTATCGAGAAAGCAGTATTCATCGACGGGATATGCACCTTCGCGGAACTTCTCAAGGCCCTCGTTGCCAATTTTGAAGGGTATGATAAACTTCACGCCTATCTCGTCCATAAGGCCCCGAAATATGGCACGGATGATCCTATTGCGATCAAAAATTCCCGCAACCTCATTCGCTTTCTCTATGAGATATATCAAAGCCATACAAATTACCGGGGAGGGAAATACCGGCCTGCCTTCTGGACCACAACCAACCATGCCGGGCAGGGAAAGCTCGCGGGTGCACTGCCCAACGGCAGAAAGGCATACACGGCATTTGCCAGCGGTATCACCCCCGTGTCTCAGGCTGCGAAAGAATTGACTACATGCCTGAGAGCGGTGGGAGGGCTCGACAGTCTTTGCATACCGGGCGGCGTGGCCCTGAATCTCAAATTCCCCTTCATAAAAGACGGTGCGGATATACAAAAATTCGGCGCCGCCGTTGAATCATATTTCCGGAGCGAAGGACTGCACGTACAGTTCAACGTCATGTCGTATGAAATGCTCATGGATGCCAAAAAAAATCCGGACAAATATCCGGAGCTGCTGGTAAGGGTCTCCGGTTACTCCGCGTACTTCCGGGATTTAAATGAGACAATGAAGGACGAAATCATCACCAGAACGGAATATGATCTTGCTACCGGGAAGGCCAATCCTTACCATGAGGCTGAAAAGGGAATCCCGGCTCTTTTAAAAGAGATAATAATAGACGAGTTTAACAAAGCAAGGACGGTCATAAAAAAAATACTTAAGGGATTTAAATCCAAGTTCAACGGAGAAATTAAGAATTTTGAGTCCAAGCTCGCGGAAGGAGGTCTGGAATTCCTGCTGAACGCCATGCGCTTCGCCTTTCTGCACAACGACGACTACATGAAAAACATCAAAAATTTCCACGGCAGATACCTGTTCAAGGGCAAGGACAACTCTTTCCTGGTCGCGACGGTTTTCAACAACGGTAAGATGGAAATCGACGACAAAGAGATCGACAATCCGAGTATTACGGTTTATTTCAGAGACCCGGCCGTTTTGTGGAACTTTATTTTATCGCCCAAACCGGACATACTGAACGCCATACTGAAACAGGATGTTACCCTTGACGGCAACCTCAACTATCTATACAAGTTCGCCTACATGGCAAATCATCTAAGGCTGCACCCCATAAGGGAACTTATTCAATGACAGATTCCGCAACCAGGCCTCTTATCTTCGACATTCGCCGGTTCGCCCTCGACGATGGTCCAGGAATAAGGACCACGGTATTCCTCAAGGGATGTCCACTCTCGTGTATCTGGTGCCAGAACCCTGAATCCATACGCCGGGAAGCGGAGATAGCCTTCTATCCCAGCCTTTGCATAAAATGCGGCGACTGTGAAAAAGCCTGTTCGGAAATGGCCGCACGGATGAACTACCCCGGCAGAGTTATCAGGGAAAGGTGTATTGCGTGCGGTGTGTGCGCAGAAAGATGTCCATCTACGGCGCTGAAGGTGGTGGGAAGGCATTACACCGGCAATGAACTGGCAGCAGAGTTGCTGAAGGACAGAATCTTTTATGAAACTTCCCACGGGGGAGTAACTTTTTCCGGCGGTGAACCGATGCTCCATATGGATTATCTCAGCGGAGTAATCAGGGAGTTGAAAGAAAATAACATCCACATCGCCATACAAACATCAGGTTTTTTTGATATGAAAGAGTTCAGGAGAACATTACTTCCCTATATCGATCTCATTTTTTACGACATCAAGCTGTTCGATTCGCAAAAGCACAGAAAATACACAGGCGTGGGGAATGAGGAAATACTGGATAACTTTATCTCTCTTTCCGCTGAAGAGAAGGTCACTATGATTTCGAGAACACCGCTCATCCCAGGCATTACAGCTACGGAGGAGAATCTGCAGCAGATAGCCAAATTTGTGAGACATGCCGGATGCGAGAAATACGAGCTGCTCCCCTACAATCCCGGCGGCATCGCGAAGATGAGGACAATAGGGAAGTCCCCTCCACCATTTCTGCCACAGGGTATGATGAGTACCGAAGAAGAAAAGAGGTGGAAAGATACGGTTACACATCACGTCAGTCTATAGACCGCGCCCGTTTCACCCGGCAGTTGCAGCATGAAGCAGCCGTCCTTAATTGTGATTGGCGCCTGTGCCGGCTGAAGCTGGTCCGTGAGGGTTTTATCGCGGAGCATTGCTTTAACTTCCTGCGGCAAGCGCGGATTCGCATCAATGTTAACAGTCAAAGGCGACGGCATCGGATCACGGCCGTTGTTGAAGGCGATAATCATTGCATTGCCGCGAAACTCCTGCAGGTAAACATAGACGAAGTCATCGACAAATAAAGTCTCCGGTGTGCTGAATTGCAGGGCCTCGTTGTTATGCCGGAGCTGCACTAACCGTCGCAGATGGCGGAAAACCTCCTGGGCCTCCGGATAGGCCGATGTCGGCTCCAGGTTGCCGTCGAAAATCTCCCACGGCATATCCCTCCGCATTTCTGCATCAGAGGGATAGTTTTTCCCTTCCATACCGATCTCGGTACCGTAATAGATCTGAGGAATTCCGCGCGTCGTACATAAAAAGGTCAGCCCCATCTTGAAACGGCGGATAGCGCGCGTCCGATTGCCGCCACAGCCGTCCAGACAAGCCGTCATAAACCGGCGGCCCAGGTCGTGATTATCCAGCAGGGTGACCAGGCGGGCCGGATTGGTGTAATCAATGTCATGATCCAGGGCGCCATCAGGCTCTGCCCAGGTTAATTGCGGCCGGGACAGTCTCCGGCAACTCGCGCCCTCTGCGAACACGGCTACGGCCGCACCCTGCAGCGGAAAATCGAACACGGAGCTGAAATCGTGGTAGCGCATGTACTTTGCCACATCATCCACATCATAATCCAGCACCTCGCCGATCAAAGATACGCCCGGATACTTACTGTGGACGGTGACTTTGAATTCATCCCAGAAGTGGTGCTCGACATAAAGGACGGTGTCCATGCGGATCGCGTCGATTTGTGCCTGTTCTATCCAGTCCATAATGTTGAGGATGAAGTAGCGGACCACATCGGGGTCGTTGTGATTGAGGTCCGGCAACCCGAATATCCAGTCCCCTTCCGCCCACCCCTCGCGTGGCGGATTGAACCAGTCGCGTCGGATCGGTGTGGGATTGGGGATATTGTTGTCATAATAGCCCGGATGATCGTAGCCCGTGTGGTTGACCACCATATCGAGGATTAGCTTCAGACCTGTTTTATGTAATGCATCAGCCACATCTTTAAGGTACCGCTTATCTCCAGCCGGATAGGTTTTATCGGGATAGTAGAGGTGCGGATCAACCTGGGCGAAGTCATACGGCCAATATCCATGATACCCCCAACTGGTGCTGGACGGGTTGTGCTGCGCCGGGTGGAGGTTGAGATACACGGGTGTGATCCACACGGCGGTAACACCAAGGTTTTTCAGATAAGGGATTTTGCTGATGAGACCGTCAAAGTTCCCGCCGTGATATCCTTGGGGGTTGTTACGGTCTGCATCCGGATGGATCGGTGTCGCCGCACAGAAGCGATCAGTGATGGCGAAATAAATAACATCCTTGGCCGTGATTGGATTGAAATAGCGAATTCCTTTGCTCATTTGGCTATACCCTCCTTTGGTATAAGGAATGAGAGACAAGAAGGGCCAAAACCTCTCAGGTTTTAGCCCCTCTCTGTACAGTTATGAGCACTGGGTGTTATTAATGCGCTTCTTCCATAGCGCCGACAAGATACATCATGGACAAGAGCATGAAGACAAGTGTCTGGATTACAGAAATGAAAATCTTGAGCCCGAGAATCGGTAACGGGATAAACCAGGGAGCCAACAAGAATAACACGGCCACCACAATGTGCCCGCCCTCGATGTTTCCGAATAACCGGACCGTAAGTGATACAACGCGGACCAAGTGGCTGACAATTTCGATAGGCAATATAAGCGGCGTCAACCACCATACCGGTCCAAGGAACTGCTTTATGTATTTAGCGCCGTGCACCTTAACACCGATAATATGCGTCAAGACAAATACGATGACAGCCATGGAGGCGTTGGTGTTAAGATTCGCCGTGGGGGACTCAAATCCGGGAACAAGTCCCAGCAGATTGGAGATAAGAATGAAAAGTGTTATTGTGGCAATCAGGGGGAAAAACTTCCTTCCTTCATGTCCCATGGTGTCAGTTACCAGGGAATCGATACCGCCGATTACGACTTCCATAAAATTCTGGAATTTGCTCGGGAGGACATCTATACGGCGCGTCGCCAGATAGGCGCACACGATAAGGATCACCATAACGAGCCATGCATAAGACACGTGTGTCGGAATGTGAAAATCTTTCGCAAGGAATTCAAAAAATGAAAGAGCATGCATCTTTTTTAACTGACCTCCTCAACACAATTTTTTTTTGAAAAAGCCGCTATTGCGGTAACTACCATAGTAATAACTACTGTCGAAAGCCCGACCAGCAAACCTACTATATCAATGATATTCCCCGTGATGATAAAGTACAGGGCAACGGCGGTAACGGCAAACCTGAGGAAATATTTAAGCATGAGAAACGAACCTGACCTCTCCGAAAGTCTGCCGAATACCTTTCGTAAATCCCGCTCCAGCCAGTGGAAATTCACAATGCTTATGAAACCGCCCAACACCATGCCGAGGGTGAACCTGTAAGGCATAAAGATTGCGCTGACCATGAGCAATATTCCCATGATCATCCAGTTTGTTATCTCAAGCTTCTTTTGGAGGGGGTCTCTTTCTGTGTGGTTCACTTTTCAGATACTTAATTACCGGTTTTTCATTCCGGGAAATTTTCTTTATCAGAACGTATAAATTCCGGAAGCCGGCGATGATGCCAACCAATAACAAGACAATGGTAAATTTATATCCGGTTCCGAACTTTCTATCGAGATAAATGCCGAGATAAAGACCTCCGAAGATCATAATCACCATGGCAATGCCCACGCTGCTGGCATATGCCATCTGGATGGCTGTCTTCTTCGTATCCTTATCCATTTGCGTGGCGCTCCTTAGCACGTATGGCCGGGGATGTCAATTAAAAACTGCCGGAGCTTCGCATAAGGTCATATCTTGATGAAAGAAGAAATTTTTCTTAAGACCATCACTGGAGGAATTCAAATAACCTATGCCGAAGAGAATCCATTTCCAACTTGGTACCGGAGATTTTATACAGGTTCGACTCCTTCTTATCACTTTTGTCAGCGCTTTCTGAAACATGCACAATATCCGCATCCTGGAGAAATGTCATGGCGCTCTGATAATTGGACTGTGAAAGGGCCTCCGCCCTCCGTATCTCTCCCTTTTTATACATCTTGACACCCAGCCGCTGAATTTTCCTCATCCATTCTTTTTCCGGCTTTGCCCCCTTCTTAAGATACAGGCAACCCCTCATCACTACCCAATACGATTCGATATAGTTGCGCAGTAAACCGGCAAAAGGCATCAGCCTCATCCTCCCCCTCCCCTTCACTTCGACAAGAGCCTGCCTATCGCGTTCCAAACCGGTTATCATACCCCTATTGCTCAAATAAGAGAGGACATCATTCACCTCATCCAAATCGTCCTTCCGGTCGTCAAAGATGAATTCATGCCAGAAGAGTCTTTTAAAAAACTGGTAATCCCTCACAATCCGATCCAAAGGTATCACATCTTCACGGCTCGATAATACAGACAAGGCGACGAAGCTTATGGGAATGAAAAAGTGCAGGATATTATTTTTGTAATACTCTAAATTTAGTCGGTTATCATCTTCCAGGGAGTACACAATTTCTTCACTTTCATCCTGCTCCTCTTCATCAGCGCCCATCTTGGATATAACGTCTGATTGAACAAAAAGGTTGAGGGCATCAGTAAAAGCTTTTTCCTTATAGATCAGAGTGGCAGCAAAGTTTGCGTGTCTATCACTGAGATAATCATAGAATGCATTGAGCACATCCATCAACTCGTCGTGAGATATTCCGCGGTGGTCACGGCAGAGCAACCCGGCAGCAACAAGAGAAAATGGGGTAATGACCGATACCTTATTGATTTCCAGAGTAATTTCATAACCGATCTTCCTGTAAAGGCTCTGCCTTTCCTCCACAGTCATGGTATCAAAAGATTTTTCCTGAGAAGAAAGGTATGACTTGAGAAAGATCGGCTCGCCTATGTTCACATAGACACGCCCGTAACGTTTTCTCAAAAATTTACGGCTTTTAATCACATCCGATGTCTTCTCTCTTGCCTTGGGCGCACCTCCCAGTTCCTTCAGATAGGACTGTTCTTCAATAACCCGATCATATCCGATGTAGACCGGAATTGCCGCCAGATCATCACAGGCCTTATTTTTATATGCCTGAATGAGCATGGAAAGGAGGCCGTATTTGGGCATAACCATCTTACCACTCCGGCTTCTCCCGCCTTCTATGAAAAACTCTATGGGAAGCCCCTCTTTGAGAAGCGTTTCCAGATACTTGGCGAATACCTCTGCATAGAGCATATTCCCCCTGAAGGTGCGGCGAATGAAAAAGGCCCCCGATTTCCTGAAGATGTACCCTAAAGGCCAAAATGATAGATTAGTACCGGCAGCAACAAATGGCATCTGGATATTATGCACGTAAAAAACGTAGGAGAGGAGGAGATAATCGATATGGCTGCGATGGCAGGGAATGATGACAAAAGGCATTTTTTTCGATATGTTTCTTATTTTTGCCAATCCGGCCTTGTCGGCCACGACACCATCATAAATATTGTTCCACAACCACGTCAGGACTTTATACCAGAGCTCGATAAACATATCATTATAGTCGGCAGCAATTTCACGGATGTACTTTCCCGCATCCCTAATAAGGACACGTCGGTCCTTCGCTCCACGGGCTGCCATGTCATCGATGAACTGATTGATACGTCCGTCACTGAGAACCATGCTGATAATCTCTTCTCTTGACTTCAGAACAGGTCCCACAATGCTTGTTTTTTCTTCATCAATCCGGTCTATCAGTTCTCTCCTCAGGTCCTGGTATCTCGCCTCTTCCGTCATGCCCGCGCCTTTAGCGATGATTTCCGTGAGATTGATCGCATCTGTAGGTATAACCGTGGCCTTATTTGAGTATCTGAGAAACGTAACTATCCGGCGCATTGCATCAGTGTCTTCCGCCTGACCAAACAGTATATTGATAATATTTTCCTGTTCCTTTTCCCTCCTTCTTCCGTAGGTAATCATGACCGGGACAATATAGACAGGCACTTTTAGATCTTCTTGTGCACCGATTAATTGTGTAACCGCTCCCCGGACGACAGGGTTTTCGAAAAATTCTGAACCTCCCAGATGGATAATGACACTGTTCCCTTCCGTAACGGTTTGCTTCAGATAGCCTTCCTTGCAGGCATCCGGTATGATCTTTTTAAAGAGGAAATGCAGTAGATTTGAAAAAACGACTCTGATGGCAGCGGGAAAGGGCTGCCAGAAAATCATATTGATCCCGCTGCAATACACAGGCATAGGGATGCCTTTTCTGGCGGAAAGCTCCCGAATGATAAGACTGTTAAGCTGACTTTTGTTTTTAAGGGCATACACAACTGTCCCCTTTGCCGAGAGATTATTTAATGCCTCGACATATTCATCAGCAAGTTCCACTTTGGACAATACCTTCTTAACAAACCAAAACAGGGGGAAATTATCCTCCCGGTAAAGGCGACCAGCGCAAAATCCCCCACTTTCCGTCCACGCTTTTATTTTTGACAGAATAGACATATTTATTATTTGATCTTCTACGGCTCATTTAATTGAAATTCATCAGGAAATCGGTTCCGCATATAATTGTTTACAAACTGCCGTATCTCGGCGGCTGAAGAAAAGGCCATGACTTTTTCCAAAAGTTCTTTGGATTCCTTTAAGGTTGAACCCCGTATGACCTTTTTTACTTTAGGTATGGCGAGCGGATTCATGCTCAACTCATCAATTTCCAACCCTAAAAGAATCATGATATACGTTGGTTCACCAGCCATTTCCCCGCACATTGCAACCCTAATGCCTGCTCCATGACCAATGTCAATCACCTGCTTGATAAGTCTCAAAACAGCCGGGTGAAGAGGTTCATACAAATAGGTTACTCTTTCATTTATCCTGTCAATGGCCAGGGCATATTGGATCAGGTCGTTTGTCCCTATGCTGAAAAAATCCACTTCCTTTGCCAAATCATCGGCAATAATGACCGCGGAGGGAACTTCTATCATAACTCCGATCTCAATATCATCGCCCACCGGTATGCTCCGGGCGCGAAGATCTTCTTTTACTTCACAGAAGATTTTTTTCGCTTCTCGCAGCTCATCAATTCCCGATATCATGGGAAACATGATTCTTGTTTTGCCGAATGCACTGGCACGCGCAATCGCGCGCAACTGCACCTTAAAAAGCTCCACTTCCTTCAAACAAAAGCGGATGGCTCTGAGACCCATCTGCGGGTTCATTTCCTTGGCCAGCTTGGGATCTGAGTAAAATTTATCACCCCCCAGATCAAAGGTTCGTATAGTCGCCCATTTTAAACCTTCCGCACCGATAACGCTTCTGTAATGTGAAAAGTGTTCCTCTTCGGTCGGCAGTTGTTCTTTATTTATATAAATGAATTCTGTTCTGTAAAGACCGATGCCTTCGGCCCCGTGTGATATGGTTGTAGGAATCTCCTCAATAAACTCGATGTTCCCCCCGATTTCCACCTTATAGTTGTCCTGCGTGACCGCGGGAAGATGGGCATATCTCAGATAATTTTCCTGGGCTTTTTCAAAATGTCTCCGTTTATCCTCGTACACCTTAATCATTTCCGGATCAGGATTCACCACAACAAGCCCCGCTGAACCGTCAATAATAATATCATCGTTGGTTCGCACCATTTTTGTTATGGATTCCAGACCGACAACAGCGGGAATTTCCACCGCTCTTGCCACAATAGCCGTATGGGACGTTTTTCCTCCCACATCGGTCGCAAAACCCTGTACCTTATTGATCATCATCTGGGCAGTATCCGCAGGCGAGAGATCAACCGCAATGATAATACCTTTACCATCGATCTTGGGAATATCTTCTTTCTTATCCCCCGACAGATTCCTCAATATCCTCTGTCCTACGTACCGAATGTCGCTCACCCGTCCTTTAAGATACTCATCTTTCACCTTTTCAAAGATTTCCCGGTATCTATCGATGGTCATCTTGATGGCCCATTCCGCATTGACTAATACTTCCTTGATATACTGAATCGTATGATTGATAAACATCCTGTCTTTCAGGATCATGATATGAACATCGATAATATATAAAGGTTCCCTCCCGGCAAGTTCACGAAGGTTGTCTTTTACTTCCAAAAGCTGCTTTTCTGATTCTTTAAGGGCTGCCCTGAATCTTTTGATCTCCTGAGATACAAGGCTTTTATCACGCAATCTGTAAAAAGAAACCTGAGCATCAAACCGGTCAAACAGGTACGCCTTTCCAATCACGATACCCGGTGAGACACCTATACCTTTGAGAACAAATGACTTTTTTCCGACATCAGCTTCCATTAATCTTCTCCAAACTTGTCCTCTATGAGCCTTCCAAGGTCTTCCATCGCATCACGTGCATCTATTCCCTCCGCCCTGATCGTTATCCGGCTTCCCAAGGGACAGGCTAACGTCAGGATGCTAAGAAGGCTCTTTCCATTTACAACCTTGCCATCCCTTTCAAAAAATATCTTCGCCTTAAATCGCGATGACACGTTGACCAGCTTCGCAGCAACCCTCGCATGAAGGCCAAGTTTGTTTTTTATCTCAAATGTTTTTATTTCTACCATGCCAGTCAAAGCAGCCTCCGTGATTCTCTGATTTTTTTATATTATGCAAATCTTCATTCCCCAGAGGTGCTTGCCTAACACGATTGGACTATGAAGTCAATTCGAGACCTTCGTACACACGTTTCCCTTGAGGAAATTTCCATTAAATATTGTTGCACAGCCATATATTAATTTTGCGTATTTTTTTCTGTGTTTTTTTTCTTGACATGAATTATTTTTTTTGTTACCAAGTCCAACTTTTAGATAGGCTTACTACTATTTAAGAAAAAAATAACTATGAAAGGGGGGTGATTCCCATGGTTTGTCAAACCATCAAGATTGGGGCAGAGTGCGCCTTTATGACCAAGAAAGGGTGTGGATTTAATGGAGGTAGTTGTCACGCAATTACTGAAAAATGCGACGGTTGCAATAAAATCATAGATTGCCAGACCGGTCAATACTGCAGGGTCTATCCTGAACCTACCAGCAAATGGCTTTCCGGAAACTGTCCGACAGCATCACACATCAAGAGAGAAATCAAAGAAGCAACGCAAAAAATCAATCCGCTTAAGGCATCGAAAAGATCATCGAAACATTAATAGCGAGGGGGCAGGTTTTTTTCTTCGCGAAAAAATGCCTGCCCCTTTTTCTCCTTAACTGACGATTTCCCTTACTTGCAGCAATCCTCTTTTGATTTCAACAAGCCGTTTCAGTTCACGGTCATCATCCGGTTGTGTTGACCGTTCCCTCATCTTCAATAACTGTCTTTTGGCGCCACTGATGGTAAATCTATCGGCATAGAGGAGTTTTTTAATAATCAGCAGCTCCTCAACATCTTTTTTTCTGTACAGCCGCTGACCTGATTTCGTGCGCATCGGTTTTATTGATTTAAACTCCGATTCCCAGTACCTCACGACATATGGATCGACGCCAAGGATTTTGCTGACTTCTCCTATACGAAAATATTCTTTGTCCGGGATTGATAAATCCATTTGAAATCCTAAACCCCGATTTCCAAACAAGTTAATAAGAGAAATTTGAATCCGGTAGTGAGCGTAAAGACCTTCTTTTACTGCGGGGTAAGCGGGCCGATGGGTAACATTATTATGCCTTAAGGATCGAAGATTCTCCGCAGTTTACTGTGGTGAGCTTCAATTAAGGATTCGCTACGCATGAAGGACGGAAAGCCTCGTAGAACGTCTCCTTCCGCAGCTTTTAATGACGCCACCCATTTATTGTGCAGTGTTCGATTCCCCGTTTGAAGCATGCGTGAACGTGTCTCTACCACGTCATCAGGTTTTCGTGCTTCGTGTTTCTCAGACTTTTATTTTTAGCCATTCAGTGCTTTACGCAACACCTGACTCGATTTAAAAGTCAGCACTTTCCTTGCGGATATCTCTATTTCGCTGCCAGTTTGGGGATTCCTGCCTCGGCGAGAGTTCTTCTCTTTGACGGAAAAGTTGCCGAATCCGGAAATTTTTATCTTTTCACCACGAGCGAGACTATCCTTTATGATATCGAAAACCGACTCAACAATCTTTGCTGCATCCTTCTTGGAAAACCCTAGCTTTTCATACACATCCTGAATAATATCAATCTTTGTCATTTCTAACCTCCCTCAATCTTGCAGATATCTAATTTCCTTCACCCCTTATTTTTGCCCCGGTCAAATCAATAATGTTTTTTACTATTCCGCTGTGCACCTGACTCACTTCGTCATCCGTCAACGTTCTCTCAGGAGCACGATAGATAAACCTTAATCCTAAACTTTTTTTGCCTCGAGGTATGCTTTTGCCCGAATATACATCAAAAACACTTACTTTTTCAAGTAATTCTTTACCCATATCCCTGGCAATATTCAGCATTTTATCCGCTTCCAAATCTTCTCCAACGACAAAGGCCACATCTCTTACAACCGATGGATATCTTGGTAAGTCTTTATAGAACACCTCGCCAGAAAAACAGTTAGTCAGAATATCTATATCAATTTCAAAGACATACGCCTTATTCTTGAGATCCATCCTCATAAGAACATCAGGATGCACTTCTCCTAAAAACCCGATACACTGCTTACCAGCATATATTCCACAGGACTTTCCCGGATGCAGGAAGGTCTCACGGTAATCAGAACTGAATTCTACATTAAGAATCTTTAGACCATCGAAAATGTTTTCTACGCATCCTTTCAAGTCATAGAAATCTACATGTATTTTTGATAACCAGATATTATTATCCAGCAGGCCTGAGATAAGACAGCCTAACATGTTCTTATCCCGGGGAAGCTCTCCCTCACGCTGATGAAAAAAGACCCTGCCAATTTCAAACACCTTGAGATCAAAACAGCCGGCATTTGCATTCTTCTTCATTGTTTCCAGGAGGCTGCTCACAAGCGTCGTTCGCATCACCGACTGATCTTCCGTCAGCGGATTACTTATTTTGACTACTTTTCGCCGCTCATCACCCGCTGCAAGTCCCAACAAGTCTAATAAGTCAGGGGAAATAAAACTGTAGGTGATTATCTCCGAGTAACCGGAACCCCTGAGAATCTCCCGTAATCTTTCTATAAGAATTTCTTTACGATCCTTCGTTATCGTCATGGAGGAGCCGGGGGGCAACGTCACAGGAATACGATCATAACCGTAAAGCCGTGCCACTTCTTCGATTAGATCAATTTCCCTCTCAATATCTACCCTGTATGTCGGTGGGGTTGCTCGATAGTTTCCGTTATTGTCCCCATGGACCACCATATTCAGGCTCTTCAGTATTTTTACGATTTCAACGGCATTAATGTCCGTTCCCAGAATATTATTGACTCTTTTTATACGGAGCGGTATGTCCCTTGCCTTTTCCACTTTTCGCGGATACTGATCAATGCACCCTCTACATACGGTTCCACCGGAGATTTCCGCCATAAGCTGAGCCGCCCTGGCAGATGCGTTGATCACGCCTTCGGGATCCACGCCACGACCGAACCTGAATGCGGCATCCGTACTCATTCCGAGCCACTTAGACGATTTTCGGATAGAGGATGGATCAAAATATGCACTTTCTAACAGAATAGTCCCCGTGTCTTCTTTCACTTCTGAATTCAGTCCACCCATGATACCGGCAATAGCCACAGGCTTGACGCCATCACAAATCATCAGCGTGTCCGTTTCCAGGATGCGCTCCTTCCCATCCAGAGATATAAACGTTTCTCCTACCCGGGGTCTTCTGACCACAATGCGCCCTTCCTCAAGAAAACGGAAATCAAATGCATGCAGGGGCTGGCCTAACTCCATCATCACATAATTGGTTACATCAACAATATTGTTGATGGCGCGAAGACCCACTGCTTCCAGTCTCTGCCGCATCCAGAGGGGTGAAGGCTTTATCGAAACGTTTTTGATAATTCTGGCGCTATACCGTGGACATAGGTCGGGATCGAGTATATCCACCGATGTAATTTGGTGTATATCTTCATCATTTTCCGACACAGTAACATTTGGATATCTCAGTTCAGCGGCTGTAATTGCCGCAACTTCACGGGCAATTCCTATGATGCTTAAACAGTCGGATCGGTTGGGTGTAATCGCGACATCGAGGACAATATCCGTGAGATCGAGTGCATCTGACAGGTTTTCCCCGACAGGAAGATTGTCCGGAAGGATCATGATTCCCGCAGCATCATCGCCGATACCGAGCTCCTGCTCTGAACAGAGCATCCCTTCCGATGTCTCCCCTCTTATTTTCGAGCTCCTGATGGTATAACCACCAGGGATGATTGCACCAATCTTGGCAAGGGGAACCACGTCGCCGGAACTGATATTGCCGGCGCCACACACTACAGGATAAGTACTGTCCCCTGTCGTTACTTCACAAAGAAAACACTTATCTGCCTGGGGATGAGGTTTGACAGAAAGGATTTTTGCAACGACAATGTCCCGAAAAGAGGGGCCGGTCTCCCTTATGGCTTCCACCTCAAGGCCGGCCATTGTGAGTCTATCTACTAGCTCTGCGGGTGAAATTCTGATATCCACATAATCTTTAAGCCATTTGAGACTTACCAGCATAGACCCTAAACCCTGAAACCTAATCCCTGTATCAAAATTGTTCTAAAAACCTCTGGTCGTTTTCAAAAAACAACCTGATATCCGATATCCCGTACCTGAGCATGGCAATCCGTTCCAGTCCAAGACCAAATGCGAAACCGGAAACTTCTTCCGGGTCGTAATCGACATTCTTAAAAACCTCGGGATCCACCATACCTGATCCGAGTATTTCCAGCCAGCCGCTCTGAGAGCACACACGGCAACCTGCGCCATCACACATGACACATCTGATGTCAACCTCGGCACTCGGCTCGGTAAAGGGGAAAAAACTGGGGCGAAAGCGCAGCGCTGTACCCTCGCCAAATAGTTGTTTAAGAAATGACGTGAGAATACCTTTTAAATCACCAAAAGTGATGCCTTTATCAACCAGGAGACCCTCAATCTGGTGAAACATGGGGGTATGAGAAATATCCGAATCGGGACGATACACCCGACCAGGGGAAAGAATTCTCACCGGCGGCCGCTGCTTTTCCATGACCCTGATTTGAACCGGTGATGTATGGGTGCGAAGTACGATGTTATCTTCTACATAGAATGTATCCTGCATATCTCGTGCAGGATGATTTTTAGGAATATTTAAAGCCTCAAAATTGTAATAGTCCAGCTCTATTTCCGGGCCCTCCACAACTGAAAAGCCAAGCCCTGCAAATATTTCACAAATATCCTGACGAACCCGGGTTATGGGATGAAGTTTACCGTACCGGACATTTCTGCCGGGAAGTGTTACATCGATCTTATCACGAAGAAGAATCTCGTCCTTTTTCAGGAGGGCGATGGTCTTCAGTGCATTATCAAGCTTCTCATTAAGAGAGGTTTTAATTTCATTACAACGATTCCCTACTAAAGGCCTCTTTTCCGGTTCGATATTCCCGAGGTTGCGAAGAAACCCTGTGAGAATGCCTTTTCTCCCTAGATACTTGGTTCTTAACGCAAGGAACTCCTCTTCAGTTCTTGAAATAAGCAATTCAGCGTCTGCCTGCTTTTGAAGTTCCTCAAGCTCTTTTAGCATGCCTCCAGCTTACCCTTCGCAATACTGACTATTTCAGAGAATCCACGTGGATCATGAACGGCAAGGTCGGCCAGAATCTTTCTGTCGATTTCTACACCCGCTTTTTTCATGCCGTCGATCAACCGGCTGTACGATATTTCATTAATTCGTGCCGCTGCATTTATCCTTGCAATCCATAGTTTTCTGAAATCCCTCTTCCGAACCCTTCTGTCCCTGTAGGCATATTTCATAGCCCTTTCTATGGCTTCCGTGGCTGTCTTCAATAAACGGCTTCGCGCACCAAAAAAACCCTTGGCCATTTTCAGAATCTTTCGCCTCTTTTTCTTCGCAGTAACACTTCTTTTTACTCTTGGCATTTCTTTTGATCTCCCAGCTTTTTATAAAATACGATTTCTTGATACCACTTACCAGATTAATAACTATTGTTATCAGATAGTCATTTTCCCGTGCCTACAAATAAGGAATCAACTTCTTTATTCCTCTGGTGTCCCTCGCATCGAGAATGGTAGATTTTCTCAGATTTCTTTTTCTTTTTGTCGTTTTCTTTGTAAGAATATGGCTTGCATACGCCTTACTCCTCTTTACCTTACCGGTTCCTGTGATGCCGAAGCGTTTCGCCGCTCCCCTGTGTGTCTTTATCTTTGGCATTAAACCACCCCTTGTATATAAAAATACTTAATTCGTTTCTTCTCCCAATGAGTTGTAAAAAGGATTCGAGAATTCAGAAATTCGGGGACCAAGGTACAAGGAAACTCTAACCTTGATCCTTACATCTCGACACCTTGAATCCTTAAGATGATAGAATCTTTCTCGGAGATGATCTGGTTCTTTATTTTTTCGGCGACACGATCATAACCATATTTCTACCCTCAAGCCTCGGATGTTGATCAATACTGCATATTTCTGACAGCTCTTTTTGAATATCATCCATAATCTTCCTGCCCAGGTCGGTGTAAGCGATTTCACGCCCCCTGAACATCATGGTAATCTTCACTTTGTCATTCTGGCTGAGGAATTTTTTAACATGTTTTATTTTTACCTGCAGGTCATGTTCATCGGTTTTCGGTCTTAGTCTGATCTCCTTCACCTGAATGGTGCTCTGGCTTTTTTTTGCAACCTGTTGTTTCTTGCTCTGCTGGTATCTGAATTTTCCATAATCCATAATCCGGCACACCGGCGGTGTTGAATTGGGTGCGACTTCAACCAGATCGAGACCTGCCTTCGCAGCAATGTCAAGTGCTTCCGCCAGAGTCAGAATGCCCAATTGTTTACCCTCTTCAATAACTCTGACGTGAGTTGCCCTTATCTCCTGATTAACATTTAAATCCTTAGCTATATGTCACCTCCTGCAATAATAAATACTGATATCGGAATCCTCCATAAATCCGAAATTCCAATACGGTTCTTCTCCCATTTCTGCTGAAAACCTGATTCCTTGACCACCTGACGCATTGAATCCTTAAGATCATAGCAATTTTTTCGGAAATGAACCAACTCTTATTTATACTGAGCGCATTTTTCCCGCACCAGTTCAATAAATTCATTAATACCAATACCACCAAGGTCTTTACCATCCCGCTGGCGAGGAGCAACACGGTTCGATTCCATTTCTCGATCACCGATTACCAGCATAAAGGGTACTTTCTGAAGCTGGGCTTCTCTGATCTTAAACCCCAGTTTTTCATTCCTGAAATCTTTTTCCGCACGAATTCCCGCGTCACACAATTGCGTATAGACCCTTTCGCCAAACGGGATATGCCTGTCCGTGACGGTCAGCAGTACCGCCTGAACCGGTGACAACCAGACAGGAAAAGCACCTGCATGGTGCTCTATCAGCACACCGAGGAACCGTTCTATAGATCCCAGAATTACCCTGTGCAGCATTACCGGCCGGTGTTTCTCTCCATCCGTACCTATATAGCTGAGTTCAAAGCGTTCGGGAAGGGTAAAATCACACTGGATAGTAGCACACTGCCACTTTCTGTTCAGGGCGTCCTTCAGCTTAAAATCTATTTTAGGTCCGTAAAAAGCGCCATCCCCCTCGTTAACCTCATACGCCATGTGGTTAACTTTCAGAGCATTCTCCAGCGCCGCCGTCGCCATTTCCCAGTCTTCATCGGAACCGATGGATTTTTCCGGCCGTGTACTCAACTCCACATCGTAATCAAAGCCGAAAATTTTCATGGCATAACTTACGAAATCTGCAATGCCAGTGATTTCGCTGTTGAGTTGTTCCGGTGTACACAGAATATGGGCATCATCCTGGGTAAACTGGCGTACTCTTGTCAGACCATGAAGAACTCCCGTTTTTTCATGCCGGTGGACGGTGCCGAGTTCAAAATATCGAAGCGGCAAGTCCCGGTAACTTCTGATCTTCGATTTGTATATCAGCATATGGGAGAGGCAGTTCATGGGTTTTATCCCATATTCCTGATCCTCTATCTCCGTAAAATACATATTTTCTCTGTAATGATCAAAATGCCCGGATTTTTTCCAGAGATCAACTTTCAGGATCTGGGGACCCATGACCATTTCATATCCCCGCCTTAGATGTTCTTTCCTTTCCCAATCCTCAATGATGGCCCGCAGCATGGTTCCTTTGGGATGAAATATGACCAGTCCCGCTCCTGCTTCATCGTTTATCTGGAAGAGGTCCAGTTCTCTCCCCAGTTTCCGATGGTCCCTCTTTTTAGCCTCCTCGACAATACGGAGATATTCGGCGAGCTCTCCTTCTTTTGCAAACCCCGTCCCATAGATGCGTTGAAGCATTTTATTTTTTTCGTCACCCCGCCAGTACGCCCCTGCCACACTTAACAGCTTGAAAGCCTTGATCATTCCTGTGGATGGAACGTGAGGACCGCGACACAGATCTACATATCCCCCCTGGCCGTAGGTACTCACCGTTTTCACATCTTCCGGCAAATCCTTGATGAGCTCAACTTTGTAAGATTCACCTTTATCCCTGAACAGGGCAATGCCCTCTGTTCTTGATATCTCTCGACGGATAAAAGGGTAATCGGCGGCAATGATCTCCCGCATCCTGGCCTCGATCTTTTCAAAGTCTTCCGGGGTGAAGGCTTCAGCATAATCGAAGTCATAATAGAAGCCTTCTTCTATGGAAGGTCCTATACAAACCTGAACACCATTGAATGTATCCTGAACTGCCTGTGCCATGACATGCGATATGCTGTGACGCAGTATTCCCAGACCTTCCCTCGATGCAATATCAATTAAAGAAAGTGTAGCTTCCTCTTTCACGGAGTGGCCTAAATCCACGAGCGTATTATTGAGCTTTACCGCAACCGTTGAAAAAAGAACCTCTTTTTTCCAAGATGCAATGATCTCATTCACTTTGGTACCGGCGGCATACATACCGACCGAGTTATCCGGTAATGTAATCTTTATTTCATTCATAAACCAACATCCGATATCCCAAACATATCTCTCATGCTTTTATAAGAAAGGGCATCACCGCTTTCACCCTGCTGATGCCCTCACCAACATTAATTCTAATTAATATCCGTTAAAAATGGTAGGCACGCAGGGATTTGAACCCTGGACATCCACCGCGTCAGGATGGCGCTCTCCCCCTGAGCTACGTGCCTACATCGGGTTTTTCCTAAAAATAAGGAAGTTTTTTTAACAGCAAAACCTTGTTATGTCAAGCAAATATTGTGAGTTATGCCGTCCTACTATTTAATTTAATCCCCCTGAACATGTAATTCAAGCCGGAAATAATAGTAAACAGGACCGTGATCCATTGCACAGCTATCAACCACCTATAATCAATCAATGACGGAGAGATGCGAAATAAAAGGAAAACTAAAACGGTAAATAATTGGAGAGCCGTTGTAATCTTGCTGACTAATGATGGACGTATCTCATACGGTATAGACATGATTGACAAAATGGCAATACCACCGAGGATAATGAAATCCCTGCTGATGACAATGACAGTGAACCATCCCGGAATTACACCCTTTATTGACAGTGTCACAAAGCAACTAACGAGGAGGGCTTTATCCGCTATGGGATCCAGGTATGCACCCAGAACCGTCTGCTGATTCAATATGCGGGCAAGAAAACCATCAAGGGCATCGGTTAGACCCGAGACAGCTAAAACAATGAGTGCCTTTAAGAAGGCGCCTTGCATGAGAAAGATCACAATAATGGGAACAAGAAGAATCCTCAATAACGTCAATATATTAGGTATATTCATCAATCAGTTCTGTCCCTTATGTTCATGTGGGAATTCTAATCTGATTCTAATTCTTTATCCCTCTCCCTGTTCCAATCCACCCACTCATCCCTATCCTCCTGCTCGGTAAAATCACGTGGTTTTTCTGCCGTTCCATCCGCAGCGATCCTTATCTGCTGCATTGATTTGACAATAACTACCCACTCCTCCATTGTAACTTTTTTAGGACCGGGAATCGGCTTGGGCCCCGCAATCCTGTAAGGAGGACCTATCATCTTCGGTGGTTCCATGGCCGGCCCGCCTCCGGAGACGTGAACTATTCCATCATATACCTTAACCAGAGCTGACTTATCCGCCTCGACATTCACACGATATACGGTACCTCTGACTCCGGCGACAGCATTCTCACACTGAAGCTCGAATTGACCTCTTTTTCCTACGGCCTTGCTCACATTGGCCCACGTTTTTCCTACAGCCATATGAAACCTTATATTTCTCGGCTGAGTATTACTACCGGACTCTATCTGAAGAATCTTGAAATGAGAATTACCGGCAAAGCGAACCATAGAATAATCCGGCAGGAAGAGCTCCAGTTTTGCTTTCGATCCGGTATTGACTTGATCACCTGCCTTGAGGGCATCTCCTGCTTTCAAGGAACGCCATTTTTTAGTCCCCGCAGGAAGAACCTTTACCGATCCCTGTAAGAGGTTTACTTTCGCCTCACCTCTGCCAATCTTCAGCTCCATAATCCTTTTCGCTTCAACCTGCTGAAAACTAGTCAACACAAATGATAACATGAACAAAAAAATAATTATCTTCTTCATCTGCGTCTCCTTATGTATAGCATAATTTTCCGCATTTAAAGATACATGGAGCAAATATTTACCGATCATTTGCAAAGATATACACGTTGAACAACGAACTTCACGTTGCCGAGCCAGGACCATCAGGAAGAGTCTTCATGGCCTTATCCACAACTTCCTGAATCGCTGGCTCATAGGTCTGAAATGATTCCATTTCCAGTTGTTCCCGCGACAGCCCATAATTCCTTTTAACGGCTCTATACCGGGAACTCCAGAGTGTTCCTCCGGTCTTTGCGCTCCTCAGTTCGAACACTACGGATACATAAATGGGTGCATAAACATACGAGAAGGAAGTCGAGCACTCATATAAAGTCGCATACAGGACTGCGTCGACACCTAAAAGCTCCCCTACAGCCTTGGGAGGAATACTTTCTCTTTTAAAATCTGCATATCCCTTATAAATTTTAGAGAGCTTATCATCAATTATCTGCAATGGTATTTTGGGGTAGCCCTTGAAATACAGTTCGTTAAGCACCTTTTCCCTCAACATCTGCGCTGCTTTCACATCGGCAGTCTGATTGCTTACAGGTAACACAGCAATAAGCCTTGTACCGCTTTTGCTATAATCAGGATCCACTTTATTGGGTATTGATGTACATCCAATTATCATCGCCAGGACAATTATCGATATAAACAATCGATTGTATAAAAATTTGAAAAGTTTCTTCATACGGGAATAAATAATTTTATTTTTGTTTCAAGAAAGTAACTTCTATATAATTCTGATCCACACTCATAGTATCTAAGGAAAATCGTCCCGTTTTCATAAGCCCGTCTGCGAAAGACGGGATATTACCACCTTGAATATTTACAATCAGCCTTGCCATACCCCGTTCCAGACGTTGGGGCTGACAATTCCTGACGCCGCTTACTCTGGTCTTCAGAAGCTCTCTTACCTTTATATAATCTGCGTAATTTTCTATACCCTGCACCGTAACAATTGCGGACGTTAATGTCGCGTCGTTCTTTACCGCCGTGAGAAGTCCTAGGGCCTGAAGATCATCACTTATGCTGCTCACAAATAATGTTGATTTAATGTCCACTTTATAGATTGTTTGAACTTGCTCCTCGCCAATAATCCTGTAATCATGGATGTATTCGTCACTTTTTGCATAAATACCATTTCTGATGACCTGAGATTTCTTTGCTGCGGTTGTACGAGGGATTAACGTTAATACCGCACATTCCACAGCCTTTTGCAGCGAATTACGGATGGCATTATTCCTTGCATTCTCGATGTCGTTATTTATTATGATACTTGTGCCCTCTGCATCCACTATCCGGACGCCCCCATTATGCTGTGAAAATCCCTCAACGGATAACAATGAGAAAATGCAGAGCGCAATTAGAAAACCAATGAAAAAGTTCTTTTTCATTTTTTTAGCTTGTCTATCTCTTCCCTGATTACCCTTTCGGCAATCTCCGGCACCATTTCTTTTACGATCCTTTCGGTAGTCTCAGCAACCTTTTTCATTATCTCTTCGTTAAGACCCGGATCATACATAACACCGCCGGCGCCCTTTTCCACAGTACCAGTGAGATCGTAAACCTGGTCGTCAGGCATGGATACTCTCTCATACACCCTGCCATCAATGACAATAATTTCCCGATCCTTTTTGGCGTCTCTTTCTATATTATCACCGGCTATATCAACGAGATTATAAATCCTGTCATCAGGTTTCAATATACGACCGTCTATAATAATATCTTTCTCGCGGGCATCCCCGACTTCCCTGCCCCCTGTGTGAAACGCACCTGCTATATGCTTTGATGTTGCATCCATATTCAGCCTTTAATGGAAAATGTAGTGTAAATAACAGTGAGTGAGAGTTATCATACCTCCCCAAACGATTCAAGGAAATAGTGACGAGCAAGTTGCTTTTATCCCTCATGATTCACAAGAAGCCTGTACACCCTTTTCCGGGATATTCCCATATCACTTGCAAGCTTCTTGATAATATCCCTACGGGATAGATCGGTATGACTATGCAGTTGTTCAGACCGGGCACGTATATCGTTATCCGAATATGATGGTCTTGTCTGTTTTTTCCCGGCAACAATTATAGTAATTTCTCCCTTTACAGTCCTTTCCTGCAGCTCACCGATAACACTTCTCACCGTTCCGCGCAGGATTTCCTCGAAAACCTTTGTCAGCTCTCTCACGACAACAATCCTTCTGTCACCCAGAACGGACTCTATATCAGATAGAGTTGCCATTAGTCGCTTGGGAGACTCATACAACACAAGGGTTTTTGTTTCTTCTGCAACAGACTGTAAAAAATTCTTTCGACTGATTGACCTTGACGGTAAAAAACCATAAAAAATAAAATGATCGATGGGTAATCCTGAAACGCTAAGCGCCGCAATAACTGCGGATACGCCGGGTATAGGAACAACCCTGATGCCGTGAGTTATGGCCTGATCAACCAGCACATAACCGGGATCTGATATGCCGGGTGTTCCCGCGTCAGATACATATGCAATATCGCTCCCTTCCTGCAATCTGGAGATCAGGCGGCCGCTCTTTTTCTCCTCAACCTGTTCGTACAGACTCACTAAGGGGGTGTGAATGTCATATGCATTCAACAGTTTTTTGGTCCTGCGCGTATCTTCGGCGGCGATTAGCTGTACTTCTCTGAGAATGCGAATCGCTCTCAGAGTAATATCCTCGAGGTTACCTATCGGGGTAGCCACGATGTATAATGTACCTTTTTTTATATCCCTATCCGGATGCATACAGTAAAAAAATTAACATACCAGGAGCAATTAAGTATCTCAAAGCACGTTTTTAATTGACATATTAAAATGATTTACGTTTAATAGCAAACCTGACAGGAAAAAACCATAAAAACAAAATCCGGACGCATTTCTGATATTAATGAGCCACATTGATACTTTCCACATCACGATCATCGGAGCCGGCGTAATCGGTCTCGCTATTGCGGAAGAGCTCTCCACGCGCTATGAGCGCGTGCTGGTAGTGGAGAAAAACACCAGCTTCGGCCAGGAAACGAGCAGCCGCAACAGCGAGGTGATTCACGCAGGTATTTACTATCCTCACGGATTCCTGAAGGCTGCCTTCTGCACAGAAGGGAATCAACTCATCTATAAACTGTGCAGGGAACGAAATATTCCTCATAATCGCGTCGGAAAGCTGATTGTCGCCACAAACGATGAAGAGTGTGAAAAACTTACATCGATCAAAAAACACGCCGAGGGTAATGGCGTCAGTGATCTCACGCTGTTAGGGAAAAAGCAAATCCTGAGTCTCGAGCCGGAGGTGAGCGCCACGGCGGCTATCTTTTCCCCTTCCACAGGTATTATTGACAGCCACAACCTCATGAGATCATTCTATCTAAATGCCGAATCTCAAGGGGCCGTCATTGCCTTCCGCTCGGAAGTGACGGCAATTCATAACGAGAACGGATCTTACGAACTGGAAACGAACAGAGGGGAATACAGATTCCGCACGAAGCTTCTGATTAACTGCGCCGGACTATATTCCGACAAAATTGCCGCTATGGCCGGCATTAATATCAACCAGCATGGGTACCGTCTGAAATACTGCAAGGGAAATTACTTCTCTGCTTCACCGGCGCCGAAGATTAATCACTTAGTCTATCCCGTACCACCGGAAAATACCGTGAGTCTCGGCATCCACGCCACACGGGATCTGGGCAACCGCGTCAAGTTCGGGCCGGACAGCCAGTATGTCGATGCAATCGAATACAGCATTGATGAACGGAGAAAAGCATCATTTTATCATTCCATCAAAAAATATCTGCCGGGAATAAAAGAAGAGGCCCTTAATCCGGACATGTGCGGTATCAGGCCGAAACTCCAGGGTCCAGGGGAACCATACCGTGATTTCATTATTAAAGACGAAAAAGATATCGGACATCCCGGGCTGATAAATCTCATCGGTATTGAATCGCCCGGATTGACGTCTTGTGCCGCCATCGCGCGGTATGTAATGTCACTCGTGACGCCGTACCTATAAGGATCAGGGTCAAAGGTGCAAGGTTGTCAGAGGTTAAAGGGGTAAGGCTAAAAGGGGCTTAAATAAGGCTTAGAGGGCAAGCTCGAAGGCGTTCTGAATGAGTTCTACTTCATTTCCGGCAGGCAGCATTTTTATCGCCACGACATCAAATCGTGCATCGCAGGAGTAGAGGTGTTTTTCATCCAAATATTTGAGGGAAACCCGTGAAATTTTTTTCTTCTTTTCCCATCCTATCGCCGTCTGGGGGTCGCCGAAATCTTCTGATTTTCTGCTTTTAACCTCTACAAAAACAATCGTATTCCCATCTTTTGCTACGATATCAACCTCTCCAAAAAGGCATTTATAATTGCGTTGCAGAATTCTGTAGCCCTTACTTTTCAAATAGGCAACGGCAATATCCTCTCCCCTCTGTCCTGTCCATATTCTCCCGGAACCTTTCATAATACGTCCTATTAAAATTCCAGTTCCGCATTCGCCTGGAGAGGGCTTTTTTCTTTAAAGCTGAAAGATCTGCGATGAATCTTGCAACGTCCGTATTTTTTGATTGCCTCCCTGTGTTCCCCTGTACCATAACCCTTATTCTTTAAAAAATTATACTGGGGGAACTGTCGATGATAGATCTCCATGATACTATCCCGGGATACCTTGGCAATGATCGACGCCGACGCCACAGAGATACTGAGGGAGTCTCCTTTGACGATGGCTTCCTGGGGCAGCGGAACAAAAATGCAACATGAGCCGTCTATGATCAGATAGTCAGGCTTTAAGGAAAGATTTGACGCGGCCTCTTTCATGGCCATCAGTGTTGCCTGAAATATATTCACTGCATCGATCACGGGCGCCTCAACAACACCGAGGCCTATGGAAAGGGCATCTTGTTTTAAAATTTCATAGAGTCTCTCCCTCTTGCGAGGAGAAAGCTGTTTTGAATCTTTTATTTCCTGGTTTTCGTAATCGGGGGGAAGTATAACGGCTGCCGCAACAACAGGACCTGCAAGAGGCCCTCTTCCTGCCTCATCAATACCAGCTATCAATCTATAACCACGCTGATGGGCACGCCGTTCGAAGCTATTCATCCTTGATAGTTATTTTCCCATTTCTTTGATTCTTGCCTTCTTCCCTCTGAGGCTTCTCAAGTAGTACAAGCGGGAGCGTCGTACTTTACCGCGATTGACCACTTCAATTCTATCGATAACCGGTGAGTGAAGAGGAAATGTCCTTTCCACTCCCACACCATAGGATACCTTTCTCACCGTGAAACTGGATCGGCAGTCACCCCGTCTTCTCCGGATGACGACACCCTCAAAGGCTTGAATTCTCTGTTTCTGTCCTTCAACAATCCTGACATACACTCTTACCGTATCACCCGGCTTGAACGCAGGAATGTCTCCTCTCATCTGCTCTTTCTCAAGCATTTCCACAACATTCATAGCAAAAATTCCTCCACATTGTGCAACTAATGATTTTTTTTTATTTCTTCCAGTATTTTTCTGTCTTCTTCGGACAGCGTTATTTTCTCCAGCAAATCCGGCCGCTTTAAATATGTCCTTCTGAGCGATTCCTTCCTGCGCCACGCCTGAATTTCCCTGTGATTCCCCGATAGAAGTATTTCGGGAACCAGCCAGCCCCGGTAGTCACTGGGACGCGTATAATGAGGATACTCCAGCAGTCCGTGAGAAAAAGAATCGGAAACTGCCGATTCATAATTGCCCAGAACACCCGGAACCAAGCGGGAAACAGCATCAACCACCATCATAGCTGACAGTTCTCCGCCGGTCAGAATAAAATCACCGATAGAGACTTCTTTATCAACCAGATGACCTCTTACTCTTTCGTCCACACCTTCATAGCGGCCGCAGATAAGTACAATTCTTGAATTAAGAGACATCGCCTCGGCCATTTTCTGATTGAAGGTTTCCCCCTGCGGAGTCAGGAGAACTGTGAGGACTTCACCCCTTTCCGGTACTATGGACGCGAGGGCCAGGTCAATCGGTTCCACCTTCATTACCATGCCGCCACCGCCCCCATATGGGGCATCGTCCGTCATCTTATGCTTGTCCTCGGCATAGTCGCGGATGTTATGCAGGTGGATTTCCACCAACCCCTTTTCTCTCGCCCTTTTCAAGATACTGCAATTAAGAGGTGATGCAAACATCTCGGGGAATATGGAAAGGATATCGAACCTGATCATAATCTATTATAACCCGTCAAGCAGCCTTACCACCATCACCCCTTGCTCAACATCAACCTTACGTATTACATCGGCAATAGCGGGGAGCAGTATCTCCCTTTCTCCTCCACTACAGACGTACACATCATTACTACCCGTTGGGAAAATAGCCGTAATGATACCAAGAATACGACCATCATCCGCAATAACTTTAAGACCTGTAATGTCCCTCCAATAATATTCGTCTTCAGGCAATTTCTTGAGCTTATGCGCAGGAATAAGCACTTGACAGCCCAACAAAGCACGCGCACTTTCAATGTCTTCGACGCCCTCCATATCCACAAGAAAATTATTTCCCCTGACTATGGTATCTTTCAGCGTGAAGGGCCCACTTGTATCTTTTCCCTGCCTTACATACACTTCCTCAAGGAATGGAAGCGTATCATGCGACTCGAGATATGACATCACCTTCAGGCGGCCCTTGATACCGGTGGTTTTCACTATCTTGCCAATAACAAAGAGCTCCATCAAAGTCATTCAATAATTTCTAAAACTGCCCTCTTGCGAAGTTTCGTGGATGCCGCACTCAAAATAGTTCTCATGGCTTTTGCGGTTCTTCCCTGCTTGCCGATGACTTTACCCAGGTCTTCCTTTGCCACCCTCAGTTCGATTACAGAAGTCTGTTCGCCAAGCACCTCGGAAACTGCCACTAAATCAGGATTATCCACCAATGACTGCGCTATGTACTTGATCAAATCTTTCATCGTCACAACCTCCACTGATTACTTGTTCGTTAAACCCATTAGTAATAGCGACTTTAACCGTAAAACCATTAACTTACGCCAATTAGATTTTTGTTGCGATTCCTTTCTTCGCAAGTAACTGTGATACTGTCACTGTAGGTGTGGCTCCCTTGGAAAGCCAACCAGCAACACGTTCCTCTTTGAGTACAACCTCTGCCGGATTTTTATGGGGGTCATAACTTCCAACTATTTCCAGAAATCTACCATTCCTGGGAGATCCGGAATCAGCTACCACAATTCTGTAAAAAGGCCTGCTCTTTCCGCCAAGCCTCGCCAACCTTATTTTAACTGCCATTCTTGTTATCAATCACCTCCTGAAAAATATTATAACTTACTGCAAGAACTTTTATTATAAATCATTTTTATATTAATTAAAAGGGCAAATTACCACGACGAAATGATTTCATCCCTTCCTTTGTGGTCATTTTTTTCATTATTTTTCTCATTTCCGCATAATTTTTGAGCAGTATATTCACATCCTGCACTGTCGTTCCGCTTCCTTTCGCTATCCTTTTCCGCCTTTGACCGTCAATTATCAGATAGTTCTGACGTTCCTTTCTGGTCATAGAATCGATTATTGCTGTAGTTTTTATCAGTTCCTTCTCGTCCGGAGTAATGTTTTTCAGTGCTTTGATCTTTCCTAATCCTGGAATCATGCCGATGATATCTTGAATAGAGCCCATTGATTTGATCTTCTTAAGTTGATCACGAAAATCTTCCAGAGTGAATTCATTCTTTCTTATTTTCTTTTCGAGTTCACGTGCCTGTTTTTCATCAACGGCGGCCTGTGCTTTTTCTACGAAAGTCAGGATATCGCCCATGCCTAAAATCCGTGAAGCCAGACGCTCAGGGTGACATACCTCTAACGCGTCGATTTTTTCGCCGACACCAATGAACTTAATGGGTTTGCCGATCACCGCTTTCAGGGATAGGGCTGCGCCACCCCGGGCATCGCCATCCATCTTGGTCATGATCACACCGTCAATGCCGAGAAGTTCGTTAAATTTCCCTGCAACATTCACGGCATCCTGACCGGTCATGGCGTCGGCGACAAAGAGAATTTCCGTGGGATTTACGGCGGCCTTGATCTGTTTCAGTTCATCCATCATTTCATCGTCTATATGAAGTCTGCCTGCGGTATCAATTATTAGAACCTCATAGCCGTTGCTTTTTGCCTCCTCAACAGCTTGCAGGCACATCTTGACCGGATCATTTACATCAGCGGAAGCATAGATTCCCACACCTTTAATCTTCTCCCCCATCACTCTCAATTGATGAATGGCTGCCGGTCGGTACACGTCTGAAGAGACAAGGTAGACCCTTTTGCCTTGACTGACCAGCAGCTGTGTTAGCTTGACTGCTGTTGTAGTCTTCCCGCAGCCCTGAAGACCAACCAGCATCACGGGGTCAGGAAATCGGTTGGCAAGCTTAAGCTGGCTGCTTTTCCCGCCCAACAGATCAACGAGCCTGTCATGGACAATCTTTACAACCTGCTGGCCGGGCGTGATGCTCTCCAAAACCTCTTCACCGACCGCTCTTTCCCTGATTTCTTCGATAAAGTCCTTAACCACCTTAAAATTGACATCCGCTTCGAGAAGGACCATGCGTATCTCTCTCAACGCAGAGGCAATATTTTCTTCATTAAGACGGCCTCTCTGCCTGAGTTTCTTAAATATGTCTTCAAGTTTTTCCGTTAACGTTTCAAACATAACCTACACACAATGTATTTATTGATCCTAATTGCTTTTCTCTCCTATTTTACGGATCACGCAGTTCAGGCCTTTGATCTTTTTCGCCATGCTATCTGCCGTTTTCTGCGCCTGTTCACGGCTTTCAAAACCATCGAGAATAATACGATACCACTTCCCTTTTCCCGGTAATTCAATCGCTACGATTTTGGGCTTGAATCCGAGAGCCGTTAGTTTCTTGCTGAGCTGGTTTGCCTTTCCCCTTTCCTTGAGGGAAATAGCCTGAATCTGATATCTTTCCTTTCCTGGAGCCGGTTTTGATGGCACTCGTTCGATGACAGGCGGCTTAGTCGGTTTCTTTTCCTTGAGTGCTGCTGCCGCAGGCTGCTTTTCCTCCGTCATGCCAGGCACTGCCACCGGAATTTTCTTTTCTTCCCCACTCTTTTCTTCTCCCTCGACATTCACAGGTTCTTTCGGTCCTTCAGCAACGCCGGCAGCAGCCGTTTCCGCTTTGTTTGACGACCATCCGAATTTTTCTATGAGCATACCCGGGACACCACGTGAAAACTTTTCCGGGTAGGTATCAATATTTTTACCTATCGTCATGCCAAATAGAAAAACAATGAAAAGCAAGCATGATATCCCTGCAATAAACAGAATCAACGCCCGTTTACCCAATTTCAGTTCAAACGCACGAACATTTTTAGATGTCATGGAAATTCTTTACTCTAGTTACATTCTCTCCGGTGCGGAAACACCCAGCAACGTCAAGGCATTTCTCACTACTGTAAGAATAGTTTTTATCAAAAAAAGCCTCGCTTCGCTAAGACCTGCTTCATCTGACAAGACTCTGTGTTTATTGTAGTAACTATGGAACAGCGCCGCGAGGTCATTAAGGTAAAAAGTCAGCCGATGAGGCTCCAGAGCTATTGCTGCACCTTCAACAACCTCAGGAAACCTGATGATAGCCTTGATCAAATTAACCTCTTCGGGAAGTTTCAAAAATTGCAAATCAACATCATTATATGCGGGAATACTGTAGCCCTTCTCCTCGGCATTTCGCAAGATGCTGCAGATTCTCGCGTGTGCATACTGGACATAATAGACGGGATTTTCATTGGATTGTTTTTTCGCCAGTTCCAGATCAAAATCAAGGTGACTGTCGGAGCGTCTCATAAGGAAATTGTACCTCGCCGCATCCTTTCCCACTTCATCCACCACTTCCTTCAGAGTGACGAATTCACCTGCCCTCGTGGACATTGGGACAGGCACCCCGTCACGCAGGAGACTTACAAGCTGAATCAGCACAATCTTCAGAGAATTCCTTGTATGGCCAAGAGCCTCAATGCAGGCACTCATCCGGGGAATATATCCATGGTGATCAGCCCCCCAAACATCGATAATATCATCAAAACCGCGAAGATATTTATCGTGATGGTAGGCTATATCTGCAGCGAAATACGTCGGCTCACCATTTCTCCGCACAACAACTCTGTCTTTCTCATCCCCGAAATCGGTAGTCCTGAACCAGAGGGTTTCCCCGTCACTATATACGACGTGTTTCGCCTCAAGTTCCTTGAGCAACTTTGCTACACGATCGTCTTTATAAAGATTTCTTTCGCTAAAGTAATTATCAAATACTACACCAAAGGCTTTCAGATCCTCCTTGATTCCATCCAAAATCGCAGCGGCGGCGTAATCGGTAAAAATGCGAACGGCATCTTCCTGATTCCTCACACGATAGACGTCGCCTTCTTTGTCAATGATCTCTCTGGCGAGTTCCTTAATGTAGTCACCCTGATAACAGCTTTCGGGAAATTCGACATCCTCCTCCAGTAGCGCAAGATAACGATACAGAACCGACTTACCCAGGTTGTTCATCTGGTTGCCCGCATCATTGATATAATACTCGCGAAAGACTGAGAAACCCGCTACCTCCTCTATGTTCGCAATAACATCGCCAACCACAGCTCCCCGGGCGTGGCCTATATGGAGAGGCCCGGTGGGATTGGCGCTTACAAATTCTATATGGATCTTCTTCCCATCTCCATAATCAGAGGCGCCATACCTATTTCCCCTATCATCGACATCTTTAAGCAGAGAGGCCCACACATCCTCTCTAATGAAGAAATTCATAAACCCGGGACCGGCAATCTCCACCTTTTCCAGTATAGCATCATTATCCCGGATATGTCCTCGAACGACCTCCGCAAGCTTGCGTGGAGGCAGTTTCCCCTTCACGCGGGATGCCAGTACCATCGCTATATTGGAAGCATAGTCACCGAACGCAGCATCTTTTGTTATATCAATTTCTATTGAGGGAATCGCTTCTATTTCTATTACCCCTTGATTCACGCAAGACTTTACAGCGTCTCCCAGTAATGTCCGTAATCTGCTTTTCATCTATCCTCACATAAGGCCATAAGGCGAGAACCTTTCACAAGGCCTCTCTCTATTAAAAAAAGTTGGCCACATGGCCAACCTTGTTAAATACTATACAAAATTTTATGATGCTGCCGGTCACGAATCGCTTCTAGACTTTTTCTCTATTTCATCAATATCCCGGTCCTTGATGGCGAGATCTCTCGTATAATCCGCACAATGGACATAACCAAAGGAGTCAAGAGAAACATGGAACCTTTTCTGACAGTTTCCTCTCCATGCACAAATTGAACAGTACTTTTTCTCTGTTCCCATAATAAATTACCCTCTTGTCTGATGCTCCACTATAGCTCGCTTTGTACAGTATATTTATAAAAATTTGATGTCAAGATAATTTGAGACTTCTGCAAAAAGTCTCTCTTTAAGGGTCCCCTTAATCTTCCCATCGATTTCTTTTTACAACAGTATCATACAAAATCCATCTGGGACGGATTGCATGAAAGCTTCAATACCCGAAGAAGAAATACTCCATAACATCATTGCCTACAAAGAGATAGGCAACGGCGGCAACGGATAAAAAAGGTCCAAAAGGCACGGCATATTTCATATCTTTACCCTTGGCGATCATGGTGGAAATACCGACGACAGCACCGAGCAATGAACTGACAAAAAGGATGAAAAACAACGATTTCCATCCCAAGAACGCTCCCATCATGGCCAGCAGTTTGATATCCCCTCCCCCCATGCCCTCTCTTTTCGTGATGAATTCATACACGAAGGCAATGGCAAACAGACAGCCCCCGCCAATAAAAAGCCCCAGGAGCGCCTCCATTACCTTAACATCCATAAAGAAAACGGCAGCCAGGAAGAAAAGAGGGATCCCCGGCAAGGTAATGACATCGGGAATGATCTGAAGATCGAGATCAATGAAGGTGATGACAATCAACGCTGCAGTAAAGACAAAAGAGAAGAGGTATTTCAAGCTCAGGCCGAACTTCCAGAATAAGAGCAGTGACATGACGGCGGTAATTGCCTCCACAACGGGGTACCGGAGAGAGATTTTTTCCTGACAATCCCGGCACCTTCCCCGCAAAATAAGGTAACTGATGAGGGGGATATTATCGTAAAACCTGATGTCGTGTTTGCATTTCGGGCAATGGGACGAGGGATAGATGATGGACTGACCTTCGGGAATCCGACCGATCAGTACATTAAGAAAACTGCCCACGGCAGCACCGGCAACGGTAAAAAAGATACCATATAACACATTCATGATCACACAGCACCACTATTCCAGCATACGTTATCCGTCATTCCTTCCCCAATCATAAGGAATATCATTATTGTGAGGATGGACTCTGAATTCGTCCGGCTCCTGATAGTAGTATACTTCCGTAGGTGTATTGACAACAACGGCCTCATCCGTGGATATACACTTGAAGCCATGATACACATAAGGGGGGATATGTACCATAACAGGATTATGCTCACCTGCAAAGATTTCTTGTATCTCACCACGAGTTGAAGAATCAGACCTGCCATCATACAGCACGATTTTCATCATACCTTTTACAACTGCCATATTGTCATACTGCTTTTTATGATAATGCCAGCCTTTCACCACTCCCGGGTAGGCGGTTGTCATGTACACCTGGCCAAAACCCTTAAACATCTCATCGTCCACGCGCAGGATTTCCATCAACCTGCCCCGTTCGTCCGGTATGACCTTCAGCTTCTTAATCATAACCCCTGCGATCATAGTTTATTTGCTCCTGTTTTCGCGACCATATTTCCCGCACATTGGAGCGATTCAAATGTTCCCGCATCACTCCACCAACCGTCAATAATATCCCATTCCATTTTTCCTTCGTTAATATAAAAGTTATTTACGTCTGTAATCTCGAGTTCCCCTCTCTGTGACGGTTTAAGGGTTTTAATGAAATCAAACACTCTTTTGTCATACATATAGATGCCGATAACGGCATACTGCGATGCCGGTGCAGCCGGTTTTTCCTCAACACGGATAATACGGTTGCCATCGAAAACGGGAACGCCGAAGCGCTGAGGATCAGAAACCTCTTTTAACATGATGCGCGCCCCATCTTTCTGTTTCCTGAAGGCTTCGACAGCCTTCCTTATGTTCTTCTCAATGATATTATCTCCTAAGACAACGGCAAGCTTCCCATTATCGGCAAAATGCTCTGCGAGACTGAGAGCTGCCGCGATACCCCCTTCCCCCTCCTGATAGGTATAGTTGAGATGCTTGAGACCAAATTCACTCCCGTTTCCCAGAAGTCTGAGAAATTCACCGGCATTGTTTCCGCCCGTCACAATGAGTATTTCTTCGATGCCGGCATTCACCAATGTCTTTATGGGATAGTAAATCATCGGTTCGTTGTAGACCGGCAACAGGTGCTTGTTTGTGACCTTCGTGAGCGGCAATAACCGGCTTCCCAGTCCTCCTGCTAATACGACACCTTTCATGCTTCTTATCTCCTTTTGGCAGAACAGGAGTATTTCCTGTCGAGCCTATAAGAACAAATAATTTTCGGTCATTTACAGACAACAAAACACATAATCGTTAATCGCGCACCCCTATATCACATTTTAAATCCCCTCACCAATAAAAACATTTCACCCCATTTCCGGTGAGATACATCTTAAAGTTGTCTTTACATATCCGGCAGGAATGATATAAAATGCAGAAAATTTATAGAAAAGGACGAATGTGCCGTGAATGACGAATTTTACATGAAACGGGCTCTCAAGCTCGCCAGAAAAGGTGAAGCGTGGGTGAGTCCTAATCCCATGGTCGGCGCTGTCATCGTGAAGGAAGGCCGTATTATCGGTGAGGGATACCATCAAAAATTCGGAGGCAACCACGCTGAAATCAACGCCATCACGTGCGCTACAGAACCGATCGAAGGCGCCACGATCTATGTGAACCTCGAACCTTGTACCCACTATGGGAAGACACCCCCATGTAGTGAATGTATTATCTCCAACAAACCGGCAAGAGTGGTAATCGGCACTGCCGACCCGAATCCTCTTGTATCCGGCAAAGGGATCAATTCCCTCAAACGACATGGCATAGAAACGACCGTAGATGTTCTTAAAGAAGAATGCATGAAATTGAACGAAAGATTTTTCAAATTCATCAAGACAGGGCTTCCCTTCGTTACCCTCAAGTTTGCCCAGACCATCGACGGGAGGATCGCCGCTGCATCGGGGCAATCACGATGGATCAGTTCCGATTCATCCTTAAAGCTCGCCCACAAACTCAGAAGTTCTCACGATGCGGTATTCATCGGCGTCAATACACTGATTCAGGATAACCCGGAACTGACTGTGCGCCTTTTCAGGGGAAGAAATCCCCTCAGGGTCATCGTCGATTCCTCATTGCGCATACCCGTGGAAGCGCAGGTTCTGAAGAATCAGACGATAGCGAAGACAATTATTGCGACGACGGTGAATGCCAGCCCGGAAAAAGTTGCCCGGCTGAAGAGTATCGGTATTGAGACACTGGTGATTGGAGATGATACGGATCACCGCGTCGATCTGAAGAAACTTTTTGCCGAACTGGGAAAAAGAAATATCTCCTCTGTCCTCGTTGAGGGAGGCTCTACCATCATCACATCCATGTTGAAGGAAAATCTGCCTGACAGGTTGGTGATTGTCATCGCACCAAAGATTATGGGAAAAGGGATTGAGACGGTCGGAGACCTTGGAGTCACAAGCGTTGATGAATGCCTTCGTTTTACTTACAGAAAGGTGCTGCGCAAAGGCATGGACATCATCCTTGATGGAAGGATCCAGCGATAAAGAACATCAAAGAGCATCATAGTTCCCCGGCCTATCGGTTTCATCGGGGTTTAAAACTGAAACCTCTTTCTCTAAAAAGCTTTATACAAACATCCACCACTTCCCGGTCGTAGAGAATGTCTCGGTGTTCGGAAATTTCCTTCAACGCCCTTTCTATTCCTAAGGCCTGCCTGTAGGGCCGGTGTGTACATATGGCTTCAACCACATCGGCTACCGCGAGTATTCTCGCCCCCGGAAGGATTTCTTCCCCTTTAAGACCTTGAGGATAACCGGTGCCGTTCATACGTTCATGATGCTGGTAGACTATCAGCGCAACGGGGCTGCCAAAATCTATATCCTTCAATATCTGATACCCCATTTCCGGGTGGCTCTTTACAATGCCGTATTCAGCATCACTAAGACTCCCGGGTTTTCCCAGTATTTCCACCGGCACTGATATCTTCCCTATATCATGGATTAAGCCTGCCATTTGGATGCCGTTAATGAGATCCGCAGATACATTCATCTCTGCGGCAATAGTGCGGGCAAGGTCTGTCACTCTTTTCTGATGTCCGGCGATATAGGGGTCTTTCACCTCAACTGCTACCGCCAAAACATTTATAATAAACCCGGTCGCGTTTCTTAATTTTTCAAGGCTTTGCGAAAGGGCTTCCTTTGCCTCCCTGAGCGAGCTGTGCGACTTTTCCAGCTCCGCAATTTTTAATCGCATCACGTTTAAATCACTTATAATGTGTTCGTTTGTTTTCTGTTTATCTTCCATAGTGGACACCGTGAAGGTTAAATTTAATTCTTTCGACAGGTTTATAGCATAACCGTAATGTTTTTATCACTTTTTTTTTAGAAAAAAAACATGTTCCATGCCATTTTGTATCATTTAGGAGCTGTCGCGTACTAACTGTTGCGTTCTCGAAGTTATCGACTCTGCGATCATGATCCCGTCCAGGGCGGAACTGATGATACCGCCTGCGTACCCGGCCCCCTCACCACAGGGATAGAGCCCGGCAACAGAGACGCTCTGACCGTCCGTGCCTCTCACAATCCTCACCGGTGATGAAGTTCTGGTTTCCACGCCGATCAGAGTCGCCTCCTCTGTAATAAATCCCCGCATCTTTCTCTCAAACTGGAGGATACCCCCTTTCATGGCGTTAACGACAAACCGGGGCAGTGATTTCCAAAGAGGCGCCGGTGTAACACCGGGGAGGAAACTTGTTGGATTCGAAAGACTTCCTTCCCTGTCCTGCATAAAGTCAACAAGCCGCTGTGCAGGGGCATGATAATTTTCTCCGCCCAGGATAAAAGCTTCCCTCTCCCAATGCCTCCGGAACATAAGTCCATTTAAAGGATGGGGGGTATCTCCCTTGAAATCATTGACATGAACATTCACCACTACTGCACTGTTTGCATAAGGGCTCTCTCTCCGGTAACGGCTCATGCCATTGGTAACCACCCCCCCTGCGTGCGAGCTGCACCCGATAATATATCCGCCGGGACACATGCAAAATGTATATACCGACCGGTTCGCATCAGTCAATTTTGCCGTAAGAAAGTAGTCTGCGGGCGGTAGCCCCGAATTTTCTCGCCACCTGCCATACTGAATGCCATTAATTAGTTCCTGCGGATGCTCGACACGAAGACCGATGGCGAAGGCTTTTGGTTCAAGATGCACACCTCGATCGTAAAGGTTGCCATAGGTATCTTCCGCAGCCTGACCGGCAGCCAGAATCAGATGATCCGTTCTCACTTCCTCCTTGCCGTTGACAACAACTCCCTCGACGTTCCTCCGGTGGATCAGAAAATCTGTAACCTTTGATTCAAACCGGACTTCACAACCCCGATCTATAAGCCTATGCCGAAGGTTGACCACGATTTCCTGTAACCTGTCTGTCCCTATGTGGGGCTTCGCATCAGTCAGAATTTCAGACGGCGCTCCTGCACATACAAGGCTCTCTTTAACCCATGCTGTATATGGATTCTTAACCCTGCTTGTCAGCTTACCGTCGGAAAATGTTCCGGCGCCCCCCTCTCCAAAATGAATGTGGCTATCCGTATTCAAAACACCTTTCTCCCAAAAGGTGTGGACGTCAATTACTCGTTCAGATACTTTTTTGCCCCTTTCAAGGAGAAGCACGGGAATCCCTTTCTCAGCCAGGGTGAGGGCTGCAAAGAGACCTGCAGGGCCGCATCCCACGATAACCGGTCTTTTATCCGGTTTCATTTTTGCCGGGCGGCACAGCAGTTCTTTTTCCTCCGGCGGGACTTCTATTGTTAGACCTTCTTTACAGGTCAGATCGATGCCATCCGACACATACACAGTCACAGAATACATGAAACGGGGCTCTTTTCTCCTCCTCGCATCGATCGATTTTCTGACGATCTTCAGAGATGAAATTGCGTTAACAGGAATGTTGAGAATGAGCGCCGCTTTTTCCTTCAATGACTCTTCTTTTTCGTCAAGAGAAAGTCTCAGACCAGTGATTCTTAATTGTGGCATGATAATTTCACCATTGAAAAAAATTCGCGATTATTATACATCAAGCAACCCCAAATTAAATGGGATTGCAGAAACTGAGACTTTTTTTAAGGAACACATTATGCCTTGGTATGCAGTTCATACGCGAAGCCGCCATGAAGACAGGGTTTATGCCGGTCTTATTCAGAAATCGATCCATACTTTTCTGCCCAAGATAGAAGTATGGAGTAAACGAACAGACAGACGCAAGAAGATCATGATCCCCTTATTTCCGGGGTATCTTTTTGTAGAACTTCTTGTGCTCGATAATCAGACGAAGCTGGATGTCCTCAAGACTTTCGGAGTAGTCCGAATCCTCGGAAAACCGAGGGGAGCTGAGCCGATAGCAGTCCCCGACGCTAAGATAGAAGCCATTCAGCGAATCGTACAATCCAAAGTAGAAGTGCAGCAGATTCAGTATCCTAAAGTCGGGGAACCGGCCCTCATTATTGATGGCCCTTTCAAGGGTATCGAGGGAATAGTCGTCAGCACCGATTATAGTAAAGAACTATTCGTCATCACGATAGAGCTTCTTCAGCGTTCCGTGGCCATTAAGTTAGAAGGGTTTCAGATCAAAAAAATCTAACCATTAAACGCTCTCATTGCTTCCTCAGCCAGCAGGTTTCCTCCCCCCTTATACTTCGGCGAAAAATGAAACAGAGAAATCCTCTTTGCCCCCGCCATGCGTGCAAGCATGCCTGCCTGGAGGGCAGTGAGGTGATACTTCTGCATGGCTTTTTCGGTATCTTCATGGAGAAACGTCGCCTCTATGAACATCAGATCTGAAGCTTCCGCCAGCCGCACAATTTTTCGGGCATTTTCTTCATTGTAGATAGCATCAGTAATATACGTAATCTTCTGTCCCGGTGTTACCTTCACTATGGTTGCTTTCAATTCACCGAGAGGAATAAACTTTTCTCCCCTTTCATCTCTTCCCTCTTTCCAACACACCCGTATGGGCGTATCATCGGGCTCTCCGCGGAGAATTCGATCCTTCAGGTCCATCAACCACGCCCCCACAGGAAGTCCCATGTCCTGAAGGATATTCTTTTTAATATTAACGCGGCTTTTTTCTTCAAACCTGTATGCCAGGCAGGGAATCTTGTGATCGAGGAACTCCCCTTTCACAGAAAAGTAATTGCCTTCCACAAGGGTTCCATCGAAGCGTTCCTCAATATCTTCAATTTCGGGTGCAAACGCCGTCCGGCAGCGATAGTGCCTGACCATCTTCTTTTCCGGATGCACTTCCGTAACATGCAGGGCAAAGTCGTTCGTGTAATTTTCTACAAGGTTCCAGGTGTACGCGCTAATTTTATTTTCTACCTGTTGATGAAAACCGGGAGGACCAAAGAGTGAGATATGATGGTCACGGCCTAAACATACCCGCAGCACATAATCAAACCCGATAAAATGATCCATATGGGTATGAGAAACAAAGATGTGAGCGATCTTGAGGAGCTTTCTCGGACTCAGATTATGAAGATCCCCTAAGTCAAAAAGGAGCGCCGACCGCCGGTACTTAAATTCAATATATACCCCTGGGTCGCCAAAGGGATCATTCACCAGGTGTGCGCTAAACATATGCCTGCCTCGGTGTTATGGACATAACAGGATTCAAGGGATCGAGGATCCGAGTGAAATGCATAGAATAAATTCTCCACCACTTGAACCCTGGAATCCTTGAACCCTTTTTTCTGTTTAGAATATCATGTTTTTTAATAAATTCAACTTGATAAATTGAAGATCTCTGCAGTAAACTGCGGACAATCTTCGATCCTTAAGGAATAATGTTGCTACCCATTCGCTCACTTACCCCGCAGCAAGCTACGGGGTATGCGCTCGCTACAGGATTCAACTTGACTTTCATAATATAGTGGGAAAATATCGTTTAAAATGTCAGTATGATAAAAATAGTATTCTCCCTTTCACCCCTCCCACCAAAGAAGGAAAAAGAGAAAGCCTCTTCTTGATGAGAGAGGTTTAATGTGAGGGTGATTTTACAGGTTTCAGGAGATACAAGGCAATGCCAGCTAATTTGCCGCCACAATACTTCGAGGCGGAACAAAGGTTCCGGGAAGCAAAGACACCGGAAGACAAAGTTGAAGCCCTAGAAGAGATGCTCGCCATCATGCCGAAACACAAGGGCACAGACAAGCTCAAGGCTATGCTGCGCGAACGTATTTCAAAATTCAGAGACCAGGTACAGAAGAAGAAGGGGGCAGGCAGGCAGAAAACAGCGTATGACATCGAAAAAGAAGGAGCCGGCCAGATTGTTATCATCGGTCCTCCCAACACAGGCAAATCTTCACTTGTGAAATTAATTACCAATGCTGTGCCGGAAGTGGCAGCTTTTCCCCACACCACTCATAAGCCTACCCCGGGAATGGCGCAATATGGAAATATCCAATTCCAGCTCATCGACACCCCTCCCCTCACCAAAGACTACACAGAACCCGCGTTTATCGATCTGATCCGCCGGTCGGACATTATAGTCATCCTGCTCGACCTCGCTGCCGACCCAATACAGCAGTTTGAAGATACCCTCGTCATCCTCCGATCTTTTCGCATTTATTCAGCGGCATGCTCCATCCCGGATGACTTGAAGAAACCTCCCTGGATTAAAAAAATTCTCGTGGTTGTCAACAAGATGGATAAACCCGAGGATAAAGAAACGCTGGAAATATTTCTGGAACTATCCGGCATTAAATTACCCTGCCTGGGTGTTTCAACCCGTACCTGTCAGAACGTCCTGGTGTTTTTGGATAAGCTCTATGAACTTTCCGGCATTATCCGGGTTTACACTAAACCACCGGGGAAAGAAGCGGACAAGAAGTCACCTTTTGTCATCCCTGCAGGGAGCACGCTGGAAGATTTAGGAGGAAAGATTCACAACGACTTCGTAAATAAGTTGAAATACGCCAAAGCATGGGGCAAATCAGTCCGCGACGGGCAGATGGTGCAAAGGGACTATGTCCTTCAGGATGGCGACATCGTCGAATTTTCTGTGTGAAAAACCATGAGTCTGTTTAATATCTCCCCGGAGAAGGAAAAAGCATTAAGCGAGCGCATGGAGCGGCTCGGGATCTCAGAAAGTGATTTCCGGGAGACATTCATCCGGTCATCCGGTCCCGGCGGGCAGAAGGTAAATAAAGCTTCTTCCTGCGTGCAACTCGTCCACATACCATCGGGGCTCTCCGTGAAGTGTCAGCAATCCCGGTCCCAGGCGCTGAATCGTTTTCTGGCAAGGCGATTGCTCCTGGACAGGATTGAACGGTTGCAACAGGGTATCGTAGACAAGGAAAGACAGCGTGTAGAAAAGATAAAGCGGCAGAAACGCCGTCGCTCCAGACGGGCCAAGGAAAAGATACTGACACTGAAGCATATGCAATCGGAAAAGAAATCCCTGCGGTCGAAGACTTCCTTGCCTATGGAATAAGGAACAAAAAACTGCTATAAGCTATTATTATGTTAACTGAGATAGAAAAGAAAATCGCCCGACTCATCCAGAACGACATCCCGCTCGTAACGAGACCCTTCAAATCAATCGCTGAACGGGCCGGGACTTCAGAAGAAGAAGCCCTTACAGTTATCCGCGGCTTGATGAAGGCGGGTATCGTCCGAAAGTTTGGAACTATCCTGAGACATCAAAAAGCAGGTTTTACCCACAATGCCATGGTAATCTGGGCCGTGCCACAGGGAAAAACTGACGCAGTAGGTCACACTCTCGCCTCATTCAGGGAGGTAACGCATTGCTATGAGAGAACCCCTCCCTTTGCAGGGAAATACACTATTTTCTCAATGGTTCACTTCCGGGAAGAAGAGCAGAAAAGCATAATCCAGAAACTCTCAAAGGCAGCGGGAATCAAGGATTTTAAAATCCTCATGAGCGAGGAAGAGTACAAAAAAAGCAGCATGGAGTATTTTGCGGATGTCAAAAAAATTTTCTAAATCTCTGTATGAAGAAGCAAAAAACTATATACCAGGAGGTGTGAACAGCCCCGTAAGGGCCTTCAAGTCCGTTGCATCGACCCCCATTTTCATAGAGAGGGCCTCCGGTTCCAGAATTTATGACGTTGAGGGACGGGAATACATCGATTATGTATCTTCATGGGGTCCCATGATTCTGGGTCACAGCCATCCCGAGATCGTCGCAGCTATCCAGGCAGCGGCAGAAAGGGGAACCAGCTATGGCGCCCCTACGGAATTGGAAACAGAAATGGCAAAGATGATCGTCGAGGCATTCCCCTCCATGGACATGGTAAGGATGGTCAGCTCCGGTACCGAGGCGACCATGAGCGCGATCAGGCTCGCCCGCGGATTCACCCGCCGCGAAAAGATCATTAAATTTGAGGGATGCTATCACGGCCATGCGGATTCCCTGCTGGTGAAGGCCGGCTCCGGCGTAGCAACCCTGGGGATACCGGGAAGTCCCGGTGTTCCTGCTAAACTGGCTGAACTGACGATTACCCTTCCCTTCAACAACATAGAGGCGGTGAGAACAGCCGTGGATACATATGGAGAAGAGATCGCGTGCATAATCGTCGAACCGGTAGCGGGCAACATGGGTGTCGTCCTCCCGAAAGAGGGGTTTCTGGAGACGCTCCGGGATATAACCCGACGGCACGGAATACTCCTCATCTTTGATGAGGTGATCACGGGCTTCCGGCTTACCTACGGCGGCTTCCAGAATATATCGGGAATAGAACCTGATCTGACCTGTCTGGGAAAGATAATCGGAGGGGGGCTGCCTGTCGGCGCTTTCGGGGGCAGGAAAGAGATCATGGAGCAGCTTGCCCCGGCGGGACCGGTGTATCAGGCAGGTACGCTCTCGGGAAATCCTCTCGCCATGTCTGCGGGAATTGCGACGCTGAACATTCTGAAAAAGAGCATCGGAGAGTATAGAGTGCTGGACAGCAGGACATCTCTATTGTGCAAGGAACTGCAGATATTGTTTGACAGGCGGGAGATACCTGTTCGTATTAATCGGGCGGGTTCCATGTTTACAGTATTTTTTACCTCCGAGAAAGTTGTTGATTTCTTGTCAGCAGCAAAAAGCAACACAGAATTCTATGGACGTTACTTCCGCGGTATGTTAACCGGGGGAATCAGTCTGGCGCCGTCCCAATTCGAAGCCTCTTTCCTCTCTTTTGCCCATACAGATGAAGACATAGGAAAAACGCTCGATGCCTGCCGTCTCACACTGAAAAACTGGTGAAGACTTTTGACAAGGAGCGGACATTATTGTAGAGTCATGCCCGAAAAAAAACGGCAGTAATGATTCCATGAATAAACATAAACTCACCATATCTAATCCTGCACAGGGAGAAAAAAAACTACATGCCCTGAGCACAGGCGCTCCGATCACCTCTCTAATCGCGTATGAAAATCCCCTATCTGAATACCAGGCAGCCTTCATGGACAGAGCACAGCCTTTTCTGCACTTTTACGCATTTGAGGAAGACAAGGTACGGAAGCGGGTATTGACGAGAGGGGAATTTTGGGATCTGGCCTCCCTGGGGGCGGCCTATCTGACAGAACAGGGTTTATCGAAGGGCGACCGGATTGTTCATGGCTTCTCTGACAACAGTCCGTATGATCTCATAATCAGGCTCTCGGCTGTTATGGCCGGGTGTGTCCCCGTAACGATAAACTGGCAGGCAGATGACAACGAACGCCTTATTTACAAGGCTACTGTAAGCGGCGCGAAAATATTCATATATGACCGGGGCTTCGCAAAAAGGGTGGAAGAGATCAAACCCGATCTTCCCGGAATGATATTTTTTAACATTGAATTACTTGATACCTACGAACCGGCTCTAACCAGGATGTCTCCAAAGCTTGGCTATGATGATGAAAAGATGATAATCTTCACCGCCGGCACGACGGGGCTTCCCAAGGGGGTGAAACTGTCGCATAAAAGCTACCTGGCAAACCGGCTCACTTTTGAAGAGTATTTCCGTTTATCCATATCCACGCCGCTGGACTTATTGCTGGTAAATCCCCTGCACCATACTAACTCATCCGCCTTATCCGACTGGGGCATGAGGCGCATCGGCGCTAACATTCACCTCATCCAGCGATACTCTACACCATACTGGAAAATCCTGGCCGAAATTGCGCGTACGAAAAAGGGCTTATTTGTTGCCCCCCTCGTCCCCCGTCATATCGATTTTCTGGAAAACCTTGTAGAAACAGCAAGGCTCCCCCTTGAACCAGACCACCTACGGGCGGCACTGCACGAGGCGGATATTCTGATAGGCTCGGCGCCGGTAGGACCGACTACAATTACGCGCATCCTGAAACTGAGCGGCCGTTATCCCCGTGTCCGCTTCGGCTCTACGGAAGTATGTCTCCAGGTGACCGCCACGCCGACATCGATGACGGAAGAAGAAACGGCGGCGGCATTTGCGGCGGGGTGGAATCACAAACATGGCGGCGAAAAAATTATAGGATATTATATCGGGAGAGATCACTTCCCCTTTACGAGGGTCAAAATTGTAAAACAGATTCATCCTGGAAAGAAGGGTTTTATGGAACCTTGTGAAATCGGTGAACCGGGCTATATAGTAACCCAGGGCGCCAACGTCATGAGTTGTTACGTCGGTCAGGAGAAGGCATCGAGGGAGGTTTTTCGAAAGGGATGGTATACCGGTTTTAGGGATATCGGTTTCGCCCTTCGCGGTAGAGGCGGCTGCCTTGACTATTACTGGATGACAAGAGACTCGGCGCTCCTCATTCGCGGCGGCGCAAACTACTCTTATGAGCAAATTGCCTCCGACCTTTCCAGGGTTCTTATTGAGGATTACAAAATGAAACCCGAACATTTTAAACTCGCCGTTGTGGGGATATGTATGGAGACTGAACATGAGGACAGTTGCTGTGTGACGATAGAACTCACCGAAGAAGTGGCCCACATGCAGCCATTACTGAAAGAACAGTTTATCACCAGAGCATCCTGCAGAGTGTCCAAGGGCAGCAGGCCCGATTATGTGAGGTTTGCACAGATACCGGTGAGCTTCAAGGGGGCAGTCCTCTTTCCCCAGCTGAAACGGGAATTTAGTGAAGCGTTAAAATCAAAAGGTATAAATAGATGAAAAAAATCCTTGTCACCGGGACCGCCGGCTTTATCGGTTTTCATGTATCAAGACGCTTTTTGGAAGGCGGTAATACCATAGTCGGTGTTGACAATCTGAACGACTACTACGATGTGAACCTGAAAAAAGCAAGGCTTGCCCTCCTGGGAAAAAACTCCGGTTTCCGCTTTATCAAGGCTGATATAGCCGACAGAGAGCGCATTGCAGCTCTCTTCAAAGAGGAAACCCCGGAAATAGTCGTGCACCTGGCCGCACAGGCGGGGGTGAGATACTCCCTTGTGAATCCCTATGTGTATGCAGACAGTAACCTCACTGGATTTATTAATATACTTGAGGGCTGCCGGCACCAAAAGATCTCGCATTTAGTCTTCGCCTCATCGAGTTCTGTGTATGGAGCAAATACACAGATGCCCTTTTCCGTACACCATAATGTGGATCATCCCGTCAGTCTCTATGCCGCGACGAAAAAGGCCAATGAACTGATGGCACACGCATATGCGAATCTCTACAATCTTCCCTGCACCGGCTTGAGGTTCTTTACCGTGTACGGCCCCTGGGGAAGGCCCGACATGGCCCTTTTCTTGTTCACAAAGGCCATCCTGGAAGACAGGCCCATCGATGTTTTTAATGAAGGAAGAATGTCACGGGACTTCACCTATATCGATGATATCGTTGAAGGCATTTTCAGGGTCGTGGATAAAATCCCGGAACCGGGCATAAATTGGAATGGCAACAATCCGGACCCGGGCACAAGCTTTGCCCCGTATAAAATATACAATATAGGGAATAACAAGCCCGCAGAGCTTTTTGAATTTATACGTACACTGGAGAAGCAATTGGGCAAGAAGGCAAAGATGAACCTGCTTCCCATGCAGCCGGGAGATGTGCCGAAAACATTTGCCGACGTTGATGATCTCATGAAAGATGTAGGTTTCAAACCGGCGACACCAATAGAAGACGGGATCAAACACTTTGTAAAGTGGTACAGAGAGTATTATAAAACCTGAGGAGTGTTGTAATGAAAAAAGCGTTTATCACAGGTATCACAGGACAGGATGGCTCGTATCTGGCAGAAATGTTACTCTGCAAGGGGTATGAAGTTCATGGTCTCATCCGCAGAGCAAGCACTTTCAATACGGATCGGATTGATCATTTATACAGGGATTTCCATGATCCTGAAGCTCGTATATATCTGTACTACGGCGATCTTTCCGTATCGGGACAGTTGACGGACCTCCTGCATACGATCATGCCCGATGAGATCTATCACCTGGGCGCTCAAAGTCATGTCCGGGTAAGTTTCGACATGCCTGAATATACGGGAGATGTTACCGGCCTTGGCACACTGAGGCTCCTGGAAGCAATTCGTAAGACCGGTATTAAAACAAGATTCTACCAGGCTTCCTCGAGCGAGATGTTCGGGTCAGCCCCGCCTCCTCAGAACGAATTAACCCCCTTTCAACCCCGGAGCCCTTATGCAGCCGCGAAGGTCTATTCCTACCACATGGTGCAGAACTACCGGGATGCATATAATATCTTTGCGTGCAATGGCATCCTCTTCAATCACGAATCCCCCCGACGCGGCGAGACTTTTGTCACCAGGAAAATAACCCGTGCGGCAACCCAGATCAAAATGGGCCTTAAAGATACACTGTACCTGGGAAACTTAGATGCGAAGAGAGATTGGGGATTCGCCGTTGATTTCGTTGAAGCCATGTGGCTTATGTTGCAGCAGGATGAGCCTGACGATTATGTGATTGCCACAGGAGAAACCCATTCGGTGCGCGAATTCGTGGAAAAGGTTTTCCAGAAACTCGGCCTTGACTACAGGAAACATGTCGCTATCGATCCAAAATACTTCCGGCCTACAGAGGTTGATGTCCTTCTGGGAGATGCAGCCAAGGCAAGGAATAAACTGGGATGGGAACCGAATGTTGGCTTTGATCAACTAATTGATATGATGGTAGAATCCGATATGGAACTGGCAAAAAAAGAAAAAACGCTGAAAGACGCGGGGTACATGAACTGTGAAGTACGCTAATATGTCGTTAAAAGATAAAAAGATAATCGTAACCGGCGGCAGAGGGTTTCTGGGCCGGCATGTAGTAAGGAAGCTTGAAGAACATGGGTGCCGCTATCTTGATGCTTTAAATTCTTCAGACTATGACCTCACACATCTGGATGACATCAGACGGATGTATGACGATAAAAAACCGGATATTGTCATACACCTGGCCGCCAGGGTGGGCGGCATCGGGTATAACAAAGAAAATCCCGCAACCCTGTTCTATACAAACCTGATCATGGGCACCCAGCTCATCCACGAAGGATACCTGAGAAACATTGAGAAGTTCGTCGCTATAGGAACAATCTGCGCGTACCCGAAGTTTACTCCTGTTCCCTTTAGAGAAGACGACATCTGGAACGGCTATCCTGAAGAAACAAACGCACCATACGGCCTGGCAAAAAAAATGATGTTAGTCCAATCCCAGGCCTACCGGCAGCAGTACGGCTTTAACTCCATTTTTCTTCTGCCTGTTAATCTCTACGGACCTGGCGATAACTTCAATCCTGAGTCTTCCCATGTTATTCCGGCTTTGATTAAAAAATGTATAGACGCAAATCTGAATAATGAAAAAGAGGTTTTCGTCTGGGGAACCGGAGCGGCTACGCGTGAATTCCTCTATGTGGAAGATGCCGCCGAAGCCATATTGTTAGCTACGGCAGTATATAACAAAGGTGAGCCTGTTAATGTTGGCGCAGGCTTTGAGATATCGATAAGAGACCTCGTATTCTTGATCGCTGAACTCACACAATTTAAAGGACAGATTACCTGGGATGAAACAAAGCCTGACGGTCAGCCTCGCAGAATGCTCGACACCACAAGAGCTTCCCGGGAATTTGGGTTCCGGGCCAAGACAAGCCTTCGGGATGGGCTGAAAAAAACTATAGACTGGTATTATACGTCAAATTTAGAGGCGTAACAGATATGGATGATATGCATGAATTTGACGAGATTGCCGAACAAAAGGAAATTCAGCGCCTACAGGATTTACTGCAGGATATCACAGATGCGATCAATGCATCAGAGAATATACAATCAGTCATCGAAGGTACGAAAGATCATATTTTAAATCTCTTCAGGGTTGAAGAAGTGAATATATATGCTGTTGACCGAGTAAAAAAAGACATGTACACCTTTTACGTTGACGGAAATAAATTAGAAGAAATGAGGCTTCCCATCAGCAAACGAACCATACCGGGCTATGTGGCTGCAACCAGAAACCCCATAACCATAGCTGATGCATATGATAAAGATGAGCTGAAAAACATTGACAAAGATCTGACTTTCGATACTGATATAGACATTAAAACCGGTATTTGTACGAGGCAGATGATGGCTGTGCCCATTTTATATAACAACAATATAATGGGTGTTATTCAGATAATAAATAAGACTGATCCTTCCATGGAATTTGCTGAGGAAGAACCGGTGATGCTTCATGACATTGCGGAGGCATTGGGTATAGCGTTTCATACGCTCCAAAAAAAGTATCCGCCAAGAACTAGGGGGGAAAAATTTGGATACCTCATCAAACAGGATTTAATCAGTGAAAAGGAATTGAATAAAGCAAAAAAAGAAGCCCTGGCCAATAAGGAACCACTGGAAACTATTTTGATAAAAAAATACAACATTTCCAAGGACAATATCCATAAATCGCTGGAAGAATATTATCAATGCAGATTTATTACGTTCAATCGCAATACTTCAATTCCGGATTGTCTATTAGAAAAACTCGAAAAAAGGCTTCTGCTTCGCAACCTCTGGATCCCTTTTGAACAAATTGATGGCTATATGCATGTCCTTGTTGATGATCCCCATAACCAAAAGAAACGGGATGCTATTGAAAGTGTTTTAAATTCAAATGCGGTTAAATACGATGTCGCCTTACCGGAAGACATTATTAAATTCATTAATCATTCATATCAGGAAGATGTAGCTGAACCGCCTGAAATTGATACTGCTGAAAAAGGCGACAATGATGAATCCTTATTGGATAGCGAGGCAGCCGTCCAGGACTCAGAAGAAGAGATGATGAAACTTGTTGATAATGGAGAATCCTCTGATGAGCAGGAGCAACTAGCCAGGGAACTTGAAAGCAAGGTTATCACTGAGTCACTCAATATGGCCCAAAAAGCTGCCATAAGGGAAACATACATCAAAGAATCCGACAATGAGATCATACAGCTTGTGAATAGGATTATCAATGAAGCATTTACTAAAGGCGCTTCGGATATTCATATTGAACCTGACGCAGCAGCAGGAAGCGTGGGCATCCGTTACAGGATTGATGGCGCATGTATAAATCATCTCACTGTACCTTACAGTTACACAGCTGCTTTAATTTCCCGAATTAAAATCATGTCCAATCTCGATATTACTGTCAGAAGGACACCTCAGGATGGGAAGATAAAAACGAAGGGCCCTGAAGGAAGGACCATCGAACTTCGCGTGGCCACAGTGCCGACCACGGAAAATCTCGAAGATGTAGTGATGCGGATTTTAACATCAGGGAAATTTCTACCCCTGGAAGCCATGGGTTTAACCAAAAGAAATTATAAAGAACTGCTGAAGATCTGTGAAAAACCATATGGGATGATCCTTGTGGTCGGACCTACCGGATCCGGAAAAACAACAACGCTGCATGCAGCATTGCGCCATATCAATACGCCGGACAGAAAAATATGGACGGCAGAAGATCCGGTTGAAATTACTCAGCGTGGACTACGACAGGTTCAGGTGCACCCTAAAATTGGATTCGATTTTGCTGCCGCCATGCGTGCTTTCCTTAGATCTGACCCTGATGTCATCATGGTCGGTGAAATGAGAGATTATGAAACATCTAAAATTGCGGTGGAAGCATCTCTGACAGGACATTTAGTGTTCAGCACCCTGCACACGAATAGCGCTCCGGAAACTATTACGAGGCTTCTGGACATAGGGATTGATCATTTTAACTTCTCGGATTCTCTTCTGGGCATTCTCGCACAGAGGCTGGTAAGGACACTATGCAAGAAGTGTAAAGAAGCGTATCACCCCTCGCCAGAAGTATACAAAGAAATGGTGAGTGCCTACGGAAAGAAATTGTTTGACAAATTGAACGTCCCTGACCAAAATAATCTGACGCTTTATCACCCCAAAGGCTGCGATGTGTGCGGTAATTCAGGGTACAAGGGCAGGATGGGCATTCATGAACTCCTCATCAATACAGATGTAATCAAAAGACTAATCCTCAAACGTGCGTCCATTGAGACAATACGAGATAACGCCATTTACGAAGGAATGAGAACACTGCTGCAGGATGGTATATCAAAAGCTATAATAGGCCTTACCGATTTGCGGCAGGTTTTTAGGGCATGTATAAAATAGAAACTTTTGCATGATGTGCAAAGGTTGCACAATCTATGGCAAACATGTTTTTTTAGTCTTTAAATATAAAAGAGTTTAACAGGGAGCGCCGATGGATGCCCCCTCAGAGAGAGACCTTGTGCAAAAGGTCTCATGGTAAAATCCTCTCAGCTTCCACAGCCATAACAGTTGCTTTCGCAACCTCTGCCGGTGCCCTTTCAAATACAATCATAAAAGGTATCTGTCCTGTCGCCAGGATATTGTCTTCCCGGGGAGTGGATGATAGCAAGCGTATCTCCTCTTCTTTAAGCCTCCCTAACGCTTCATCTGAAAGCATATTCCCACAGTGAGCTACTCGTGCAGCCAGCAACCGCCCATGGGAATCAAAAAGCTCTCCCATAACCTTAACTTTTGATACGGGGAAATCAGCCTGATTTACTACTGTACCTTCTATAATCCTGAGGTTTCCCAATGATTCATTCTGCACAAATCGTTGTCTGACATTTATGAATTCAATCTGATTAATAATGATATCCCGCTTGTTCTTTTCTTCCCCCAGGAGCTGACCAATCAGGGGGATATTAGAACGCATCCATACTATTGTTTGATCGCCGGTATCGGGATTCAACCATAAATAACTCAGCGCTACGACAATAAAGACCAAGAAGAGGCCAATCGTACGTATCCGGGTGCCCCATAGATTTTTTTTGCTTTTCTTCACGACTGCTGTTTTGTTTTTTATACCTCGATCTTCTTTTGGGTGCTGCTTTTCGGCCTTTATTCCTGTGTCACCTAATTTCTTCTTCTCAGGTTTTGCATCTTTTAGAATAGTTTGTTTTTCTTCTACCGCTCTATCTTCTACAAGTCCATAATGTCCAACTCTATCGGGAATCCTTACCTCTTTTCCAGCAGAAACCCTGCTCTCCGGTTCCGCATGCTTAGAAACATCATCGCCAAACACCGGTAATCCGATTACCTCTCTTGCGGCAACCGGCTGTTGCTCCTTTATAACCTCATCAGGCAACCGGAGCGCTGTTATACCTGACAAGAGTGTGTCTACGTCCTGCTTTTCATGAGCCAAATCGCGTGGTTCATTGTGATCTGATCCCGTCAATCCTTCTTGTTCTTTTTGTATCACAACAGGTTTTTCTTGCGCAACTCCATCAGACGGCAGGGTATCTGTAACACTTGACAAAAAAATGTCCAACTCCTGTTTTTCATGAATCAAATCAAAAGATTCATCTTTGACGGTCATGCTGTTTCCCTTTTCTTAGTGAGCATTGTCGGCACTTGCATATGCGCCTGGGTTTTAATAATCAATTTTTCGTTATTTCTCTCTCTGCTGGATTCCTCACTACACAGTCTGGTATTATAACCTTTATGAGTTCATTGCAGATTCTGCAATCGAACATGATCATTTTCTCTTTAATATCAGTATCTTTTATAATATACCTCTCTCCGCATTCATCACAAAATATGATCATGTTCAATACTCCATCCGTATAGACCGATTTTTAAATTCGATAAGATACGATACATTGCATTAATAATACACAGTGCCTCGCGGCAAACGTAAAGTGCGAGTCTTGTCACAATCATTTACTTTTCCTGTCTCCACAGTTTCAATTCTGCTCTTAGCGCACTGAATTCTGCATGTATTACTTTTTTTATCTCCTCTAATGCAAACGCAAATGCTTCGTGTGGGGTCATTTCCGTCCCACCTGCGGGCAGTGTTTCTTCTTTGACTGCACGAACAGTCTCCTCTCCGGGTAACTCCTCTTGTGTCTTTGACAAGATGATCGGCTCTGCAATGACATACTCTTCATCTTTTTTGAAGATTGCCTCTTTCACCTCTTCACCAGGCGTTTCTTCTTTTTCTAACTTATCTTCTGTTTCTACAGCAAGGTCAACCGGTTCCACCCGTTCTCTATATTTTTTCACGTCATCACACAAGAGCTCGTGTTTTTCTGCATCTGCTATTTCTTTGGATAACAATACTTTTTCAAGATTATCGTATGGCGTTTCTTTTTTCTCTAACTTATCTTCTGCTTCTACAGTAAGATCAACCGTCTCCACCCATTCTCTATATTTTTTCACGTCATCACACAAGAGCGCGTGTTTTTCTGCATCTGCCATTTCTTTGGTTAATAACACCTTTTCAAGATCATCGTATACAGACATAAGTAATTTTACAGAAATATAATGGGCTGCCACACCCTTTACCATTATATATCTCCCTAAAAAACGGAGTATTCTGAGAAAACCGAGAATAATTGTATTTTCTACAAATAAGTTACTTAATTTATCAACCTCAATGTTGAATCTCTCCATGATCTGATCAGTCACTTCCCACTCGATTGAAAGAACAGTACTTTTCAAGTTTTTGAGAGGCGAATACCATGTTGAAGTAGAGGTAACTAATTCCTCAAAAAGTTGTTCAAAACGCTTAGCTTTTTCATCTTCTTCATTCGACAATTTGGTTTCTAACTCAATCTCTTTCATGCTTTTGTGCTCTGAAAGATCATCCCTATCGGCCTTTCTTCTATGCTCAGGCATGCTGTCATCCCCCAATATCCTGATACTGCTTTCTTTTTCATGATCAACCGTTACTTCTTCGATTACGCTTATTGTTTCATCAGTTATAAAATTTTTTTTGCCATCTTCTTTAGGCACATCAGGAATATCTGTTTTGATGGTTATTTCTTTTAGAGGATCCGCTTCCTTAAGATGAATGATTGTTTGATCAGATTGCTTTTCGTCTTCATTCAAAATCTTATCAAGGCGGTCTTCTATGCCTCGAACAAACGGAGATTTCGCTGGAGTTGTTGCTTCATTGATTATAGAATCTTTTTTATCAGCACCTTTGTGTGCGCCCGAAACATCGGGGTCGCTGGTTATTCCTTTCAGAGGATCAGCTATTTCTGTATGATCGGGGTGCTTGTCATCTACCCTGAAGATTGTATCAAGGCGGTTCTCTATGCCACGAACAAACGTGGATTTCACTGGAATTGTTGCTTCATTGATTATAGAATTTTTTTTATCAGTATCTTCATGTGCGCCCGAAACATCGGGGTCGCTGGTTATTTCTTTCAGAGGATCGGCAACTTCTTCATGATCAGGTTTCTTGTTCTCCTCCCCAAAGATTGTATCAAGGCGGTCTTGTATTCCGCGAATGAATGGGGATGCATTATCTGTCTCCATCTCCTACGCTCCTATTTCAATTCCTTCTCCAGAGAAGCCATTGTTGCCGATATTGCTTTTATAAGGGTATTAACAACATTGTCGCCTTCTACAGCACTTGCCTCAAAGGATGGCACTTTCAAATCCTCATTAAGGTCTTTCTCCAGCGTTTTTATATCCAAAATAGGAACCCCCTCTTTGGCAAGGTCCCTTTTGTTGTACTGCATTACCAGAGGTATTTCAAAGATGTTCTTTTTATAGAGGGCCAGATTTTCCTGCAAATTCTTGAGTGAAATGACGTTCGCATTTCTGCGGTCTTCAGCTGAATCTGCAACAAATACGATACCGTCTACACCTTTCAGCACCAGCCTTCTTGTTGAATTGTATTTTACCTGACCGGGGACAGTATATAATTGTATTTTTACATCATATCCTTCTATCTTGCCTATGTCAAAAGGGAAAAAATCAAAAAAAAGTGTGCGGTCACCCTGGGTTTTTATAGTAACCATTTTTGAATTTATCTGTTCCCGACACTTATTATGAATATATTCCAAATTGGTAGTTTTGCCACATTTACCGGGACCGTAATATACTATTTTGGCCTGTATCAACTTTTCTTTAAGATTAATAAATGCCAAATTGTATCCCTCCTCAATATGACACCTTTATGCAAGCTGTGTATAGGGTAAGACCTTTGATAATACAGCTATTGTGAGGAATCGGGGACTAATATACCTAACAAATCCCCAATAACCTTCGCAACTTTTAACCTTAGAAGACCCAGAGTCATGTCATTATTAAATATAACAAATAAGAGAAAATCATCGCTGACCGAACTTAAATAAATATTTTCCTTCTGTCCTTTGTGAAATAAAAGCGAAAACTCCTCTTCTCCCGCAATCTTCGCCATACTGCGCATGGCGCTAAAATTCGCAGCAGCCAGTGCTGCCAAAGAATACACATCATGTCTGTCCGCACCGTCATTAACTGATGTAATAACGTTACCAGCTGTATCAAGTAACAGCGCTGTCTCTACGCCGATTTCGATCAGAGTCGATTTCAGAGAATCATATATTTTGTCAAGCTGTTCCCCGTCCAGTGCTAAATGCATTTTTTAAGCGCCATCCGATGGCGGCATCGTAAAAAGTCCACAGGCTGCATTGTATTTTTTTGATCCTCCCTGAAATCTTATCTTCAGTAAGATATTAATATGATATTCCCTTCACCTACTGCCGAGGACAGGTGATACACGCGTTGCCTCTGGAACTTTTTACTGTGCCTGCCGTATCTATGTGTTTATAGTGCGGACATTACATATAAGCATATTCCAATACATGCTTACAACAATGTCCCTCTGTTCCAACAAAACCGGCTTTTACTTCCTGCCTGCTCTATCGCAAGCAATGTTGAATGTTCTTTGTGTATACGATCTCTTCGTCTGTTCAAACTTTCTTATGTAGAATCCCTCCAAAGCTTCATATGGATTGATTTCAAAATTTTCGAGACAACACATTATAAACTTTTATCAATGATATCGCCTGCCGCAGCTTTTAATTTTTTTACAAGCTCATCTGTATCTTTCATCTCGGCAGCCTGAGCCATTGAAATTCCTGCCTTGTTGGCAAGTTCCAATCTTCCTTTGAATCCGGCTTGCTCTGTAACAATCTCAAATATGCGTACCATTTTTTCTCCCATTGTTACCTCCTCAGGTCATGAAGTAGTAACCGCATTTTCAAAATTAGCAATCATTTGCGGTAAAATAATGTTCAAGAGAAGGCCCAGCTTGCACTTCTTGGTATCAATCGATATTCCCCACTGATAGTCGCCAAGCGGAATAAAGATAAGCCCCTTACTTCCCACAAGATCCATATAATAAAACTTCCCAAGCTGCGGATAGGGCCCTTTTGAAAGGGCGCTCTGAATAAAATTTGTAACCTCTCCAAAAATAGAAGCAGTCACAGGACTCGATTTCTCGGTTGCCGCGATCGTCTGACAGTCCGAGGTTGTAATGATGCTTGATGCGATCAGACCTTCTCCCAAGTCGCGCTTCAAGTTCTCCAAACAATCGTTTAACTTCGTTATGTTCATTTTCTTCCTCCTTTTCATGTTATTGTAATCTCTTTTAAACCCCTGCCGACTATTATCTCCTGATTGTCCTCACCCCCTTCATTACTTTTTTCCCCTAAAAAATATGACAGCACCGCAAAATGCGCCAAAAGTCCACCTTGCTTTTTTATCCGCTACTACATTGACAAGAAGATCAAAGCAGCTACCACTGTAGTTTTTGCAAACTCCCTTTACATCTTCACACCAATTCATCTAACAGATTCTTGCCAGAACTGCTCCCGTTCTTGGACGTTGTCATTGCGTCTTCAAAATTCTTGATAATCTTCGGTATAATCACGTTTAAGAAAAGACCAAGCTTTACTTTACTGCTGTCAAATATTATGCTCCACTGATATTGATGCTCGCCGTACAGAAAAGAAAAAAGTGTTTTGTCATCTTTTAGATCCAGAATATAATACCTCCCCAGTTCTTCCGATGGACTTTTTTCCAATACTTTTCTTATAGATGCCGTTATATTATAAAAAAGGGCAGCCGTTTCTGAATTCGCATTATAACCACCCAAAGCCCTTCCATCGGGAAGGGATATCACACTCGCAATAATGAGCGCATCTCCCATATCCCTCTTACAAACTTTAATGCATTCATTGAGTTTCTCTTCGAAATAGTTGGGAAGAGTTGTCTTATTATCACTCTGAACGGTTACGGCTTTAAAAACTTCTTCATTGTCTTTCACAATATCTTCTGATGTTCTAAGACTACTTTCCCATTCCGATTCATCCCTGCGCCTCGAAGCCTCCATCAATAGCGACAAAAGCCCTTTTTCTATCTTCCTTGCAATATCATTCATATTTGCATTATTATTTATAGTGATCCTGACTTTTTCCCAGGTAATCATTTCCATAGCGGCTTCCTCGCCCTCAAGGTCGCCGCATTCAGCATTATAGAGATCTCCCTCAATAAAATAAAAAATCCCTCTCTTGTTTGCGCTATGATAAACTTCTACCAGACAGGTTTGCTGGTCCATCGATATCAATTGAATAAAATTACCAACTGATAAACCAATCATCGGCCAAACCTGTGCTTCATCTTTTGGTTCACATTCCTGTCCCGAAGTATCTTGTTCTGATGCGGTATCATTTCTCACAACCAATTTTAAGTTTTTCATTTTCAGTGTTTCCAAACCGTTTCAATAAAAAATACTGTTTCTAATAACACCATTATATCAATAATTAATGGAGGTACCGATCACTCACTGCCTGAAACTTTGGGTAAAATATTGGCATGAAACTATGTATCCTTGGCTTTATATATCGGCTTATTAGATTATAATCTTTAATCCCTAAAATAAATCAGTCGCTGTATAGTCCTGCAAGGCATCTATTACCTCATGTGCCAGTCAGCATCTTGTTCGGCTTGTTATTATATTGTGATCAGGAGTACCGGGGGGCAACTATGTGGTTTGAATTTTATTAATAGACTTTTGTGCAGGGTCAATTTGACTAGGGCCTTTTTCTGCAACTTTGCCTTGAAAAAGACCAACCCTCATTGAATCCGGCAGAGAGCGCAAACACTTTCGCTACTGCGGGGTAAGCGAGCGAATAGGTAACATTATTCTTCTTTAAGGATCGCAGATTCTCCGCAGTTTACTGCGGAGAGCTTCAATTTAATCGGTGTCGGAGCAGACCATAAGCCGAGTTTTGTACCGCTTTCAGGTCACCCGAAAAGTGGTGATGATCATTCATCTAGGACAACAGTTGCCTGTTGCCTCAAGCGACGCTACCCGAGAACGTCGAGCGGGCCACTCTTAATGTTCTCCTATTTGGTCTTGCTCCGGATGGGGTTTACCAAGCTTTCCCGGTCACCCGAGAAACTGGTGAGCTCTTACCTCGCCTTTTCACCCTTACCTGTCATTGACAGGCGGTATATTTTCTGTGGCACTTTCCTTAGGGTTACCCCCAGTCGCTGTTAGCGACCATCCTGCCCTGCGGAGCTCGGACTTTCCTCCCGCCCGGAAGACCGGGCCGGCGATCATCTGGTCTACTCCAACACAGTAAATATGTTTACTTTGGTATTATAGATAATCTTGAAACAAAAGGGAAGTTATAATATGAGGTTCTTCTCCCATTTGGTTGCGGGAAGGATTCGAGGATTCAAGGGTTTATTTGAGTGCTTCATCAATAGCTTCATTGGCCAAGCGATCGGCTATGTGATTTTGACTTCTATCTATATGCTTTACGGTATAACTGTCAAAGTATGAAAGTAATTTTCTCACATCACGCATAAGTATCTTCAAGTTTTCATTCTTTACTTTATATTGACCGTTAATCTGATTCACCAGAAGTTCTGAGTCAAGAAATATATGCAGACGCCTGCATTTCCTCTTTAATGCTTCCTCCAGGCCAAGAATCAGTGCTTTATACTCAGCAATATTATTTGTGCACAAACCTAATGAATTTTTTATGGTGGCAAAGATATTCCCGCTCTCATCCACCAGCACTGCTCCTGCACCACCCTGGCCGGGATTTCCCCTGCAAGCTCCATCAGTGTATAGATTTAAAACCGGATCAGGCATCAGTGTTATCCTGATTATACCAGTATATAATACGGTTGCAATTCGGGCAGGACAGTAAATCAGCGGACTTCTGTAATTCTATATATAACTGTGGAGGGATATTCATGTGGCAGCCGCCGCACACCTCCTTCCATGCCGATACCACGGCCAAACCATTTCTTGCACCTTTAATTGTTTCATACCTTTTTTGAAGTTCACTACGAACCTGCCTTCTCAGATCATTACTTTGCCGCTGACAATCTGAAAGATCAACATCAAGCTGACTGATTTCTTTTTCTATTCTTTTCTTGTCCTTCTCATACTGAGTTCTGCGATTATCAAAATCTTTCTCTTTTGTTTTTAGCACACCTTTGAGATGATCTAACTCCTCCATTGCAGATATAATTTCATCTTCAAACTCGCTGTTTTTATTTTCAATTGTTTCAATTTCTTTCAGGATCGCCTGATACTCCTTGTTTGTTTTAACCTCAGACTGGCGCTCTATTGCTTTTTTCCGGGTATCAATTCCTCTTTTTAGCTTATCCTCTTTTTCACCACGACGTTTATTCAATTCTTCAAGTTTATTCCTGGCTTCCTCCATACTCGCAGTTATCGCCATGAATTCTTCATCCATCTGCGCAATTTTTTCCGGCAGTTCTTTTTTCTTAACAGTTATCTCGCCTATTTTCAAATCCAGTTTTTGAAGCTCGATTAAATATGATAATTGTTCTTTCAAAAATCTTTCCTTTCATCCCAATTTATTGATCACGAGATGAATCAATCATTTCGTTTTTATATAAGGAGCTGTCACGGAATAGTTATTCCATGACAGCTCCTAACTAACCACCATTCCGTACAAAAAAAAATGCACCAACATGTGGTGCATTTATTGAATGAGGATATGGGCTCCCTCGCTCCTATTGAATTGCTTGCCGGCGTGTTTCCGCAATTCGTACAACCCGTGCTCTCATAAGAGGAAGTGCCATGCATAACGCTATATGCCTTTTGCTGACGATAAAAATTACAGACCTCCTGGTCTGTGAATTATGTGATGGGCCCACCTGGATTCGAACCAGGGACCTACCGGTTATGAGCCGGTGGCTCTACCAATTGAGCTATGGGCCCCTCATTGGTTATGGTGCGATTACGTTCAGGTGCGAATTTGACTTTTACACTTTTGACTGAATCTTTGTCAATATTTATTTAGCTATAGGCCTGAACACTTTCCTCCTCGATGGATTTCTCAACTTTCGCACCGCATTTGCTTCCATTTGCCTGTTCCGTTCCCTGTTAATCTCTAAATGATCTCTTTCCTTTTCCGATGAATAATCGCTCCTCTCGCTGATTCCAAAGCGCATCCTGAGCACTTTTTCCTCTCTGGGAGTCAATGTTGATAATATTTTTCTTGTCTGCTCGGCAAGATTCATACTTATCGTCGCTTCCGAAGGAGACATAATCTTTTTGTCTACTATAAAATCACCCAGATGACTATCTTCTTCCTCACCTATCGGTGTTTCCAGAGATATAGGTTCTTTGGCAATTTTCAAAACTTTTCTTACCTTTTCTAAAGGATACTCCATTTTATTTGCAATTTCTTCAGGATTAGGTTCTCTTCCTAATTCCTGAACCAGGTAACGTGAGGTACGAATCAGCTTATTAATTGTTTCAATCATATGCACAGGAATTCTTATTGTCCTCGCCTGATCGGCTATCGCCCTCGTTATCGCCTGCCTGATCCACCATGTAGCATAGGTAGAGAACTTATATCCCCGTTGATATTCGAACTTATCAACAGCCTTCATCAGTCCAATATTCCCTTCCTGAATGAGATCCAAAAATTGCAATCCTCTGCTTGTATATTTTTTCGCAATACTTACCACCAGCCGGAGGTTTGCTTCTACCAGCTTTCTTTTTGCCCTCTCTGCCTTTCTCTCTCCCTTCTCAATAGAAGCAACAATCTTTTTTATGGCAGCAAAAGAGATGCCCGTTTCCTGCGTGATAACAGCTGTTCTCTTTTTAGCTTCGACGATGGCTGCTTCGCATGCTTTCAACTTTGCGATAGGCACTCTTGTTTCTTTGTCCATAACACGACTTGCAGGTAATTTTTTTATACGCTCACAAGCCTGCTCCATTTCCTTAATGGATAATCCCGTTTCTTCCTTACACCTGCGGACTTCTTTGTCCGCTTCGTCTCCCTCCGCCACATAATACTTGAGTCTTGAGACCATCTTTTCTATCTGCTTTTTGCTGAATTTTACTTTTCTGCATAAGCGGCTTATTCTTTTGGTATTATTATCAATTTCCGTCTCGACAATGCCTTTCTCTCTCTTATCAAGGCCTTTTGATTTAAGTTTCCTCTTCAGGTTGTCATTTTTCTTGTCTAACGCAGTTATTCTGTCGATCAGCTTCTGTACCCTTTCCCTATGCATGTCCTCCTCGACGAAACCCTCTTCATCTTCAAGATTGGCCACGATACTCTTTATGCGGAGTTCTCCAGTTTTCAGTTTTACGCCAATGTCCACCACCGCCTTGACCGACGCTGCGATGCCAAAGATGGAGTCCATCACTTCTCGCTCTCCCTCTTCAATTTTTTTAGCGATTTCAACTTCCCCTTCCCTGGAGAGCAAGGATACAAGTCCCATCTCGCGGAGGTACATCTTGACAGGATCGCCGGTCTTGCCTACAGTAGCCATGATGTCAAGGAGATCTTCCTCTTTGACTTCTATCCTTTCGTCTGTAACTTTCTTAACGAGAAGTTTTTCCCCTTTGTCTGTATCAATAATATCGATATTTTTTTCACCAAAGAGCATGATGATATCATCGATCTGATCGGACGATACAATGTCGGACGGCAGTATGTCATTTACATCATCATAGGTTAAAAAACCTTTCGCTTCGCCCAATGATATCAGCTTTTTAAATTCTTCGGATTCTATTTCTTTTCCCATAGTGTGTACTCCCCGTTATTTTTCTCAAAGTCAGAAATTTGAGAACACATTGTTCTCATTGTAATGCTTTTTCCTCTCTTAATAATCTTTCTTTTTCTACCAACAATGTATTACTCAACTCATGATTACCGCTTTCGTCGGCTTTCTTAATCTCCGTTGTTAATATCCTTCCCTTTTCCTTATACCACTTCCGTTTTATTTGCTTCAAGGCATCCATAATTATACGTTCAACGATCTCTTCATCATAGGGATTTTCATTTATCATCTTTTTAAGGAGCTTCTGCCTGATACCATCATTTTCAATAGATTGTATGAACAGGGATGCGTCAAAACCCTCCGAACCTGCTTTATCAAAAGAAACCTTTAGTCTTTCTGCAAGTGACTTTAAATTTGCACTCATAAAGCAATCAAAGATATTCTTATTAACAATTTCAGGAATTTTATAAGGGTATTCCAACATGATATGAATAAGACTTAACTCGACCGTGTCCATATCCATATCCGGTTCTCTCGACTTTTCAACGGACTTCACGGTCGATGCTTTCACCGTCCGATTGATCTCTTTTGTTAAAAGTTCCTGATTTAATCCCAACTTCTCCGATACCCTTCTTATGAACAAATCTCTCTCACTTTTATTATCAATATTGACAATAAAAGACACTGCTTCTCTCAGGGCATCTCTTTTTTCTTCAACTGTCGCCACCTTTCCGATGAAATTCTCAATATAGTAATCGACTATGGACTGAGCGCGGCCTATAACCTCCATAAGAGCTTCGCTTCCATACGTCCTCACATATTGATCCGGATCATAACCATCGGGAAGTACGACAGCCTTCGCGCGTACATTCCCGGAAAGAAAAAGTTCAATACTCCGCGCCAGGGCCTTTTTTCCCGCGAGATCAGGATCAAATACAGCAACTACTTCCTCCGTATATCGCCTGATCAGATCAACGTGCTCTCTCGTCAAGGCTGTTCCCAGGGTGGCCATAACGTTCCTGATACCGGCATCCCACAACGCAATCAAGTCAAAATACCCCTCCACGAGAATGGCATACTCTTTCTTGCGAATGTCTTCCTTTGTGCGGTTCAGTCCATAGAGATTCCTACCCTTAATAAACACGGGGGATTCGGGGGTATTCAAATACTTTGGTTCACCCTCTCCCAGAATCCTGCCGCCAAAGGCGATAACGTTACCGCCGACATCCTCAATGGGAAATATTAATCTCCCCCGGAATCGGTCGTAATATGATCCGCCTCCGTTTGCTTTGGGAATGATTAAACCCGCTTGCTCAACCAGTTTCAAAGGGATATTAGCTTTCTCAAAGTATTCCTTGATATTTCTCCATCCATCGATAGCAAAACCGAGGCTATATTCCTTGATTACCTCATCCTGTATTCCTCTTTTCCTCAGGTATGCTCGTGCTCCATTGCCTGCCTCTGAGAAAAGGTTTCCGGAAAAATATTTCGCTGCCATCCTATTGATTCGGATTAATTCATCCCTACCTTGAGACCGCTGCTTTTCCTCGCGGGTCAAAATTCTTTCCGGTATGATAACGCCCGTCTTTCCCGCCAAATGCCTCACAGCCTCGGGAAACGACATATTATTCATTTTCATCAAGAACGTAAGAACATTGCCCCCTTCCCCGCAACCAAAGCAGTAGAATATCTGCTTTTCACGGTTTACCGTAAAAGAAGGCGTTTTCTCCTTATGAAAGGGACAGAGCCCGAGAAAATTTCTTCCCCCTTTTTTCAAGGTGACATATTCCGAAACCAGATCAACGATATCTGCTCTTCTCCTTACCTCCTCTATCTTATCTGGAGTTATGTGTCCTTTCAAAATATTGTCCCCTTTAGCTTATCAGGACTAATACGCTACTTTCAGGATGATAATCTTTCTTTAACTTTATCTCCGACTATTTTCCCATCTGCTTTGCCGGTTAATTTCGGCATGAGAATTTTCATGACCTTCCCCATATCTTTTATACTGACAGCGCCGACCTCTTGTATAGTTTTTTCAATTTCCAAATCTATGTCTTCCTCAGACATCTGCGCCGGCATGAAGTCCTGGATAACTTTCAGTTCGGCCTCCTCTTTTTCGACGAGATCTTCTCTTCTACCCTTTTGGAACTGGTCGATCGAATCCTTCCTCTGTTTCACCATTGATGATAACATCTGCAGAAATTCAGATTCCGTCATTTTTCTCTTCAGGTCTATTTCCCTGTTATGAATACCTGTCTTAATCATACGTATCGCCGACAACCTTATCTTATCCTTTGCCTTTGCCGCCAGAACCATTTCGCGATTGACTTTTTCATTAAATTCCATCATATCACCCGTGCCGCCCTCCAACTCTTATTAAATTATATCGCCTTAGTGATTTGTCAAGGACACTCAGAATCAGTCCAGCTCATCCTTAAGCTTCTTTCCCCCTAACACATGCATATGGAGATGAAAGATGACCTGCCCCCCTTCTTCATTACAGTTTATCACGGTGCGAAACCCTCTCTTATCGATACCCTTGATACGCGCCACCTCGCTGGCGGCAGTAAGCATAGAACTTACCGTGTTCATGTTTGCAGCGGTTATATCCAGAAGAGTAGGAATATGCTTTTTCGGTATAACAATGACGTGCACGGGGGCCATAGGGTGGATGTCATCAAAGGCCATGACGTCATCATCTTCATACACCTTGCTGCTTGGTATTGAACCATCTACAATTTTACAAAAAATACAGTCCTCCCTCATGCAGACCTCCCTTCTTGAATCTCACCACCTGAACGGCGGTACATATAACCACATATTTCCCGGAAGATTTCAACTCTCCGCAACAAACTGCGGAGAACCTTCGATCGATAAGGAATAATGATGTCACCCATTCGCTCGCTATCGGATTCAATTTTTTGACAGGCTTATCGCTTCCTTCAGGGATATGGCACCCGAATACAGGGCTTTGCCGATGATTACTCCGGTTACACCAAATTTTTCCACTACGCAGAGTCTTTCAATATCACGTATGCTGGAGACACCGCCCGAAGCAATCACCGGTATATTTACAGACTGGGCAAGATTTTTGGTGGCCTCTATATTCGGTCCTGTTTCCATGCCATCTCTTTTAATGTCCGTATAGACAATTGCCGCCAGATCGTATCCTTCGTAACGTCGTGCGATGTCAATGACGGCTTCCGATGTCTGCTCGGTCCATCCCTGGACCGCTACCATCCCTTCATTCGCATCAATACCAAGGATAATCTTACCTTTACAAGCATTGCAGGCTTCCTTCACGAATCTCTCGTTTTTCAGTGCCATCGTTCCCAGGATAACCCAACGGACCCCCATTGTCATGTAGGCTTCTATCGTATGCATATCTCTTATGCCGCCGCCCACCTGGATCGGTACTTTGACTTCATCGACGATGCTCTTGATTATCTCCCTGTTGCGTGGCGAACCGGCAAGAGAACCATCCAAGTCAACGACATGGATACGCATTGCCCCCTCTGCCTGCCACATTTTGGCTATCTCGACAGGATTATTAGAATATATGGTGATACGCCGGAAGTCTCCCTGCGCAAGTCTCACACATTGGCCATCTTTTAGATCAATCGCCGGTATAACAATCAATGTTAAGCTCCGGATAAAATTGCGGTTCTTCTCTATTATATCGTTGTGTCATTTCGACCGCAGGGAGAAATCCTTGTCCCGACTTGAGGGAGGGATCTGCTTCAAAATCATTATAGATTTTTCAGTCACTCCACTCCTTCGTCCTCTCGACCCCTTGCTTCTGTAGCATCAATTCTTTGGCAAGCCTGGAAATTTTTTCAGAACCTCCTCCATTCCCTCTGCTGTCAGTTCCTTTACGGTAACCCACTTTCCCCCTTCTTTAAAAAAAGAGGAAATCTGAAGAATATCCTCCATCAGCGAGGTTTGTGTCTTATCGAAGATGCCCCTCCAGACGATGGCTCCATCGCTTACCCTGATCAGATGGATTTCAAAGGCCACCGATGCCGGTGTTTCAGCTGAGTATGAGTATCCCTTTCTTTCCCTGTAGCGGTATACATACCCCAATACAATACCATCCGCTTCCAGTTCCGTGCCAACTTGCATTAAAGTTTTTATGGGATCCGCCTTAAGAAGACCGCCGGCAACTCTCTCGTAAATACCCCCTACCCTGTCCGATGGTATTAATGTCAAATGCTTCCACTCTTTCAGCTGTTCAAAAAAGATCTCTTCTACAACTTTTTCTGAACCCTGGAGAGATTTCTCAGTGCTGAAAACCAAACCGCACACAGGACAGCGTACTGTCTTAAAAGCTGCATCTTCCGGGCTGACTTGCTGAAAGGGCAGTACAGCAAGACGCTTAAAGACTACCTTCCCGTCATCTTTAAGAGAAGTAGACACACCACTTGCGTAATGGCAACCGGAAACTATGATGAAAATGAAACATACAAGAAAGAGATGGCTAACCCGACTTATAATGCTGAATGATGCTCTCCGGATTTTGCCACCCCCTTTTGGGAGATTGCTTGTCACAGGCTTCCCTTAGTGGATAAGATACCTTCGATACGGCCGTGAATGGTCACTGCCTTTCTTAAGGCAAGGGCAAAGGCCTTGAAAATTGCCTCTGCCATATGGTGGTTATTCTTACCATAAACAAGATTAATATGCAAGGTCATTCCGCTATGGTCGGAAAAAGATTTAAAAAATTCTTTTATCAGAGAGAAGTCAAATTTACCGATTTTTCTGCTCTTGAATTCCACATTGTAAATCAGATAGGGTCTTCCTGAAATATCTATGGCCACACTACATAAACTTTCATCCATCGGAACGGTCGCTGATCCGTAGCGAAGAATGCCTGTTTTATTGCCAAGGGCTTTCTTCACGGCGTCGCCGAGACATATCCCGATATCCTCAATTAAATGATGATCATCTATGTGTGTATCACCCTCGCCGTCTATAACCAGATCAATAAGACCATGACGGGAAAAAAGGTCAAGCATATGATCGAAAAAGGCCACTGTTGTGGATATTTGCCCGTTTCCGGTACCATCGAGATTAATATCTATCGAAATATCCGTTTCCGTCGTTTTTCTGTGTATCTTTGCCTTCCGTGCCATAGTCGGTCTATCCTTTCAGATCACTTTATTCAAGGGATATTCAATGATGCCTTCGGCCCCGGCCTCCTGAAGAATGGGAATCAAATCGCGTACAATACCCCCGCTCACTATTGTTTCCACGGCAAACCACTCGCTCTGATATAATCCCGATATTGTAGGCGCTTTCAGAGACGGCAGCAGGAGGACGACCCGTCCGAGATTCTCCTTGGACACATTCAACTTCAAACCCACCTTACCCATGGCGAGCAGCGAACCATTCAGCAATGTCCTTATCTGCTCTATCTTCTTTCGCTTCCAGGAATCTTCCCACGCAGCAGGATTGGCAATCAGTTTTGTATTGGTCTTCATCAGTTCATGAACGATCCTCAGCTTGTTGGCTTTAAGGGTCCTTCCCGTTTCTGTTACCTCCACAATGGCATCTACAAGACCTTCGACAACCTTTGCCTCCGTCGCACCCCAGGAAAATTCGACGTGAACAGTAATGTTCCTCTCCCGGAAATACCTTTCCGTAAATTTGACCAACTCCGTCGAGATTCTTTTCCCCTCCATGTCCTCGATGGAACGGATGGAAGAATCATCCCTGACTACCAGAACCCACCTGGCCTGTCTTGCCGATGCCTTCGAATAAATCAGATCCTGTACTTCGACTACATTTGAATCATTCTCGATAATCCAGTCCTTTCCTGTAAGCCCCAGATCCAGCGTCCCATCCTCCACATATCTGGACATCTCCTGAGCTCTTACCAGGGAACAGAATATCTCGTCATCATCAATATCAGGGAAATAGCTCCTCTCATCGTACGAAATACGCCATCCCGCCATTTTAAAAAGGTCAATCGTCTTTGCTTCCAGGCTTCCCTTCGGAATTCCCAGCTTCAATTTTTTCATTTATAGACATCCTCCGGCTTAAATACGGGTTCTCCGATAATCTCCGTCTTTTCATTGTGGACTTTTCTGTAAAAGCACGATCTGTAGCCCGTATGGCACGCAGCGCCCCCTACCTGCCGGACTTTTAACAGAAGAGTATCGCTGTCGCAATCTACTAAAATTTCGTTCACAATCTGAACATGACCCGATGTTTCACCCTTTACCCACAGTTCATTCCTCGACCGGCTCCAGTACGTAGCCTTACCTGTTTCCAGGGTTTTCAACCAGGCCTGACGATTCATATAGGCCAGCATCAGGACTTCACCCGTCTCATGATCCTGAACGATCACCGGCGCAAGTCCG
>Ga0153915_10000122_pt1 | contig 68002 bp, 62 predicted proteins | sample Opewatmetagenome_2_FD_107003 | JGI IMG/M metagenome (GOLD analysis project Ga0153915, IMG submission 107003) | Freshwater wetland microbial communities from Ohio, USA - Open water 3 Core 3 Depth 3 metaG | ecosystem: Environmental > Aquatic > Freshwater > Wetlands | place: USA: Ohio, Lake Erie...
TCAGCCTTCGCGTAGCGCAGTTCGAGGCCTACCTCGACTTCCTCAACAACTACTACCAGTTCACCTGCGACTTCCTCACGATGGGGCGGATCAAGCGCGTCCTCGGCCTCGTGAAGTACTTCAACTTCCAGCAGTTTACCGAGACGAGCACCCAGCCCAACACGCGCGCCCTGGCCGAGATCGCCGGCATGGTGAAGAAGGGGACCGACCAGCTCTCGTCGGGCCTCATCGCCGAGTCATCCTCCCAGCTCGATCGCGCGACGCGCGACATACTCGCGATCCTCAAGGAGCTCGCGGCCTACCACCGGGAGCGCTACAAGATCGAGCTCCGCCAGCTCGTGCTCGTCAGCATCCCCCTCGACGCCGACCTGGCGATCGGCCGCCGCGACGAGGCCATGAGGCTCGTGAAGCGCAAGTTCGCCGAGGTGTCCGGCGAGCGCCCCTTCTATCCCGAGCTCGTCGAGGAGGTCTTGAACGAGGACTGGTCCTCGGACGGGTCCGCGCTCAGGGAGGAGCTGCTCAAGCGCTTCGCGGTCGCCGAGGAGAAGAAATCGGTCGAGGCCAAGGAGAAGTCGTACCGCGGCCTCGTCCTCGACGGGGCGCGCGCCCTCGCGGGCTCCTCGTGGTCCATCGAATCGGCGTCGGCGAAGCTCGTCGAGGACTCCGCGCTGCTCCAGTCGCTCGACCAGGGCCTCGGCGCCCGCATCCGACGCATCCTGAAGAAGATATTCTCCCCCGACGACGGCGGCCTCGAGTACGAGGTGACCTTCGTCGATCAGCTCTCGGGCAAGCGGTCGGTCGAGAAGGTCGACTTCCACCGTTTCATCGAGGACGCGGGCAAGAAGGCCCGCCTCCTCTCCTCGCTGTCGCAGCGCGGGGGCGCCTCGGTCAAGCGGCTCGAGGGCATGACCGAGGAACAGGCCTACCAGTTCCTTCAGCGCAACATCGAGGAGACGCAGCGGATTCTCCGGTCCTTCGGCGCCCTCGAGGAGTACTTCAAGTCCGCCCTGCCCGCGGCGGTGCGTCCCAAGATGAAAAGCGTGCGCGTCGAGATGACGACGATCAAGGGCGCCGTGATCAAGGCTAACCAGAAGAAGCACGAGTACGTATCGCAGCGCGAGGAATCCGAGCAGATGAAGCGGCTCGGGATCAAGGACGTCGGATCCTGAGAGCCGTCCGAGGAGACTCCATGAAAGTAACGAAGAAAACCATCGCCGCCCTGGCGGCGGCGCTTTTCTGCCTCGGGGCGCTCCCCGCCTCGGCCGAGGGCGAGGAAGAGCTCGTCGTGGCCTTCAACGAGCTCGACTTCCAGCTCGACCCCCACCATTCCATCTACTCCTCCGAGGCCCAGGTATTCACCGCGACGTACGAAGGGCTCTTCAACTACAACCCCGAGTCGATGAAGCCGGTCAGGGCCGCGTGCCGCACATACAAACAGTCGAAGGACGGCCTGACCTACACCTTCTACCTGCGGGACGAGGCGCGCTGGTCCGACGGGACGCCGCTCCTCGCGAAGGACTTCAGGGACGCGTGGATGCGGGCCCTCGACCCGAGCACCAAGGCCGACTACGTGGAATTCTTCGACGTCATCTCCGGCGCGCACGACTACAGGACGGGCGCCTCGAAGGACCCCTCGTCGGTCGGCATCACGGTGATCGACGACCGCATCCTCCAGGTCAAGCTCGAGCACCGCGCCGACTACTTCCCCAGCCTCCTGTGCCACCACTCCTTCTCCCCGATCCACCCCTCGATGCTCGCGGTCAAGGACTGGCGCAAGGCCGCCCCCTATCCGGTCAACGGTCCCTATAAGATCGCGTCGTTCAAGGGCGATCTCGTCCTCGAGAAGAACGACAAGTACTGGGACGCCGAATCCGTCGCGATCCCCAGGATCCGCGCGATCTTCACCGACGACGACAAGTCCGCGTCCATGCGCTTCGACGACGGCGAGATCCACTGGCTGGCGGGGCCCATGGACTTCGACGCCCTCCTCTCGCAGGGCTCGATCCAATACGGCCAGATGTTCGGGACGCACTACTGGTTCTTCGACTGCGGCGCCGCGCCCTGGGACGACCGCAACGTCCGACGCGCCCTCGCCCTCCTCATTCCCATGGACCAGCTGCGCTCGAAGGAGAGCTACCTTACGCCGGCCGAAACCCTGGTCCTGCCGATCGCCTACGCCGGGCAAGGAACGGCGAAGGGCATCGCCGCGCGGGACGAGGACGAGGCGAGACGCCTGCTCGAGAAGGCCGGGCACAAGGACGGCGCCGGGCTTCCCGCGATCACGGTGCTCGTGCCCGAGGGCTCGGACGACGGCAAGCGGATCGCCGGGATCATGAAGGCCGCGTGGGAGGCCCTGAGCGGCCTCGCGGTGAACCTGAAGACCGTGCCCGCGTCGAAGTACTTCGACATGGTCCGCGCTGGTCCCGCGGCGGGCGGCTGGACGATCGCGTCGACGAGCTGGATCGGCGACTTCGCGGATCCCCTCGCCTTCCTCCAGATGTGGACCTCCGACTCGAACCTGAACGATGCGCGATTCTCGGACCCCGAGTTCGACAGGCTCCTCGCGGCCGCCGCCCAGAAGACGGGCGACGAGCGGCTCGCCGCCCTCGCCGTCGCCGAGAACAGGCTCCTGTCGGGCGCTGCGGTCCTGCCGATCCACTACAGCCTCTCGGTCAGCGTCATCGACACGGATTACATCGACGGCTGGTACACGAACGTGCTCGACATCCATCCTTTTAAGTATCTTTCCTTCGGGACGCGTAGCGTCCGATCGAATGTGGCCGCGGCCCGCACGGGCGCGGCGATGTAGGAGACGTTGCCATGCGCAAGTTCCTCGCCAACATCATGTACCTGTTCCTCGGGCTCCCCCTCGCGCTGTCCGCGCTCATGCTGATCTCGGTCAGGCCCTGGGCCCTCGACCGCGACGCGTACAAGCGTATCGTCCTCGACGACCGCCTCTACGCCGCGCTTCGCGCGCCGGAGGTCGCCGCCCACGCACCCAAGACGATCGAGCTCGGCCCCGGAGTGTTCGACGGGCCGGCCTTCGTCGCCGCCGTACAGAAAAACCTGCCCGTCGACGCGGTCAAGCGGACGGGCGAGAACGCGATCGATACGGTCATGGACGCCGTCGTCGCCGGCCCGGCGGGCGCGAGGGCGACGATCGATCTCCAGCCGCTCAAGGCCGCGCTCAAGGCGGCGAGCCCCGCCGCGGCCCGCGACTACGTGGCCGCGCTGCCGGCCCAGGACCGCGAGCCGAGCGCGACGGACTTCACCTACCGTCCGACGCAGGTCGGCGTCAAGACCGAGGCGGCGGCCCTTTCCAAGGTCCTCGCGGCCTCGGTGGACGGCATCCCAGACGCGACGGCGCTCGACGCCTCGCCGCCCTCGCGCATGCCGCGCGCCGGCATCCTCTCTCGGGGACCCTCGGCCGTCACGCAGGCGCTGCTCAACCGCACGAGCGCCGTGACCGCGGCCTTCTCGGCCCTCTTCCTCGCAGGGCTCGGCGCCCTGGGCGGGACGAGCTGGGGCGCGCGCCTTTCGCGGACGGGCAAGTACGTCCTCATTCCCTCGATCTTCGTCCTCGCGGTCGGCGCGGTCCTGGCGATCCCGGGCGGCCTCATCCTGCAGAACCTCCTGCCCCAGGAAGCGAAGACCATGATCCAGGGCGAGGCCGGCGCGCAGCTGCGCGCCTACCTCGCGAGCGCCTTGGGGCCCATCGCGCGGAGCTTCTTCATCACCGGGCTCGTCGGCGCAAGCCTCGGCGGCCTCCTCGTCTCCTCGAGGCGGATCGCGGAGCCCAAAGAAATCGAGTAGCCGTGGCCGACGACGCTCGCGGCGACGCCGTCGAGGCGGGAAGCCTCCTTCGCAACCTCGGCTTCCCCCTCCTCAGCGTCCACCATCCCTTCAACCACTTCGACTTCGCGAAGCCGGGCAGGCGCATCCTCGTCATCGGCCCCATGGGCTCGGGCAAGACCGAGTTCTCCGCGCGGCTGTGGCGCGACAGCCTGGTCGCGAAGTCCAAGTCGGGCGCCGCGGTCGCGGCCACGACGACCGACGGCGCCGACCGCAGGGACATCTTCGTGGTACGCTCGAGCCTCGACGCGGCGCGCTTCCCGGATTACCCCGCGGACGCCCTCGCCTACCGCGGAGGCTACGAGCGCTGCGGCGACAGGATCGGCCAGGCGCGCGACTCCTTCGCCCTCGAGTGCCTCCTCGCAGAGAATCCCGACGCGGGGACCTGGATCGTCGACGAGGCGGCCTTCTTCGACGAGCGGCTCGCCTACCTCATGCGGGACGAGTCGGAGAAGCGGGGCCTGGTGTTCGTGTGCCCCACGCTCGTCCTTAATTTCCGAAGGGAGATCTTCAACCAGACCGCGCGGCTCCTCCTCGACATCGCGACCGACGTCTTCCCGCTGACCGCTTACTGCGAGCACCGCGAGTGCCTCGCCGACTCGCTCTACACCTACCGCTACTACCTCGTCGACGGAGTCGAGTGCCCCGCGCCCTACTTCGATCCGCTCATCATCATCGGGGGCGACAGGACCAAGGAGGACGGCCGCGAGCCGAACTACTGCACGCGCTGCGACGAGCACCACTACCTGCCGGGCAAGGAGTACACCTTCTTCACGCTGAAGCCCCTGGGCGAGGCCGCGGCGCGCGGCGAGCTCAAGCCGCTCCTCGGCGAGCTCGCCGCCCTGGCGGGGGGCGATCCCGGCTCGAGGCTCGCCTCGAGCCTCCGCGCGCGCCACGTCGATTCGAGGAGGTCGCAGCCCGAGATGCTCGAGACGCTGAGGCTCCCCTGCCTCGCGGAGCGGGCGCTCGCCTACCTCTACGCGGAGCAGAACCTCCTGTCCGCGGAGCAGCTGCGCTCCGTCGTCTCCGACCTCGGCCTCGACCGCGAGTACCTCGCGAAGAGGCTCCAGGACAACAGGCGCCCTATCGACCTGTAGTTCGCCTCAGGCCGACTGGGACGGGATCCTGATCACGAACGAGGCGCCGCGCGCGAGGGACGGGACCGCCTCGATCGTCCAGCCGTGCGACTCGACGACGGTCTTCACGATGGAGAGCCCGAGGCCCATGCCTTCCTCCCTCCGCGAGGACGATCCGCGATAGAAGGGCTCGAAGATGCGGGGCAGGTCCTCGCCCGAGATGCCCGGGCCGTCGTCGGAGACGGACACGACGTAGGCGCCGCCCTCCGCGCGGGCCGAGAGCTCGATCCTTCCGCCCTCGGGCGTATAGCGGAGGGCGTTGTTGACGAGGTTCTCGAGGACGCGCGAGACGAGGCGCTCGTCCATGCGGACTTGGGCCGGCTGCGGGAGCCCGACCTCCCAGCGCAGCTCGCGCCCGAGGAGCGCGGCGTCCGCGACCATACGCTTGGCGAAGGCCGTCAGGAAGGGACCTAAGTCGACGCTCCGGAGGCCGCGGCTCCACTCGCCCGTGTCTACGCGCACGAAGTCGATGAGGTCGTCGATCATGCCCTCGAGCTGGTCCGCCTTCGCCTGGATGACGCCCAGGTGCGACCGGGACTCGGCCTTCGCCTCCGCCAGGTCCTCCTCGAGAGCCTCGGCGTAGCCCTTCACGAGGGCGAGGGGCGTCTTGAGGTCGTGCGAGATCCCCATGATGAAGCGCGCGCGCCTCGCGTTGTCGTCCTTGATCTCCTCGCGGAGCAGGTTGAGCGATCGCGAGAGCGAGGCGATCTCGTTGCTCCCCTCCACCGCGATGGGGACGTCGAGCTCGCCCGCGGCGACGCGCCTGGTCGCGTCCTCGAGCGCCAGGACGGAGCGCGTGATCGAGCGGAGCATGATGATGCTCATGACGGCCGCGAAGGCGAGGATCGAGCCGAGCGCGACGATCCCGATCCTGACCGCGTCCTCGAGCGCCTTCGAGGACAGGAAAAGGGAGCGCGGCACGAGCGCCACGGCCGAATAGCCGGCGGGCAGAGGGGGAGCGAAGCCGAAGATGAGCATCCTCCCCTTCATGCGGCCGCGGGCGAAGGACAGAAGCGAATCGGCGAAGACCGAGCCGACCGGAATCCCGTCGATTGAGGACCGCGCCACCTTCCCGTCGGGGCCGTAGATCGCCATGTCGATGCCATCGGGCCTCTCGGCGAGGATCCTCTCGATCGCCGACTCGGGATTCGGGACAGCGCTCTCGAGCCTCATCTCCTCGAACTTCCTCGCCTCGCGCGCTTTGAAGGACGCCCTCTCGACGACGAGGAAGAGGGAGATGACGAGGACGGGCATCAGCAGGATCCCCGTCACCATGATGAGGGACTGGGTCTTGATCTTCATGCGTCGCCTCCGGCCCTGCCGGAGGAATTAAAGCGGTAACCCCTGCCGTGGACCGTCTCGATGTAGGCGGGATCGGCCGGATCCTCTTCTATCTTCCTGCGGAGCCTCTGGACGTAGACCGCGACCGCGGTCAGGTCGCCGTACTCGCGCTTCCACACCGCGTCATAGATGGCCTGAGGCGTCTGCGGGGAATCCGCGTGGGTCGCGAGGAAGGCGAGGAGGTTGAATTCCTTCACGGACATCGGGACCGCCTGCCCCGACTTCCGGAGCTCGAAGGAGGAGCGGTCGAGGACGAAGGGACCGAAGGCCACGAGGTCGGCCGAGCGATCTGCGGGAGCGCTTCCGCGCGCGCGGCGCAGGAGGGCACGCGCGCGGGCGACGAGGACCTTCGGCGAGAAAGGCTTGGTCATGTACTCGTCCGCGCCCAGGCCGAGGCCAGCGACGAGGTCCTCGTCCGCCCCGCGGGCCGAGACGATGAGCACGGGACAATCGGTCCCCTTCCTCGCCTCGGCGAGGAACTCGAGGCCGTCCATGCCCGGAAGGTTGATGTCGAGGACGATCAAGTCGAAGGCGGACTCCTTGAGGAGGGCGAGCGCGCTCTCCGCGGTATCGCGGGACGAAGCGCTCATTCCGTCCTTCTCGAGAAAGAGGGCGATGAGATCCGCCATCTCCTTGACGTCCTCGACGACCAGGACCCTCGCTTGCATTCTCCATCCGTCCTTCGCGGAAAGTATAAACACGGCGCGCGTCGTAGCCAACGACGCGAGGGGCGCGGCGGGGCGTTTATAACAAGCTTTCATCCCGTTTTTATGCCGAGTTAATGTATCAAGTTCCCGTAAAACGGCATCATACGCTTGTCGCCGAGGGCGAGCGACGCGCCCGGCTATATCGGCGGCCCGCGCCCGTACGGCATCATCCGCTCGCGATACGCATGCGAGCGAGGGGAAACGAACGATGATTTCGTCACGAACGACGCGGGCCGCGGTCTTCATCGCCGCTGCCCTGGCGTCAATCCCGGCCTTCGCGCAGAGGACGATCGGCGTGGACGAGGCGGTCGCCGCCGCCCTCGCGAGCGACGAGTCCCTCAAGCAGGCCGCGATCGCCCTCGAGGCCAAGAAGCGCGCCGTCGACCTCGGCTGGAGCGACCTCCTTCCTTCGGTGAGCGCGAGCGCCGGCTTCTCCTCGAGCGACACGCTGCCCGACTCTTCGGTCACCGATGGCGTAAAGGCCGTAGGCAGCCTGTCGGCGTCGCTCTCGCTCTCGCCCTCCCTGAAGGACTCGCGGAGCATCGACCGGATCGCCTACGAGAGCCAGCTCGTCTCGTACGAGGCCGCCCGGCGGAAGGTCGAGCTCTCGGCCCGCAAAGCCGTCTACGCGATACTCCTCGACGAGGAGAAGCTCAAGAACGCGAAGGCGAGCGTCGAGCGCTCCCGGGAGAGCTACGCCCAGACCGAGGCCAAGTACAAGGCCGGCCTCGCGCCCGAGCTCGATCTGCTCACGGCGAAGGTGAGCCTCGAGACATTGAAGCCGACCGTGGAGACCTACGAGACCGCGCTCGCCTCCGACATGGACAGCCTGCGCAGTCTCATGGGCCTTTCCTCCGACGAGGCGATAGAGGTGAAAGGCTCGCTCGAGGTCCCCGACTCGGCGATCGACTCTCTGCTGGCCGCGACCGCGAAGGCGAGCGGCCAGAGCTCGTCGGTCGCCTCCGCTAAGAAGGCCCTGGAGAGCGCCGAGGCCTCGAGGAGCGAGGTCAAGAGCTCGAAGTACCTTCCCTCGCTCAGCCTCAGCCTGAGCGCGTCGCCGTCCCAGTCGCTGAAGAGCGGCTCCGAGCTCAGCACGAGCCTCAGCGCGAGCGCGATGCTCAGCTACCCCGTCGGCAACCTGCTGCCGGGGTCAACGGCGCGCCAGGCGGTCGAGTCAGCGCAGGACGCGGTCGATACGGCGTCCAGCGCGCTCCGCGCCGCCCGGGACTCATCGGCCCTCGCGCTGAAGACGGCAGAGCGGAGCGTCGGGAGCTGCCGGAAATCCCTGGCCGCGCTCGAGCTGAACGTCGACCTGGCCGAGCGCGCCTACGAGGCGACCAGGTCCGCGTACGAGAAAGGTTATACGACACTGACCGCGCTGCAGAGCGCGGCGGGAAGTCTCGAGTCGGCCAAGCTCAGCGCCCTCTCGAAGTCCTACGATCTCATCTCGGCCGTCCTGGACCTCGAGTCCGAGGCCGGCCTGCCCTTCGATTTCATCGGGAGGTCCTGAACATGAACAAGAGAGGTCTCGCGACCCTGTCGATACTAGGCGCCGTCGCCCTCTGCGTCGCGATCATAGCGGTATCCGCCCAGCGGTCCTCGCAGGACGCCGGGGCCGCGGCTCCGGGCGCAGGCTCGGCGCCGACAGGCGCGCCGCCCGCCGGCGCGAAGGCCGCCGCGGGCAGGAAAGGCGGCCCCGGCGGGGCCCCCGGAGGCGCGATGCCCGGCTTCGGCGCGTCCGCGACGACCGTGAAGTCCGTGCGCGCCAAGGCCACCGAGATCAAGACGCTCAGGCCGTACCTCGACCAGGGCGGCGACGTCGAGGCCTCGGCGACGGTGTCCGTCTACCCCGAGATCGGCGGCAGGCTCGCGGACGTCGCGGTCTCGGCGGGCGACTCGGTCCGCAAGGGATCGCGCATCGCGAGCGTCGATCCGTCCAAGCCCGGCTCGAGCTACGCCCTCAGCGAAATCGAGTCGCCCATCGCCGGTACGGTCACCGCCGTGCTCGTCAACCCGGGCGAGACGGTCTCCTCCGGCACGGCGATCGCGAAGGTCGGCAATATCGAGGACCTCGAGATCTCCGTCGACCTCCCCGAGCGCGACTCCGCGAAGGTCAAGAAGGGCATGAAGGCCACGATCTCCCTCGAGGCGCTGCCCGGCGAGAGCCTGGCCGCGACCGTCGTCCGCGTCAGCCCCGTGCTCGACGCGACGAGCAGGAGCCGCGAGGTCACCATCAAGCTCGACTCGCGGGATGAACGGGTCGCCGCCGGCATGTACGCGAGCGTCAGGATCTTCACGACGCCGCTGGCGGGCCGCGTCGTCGTCCCCGCCGGCGCCGTCGTGACGCGCGACGATGAGACCTTCGTCTACGTCGTCGCCGGCGAGTCGGGGAAGGAGGTCTCCCGCAAGCGGACGGTCAAGGCCGGGACGACGGTCGACGCCGAGATCGAAATAAAGGAAGGGCTCGCCGCAGAGGAACTCGTCATCTACGAGGGCCAGGACCTCCTGTCGGACGGCGCCGAGGTGAGCGTCATCGGAGATGAATCGAAATGACCCTCTCCCAGCGCGTGGTGAACAGGCCGGTCCTCATACTGGTCCTCTTCGCCCTCGTCATCATCGTGGCGATCTACTCGATACCCTCGATCCCGCTCGCCCTCATGCCGTCGAGCGACATGCCGCGCATGATGGTCACGACTGTCTATACGGGCGCCGCCCCCGAGACGGTCGAGAAGACCGTCACCAAGGTCCTCGAGTCGAGTCTCTCGAACGTCCAGGGCCTCAAGAGCATGACATCCACCTCGTCCGACGGCTACTCCATGATCAGCCTGGAGTTCGATTACGGCAAGGACATGGACAAGGCCTCGAACGACATCCGGGACAAGATCGAGCGCATATCCGACGACCTTCCCGACGACGCCGCGTCTCCGACCATCATAAAGATGGAAGCGAACTCGCAGCCCGTCATCCGCGTGGCTATTCGGGGCAGCCGAAGCTCGGAGGAACTCAAAAGGCTCGCCGAGGACACTATCTCGCCGAAATTCGAGCAGACCGACGGAGTCTCTTCGGTGTCCGTCCTCGGCGGCAAGACCAGCGTAGTCCGCGTCGACGTCTCCCAGAACCGCCTCGCGGCCTACGGCGTCACGATCAGCGCGATCACGAGCGCCCTCGCGACCCAGAACGTCGAGCTCGGCGCCGGCAAGGTCAACGACCTCAATACCGAGTACAGCGTCAGAATCACCGGCGCCTTCTCGGACGTCGACAAGGACATCGCCAACGCCCTCGTCGCCACGAAGAACGGAGTGCCGATCAGGCTCAAGGACATCGCCTCGGTCTACTCGGGCAACGCCGACGCCGATACCTCGGTCTACATCAACGGCGAGCCGGGCATCTACCTCTCCGTCATGAAGCAGTCCGACAAGAATACGGTCACCGTCTGCAACGGCATCTACGCCGCCATGGAGAAGCTCAAGTCGACCATACCCTCGGACGTCCAGCTCGTGACTGTCGACGACAGCTCGACGCAGATCAAGACGACGATCACCGACCTCATCAAGGCCATCGCCGAGGGCGCGATCCTGACCATGCTCTTCGTCTTCGTCTTCCTGAGAAGCTGGAAGAGCACGCTCATCATCGGCCTCGCGATCCCGATCTGCGTGGCAGTCACCCTGCTCTCGATGTACTTCTCCGGATTCACCCTCAACATGATGACGATGACGGGCCTCCTCATCAGCATCGGCAACATCGTCGACAGTTCGATCGTCATCCTGGACAACACCTTCAAGTACCGCGAGCGCGGGGCGAAGCCGACGGTCGCTGCCGTCCTGGGAAGCCAGGAGATGATGGTCGCCATCACCGCGGGCATCCTCGCCTCGATGTCCGTCTTCCTCCCCATCGTCATCTTCGCCAACAAGCTGGGCATGCTCGGCATCATGTTCAAGGACATGATCTTCACGATCATCATCTCCCACATCGTGAGCTGGATCGTCGCCGTCTTCCTGGTGCCCGTCCTCGCGAGCAAGTACCTCCCCTTGACGACGCGCGAGGAGAGGCCCCTCCGCTCGCGCGTCGCCATCGCAATGGACAAGGGCATCGCGAAGGCCATCGACAGCCTCATCGCGGTCTACAAGAGGGCACTGGCGGCCTGCCTCAAGCATCGCGTCGCGACCGTCGGGACGGTCGCCGTCGTCCTCGCGGTTTCGCTCTTCTACTTCCTGCCCCGCCTGACGATCGTGTTCTCGCCGCCGATGTCGCAGAACTCCGTGACGCTTTCGATCACCATGCCTCTCGGCACCGAGTTCGCGACCACGGAGAAGGTCGTCAAGGAATTCGCCTCTATCGCGCAGAAAGAGCTCTTCGGCATGAAGAATGTCATAGCGACAACGGGATCGAGCGGGGGATTCTCATCGAGCTCCACGAGCTACTCAGGATCGCTGACCATCTCCCTTCCCGACAAGGCCTCCGACGGCGATAGCTCCATGGTCGTCCAGAACAAGCTCAGGGCCCACTTCAAGGACTACCCCTCGGCGGAGTTCGCCTTCTCGCAGGGCTTCAGGATGGGCACGCGCAGCGACATCGAGGTCGCGATAACCTCGACGAACTACACGGCCATGGGCAAGACCGCCAAGGAGATCATGGCCCTGCTCAAGTCGGACGTGCCCGAGGTCCTCGAACCCGAGAGCGACTACACCGACGGGCTCCCGCAGGTGGAGATCGCGATCGACCGCGAGCGGGCCGCGCAGTTCGGCATCTCGGTGCAGACCATCGCCTCCGAGATCCGCGGCGCCATCAAGGGCAACACCGCGACCGTCTACCGCGAGGGCGGCACCGAGTACGACGTGATCGTCCGGCTCCAGGGCTCGGACCGCAAGAACGCGGCGGACCTCGACCGCATCTTCGTGCTCAGCTCCTCGGGAACGAAGATCCCTCTCTCCAGCATCGCGACGGTCGAGAAGGGCCTGGGGCCCGTCTCGATCCAGCGCACGAGCCAGGCGCGCACGATCACCATCTCGGCGAACCTCGCGTCGGGCAATCAGGCGAACGTCGTAGAGGAGAAGATCAAGGGCCTCGTCGCGACGAAGATGACCGTGCCCAGCGACGTCTACCTGACCTTCCAGGGCTCATGGAGCGAGATCACCGAGACCGGCGGCTCCTTCCTCGTCATCATCGTGCTGGCCGTCCTCCTCGTGTTCTGCGTCATGGCCGGACAGTACGAGTCCTTCAAGGACCCGATCATCAACCTCTTCACGATTCCTCTCATGCTGATAGGCGTCCTCCTCGCATACGCGCTGGCGGGCCAGAACCTCAGCATGTTCACGCTGGTGGGCATCGTCATGCTCACGGGCATCGTCGTCAACAACGGCATCCTCCTCGTCGACTACACGAACCTCCTGCGCGGCAGGGGCGCGGGCCTCATGGAGGCCTGCCTCGAGGGCGGCGCGAGCCGGTTCCGGCCCGTCATCATGACGGCGGGAGCCACCATCCTCGGCGTCGTCCCCCTCGCCTTCTTCCCCTCGTCCAGCTCGAGCATGACCCAGCCCATCGGCCTCGCGGTCGTCGGAGGGCTCACGAGCGCGACCTTCATCACGCTCCTCCTCATCCCCGTCATCTACTACCTGCTCAACAAGCGGCAGGCCGCGAAGGAGGGCACGCTATGAAGCGTCTCGAGATAATCGCCAACCAGTCCGTCCGCGAGGAGCTCGAAGGCGAGATGGAATCGGCGGTGCCGGGCATCGAGTACACGCTATTGCCGATCGTGCACGGCAAGGGCGGCCGCAAGCGCAAGCTCGGCACGCGCACCTGGCCCGAGACGAACTTCCTCCTCTTCAGCTACCTGGACGACTCGGACGCCCTCAAGGCCGCGGACACCGTGAGATCGATCGTCGCGCGCTTCCCGGCCGAGGGGATCTGCGCCGCCCTGTCCGACGCGCGGATGATCGAGTAGCGAGGCGATTGGCGCGAAACGCCCCATTTTTGTCCCCCTTCGGCCTATCCTGCGCAGCGGCCCCGTCCGTATCGTTGGGTCGAAGGGGGAAGCATGGACATCTCGATCGACTATCGCGCCGTCTTGTCGCTCGGCATCGAGAGGCGGACCCGCGTCTCGGTGGCCAGGGGCAAGCTCTGGATAACTCGCGAGCGCGACCCGGTGGACTATTGCGTGCTTCCCGGAGAGGATGCGGCGCTCGGCCGCGGCTCGTGGCTGGTCCAGGCGCTTGCGCCTACTCGCTTCAAATGCGAGGATTGCGCCGCGGAGGCGTTCGAGACGTGAGGCGGGCGTTCTTCTTGCTTTATCCGGGTTTCGAGATCATCGATTTCGCGGGATCGCTCCAGACCCTGGACGAGGCGAGGAAGCTGGGCCTCGAGATCGAGTTGTCGGTCTGCTCGGCTTCCGAGACGGCCGTCAGCGAGCAGGGCGTCCTGGTCGCCGCGCTGGCGCCAGGCTCATCTCGACCTGCACGGGCGCATTCGCGCTCGGCGAGGCGGGACTCCTCGACGGCCGCTACTGCACCACCCATTGGAAGCGCCTGGGGGAGCTCGAGCGGCGCTTCCCGAAGGCCAAGGTCCTGGCCGACCGGCTCTTCATCGAGGACGGCGATATCGTCACCTCGGGAGGAGCCACCTGCTGCATCGACCTTGCCCTCCACCTGATCGAAGGCGAGAGGAGCCCGCTCTTCGCCTCGAGCGTGGCGCGCCAGCTCATCGTATTCCTGAGGCGCGACGGGAGTCATTCGCAGGCCAGCGTCTATCTCGACTACCGGAACCACAATAATCCGGGCGTGCATGCCGCTCAGGACTGGCTCATCGAGAACCAGGCCGAGCCGATCGGCATCGAGGGCCTGGCGCGGATAGCGGGAATGAGCTCGCGCAACCTCGACCGATGCTTCCGGGAGGCCACCGGCACGACGCCGGCCGAGTACCGCAACCTCCTGCGCCTCGAGCGCGCCATGAAGCTCCTCAACAATCCGCTCTTGACGGTCGAGGCCGTGGCCGCGGAATGCGGCTTCCCCGACGCGCGCGCTCTCAGGCGCCAGTGGAAGAAGCGCTACGGCGAGCCGCCGCGTAGGCGTTACGCGCGCGAAGCCTAAGTCTCGCGCGCCAGCTCCGCGGCCGCCGCGTCCATGAACGCCTCCAGGGAGCGCGGGTCGGCGAAGACCGCGCGGAACGAGGACGGTCCTCCCCCGCCTTTTCCGCCCGAGGCCGCGAGCCCGGCCTTGAGCCGCTCGCCGAGCCGCGGACCGCCCTCGGGCGCGACGGCCTGCGCGGTCAGGTCCGGCAGCGAGGAGAGGACGGCCGTCATGCCCGCCGCCGCGAAGGCCTTGGCGGTCTCCAGGAGCGAATCGGCGCCGCGGTCCGCGTAGCGCTTGACCGCGACGAGGGGCCTGCCGTCGTCGGCCGCTCCGGCCGCCTTCCGCGCGGCCAGGGAGGCCTCGAGAGCAGATGCCGCTTCCTCGGCCGCGAGCTTCCTGACGAGGTCGCCCAACGCGCGCTCGGCCTCGGCGCGCCGACCTGACTCGCGCGCGACAGCCGCGGACAGCGCGGCCGCCGAGGTCCCCAGGATCCGGGCCGATTCGCGCGCGATGCGCGATACCGCTCTGTAGTCCGCCGCCGCTCGGCCGCCCGCCAGGAAGTGGACGCGCGTCATCCCCTTGTACTTCTCCGATCCCAGGAGGCGGACCGCGCGCAGCTCTCCGGTCGACCGGAGATGGAGGCCGCAGCAGGGCGTGAAGTCTACACCCTCGATCTCCACGACGCGGACCTCCTCCTCGCCCTCGGGCGCGGCCCGGCGCAGCGGGAACGACGAGGCGTCCTCGGGCGGGCAGAGGTGCGTCCGGATCGAGAGGTCCGCGGCCACGAGGCGGTCGACCTCATCCTCGACGGCCGCGAGCTCCTCGTCGCCTATCGCGCTCGCGTCGAAGTCGACCAGCGACCGATCGGGGCCGAAGTGGACCGAGACCGCCCTCGCGCCGAGCAGCCTCAGCGCCGTGGCGGCGACGAGGTGCTCGGCCGAATGCTGCTGGGCGTAGTCGATGCGGCGAGCGGCATCGACGGCCACGAGGACGCGGTCGCCGGGCCGGGCCGCTGAGGGCGCGGAAAGCCTGAGCGCGGCGCGGCCTCCGGCCTCGGACGCCCCGGCGACGCCGACGCCGTCGACCTCGCCTACGTCCGGCGGCTGGCCTCCCCCTCCCGGGAAGAGGACCGCCCGGTCCAGGACGAGCGTCGGGCCTCCGGCGTCGCCCTCGACGGCGAGGACCGTCGCCTCGGCGCGGAAGAGCCTCGGGTTCGAATAATAGAGCCTCTCGGGACCGTCCATGATGCGGCCAGTATAGCGGATAGGCGGCCGATATCGTATACTCCGCCCACAGGAGGGCACTCGGGATGGGAGAGGACTTCTCGACGCGCAGGGACGAGACCGAGCTCATACGGGAGGTCTTCGTCTACGCCCACAGGTTCATGGGATCGGTGTTCGTCTTCCGCGTGGGCGCGCGCCTCATGGACAACCCGGCCTTCCCCAGCCTGGTGAGCGACCTCGCCCTCCTCCACGAGAACGGCATCAAGATCGTCCTCGTGCCCTCGGGAGGCTCGCGCATCGACGAGCTCCTCGCGATATACGGAATAGAGACGGAGAAGGCCGAGGGGCTGCGCATCTCGACGCCCGAGGCCATGCCCCTCATCGAGATGGCCGCCTTCGACACCGCCACCCGGCTCATGAACCAGCTCGCGAGGAACAAGGTCGAGGCCGTCGTCGGCAACTGGGTACGCGCGCGCTCCTACGGCGTCCGCGGCGGCATCGACTTCCAGCAAACCGGCGTCGTCGACAAGATCAGCGTCGACCTCCTCCAGCGCTCGATGGAGGACGACTTCGTCCCGATCCTTCCCTGCATCGGATGGAGCTCGATCGGCGAGCCCTACAACATCTCGTCGATCGAGCTCGCGACCGAGCTCGCGATCCGCCTCAAGGCCCGCAAGCTCTTCTTCCTGACCGAGGGCGACATGGTTACGCACTCGCTCGAGTCGGCGAGCGGCGAGGGCGTCACGATCCGCGCCGCCGACGCCCCCGAGGGACGGCAGGTCAGCCGCCTCACCGTCCAGGCGGCCGAGCGTATCCTGGCGTCGCCGGGCATCGACCTGGGGAGGCCCGATCGCGAGATGCTCGCGCACTCCGTGACGGCCTGCCGCGCGGGCGTCGAGCGCGTCCACTTCCTCGACGGCGGGAAGGAAGGCGTCGTGCTGAAGGAAGTCTTCTCCACGCTCGGGACCGGCACCATGGTCCACGCGGACCCCTTCGAGGACATAAGGCCCATGGCCCTCGAGGACATCCCCGAGGTCCTCCGCATCATGGAGCCCCTCATCCAGCAGGGAAATCTCGTGCGCCGCACCGAGGAGGACCTCCACCGCAGGCGCGCGGACTACGTCGTCTTCGAGACCGACGGGACCGTCCGCGGCTGCGGCGCGCTCCATCGCTACGGCCCGGACCGCGCGGAGATAGCGGCCCTCGCGGTCGACGGCGGCTACACGCACCTCGGCATCGGCCAGAGGATCGTCGCCTTCCTCATCGAAGAGGCGAGGAAGGCCTCCCTCGCGGGCGTGTTCGCGCTCACGACGAGAACCTCGGACTGGTTCCTGAGCCAGGGCTTCGCGCCCGCGACCGTCGACGACCTGCCGGACGAGCGCCGCGCGACCTACGACCCGGAGCGGAAGAGCAGGATCTACAAGCTCGAGTTCCCTAAGGCCTGAGCGCGGCTGGCGGCGTCGGGTTCGCCGCGTTGGGCGAAATAGGCGCCCGGACCGCGCGGCGCCGCCTCAGCGTATCTCGAAGTAGTGGCGCTCGATGTAGCCGATCCTCGCGTTCGCCTTCTCCCAGAACCCGCTCTCCGGATAATCGTCGCGCACCATCCTGTAGTACGAATAGGCGCGCTTGATGTCCTTCAAGGGGCCGGATTGCTCGAGGGCGAGGCCGTAGAGGTAGAAGGCCTCGTCCATGCCGGCGGGGTAGCGCGCGAGGAGCCGGTCGAGGGCCTCGATCGCGCCCTGCGGACGGCCGGCCGCGAGCTCCTCGCGGGCGTAGAGGAGCATGCCCTCGGGCGTATCGGGAATCGGGGCGGCCTTGGCCGCCGCGGGATCGGCCTGGGACGAGGCGGGCGCCGTCGCAGTCGACGGGGCGGCCGACGCGACCACGCTCGCCGGCGAGGGCGTCGCGGCAGCAGCAGTGGGCGTCGCCTTCGTCGGCGCCGCGGCCTGGGGCTGCGCGGCCGGCGTCGAGGCTTGTGCCGGCGTCGAGGCCGGGGCCTTCGCGGTCGAGCCCGCCTGCGCCGCGGGCGCGGTCGAGGACGCGGCGCTCGCCGTCCCCTCGCGCGGCGCGACGGTCACCCCGACCAGCTCCTCGTACGTGAGGCCGCGGAGCGCGTCCTGCCTTTGGAAGCGGAGCACGTAGTCGCCGGCCTTCGCCGCGTTCAGCGCGAAGACGACCGACGCGCCCTCGAAGCGGCGCGAATTGTAGAGAATGCCGTCCTTCCCCGCCCTCTCGCCCAAGTAGGTCCAGCCGGTCCCTTCGAAGGGCAGCTCGAAGCGACTCCCCTCGGTCGCGGAGACGTTGCGCGAAATATCAGGCTGGCGCTCGGCCGCCGGATCGACCACGATCGCCTGCGAGGCGGGAGCGGACTTGATCGCGGGTGTCCCCGGCGAGGCGGAGGCGGGCTCCGTCTTCTTCTTCGCGACGGCCTTGTCCGCCGCCTTCTTGTCAGCGGCGGCTTTCTCAGCGGCGGCCTTCTTCTCGGCAGCGGCAGCCTTATCCGCGGCAGCGTCGCGGACGGCCTTGTCGGCCGCGGCTTTATCCGCGGCCGCTTTATCCGCGGCCGCTTTAGCTGCGGCTGCGTCGCGAGCGGCTTTGTCCGCGGCCGCCTTCTCCGCAGCCGCTTTATCGGCGGCGGCCTTATCGACCGCCGCCTTGTCGCGCGCGGCCTGCTCGGCGGCGAGGGCGTCGCTCTCGGCAAGCGCTGCCGCGACGCGGCTCGACGCCGCGGGCAAGGCCGGTTCGCGAAGCGCGATCGCCCCTGCCTGGCGCGTCGCGGGGGGCTTCCGCCTGAGCTGCGAGACCTCCGCTCGCGCGGCTTCGGAAGGCCCGTCCTTCGGCTTCGGCGCGCCTGCGCAGGCCGCGAGCGCAAGGGGAATGATCGAGAGAAGGAGTATCGCGCGCCTCATCTAACCGTCCCGAACAGGCCATCGGCCTCGGCGTCGTTCCGCGCGGCCAGGGACGCGGCGTACTCGCTCGAGCGCGCGAGGCCGAGGGTCGCGGCGTCCGCGGAGGTATATGCCGGCTTCCCCTCCCGCTCGAACTCGACGCGCGGCTCGAGTGGATCGCCCGGCGGCAGTATCCAGGTCTTGACGAGGGCCTTCCCCTCCTCGGTCAGCGCCGAGGACGCCTTCAGGGGCTTGGGCGGAGCGTTGACGACGATCGTCGTCACGGCGACCGCGACGAGGAACAGGAGCACGATGATCGCGACCGCGAGTACGACCGGATTCTTCGTCGCGGCCTCGGCGACCGCGACGAAGTCAATGCCGACCTTCTCCTTCGAGGGCTTCGCGACGCCCGGCGCGGCATTCGCCTCGGAGAGGAGGTCGCCGACCGGCGTATCGTCCTCGATCGCCGCGAAGGGCTCAGGCGAGGGAGGCTGGCCGGTCCGCTTGAGGAAGGGAACGCGCGTCGCGACCGACTTGAGCGCGGATCTTGCCGAGGACAGGGCCTTATCGACCCCCGTCTCATTTCCCTTCTTCGCCATGAGCTCCTCCCTCGCGGGACGGCGTGCTTCCCGCGCGCCTGCCTAGCAGGGCGAAACCTGCCAGGCCCTCGTCACTTCGGCTCGGCCGACGCCGGATCGGTCGTCGCGATCGCTGGTCTCTCGGCGGAAGAGGCCTCCTTGGCCTTCCCCGCGGCTTTCGCTTCCTTCGCCTTGCCGGCGGCGGCGTCCGGCGGCAGCTCGGTGCCGTCCTCGTACTCGACTTCCTCGTCCTCGATCTCGGAGAGGCTGCGCACGGGCTCGGGCGTCTTGCCGTCGAAGCGCTCCAGCCTGACCGAGATGACTTTCGTGACCCCGGACTCCTCCATCGTCACGCCGAGGAGCGCGTTCGCGCCCGTGACCGTCTTCTTGTTGTGCGTGATGACGACGAACTGGCTCGCGCGGCCGAACTCCCGCAGAAGATTCACGAAGCGCACGACGTTCTGCTCGTCGAGGGCCGCGTCGATCTCGTCGAGGAAGCAGAAGGGGCTCGGCCTGACCATATAGGTCGCGAAGAGCAGCGCGATGGCGGTAAGGGTCTTCTCGCCGCCGGACAGGAGCGAGATCGCCTCGAGCTTCTTCCCCGGCGGCTGCGCGTAGATCTCGATGCCCGACTCGAGCACGTGGCTCGGGTCGACCAGCCTGAGCTCGCCCCGCCCGCCGCCGAAGAGGCGCCGGAACATGTTGTGGAAGTTCTTCTTGATCCTGTTGTATGTCTCGAGGAAGAGCGCCGCGCTCTCGTCGCGGATCTCGTCCGTTATGCGCTTGAGGTCGCCTCGCGCCTTATCGAGGTCGGCCAGCTGCCCCGAGAGGAAGTCGTAGCGCTCCTTGACCTCGGCGTACTCCTCGGGGGCCATGAGGTTGACCGACCCGAGATCGCGCATCGACTGCCGGAGGCCGGCCAGGGACTCGCGGAGCTCAGCGACGGGCGTGCGGATCTCGAACATGCGGGTCTCGAACTCCATGAGGTCCCGCGAGTACTGCTCCGCGAAGTTTTCTTTGACGTTGCGGATCTCGGTCTCGGTCTGGGCGAGGCCCAGATGGAGGCGCTCGAGCTCGCCCTGCAGGGAGGCGAGCCTCTCCATCCGCTTCTTGAGGTCGTCCTGCCGCTTGGTCAGGTCCGAGTTCTTGAGCGCGATATCGCGCTCGAGCCGCTCGAGCTCGGCGTTCAGCTCGCGGCCGCGGCGCTCGAGGTCGGCTATCTCGTCGTCGATGCTCCCGAGCTCCTCCACGGCGTCGCGCAGGCGCCGCTCCTCGGCGTAGGCCTCGTTCTCGAGCTCCTTGAGGTAGCCTTCCTGGCCCGCGATCTCGCGGCGGAGCAGGGCCAGGGCCTCCTCGGCGCCCGTCGCCTGCGTCTGCATGCGGATGCGGTTGCCGCGCTGCTCTTCGAGCGTCGATCGGTACTCCTCGACCTTGTCGCCGAGGGCCTTCGACTCCCTCTGGTACTCGGCGATGCGGCCCCGCCGCGCCGCGACGCCCTCGTCGCAGGCGGCGATCTCGCGGTCGATCGCGCGCTTCTTCGTGATGATGCCCTCGGGCGAGAGGAACTCGTCGATGAAGGAGGGCGTCGTCTTCTTGTACTCCTGGTAGCGCCGGCCGAGCTCCTCGGCCTTGGACGCGGTCTGCGCGAGGTCGGCCGCGGCCTTCGCGACGATGGCGTCGCGGTCCGCCTGGGGCGACTCGCCGAGCCTGCCCAGATCCTCGAGGATGGCGCCCTTGCCGGCCAGCCGCGCCTGGATGGCCGCGATGAGCGACTCTATCGCCTCCTCGGCGGTCCGCCGCTCCTGCGCCGAGTATCCCGACTCCTTGAGACGCGCGTCCAGCTGGGCGACGATGTCCTCGGTAATCGCGTCGAGCCTCTTCCGCGCCTCTGCGCGCTCGCCCTCGACGCCGAGGATCTCGGCCTCGGCCCTCGCGACCGAGGCCTCGTTGTCGCGGATGCCCGCCTCGGCCGCGCGGATGGAGGCTTCGAAGTCGACGATGTTCTTCTCGATCTCGCGCAACCGCGCGCGGAGTCCGGCGAGCTCTCCCTCCTTCTCCGCCTCGTCCTCGCGCAGGCCCTCGATCCTCTCGCGAAGCGACTTCACCCTGAGCGCGGCCTGGTCCATCTTCGCCTTCGACTCGGAGACGCGCTCGGCCAGGAGCTTGCGCTTGTCCTGCTTGCCCTTGGCCTCGACCGCGAGCCCGAAGACCGTCTTCTGGTGCTCGACGAGCTTCGCCTCCATGCCGTTGACGACGTCGAGGTTCTCCTCGAGCGAGAGGTTGATCGAGTCGATCTCGGACTTGACCTTGTCGCGATCGCGCGTCTTCTGCGCGAGCTCCTCGTCGCGCCGGTCCTTCTCCTGGACGAACTGCCGCAGGCGAAGGAGGTGCATGTCGAGCTCGGCCTCGAAGATCTTGTCGCGCAGCGCGCGGTACTTCAGCGTCTTCTCGGACTGCGACTTCAGGGTGTCGTGGCTCCGCTTCACCTCGCCGAGGACGCCCGCGACCTGGCGCATGTTCTCCTCGGTCCTCTCGAGCTTCTGCTCGGCTTCGCGGGAGCGGACCTTGTGCTTCGTGATGCCGGCCGCCTCCTCGAAGAGGTAGCGGCGGTCCTCGGGCTTGGACGAGAGGATCTGGTCGATCTTCCCCTGCTCCATGACCGAGTAGGCGGACTTGCCGATGCCGGTGTCCCAGAAGAGCTCGCGGACTTCCTTGAGCTTCGCCTGGTTCCCGTTGATGAAGTACTCGGCCTCGCCCGAGCGGTAGAGGCGCCGCTTGATGGCGACCTCGGGCACGTCCAGCGAAGTCAGGAGGCCCGCCTCGTTCGATATGGTTATGGTGACTTCGGCGACGGAGAGCGCCTTGCGCGTCTCGGTGCCGTTGAAGATGACGTCCTCCATGCTGTCGGCGCGGAGGCTTTTCGCGGATTGCTCCCCGACGACCCACTTTATGGCGTCGACGACGTTGGACTTGCCGCAGCCGTTGGGGCCGAGGAGGGCGGAAATGCCGTCTGAGAACTCGATTAAAGTACGATCGGCGAATGACTTAAAGCCGAATATCTCGAGACTTTTCAGGAACACGCGTCGGGCCTCGCAGCGGGTCGGACTGGCCAGAACTGTAGCACGCTCGACGCGGAAATCGCAAGGGTAAGGGCTTGCCGGCACGCGAGCCTTTTGCAGGAGGAGGAAATGACTGATAAAGAGATGGGTCCATTAACTCATTTATTGATAAATATTTATTCTTCCCGTGCCAGCGGCTTCGCGATGGCCGCAACTGCGCGCCGCGGCTTCAGGGTCAATCCTCCGGCGACGGCCGTCAGCGGGGCTACCAGGACGAGGCCGAGACTGCCGACCAGCGTGTGCGAGATCTCGGCCGCGACGAAGACCATGTTGAGGACGTTGATCAGGGGCACGCCCTGGGCGATGAAGGTCATGATCAGGGCCGAGTATCCGCTCGTATAGGCGAGGAGGAGGGTCGTGGTCATCGTCCCGAGGACCTGCCGGCCGACCGTCATCCCCGAGCGCACGAGCTCGGAGCGGCCGATCGAGGGATTCTTGTCGCGCACCTCGTCCATCGCCGCGGCGATGTCCATCGAAAGGTCCATGGCCGCGCCCGAGGAGGCGAGGAAGACGCCCGCGACGAAGAGCCCCTTCAGGTCGAGGTGGCCGAATCCCGAGTAGAGGAGGTTCTCGGCATAGGGCCGAACGGCCCCGTGTATCTTGAGCAGATGCGTAGTCGCGTACGCGAGCGCGGCTGTCAACAGGACCCCGCCCATGGCCCCCGCGAAGGCGGCGAGGGCGCGCCTCGTGAGGCCGCCGATGAGGAAGATGGCGGAAGCCTCGATGGCCGCCACGACGCCCAGGGTTACGAGCATCGGGTCCCAGCCCCAGAGCATCGCGGGCATGAGGAGCTTGAAGATGACCAGGGCCGTGAACGCGAAAGACAGGACGGACTTGACGCCGGTCCAGCCTCCGAGCGCCACGAGAAGCCCGAGGAAGAGCAGCGCGAGGACCGCGAGGATGTCGACGCGGAAATGGTCGATGACGTTGACGTAGCCCGCCTCCTTGCCGCCGTCCTTGAGGTCGACGACGACGAGGACGCGATCGCCGGGAGAGAAGAGCTTGTCGATTTCCATCTTCCCGACCAGGTTGTTCGAGCTCTTGAACTCGCGCCCGGCGAAGCGTCCGGTCGAGATCCGCAGCTCGAGCTGCTGCTCGCCTTCCTTGACGGGGCCGATCTGCCTGATTACCGAGTTGTCGACGCTGGTGATCCTCGCGATCGCGGGCAGGCTGGTGCCCGGGGCGTAGGGCGAGCGGAAGCCCGTGGGCAGGAGGCAGAGGACCGCGCCCAGGACCGCGACGACGACGACGAAAATCGCCTCGTCCCTCTTCGCGCGTTGTGCGATCAATGTTGTGCTCCCGGCATGGCGCGCCGGCCGGGACCGCGCGGAGAGGGAAGGAAGCCCCCTCTCCGCGGTTCCCGCGCCGCGCGAATCGCGGCCCGACTGGCCTACTTCTTCACGGCCGCCGTGTCGATGCCCATCACCTTCGCGAGCGAGCGGAAGATGTCGGTGTTGTCGTAATAGGCGGCGAAGAGCTCCTGGCCGGCGCCCTTGGCGAAGGTCGCGACCGGGACGCCGGTGTGGGCGTAGGTCGTCCAACCGATGCCGGCCTGCTGGTTGAGGACCTGGGTAACCTTGATCGTGAAGGGCTCATAGCCTCCGTACAGGAGATAGTCGTCGGTCGTCGCGCGGATGTACTGATCGCCCATGCTCCTGTTGTACGCGAACTGGAGCTCGGTCTGCTGCGGGCCCGTGAGCTGGTCCAGGCCGAGGCCGAAGTCGTCGGCCATGACGGAATAGAGGTCGGAGAAATCGGCGTCGGCGGGCGCGGCCTTGGCCTTTTCCTTGTACGCCTTCATGACCTCGTCGGTGAATTTCTGGAAGGAGATCTTCTGCTTCCCGATCTTGGCGAAGGCGGTCGAGTATTGGGTGCCGGCGAAGCCTATGGTCATGCCGCCGGTCTCGTGGTCGCCGGTCACGATGATGAGCGTGTCCTTGGGGTACTTGGCCTGGAACTCGACCGCCTTGGCGACGGCCGCGTCGAGAGCGAGCGTGTCCTTGATCGAGGCGCCCGCGTCGTTGGCGTGGCAGGCCCAGTCGATCTTGCCGGCCTCGACCATCATGAAGAATCCCTTGGAATTGTCGGAGAGGAGCTCGATCCCCTTGGCCGTGTAGTCGGCGAGGGAGAGGTCGTCCTGGGCACGGTCGATCTCGTAGGGCATGGCGGACGCGTCCGCGAGCTTCTCGTTCACGGCGAGGACCTTGCCAGCGCCCTTCTTCAGGGCCAGGAAGTCGGCCTTCGTATTGACGTACTTATAGCCGGCCTTCTTCGCGAGCTCGACGACGTCGGCCTGGTCCTTCTTCGCCCCGGTGGGCTGGAGGAAGCCGCCGCCGCCGAAGTAGTCGAAGCCCGAGGTCGCGATCTGGGCGGCGATGCCGTAGTAGTCCGAGCGCGAGGCCGACTTCGCGTAGAAGCAGGCGGGCGTCGCGTGGTCGAGGGAGACGGTGGTCACGATGCCGATCTTCATGCCCTTAGCCTTGGCCAGCTCGGTGATCGGCGTGTACTTCACGGTCTTGGCGGGATCCATGTTCACGACGCCGCTCAGGGTCTTGTAGCCGCTCGCCATCGCGGTGCCCGCGGAAGCGGAGTCGGTGATGAGGGAGCCGGCGTCATAGGTCGTAGTCAGTCCGGCCACGGGGAATTGGGAGAAGCCGAGGCGCTTCACGGCGACGTCCTTCGAGACGACGGCGGCGGCGTAGTCCTCGGTGGCGCTGACCTGCGGCATGGCCATGCCGTCTCCGATGAACAAGAAGACGTACTTGGCCTTGGCCGAGGGAGCGGCGAGCGCCGACTGGACGACGACAAGAGAGAATAGGACCGCGAGGGCGGTCGCCAGAAGACGGCGAAGTCCTCCGTGCGAGCGAGTATTCATTCGATGGCCTCCTTAACTCCTATGAGTTTTCGCGGGGAGTATCGGGGCCGAGCGTTAGGCGATCGTTAGCGGGGAGTGAGGGATTGGTTAATTAGGGGAGTCTACGCGCCGCCGAGGCACGCTATTGGGAGGAGAATCGCCAGGACGATCGAGTGCAAGGCGAAAAGTCCGAGGAAATAGCCGAGGCAAAGGCCGCCGCAGAGTCCGACTCCTCCTCCGATCCCGCCGCTTCGCCATACGAGGCCGTTCCCGACTACTCTTCCGGAGCCATAGTCTTTCATGATATCGGGGAGAGCGAGGAGCAAACGCTCGAGGGACGCGGCGTCGGGGCCTTGGGAAGGGCTATGCGCTTGCGGACTATCTCCGCCTTGAAAAGCCGGCGTATATTGAGCCTCGAGGAACCCGTCGACTCGAGCTCCATCGCGGCGCGCCTGAGGGCTTCGACGGGCAGGCCCGCCTCGGCAGCGACGCGTTCGAGCTCTGCGAGGCTCACTCCCCTGCCGCCGCCGGTCCCGCGCTGATCCGATCGCGAGATATCGACGGCGCGTGACAGAATAGCCTTCACTTCCTTGTCGGAGTAGCGCCTCTCCTCGCCCGAAGCCGATGTCATGATGCTCTACTATTGCTCGTCCTGGCTCACGAGGAGCGAGTAGGCTTCCTGCGGAGTCTTGGAGGCCGCGAGGGCCGCCCGGAGCTCGTTGTTCTTCAGCTTCGAGCTGAAGAAGGAGAGGGCCTGCAGGTAGTAGGCGTGCTGGTTGTACGCCGCCGCGATCATGAAAAGAAGGCGCACCGGCACGTCGTCGAGGGACTGGAAGTCGATGATATCGACTTGGCTGATCCCGACGGAGACGACCAGGTCGGTCACGGACGAGAGGCGCACGTGCGGAATCGCGATGCCGCGGCCGATGGCCGTGCTCATGAGCTCCTCGCGGCGGAGAATTTCGGCTATGAGCTCCTGCTTGCTCTTGATCTGAGGCGCGCCCGCGAGGTTGTCGGCGAGCGAGACGAGGGCGTCGCGCTTCTTCGAGTGATTCAGGAAGACGATGCGGTCGGGCGAGAGGATGTTCTGTATCTGGACTATGCTGAAGACGCCGGATGGCTTGTTGGACGACAGCCTCTCATTGACCCAGCGCTCGATCTCGCTCTTCTTGAAGCGCCACACGGTGCCGATCTTGCCGGAAGGGATCTCTCCTTTCTGGGCCCAATCGTACACGGTTCGCTCGGACACTCGAAGATAGCGCGCTACCTCTTCAATGGTGAGGATATCGTCATCCATGCGAAAGGCTCCTCGTAATGATCATGATTCCGCATTATTCTGTAGCGGATGCGAAAGAAAGTCAAGAATAGAAAAAATGAGAGAGTCAGCACATTTCAATGAAGGACGGGTATCCGCTCAATCAGGATCTTCCTCGTCTAGCCTAGCGAAGTAATCCGAGATTTCCTGTCCGCCGTAGCCCAGCGAGCGAAGGCGGGCGCGAGCCTCGCCGCGGCTGCCCTCGCAACGGGCAAGCGCCTCCGCGGCCACCTTCGCGAGGGCTTCGCGACGCTCGTCGGGCCCGAGGACGGCCGCGACCGCGGACGCGGCCGTTTCCGCGTCGACGCCCCGGTCGCGCAGGGCCGCTGCGAGCGTGGCGGGGCCCTCCCGCCGGCCTCGGCGCGACAGCCGCGAGGCCGCGTAGGCCCGCGCGAAACGTCCGTCGTCGGCCCAGCCCGCGGCCTTGAGCCGCGCGAGCGCCAGCCGGACCGCCGCGTCCCCGAAGCCGCGCGAGGCCAGCTTGGCCTTGAGCATCGCGGTCGACTGCTCGGCCCGCGCGAGGAGGGCGAGGCCCTTCGCCTCGGCCTTCAGCGCCTCGGCGGCCAGCTCGAGCCTGCCCACCGCCTCATCGTCGAGCTCCATCCCCGGCTCCAAGGCCGAGGAGGGAAGCCCGAGCTCCTCGAGTAGAGAAGGATCGCATAAAAAGGAAGAGCCCCCGTCGACGACGATCGTCGCTCCGGAGGCTCCCTTTCGTACGGCTTCTATCCGCACGGGCCGACTCTGCGGCCGTATTAGCGCTTGCTGAACTGGAAGCGCCTGCGGGCTCCGCGCTGGCCGTACTTCTTGCGCTCGACCATTCGCGGGTCGCGGGTGAGGAAGCCGTTGCTCCGGAGCGAAACGCGGTTGGTCGGATCGACCTGGGCCAGGGCCTGCGCGAGGCCGTGGCGGCAGGCGCCAGCCTGGCCGTTGGGACCGCCGCCCTCGACCGTAATGAGAACGTCGTACTTATTCTCGGCCGCGGTCACCTGGAGGGGCTGCCGGACGATAGTGACGAGCTCGCCGAGCTTGAAGTACTTATCGAGCTCGACGCCGTTGACGCTGACCTTGCCCTGTCCCTCGCGGACGAAGACGCGGGCGACCGCGCACTTGCGACGGCCGGTTCCGATTCCGAGATTGCTGATCATCCTCGTACTTCCCCTTACTCGACGTCGATGGCCACGGGCGATTGGGCCGCGTGCGGGTGATTCGGGCCCGCGTAGATCTTGGCGTTCTTATAGAGCTTGCGCCCGAGGGGGCCCTTGGGCAGCATGCCGCGGATGGCGATCTCCAGGGGGCCGACCGGATCCCGCTCGACGAGCTTATTGAAGGGATAGCCCTTGAGCCCGCCGGGGAAGCCGGTGTGGTGGTAATACATCTTGTTCTGCCGCTTGCGGCCGGTGACCGCGACCTTCTCGGCGTTTACGATGACCACGAAATCGCCGGTCTCCTGCGAGGGTTCATAGGTCGGCTTGTTCTTGCCCCTGATCATCGAGGCGGCCTTGGCCGCGACTCGGCCAAGGCTCTTGCCCTGGGCGTCGATCACGTACCAGGAGCGCTTCGCGTACTCGGACTGGGGCGTGACGAAAAGAGTCTTCATGACTGCTATACCTTCATCTTCAGTTTTAGAAGCGGGCGGAATATTCCCATAATATCGATGTCAGTGTCAATACCGAGGGGGCGATGCGATCTATTCCTTCTTGGCTGCGGCCTGCTTGGCCTCTTCGGCCTCCTCGCGCTTGGCCTCGATACGGTCCTTAATATCCGCGATGCCGATGAAGACCGCGATGATGCCGACGAAAGCGGCGAGAACGGGAAGCATGCCCTTAAGGAAGACGATGATCTCAGCCCACCAGCAGAGCGGGCCGGGGATGCAGGCGAAAACGGAGAAGGCGATGAATAGGATACCGACTATCAAAGCTACCATGGTTTATTCTCCTCCTTGAATCTAAATCCTTGTCTCACATAAAAGTTGGCTGGAATAATATCATCCCGGTCCCGATAAGGCAACCCGCCGGCCGCAGTCGACCACGCCAGGTTGCCACCATCGGGGTCAACCGAATATATTCGTCGAGATGTTCCGGTCACAATCCCTTGCTTTGTATAAAAATCGCCCCGTCCTCGTCCTCGAGGCGCGGGACCGGATAGAGATACGGCTCGACGACGGCTCCTCCCTCAAGGTCCGCGAAAAGGACATCGTTCTCCTCCACGAAGGCCCCGTGACCTCGATGCCTGGCCCCGCCGAGGGCGGGGACTTCGAGACTGCGCGGCGCATGCTCGCCTCCGACGCGGGGACGAGCCCGGCCGCCCTGCCCTGGGCCGAGCTGGCCGAGCTCGTGTTCGGAAAAAACGGGCCGGCTGAGGTCCTCGCCTGCTGGAAGGAGGCCCAGGCCGGTCCCCTGTTCCGGATCGAGGAAGGCCTTCCCCTCCCCCTCGGGGACGAGGCGGTCTCCCGCGAGGCCGAAAAGCGGGCGCGCAAGGAGGGAGAGGCCGCCGAGAGGGCGGATTTTATCGAGCGGGCCAAGCGGATCAAGGCCGCGAGGCGATCGGGCAAAGCCGAGGTCGAGGACTTCTCGGACTCTGATGGTCGCTTCCTCGCCGAGATCGAGGCCTTGGCCTACGGCAAGAGCTCCAAGAGCCGGGCCTGCGCCGACCTGGGCGTAGCCGAGACGCCCGAGGCTGCCCAGGCCTTCCTCCTCGCGACGGGACGCTGGGACGAGTCGGTCAATCCCCACCCCGCCCGCTCGGGCTGCCCCCTCTCGGCCCCGCGCGTCCTGCTCGGCCCGGATACGGGCGGCCTCAAGAGAACGGACCTGACGGGCCTCGAGTCCTGGGCTATCGACAATGCCTGGTCGAATGACCCCGATGACGCCATCGCCTGGGACGGAACCTCGGCCTGGATCCACGTAGCCGACCCCGCCTCCGCCGTCGCGCCGGACTCCCCCGCGGACAAAGAGGCCCTCGCCCGAGGCTCGACCCTCTATCTGCCCGAGCTCATCTCGCCCATGCTTCCCGACGAGGCCTTGGAACGCTTCGGATTAGGCTTGTCCGACACCTCCCCCGCTCTCTCCTTCCGCGTCGAGGTAGCCGAGGACGGCTCGCTCGGGGCGGTCGAGGCCATGGCCTCGATAGTCCGCGTTCGCCGCGCGAGCTACGGCGAGGCCGACCGCGCGATCGCGGCGGGAGCGGCGCCGGGACTCGCGGCGCTCGGCGAGCTCGCCGCGCGCCGAAGGGCTCGCAGGATCGCGAACGGCGCCGTGGAGATCGACATACCGGAGGTCCGCGTGCGGGTCGAGGGCGAGGGTTCGGCGAGGTCGATATCGATCGAGCCCGTTCCCCGCGACGAGTCGAGCGGCCTCGTGCGCGAGCTCATGCTCCTCGCGGGCGAGGCCGCGGCGCGCTGGGCTTTCGAGCGCGGCCTGCCCTTCCCGTACTACGGGCAGGAGGCGCCCTCGGAGCCGGGCGCGGCGGCCCAGGGCGACTCTCTAGCGGCCCAGTTCGCGCGGCGCAGACTCATGCGCGCGGGCGCCTGGGGCCCCGGCCCGAGCGCGCACCGAGGCTTGGGCCTGCCCTTCTACGCCCAGGCCACGAGCCCCTTGCGGCGCTACCAGGACCTTCTCGGGCACATGCAGCTGCGGGCCTTCCTCGCCCGCGAGGCGGGCCTGGAAGGGGCGGCCGCTCCCATGGACGCGGACGAGGTCTCGCGGCGCTGCGCCCTCGCCCAGGCGGCCTCGGCTGCGACGCGCCAGGCCGAGCGCTCGAGCGATCTGCATTGGATCCTGGCCTACCTGGCGCGCCGCCCCGGCTGGTCCGGCGAGGCGGTCGTCGTCGGCTCGACTCAGGGCCCGGGCGGCAAGGCCGTGCCGGTCTACGTCCCCGAGCTCGGCCTCGAGGCCAGGATCAGGACGGGCTCGGTCCGTGCCCCCGACGAGCGGATCGGCATCCGGCTGGTCGGCGTCGACCTGGGCGCCCTCGAGGCCTCCTTCGACGAAGCGCCTCTGACGGCGAATTGACCGGCGCCACCTAAATACTTATCCTGTGCGTGACATGGAACAAAAAGATTATCGCCTCGCCGCCATCATGTACACGGATATCGCCGGCTTCTCCCGGATGATGGAAAAGGACGAGGCGGGAACCCTCGAGCTGTTGAAGTACCACAATGGGCTCATCGGCGAGATCGTCGCGCGCCACCACGGCGCGGTGATCAAGACGATAGGCGACGCCTTCCTCGTCGACTTCAAGAACACCGTCGAGGCCCTCCAGAGCGCCCTCGAGATCCAAGACAAGCTCTACGCGCACAACAAGGACAATCCGGGACTTCCCCTCCTCGTCCGCATCGGCGTCCACCTAGGCGACATCTACTTCTTCGAGAACGACGCCCTCGGCGAGGGCATCAACATCGCGGCGCGCCTGCAGTCCCTCGCGCGGCCCGGCTGCGTCTGCCTCTCGCAAGACGTCTACAACCTCGTCCTCAACAGGATCGAGTTCAGGGCCGAGAAGCTGGGCAAGGTCTCGCTCAAGAACATCACCAAGGAAATCCACGCCTACGAGATCACGACGCCCAACGTCGAGTTCGACCCAAACCGCGGAAAGCCGAGGCCCGGATACAAGCCCGGTTCCTACCTCGGCGAGGCGGAAGAGGACTCGCTCCCCGTCGGCGGCATCGCATCATCCGCCGCGCCCTTCTCGTCGAGGGCGCCGCGCGCTCCGGCCCCGGAAGGGCCGCCGCCCGCCGCCGCGGATCGCAGCTACACCGAAGAGGGATCGCGCAACGTCCTCGCCGAGATCCGCAGCGCGATCCTGGCGGAAACCAAGGCCTTGGGGCACAGGATGTCCGTCGACGAGGCGCTCGAGAAGTACGCCTCCTACGGCGTCGAGGCGCGCGAGGTCATAGCGACCATGGCGGACCAGGGCATCCTGACGCGCGTCCCCAAGGCTCATCAGGCGGGATTCGGAGGCGCCTCGTCCCTGCCCTCCTTCATCGCCGGCTTCGGCCGCGACGCGGACGGCAAGTTCGACTCCGAGGCCCTGAAGACCGGCATCCAGGCCGCCGTGGGCGGCATCGTCGACGAGATACAGAGCGCGGTCGAGCGGAACATGTCGAGCGAGGACCGCGATCGCTTCCGGGAGCGCTGGGAAAGCCGTCGCGATCGCTGGGAACGGCGCGAGGAGCGCCACGCGTACAAGGACGAGCGGAAGGCCGGCCCCGAAGAGCTCGCGCGCGACTTCGAGTCCTACAAGGAGCGCCTCGCGAGGCGCAGCCGGAGCGCGCGGGCGGGCCTGGCCGGCAACCTGACGAGCTACCTCGCGGTCAACGCGGGACTGTGGTTCATCAATCTGTCGAACGGCGGCGGCTTCCTCTGGGCCGCGATCGTCAGCGCGGCCTGGGGCATCGGCGTCGTCTCCACGATCGTCGCGGCCGCGCGCGCGGGCGCCAAACTGCGCGAGATCGAGGCGATGCCCGAGCTCGACTCGGCCCAGCTCGCCGACTACAAGAAGCTCAACCAAGTCAAGGACTCGATGGCGCAGCACGCGGCCAGCACCCTCATGGTGCCCGCGCTCCTAGCGGTCATCAACATACTGACGGGGCCTGGATTCCTTTGGTTCCTCATCCCGACGGCCGCGATGCTCGTCGGCTTCCTCTCGCACGTCGCCGCCTACGCCGCCACCAAGCCCCGCCTCGAGCGCAAGCTTCTCGATTCCCTCGGCATCAAGGGCGGCTGGAAGAACATCTTCAAGCAGGGACGCGCCCGGCGTCAGGACGCCGCGGGGCTCGGCCCCTATGCGGCGCTCTACCGGGAAGCCGAGGCCGCGAAGGCGGCTATCGCCGTCCAGCTCAGGTCCGACTCGGCCGCGAGCGGCGGCCTCGCGGACGAGGGCCTCGGCAGCACGCTCGACCAGTACCTCGGGCAGGTGCGGCTCCTCGCCCAGTCCGCGAACGACGTCGACCGCCTCGTCGAGGGCATCCCCATGGTCGACCTGCGCGCCGACAAGGAGGCCCTCGTCGCAAAGGAGTCCTCGGCCTCCAGCGAGTCGCTGAGGGCAGAGTACCGCAAGTCGATCGAGGAGATCGACAAGCAGGAGCGCTCGTACCAGGAGCTCAAGGAGCAGAGCGAGGTCCTCAGGCTGAGGCTCGGATCCTCGGTGAACCAGCTCAAGCAGATGAGGCTCGACATCGCGCGCCTCCAGGCCGCGCCGGGCGCGGACGGCTCGGGCGGCCTCGAATCGCTGAAGATGCGTACGGCGGAATTGTCGCGCTACCTCGACGATCTCCGCTCGGGCTACGACGAGGGTACCGGCAAGGACCCCTTCGCGGAACTGGAACGCGCCGAGCGTGAACGCCTCGCCGCCGAGCGTGAACGCCTCGGCGCCGAGCGTGAACGCCTCGCCGCCGAGGCGAAGGCGAAGAGCGAGATAGAAGGGCCGAAGGGCGGCGGAGCGTAGGACGCCCCGCTCGCCTTAGTGTTCGCCGCGGCGCGCCCTACGATTTTGTCGCGGTGAAGGTGCCGCTGACGCTCCATTGAGACACCGAGTCTTCTAGGTATTCCACGGTAGCAGTTCCGCTATAGGTGCTACCCGAGACAGTCCCCGAAAGTGTGACGTCGTACTCGTACGTCGTGCCGCTCTCGGTGAAGCTCATCACGATCGGAAGAGCCATCGTCGACCCGCTGATCGTGCCGGTGACGGATACGGGAAGAGTGCCGGGGAAAGCATCGCCATCCATAGCAGCCGCCGTGAGCGATCCATCGACTCCCGTGGACCCGTCCTGGCTCAAGACGGTCGTGAACGTCATCGTCATAGATGTCCCGCTCAGGGTTGCCGCTATCGTTCCGGACCACGTCCCGTCGATGCCGGTAGAATCTGCGTCCGATCCGCTAGAACACGAAGAGAGAGTAGCGATCGCCGCGAGTACGATCACCATCTGCATGATTCTCTTAGCGCGCATAACGTTCTCCTTTTCTCATTCCCTGATGAGTATTCTTCACTCGGTATGGATTTCCTCCAGTATCAATGAGTTCTTATCAGTGTTTTTGTGAGGAATCAGTGAAGAGGGAAGGCGGATCCTGCCTTCCAGAACGCAGGATCGCACACGCGATTCTGCGCCACCAATAAAAAGGGGCCTCTAGGAATCCTAGAAGCCCCTTTCTTTTTGGCTTTGGCCCAGGGCGGTCTCGAACCGTCGACCTGCTGCTTAGGAGGCAGCCGCTCTATCCAACTGAGCTACTGGGTCTTCGGTCAAGAATCCGGCGATCTAGCGATCGCCGGATTCTTGACCTGGCAGTTTCTTGCTGATCAGTAGCACAAGAAACTGCACGATTCCTTGTCGGCGATCTAGCGATCGCCGGATTCTTGACCTGGCAGTTTCTTGCTGATCAGTAGCGCAAGAAACTGCACGATTCCTTGTCCGAACGATCTTCAATCGCCGGCCTATTACAAAAAATCCGGCCCCAGCCGGACTCAGGATTCCATGTAAGCCGCGCGGGCGACCCGCCATTGTCAGTAACTATCTCGGCGAATCGGGGTGCGGCACGACCGCTCTGCGGCCTATAGGTAATGTAGCGAAAGAAGACTCGCCTGTCAACGCGCGAGCGCGGCCTCGAGTTCGCTCAGGGTCGGGCCGATCTCGACATCCGGCCTCGCATCGAGGGTCGCTCCAGAAAGCGTCTTGGGGAAGGCCGTCCCTTCCTCCGACCAGGCGGGATGCAGCTCGGAAAGGACGAGGACCCTCGCGTGGCCGCGGAGTTCCTGGTTCAGAACGAGCTCGGCGGCGGCCAGTGCGGCGGCCGTGCCGAGATCGATGGATGGCCCGCCGGCGGACTTGACGCGCTCGCGAGCGGCGACGGCCAGGTCGCGCCCCGCTTCGGGGAGCCGCACAAGGGACCGCAGGAGTCCGGGCCGCTCCTCCTCGAGGCGCGAGGCGATCGCGCGGCCGTCCGGATCGCCACCGAGGACGGTGTCCAACCCCTCGGAGGGAAGGGCATCCTCGCCGACAGGAAGGATCGTCCCGGTGAGCGGTATGCCGAGGCGCCAGGCCCAGAGGCAGGCCGCGAGGCCGATGCCGTCGCCGGCGCGCATTCCCATGTAGAGCTCGCCGGGCGAGCCCTTCCGCGACGCGGCGAAAATCGCGGCGAGGCCGACGATTCGCGCCGCGAGACGCGCGGGGTTGGCCGGCCCCGCCAGGGTAACGGCCAGGTCGCCGACGCGCTTGCCCGCCGAGGCAGCCAACAGGGCCGCCACGTCGCCGGGGCCGCCTCGGACCGATATGATCCGCGTCGAGCCTCCCTCTCGCTCGAGCCTCGAGAGGCGAATTCCCGCAGCCCGCGATAGGCGCGGATAGAGCAACGCGAGGCGTAGTCCCTCGACGCCGGCCGAGGCCTCTGAGAGGGCCGCCCCCTCGGGGCCGGAACCGTCTGCGAGCAAGAGGCGCGGCCCCTCGTCCCTCACCTTTGCGGCGAGGAGGCCTGCGAGCAATTCGGCGCCAGGATCGGCCGCGCTCGCCGAGGCGCCGCCGGCGAGATCGATGATCGTCACGTCGTCGCCGACGTCGAAGGCGGCAGGAACAGTGTGGAAGGCCCTCTCGGCGAGGCGCAGCGACAGCAAGGGATCGATGTCGCCCTGGAAAAGAGCCGCGACGGCCGACGCAGCGAAATCGGAATATGAAGATTCCGGAGCGTAGACGGCGGACCTGAGGTCGTCCTCTCCCGTCAGCAGGAACGGACCTCTCCCTCCTTCGGGACGACCGAGCGCGGCCGCCTCGACGAGGCCGAGGTCGGCGCCGGCATCGTCCGAGAAGCGCATACTACGGCGAGTCTACACGCGGCGCCTTCATCGCGGCAAGCCGCGGCGGGCAGGGAAGGACTCGGCCGGAAGCCGAGATTGACGGCGCGAGCGGCGGGAAGCTATGCTCGCCGCCATGAAGATCTGGATTAAGTACCTGATCGGGGCGGCGCTCGGCGCGATCCTCGCCGTCGCGGTGCCGCTCGAGGACGCATGGCTGAGGAGCGTCCTGAGCTTCCTCTTCGACCTCTCGATCCGGATCGGACGATACGCGCTACTTCCGCTTATGCTGTTCTCCGTCCCGGTCGCGGTCTTCCAGCAGAACGAGGACAAGGAATTCTGGAGGAACGTCGGGCGCTCGGCCCTTCTGCTCTTCGCGTCGGTCGCCGCGCTCAGCCTCGTCGGCGTGATCGTCGCCGCGACCGTCCAGCCGGCCCGCATACCCCTCGTCGCGGACGCGTCCTCCGCGGCCAGGCCGACCGGCATAAGGGAGTTCCTCCTCTCGATATTCCCGGAGAGCCCCTTCGCGGCCCTGCTGTCGGGGAAATTCCTCCTGCCCGCCTTCTTCCTCGCCGCCCTCGTCGGGCTGGCGCTCTCCCACGACCGCGCGGCGACGAGGCCGGCCATCCAGGTCTTCGACTCGTTGTCGAGGATCTTCTACCAGATCAACTCCGCGATCGCCGAGTTCCTCGGCATCCTTCTCATAGCGACGGCCGCGCGTTGCGCGATCGAATTCAAGGCGGCGGCGAGGACCGACGTCTATACCCCGCTGCTCCTCACCGTCGGCGTCGAGGTCCTCGTCGTCTCCCTCGTCGTCCTCCCGGCCGTCCTGTGGTTCTTCGGCGGGCGCAAGGAGCCGTTCAAGGTCCTCTACGGACTCCTGGCCCCCGCGCTCGCGGCCCTCGCGTCCGGCGATCTCTACTTCGCCCTCGGGCCCCTCACGAGGCACGTCAAGGAGAACCTGGGCGTGAGGCGCCGCTACAACGCGCTCGACATCCCGATGGCGGCCATACTCGGCAGGGCCGGGACCGCGCTCGTGACGTCGACCGCCTTCATCGTCGTGCTCTCGTCGTACTCGGGCCTCGGCGTCTCGCCGTCGAGGCTCCTGTGGATAGTCGGAGTCGCGCCCTTCGCCGTCCTGCTCACCGCCTCGTCGCCGGATCGCGGCGCGATAGCCGCGCTCATGTCGCTCTGCTCGCTCTACGGAAAGGGCTTCGAGAACGGCTTCCTGATCGCCGCTCCCATGGCCCTGCCCCTCATGGCTGCGGGCGCCTTCCTGGACGCGCTCTGGGCGGGATGCGCCTCGGTCCTCCTCTCCCGGCGATCCGGCAGCTCGCAGGAGAAAGAGCCTCGTTTCTACATTTGAAAAGCGCGGGCCGGCTTGACTCCGATTTATAGCGGCCGTAGAATGGGAACATGGACTTAAAAAGCATCCTTAGCCGCGACTCCGTGGCCCTCCACCTTAAGGGGCGCACGAAGGAAGAGCTCATCGACGAGCTCCTCGCGGTAGCGGCGAAGTCGGGCAAGATCGGCCACGCGGCGGCGGCGAAGAAGGCCGTGCTCGAGCGCGAACGTCGCATGAGCACCGGCATGAAGCACGGTATAGCGATTCCCCACGGCAAGACCGACGCGGTCAAGGACCTCGTCGCCTGCATCGGCATCTCCGATCAGGCGGTGGACTTCGACGCCCTGGACCGGCAGCCCTGCCGGATCTTCATCATGACCCTCTCTCCCGCGGACAAGACGGGGCCGCACCTCCAGTTCCTCGCCGAGGTCAGCCTGCTCTTCAGGAGCGAGGACAAGCGCAACGCAATCCTCGCGGCGAAGAGCCCCGACGACGTCCTCAAGGTGCTGGCGGAATAGCGACCTGACGCGCGCCGGGCCGGGCGCGATGCGATATAGGCGAAGGGCCGTCCGCGGACTCGATAGTCCCGCGGACGGCCCTTCGTTTCTCCAGGACGGACGCTTACTCGAGGATGGCCAGGATGTCCTGCGCCTTGACGATGAGGTGGTCGGTACCGTCGATCTTGATCTGGGTCCCGGCGTACTTATCGTACATGATCTTCTGTCCCTCCGAGACGGGGACAGGCTCCAGGACGCCCTTGTCGTTCTTCGAGCCGGCGCCGACGGCCACGACGATGCCGGTCTGGGTCTTTTCCTGGGCGGTCTGGGGGATGATAATCCCGCCCGCCGTCTTGGTCTCGCTCTCCTGGATCTTCACGAGAACGCGATCGCCGATGGGCTTCACTTTCATACGGTATTCCTCCTGAGATATTTGAGCATCGGGGTGTTTTAGTCGGGTGAAATATACGGAATCCGGCGCGGCGGGTCAAGGCTCGCGCGGGGAGACGGACGCGCGCCGCCCCGGGCATGGCCGGCCGCCCCCGGAATGCTTAGATTATACTTAACGCATCAGGCTGGATCGGAGGGCGACATGGCGAGCAAGAATGGCGGTTGGAGCGGCAAGCGGCCGACGTCGAAGGGGCCTTCGGGCGACAACAAGAACCGCCTCGTCCCGCCGAGCTTCAACGGATTCCAGTTCAAGTTCTCGCTCGGCTACGTCATCGCCATGGTCGTCGCGGTCGCGCTCTTTAACGTCGTCCTCGTCAAGAGCGACAACACCATCGTCCCCTACAGCGTCTTCAAGGAAAAAGTCCGCTCGGGCGAGATCACTCGGATCGAGATGGACCAGAGCTTCTACACGGGCTACGCGGGCCCGGACGACGGAAGCGCGGGCGCGGCTTCGCGGGCCCCGGCGGCCAGGACGCGGACGATATACAAGACCGTACCCGTCCCCGACGAGGAGTTCACGAAGCTCCTCGACGAGAAGGGCGTCGTCTACGCGGCCGCCTCGAGGGAGGGCAACGCGATCCTCGCCTTCCTGGTCAACTGGATCCTGCCCCTCGGATTCATGGTCCTGATCTGGCGCGTGCTGTTCAAGCGCCTCGGGAGCCCGGGCGGCAACGTCCTGGCCTTCGGGCAGAACAAGGCCACCATCGTCGCCGAGGGGGACGTCAAGACGCGCTTCGCGGACGTGGCCGGAGTCGACGAGGCGAAGGAGGAGCTGGTCGAGGTGGTCGATTTCCTCAAGAGCCCGAAGAAGTACACGGACATCGGCGGCAAGATACCGAAGGGCGTCCTCCTGGTCGGGCCGCCCGGCACGGGCAAGACGCTGCTCGCGCGCGCCGTCGCGGGCGAGGCCGAGGTCCCGTTCTTCAGGATGAGCGGCGCGGACTTCGTGGAGATGTTCGTCGGCGTCGGCGCCGCCCGCGTACGCGACCTCTTCAAGCAGGCGCGCGAGAAGGCGCCTTGCATCGTCTTCATTGACGAGCTCGACGCGATCGGCAAGAGCCGCATGACGGGGCCGATGGGCGGCAACGACGAGCGGGAGCAGACCCTGAACCAGCTCCTCGTCGAGATGGACGGCTTCGACGCGACGAGCGGGCTCATCATCCTCGCGGCGACGAACAGGCCCGACGTCCTCGACCCCGCGCTCCTGCGGCCCGGGCGCTTCGACCGCCAGGTCCTCGTGGACCGCCCCGACCTCTCGGGCCGCGAGGCGGTGCTGCGGATCCACGTCAAGGCCGTGAAGCTGGACGAGTCCGTCGAGCTCTCGAAAGTGGCGAGGGGCACCGCCGGCTTCGCGGGCGCGGACCTCGCGAACCTCGTCAACGAGGCCGCGCTCCTCGCCGTGCGCGCGGGCAGGAAGAAGGTCCTGCAGTCCGACTTCGACGCCGCGATCGAGAAGGTCGTCGCGGGGCTCGAGAAGAAGAGCCGCGTCATGAATCCCAAGGAGCGTCGGACCGTGGCCTACCACGAGGTCGGGCACGCTCTCACCGCGGCCTTCACCGAGGGCGCCGATCCGGTCCGGAAGGTGTCCATCGTCCCGCGCGGCCTCGGCGCCCTGGGCTACACGCTGCAGCTCCCGACGGAGGACCGCTTCGTGCTCACGCGCGATGAGCTCCTCGGCCAGATCGACGTCCTCCTCGGCGGCCGGGCGGCGGAGGAGATCGTCTTCGGCCTCGTCTCCACGGGCGCGGCCAACGACCTGACGCGCGCGACCGACATCGCGCGCAGGATGATCACCGATTACGGAATGTCGGATCGCTTCCGCAACGTGGCGCTGACACGCCGCGCCTCCGCGCTCCCCATGCTGCAGGCCGACGGCTACATGGCGAGGGAGTATAGCGAGGACACTCAGAAGTACGTCGACCAGGAGATAGCCCGGATGATGGCTGAGCGCTACGAGCTCGTACTCGGCGCGCTCCGGGGGAGGAGGGTCGTCCTCGACTCGATCGCCGAGCGCCTCCTCGAGAAGGAGACCCTGGAAGAGACCGAGTTCGCCCGGATGGCGAAGGGCGCCGCTTGAGCACGAAGCCAGCTACTGCTTGCTCATCTTGGCGGTTTCCTGCGTAAATGCCGCGGACGCAGGAGGCCGCCAGGCTATCCGTGTTTTCTGTCCTGGCTTCCTCAGGATGGCAGCGCCTCGACGTCGGCGGCCGTCGCGGCCTTGCCGACCAAAGGAGCGACCGCGCGGGCGCGGGCCCTCGACCCGATGACGATCGCGCCGGCCAGGGCCCCGTCCTCGAAGAGATAGCGCTCGTACCTTCTCTCACCGGGCTCGAGGGCGAGCTCTTCCATGCCCTCGCGGCGCTCGACGGCCCCCGCCGAGAAGAGGTCTATGCCCGCAACCTTGAGAGTGTTGGACGGCACCGTGCCCGCGTAGGGCCTGGACTCGTCGCCGAGGATCGCCTGGGCGCAGCAGGGCGCCTCTTCGAGGGCGGCCGGGATGATGCAGAGAGCGACGCCGCCGAACTCCGCGCAGTCGCCTAACGCGTAAATCGAGGAGTCCGAGGTCCGCAAGAAGCGGTCGACGACGACGCCCCTCGCGGTCGCAAGGCCCGCTGCCTTCGCGAGGCCTATCCTCGGGCGGACGCCCATCGAGAGGACTGCGAGGCAAGCGTCGATCCGGCGCGCCGCCCCCCCGGCCTCGAATGCGATGCCCTCGAGCCTGTCCCGGCCCTCGAAGGCCGTAAGGCGCGCCGACGTGACCGTCTCGACGCCCATCGCGGAAAGGAGGCGCTCGAGGAGGGCCGCCCCGCCCGAGTCGAGCTGCCGAGGGAGGAGCCGCGGCGCGGCCTCGAGCACCGTCACCCTCGCGGCGCCCTCGAGCTGGAGGTGGCGCGCGGCCTCGAGGCCCAGGAGCCCTCCTCCGACTACGACCGCGGGCCCGGGCCGAGCGAGGGAAGCCGCCCGTATCCTCGCCGCGTCGTCGTACTCGCGGAGCGTGAAGACCCCCGGGATATACGAGCCCGGGAGCAGAGGCCTCGCGGGCTCCGCGCCGACCGCGAGCGCGAGGACGTCGTAGCCGATCTCGTCTCCGGAGGAGAGGAGGACGCGGCGCCTCGCGCGATCCACGGCGCTGACGTCCTTGCCGAGCTGGACGTCGATGCGCCTCTGCGCGTACCAGCTCGGTTTATAGAGCGCGAGGAGCTCGGCGCTCATGCTCTCGCCGCCGAAGACCTCGGGCAGTCGGATGCGAGAGTAATAGTCGTAGTTCTCCCGCGCGAGCACTGTGACGGCGAGCTTCTCGGGCGAGCTCTCCCGAGCGCGCAGCTCGCGGGCGAGCGAGATTCCCGCGACGCCGTTGCCGATTATCAGGACGGTCATCGATCCCCTCCATCGAGTAATATTCTATATAAAAGGCACCACATATATAGTCGATTTATTGCGAATTCCGTAGCGAAGCACCGGTCCGTTGTGCGAAATCGATAAAAAAAGAAAAAAATCGGAGTTTTTTCGCAAGATATTGTAATTTCTCCAAATCTCTCCTAGTATGTAAAGCACACAGATGATGCTACCCTTATTCGTCGCGGCAACGCCGATCCTCTTCGGCCTTATAACGGCCTGCATCAAGGAATTCCCGATACGGCGGGGCTTCGTCGTGACGGGATCGATCGTGCAGGGCGCGCTCGCGCTCTACCTGGTATGGTCCTGCGCGACCGCGGACATGCCCCTGCGCATCTCGGTGACCATGCCGGGATTCGACCAGCTCCTCCTCGCGGCGGAGCTCGCGATGGCGGCCTACGTCGCCGTCGTCTCGGCGCGAAGGAGGCGGGGACTCACGCTCATCCTCGCGATCGGCCAGGCCGCGCTCGCCCTGGTCGGCGAGAGGTGGACCGGAAGCGTCGAGGTCGGGGCCCACATCGTCATCGACCAGGCGACGCTGCTCATGGTCGTCATCATCGGCATCGTCGGCGGCCTCATCATCTTCTACGCCGCCGGCTACATGCGCACCTACCATCATGAGCATCCCGAGTACAAGGACCGGCGACGGCTCTTCTGCTTCACGATCCTCGCCTTCCTCGGCGCGATGTACGGTCTCGTCTTCTCGAACGACTTGAGACTCATGCTCATGTTCTGGGAGATGACCACGCTCGCGTCCTTCCTCCTCATCGGCTATAACGGCGACGAGCAGTCCGAGAAGAGCGCCTTCCGCGCGCTCAACCTGAACCTCCTGGGCGGGCTCTCCTTCGCCCTGGGCATCGTCTTCCTCGCCGCCAGGACCGGTACCGTCGAGCTCGACGCATTAGTCGAGGCGGGCAAGTCCGGCGACGCCGCGCTGATCGCGGCGCCCATGGCCTTCCTCGCGATAGCGGGCCTCGTCAAGTCGGCGCAGCTGCCCTTCACGCCATGGCTCCTCTCGGCGATGGTCGCCCCGACGCCGGTCTCGGCCCTCCTCCACTCCAGCACGATGGTCAAGGCGGGCGTCTTCCTCCTCATACGCCTCGCCCCGGCCATGTCGGGCACGACGGTCGGCTACATCGTCGCCTTCATCGGCGTCCTCACCTTCCTCATGGGCGCCTTCGCGGCGGTCTCGCGCCGCAACGCCAAGCGGGTCCTCGCGCTGTCCACCGTGTCCAACCTCGGGCTGATCGCGGCCTGCGCGGGAATCGGCACCTATCAGCTCGCCTGGGTCGCCCTCTTCCTCGTCCTCTTCCATGCCGTGGCCAAGGCCCTCCTCTTCCTCTCGGTCGGCACGGCGAGCATCGGGACGGGCAGCCTCGACATCGAGGACATGGGCGGGCTGATCACGAGCATGCCGAGGATCACCCTCTGCCTCGTGGTCGGGATCTTCGCGATGTTCGTCGCGCCTTTCGGCATGCTCATCTCGAAATGGGCCGCGATGGAGGCCTTCATCAGCCTCGACTCGATCGTCAGCCCCTTCATGATCGTCTCGCTCGCCTTCGGCTCCGCGACGACCGCGCTCTTCTGGACGAAGTGGCTGGGCGTCCTCATCCGCCTGCCCGATCCCCACGCGCCCCAGGGACTCCTCGAGGGCAAGGTCTCGACCTTCGAGCTCGTCGCGGAGTACCTGCTCTCGGCCCTCGCGATCGCGGCCTGCGTCCTCTTCCCGCTGGTCTCGAGGTTCGCCTTCGAGCCGCTGCTCCTCTCGATTTACGGGCAGTCCTTCGGCCTCGCGCGGGGCAACATCATGGTCACGGGCATCATGGTCGTGATGACGGTCGCCGTGCCCGCGCTCCTCTTGTTCATATCGCGCAGGCGGAACGAGGCCCTCTCGCCCGCGTACATGTCGGGCCGCGTCGCCGGCCCGGGCCTCTCCTTCAAGGGCGCCAAGGGCGCCGAGATGCGCGTAGCGACGCGCTCGTACTACCTGAACGAAGTCTTCGGCGAGGAGGCGATACTCAGGGCCGGCATAGCGCTCGGCATCCTCCTCGTCCTCATCGCGATAGGGACGGTCCTCTTATGAAAGGCATCGAGCTGTACGTGGCCGCCGCATACGTCGTCCTCGGCCCCTTCGTCGGCGGGCTGCTGGCCGGCCTGGACCGGGTCCTCTCGGCCAGGCTTCAGGGACGGGTCGGCCCTCCCCTCCTCCAGCCCTTCTACGACCTCCGCAAGCTCTTCTCGCGGCGCATCGCGCCGGTCAACCTCCTGCAGCTCCCCCTCGTCGCGAGCCACCTTGTCTTCGCCGTCCTCACCGGCGTCCTCTTCTTCTACGGTTCGGACATCCTCCTCATCATCTTCGTGCTGACGCTGGCGAGCATCTTCCTCATCCTGGCGGCCTACTCCACGGGCTCGCCCTACGGCACCATCGGGGCCGAGCGCGAGCTCATCCTCATGACCGCCTACGAGCCGATGATCATCATCGCCCTCGTCGCGCTCTACGGCGTCGCGAAGAGCTTCAACTTCTACGAGATCCTGGCCTCGGACATGCCCGCGTATCTCTACCTGCCGGGCATCTACGTCGGCCTCGTGTACGTCCTTGCCATGAAGCTGCGCAAGTCGCCCTTCGACATCTCGACCTCGCACCACGCGCACCAGGAGCTCGTCATGGGCCTGACCGCGGACATGGGGGGGCCGGCGCTCGGGATGGTCGAGCTCGCGCACTGGTACGAGACGACCTACCTCTACGCGCTCGTCCTCCTGCTCTTCGGCTCGAGCTGGATAGCGGCCGTCGTCGGCCTCGCCTTGACGTTCTTCCTCATCGTCCTCCTGGACAACACCACCGCGCGCCTGAAATGGAAGCTGACGATCTCGATAGCCTGGATCGTGACGCTCGTCGCGGGCGCCGGCAACCTGATACCCTTCTACCTGATCTCGAGGGGCACGCCGTGAGCAAGATCGAGCGCTCTCCCTGGCTGATCCACTACGACGCTTCGAGCTGCAACGGCTGCGACATCGAGGTGCTCGCCTGCCTCACGCCGATATACGACGCCGAGCGCTTCGGCTGCATCGTGACCGGCGACCCGAAGCAGGCCGACATCCTCCTCGTCACCGGCAGCGTCAACAATCTGAACGCGCCGATCCTCAAGAACATCTACGACCAGATGCCCCAGCCGCGGGCCGTCGTGGCGATCGGTGCCTGCGCCTACTCCGGCGGCGTGTTCGCCGAGTGCTACAACGTCTCGGGCGGCGTCGCCTCGGCGATACCGGTCGACGTCTACGTCCCGGGCTGCGCCGCGAAGCCCGAGTCGATACTGGACGGCGTCGTCGCCGCCGCCGGGATACTCCGCGAGAAGGAGAGGGCGATGAAGAAGGCCGGGCGGGCGGCGCGCAAGGCGGGGCGGGGCGCGAAGACCCGTCGCGTCGCCGACGCGCGCGGGGAGGGATCGCGATGACCGGGAAGAGCGCGCTCTCCGTATCCGTGATCGAGACCGGATCGCTCCTGTCGGAGGTCGACGAGCTGCGCGCCTCGGGCTGGAGGATCGTCCAGATCCTCTGCGTCGCGCGGCCGGAGGGCGCCGAGGTCACCTACTCGTTCGGCCTGGGCCTCGAGATGCGATCGCTCAGGATCGTCGTCCCCGCCGAGGCGAGCGTGCCGAGCGTCACGGCCCTCTATCCCGGCGCCTTCCTCTACGAGAACTAGATCCGCGACCTCTACGGTGTGCGGATCGAGCGGATACGCGACGACTGGCAAGGCAAGGTCTACGACGTCGCCCGCGAGAAGCCCTTCAGCAAGGTGAGGGTCGACGCCATATCTTCCGAGGGAGGCTCCAAGTGACCCGCCGCGACGACCCGCGCCGCGATCGGGCGCGACCGGAGGACACTCGGCACGACGAGACGCACCGCGAGTCCTGCTCGAAGGGGCCGTCCGTCATTCCCTTCGGGCCGCAGCACCCCGTCCTCCCCGAGCCCCTGCACTTCGACCTGTATCTCGAGGACGAGAAGGTGGTCGCCGCGGTCCCGCAGGTCGGGTACATCCACCGCGGTCTCGAGCTCCTCGTCGAGAAGCGCGACTGGCTCGACTACGTCCACGTCGCAGAGCGGATCTGCGGCATCTGCTCCTTCATGCACGGCATGGGGTACTGCGAGGTGGTCGAGGGCCTCGCCGGCGTCGAGGTTCCCCAGCGCGCGCGTTGGCTCCGCACCTTCTGGTGCGAGCTCGAGCGCGTCCACAGTCACCTCCTGTGGATCGGACTCGCCGCGGACGCGATGGGCTTCGAGAGCCTCTTCATGGCCGCGTGGCGCGCGCGGGAGCTCGTCCTGGACGTCGCCGAGGAAACGACGGGCGGCCGCGTCATCTACGGCTCGGCGATCGTCGGCGGCGTGTCGAGGGATCCCTCGAACGAGACCATCGAGCGCTGCATGAAAGCCCTGAAGCCCGCCCGCGACGAGATCGCGAAGCTGTCGCGCGTCATGCTCAGCAACGTCACCGTCCGGCACCGGCTCGAGGGCGTAGGCGTGCTCACGAGCGAGGGCGCCTACAAGCTCGGCGCCGTCGGGCCCATGCTCCGCGCGAGCGGATTCGATTATGACGCCCGCTCTCTCGGCTACGCCGCCTACGGCGAGATCGGCTTCGAGACCTGCGTCGAGTCGGCGGGCGACTGCATGGCCCGCGCGACCGTGCGCGTCCGCGAGATCGCACAGTCCTTCTCCATACTCGAGAAGGTAGCGGCGGGAATCCCCGCCGGCCCCGTCGCCGTTCCCGTCAAGGGCATGCCCCCCGCGGGCGAGAGCCTCGTCAGGCTCGAGCAGCCCCGCGGCGAGGTCGTCTACTACGTCAGGTCCGACGGCTCGCGCAACCTCGAGCGATTCCGCGCGCGGACGCCGACCTTCGCGAACATACCCGCGATGGTCGAGGCGCTGCGCGGGCAGAGCCTCGCGGACGTCCCGACGATCATACTGACGATCGATCCCTGCATTTCCTGTACGGAGAGGTAATCGTGGCCCTACTTCAATCGATGGCGCGCCTCGTCCTCGGCAACCTCTTCGCCGGACCCTCGACGAGGCGCTATCCCTACGTCGTGAGGCCGCCCATCGCGGAAAGCCGCGGCCATATCGCCATCGACTACCCCGCCTGCATCCACTGCGGGGCCTGCGCGAGGCGCTGCCCCGCGAACGCCATCGCGGTCGGCAAGGAGCCGAAGTCCTGGCGCATCGACCGCTTCGCCTGCGTGACCTGCGCCCTCTGCGTCCGCGTCTGCCCCAAGAAGTGCCTTCGCATGGAGGCCGAGCGGCCGCGGATCGCGGCCTTCGCCGACAAGGCCGGCCGCGTCGAGTACCACGAGTCGCCGCCGGCCGCAGCGCCGTCGGCCGGCGGGCCGCCCGCGGCCGATGCATGAGGCGAGCGCCTCCGAGGCCATCGTCAAGATGGCCCAGGCGGAGGCCGACGCGCGCTCCGTCGCCGACGGACGCGACTATCGCGTAACGCGCGTCGATCTCGTGGTCGGCGAGTCCACGGGCTATATGCGCGAGTCCCTCGAGTTCTACGTTGCCGCCTCGGCGCGCGGGACCAGGGTCGAGGGCGCGGCCCTCGACATCCGCTATATCAAGCCGCGCCTCAAGTGCCCTTCCTGCGGCCTCGAGTTCGAGCGCAAGAAATTTTCCTTCGAGTGCCCCTCGTGCGGGACTGCCGGCGTCATGACCGGGGCCGGCAGGGAGTTCTACATCGACTCGATCGAAGTCGACGAGGCGGCCGAACGATGAGGATCGAGCTCAAGCGCGCGATCTACGCCGAGAACGACGAGCTGGCCCGCGAGATCAATGAGGGCCTGTGCGCTCGCGGAATCTTCACCGTCAACGTGCTCGGCAGCCCGGGCTCAGGCAAGACGAGCCTCATCGCGCGGCTGGCCGAGCGGCTCGGCAAGGACTCTCCCATCGCCGTGATCGAGGGTGACGTCGCCAGCGACATCGACACGCGCGCGCTCCGCGCCCTCGGCATCGACGCCTACCAGATCGAGACCGGCGGCGACTGTCACCTGAACGCGCCTATGATCCGCGCCGTCCTCGGTCGCATGAGCGTCCCCGACGGGGCCTGGCTCTTCATCGAGAACATCGGCAACCTCGTCTGCCCCGCGGAGTTCGTCATCGGCGAGGACATCAAGGTCGTCGTCGCGAGCGTCGCCGAGGGCTCGGACAAGCCGCACAAGTACCCCGCCGCCTTCGCGCGGTCGGCCGCCTGCGCGCTCTCGAAGATCGACCTGAAGGACGCGGTCGGATTCGACGAGGCCTTCTTCCGCGCGGGCCTGTCCTCGGTCGCGCCCGGGGCCGAGCTCTTTCCCTTGAACGGCAGGACCGGCGAGGGCGTCGACGCCTTCGTCGCATGGCTTCGCGGCGTACGAGAGAGCCTTCGTCGCTCGGCACAGCGCCTTTCAAGAAGCTGAGTTACCGAAGGCGGCTCGTTCCTCTGCGAAAAAGTAAGTTTTTATTTGCGCAAAGATCGAAGCCAGTGTAAAGTAACGAAAATATCGACGCGTTTCGCTATACGGCGGCCTAGAACCTCTCGACCTCAGGCAGGGCACGACGAAAGGCAGCGCGATGAATCACGAACTGATTCTGGGCCTTCTCGTATTCACGCCTCTCCTCGGCGCCTTCGCGCTTCCCCTCGCCAGCCTCGTTTCCGAGAAATTCCGTAACGCCCTCGCCTTTGCCGCCGCCTGCGTCCCGGCGCTATGCTCGGCGCTGCTCGTGCCCGCGGTCCTGGGCGGAGGAACCGTGTCTATCGACATGCCGCTCGGCGTGGGCGGCTCCTTCCTCTACGCGGACGGCCTCGCGGTCTTCATGGCGCTCGTCTCGTCCTCGCTCTGCGTCGTGATCGTCGTCTACTCCTTCGGCTACATCCGACGCTACGAAGAGCGCAGCGAGTACTACCTCATGGTCGTCCTCTTCCTCGGCGCGATGATGGGCCTCGTGTTCTCCCGCAATCTCATCTACCTCTTCGTCTTCTGGGAGATTACCGCCTTCACCTGCTGGAGACTGATCGGCTTCTTCCGCGAGCCGGCGATCGTGCTCAAGGCGGACAAGGCCTTCTTCATCACCGTCTTCGGAGCCCTGGCGATGCTCGCGGGCTTCTTCATCGTCTACGAGGAGACGGGATCCTTCGACCTGGGCGTCATCAAGGCGAGGCTCGGAGGAGCGCCGATCCCCGACCTCGCGGCCGCGCTCATCCTCGTCGGCATCCTCTCGAAGAGCGCGACGCTGCCCCTGCACACCTGGCTTCCCGACGCGGGCGTCGCGCCCTCGCCCGTGACCGCGCTGCTCCACGCCGCGGTCCTCGTGAAGATCGGCGTCTACGCCTTCGCCCGCCTTTTCGTCGCGACGATGTGCCTGTCCGGGGCCTGGGGCGTCGTCGTCCCTGCGATCGCGGCGGCGAGCGCCCTCGTGTCCGCGGGCGCCGCCCTGGTCGAGACGGACATGAAGCGGATCATCGCCTACTCGACGGTGAGCCAGATCGGATTCATCTTCCTGGGACTCTCGGTCGGGACGGAGACGGCCCTGGCGGGAGGGCTCCTCTACATCCTCATGCACGGGATCGCCAAGGGAGGGCTTTTCCTCTGCGCGGGCATAGTGGAGCAGGCGACGCACACGAAGGACATCACCAAGATGGGAGGCCTCGCCAAGCGCATGCCGCTGACCGCGGCGGCCTTCCTCCTCTGCGCCTTCTCGGTCATGGGCATCCCGCCCTTCGGAGGATTCTTCTCCAAGTACCTCGTGATCTCCGGAGCCGTCGGAGCGGGACAGGTCGCGATAGCCGCGGCCTTCGTCCTCGGCGCCTGCATGACGATCCTCTATCTCTTCAGGCTCTTCTCCGCGGTCTTCATGGGCGAGGAAAAGATACGGGTCGAGGGCGAAGGCACGCGGGGGATGGTCGGCAGCGTGACCTTCCTCGCGGCCCTCTCGCTGTTAAGCGGCGTCCTGGTCGCCTTCCCCTCGGCCTTCGTCAGGGACGCGTTAGCCGCTCTAGGCGGGGGCGCGGGATGACAGCCGGGGCCCTCCTCCTGCCGATCGCGCTACCCGCCATCGCCGGCGTCGCCTGCTTCCTCGTGCCGGACCGCGCGAGGAGGGCGAAGGAAGTCGTCGCGATCCTCGCCGCGGCCGCGACGGTGGTCGTCGCCGTCCTCCTGCGGGGCGGCGAGGTCCGGCTCTCGTATCCCTGGGCCCCCGAGTGGGGCATCGACTTTTCGTTCCGGGCCTACGGCCTCTCGAGCTTCATCGTCCTGGCGGCCTCGCTCTTCGCCCTCGCCGTCGCCCTCTACTCCTGGTCCTTCATGGAGGGTAAGGGAAGGCTCCGGCAATACTACGCCTACCTGCTCCTGACGTTGGCGCAGGTGAACGGCGCCGCCCTGGCGGACAACCTCGCCGTCATGCTGATCTTCTGGGAGAGCCTCCTCTTGACGCTCTACGGCATGATAGCCATGGGCGCACGGGGATCGGGCGAGGGAGCTCCCGGGACCGCCCGCCGCGGCGCGGCGCAAACCGCGGTGAAGGCATTCGCGATCGCGGGCGTGACGGACCTCTGCATGACGCTCGGCATAGTCATCCTCTGGAAAGAGGCGGGGACCCTCGACATGTCGGGCCTGCGCGCATCAGGGGAGGGGCTGGGCGGCCTCGCCTTCGTCCTCCTCATGATCGGCGCGATTTCGAAGGCGGGGTCCATGCCCTTCCACAGCTGGATACCGGATGCCGCGCAGGATGCGCCGCTCGCCTTCATGGCCTACGTGCCCGCGGCCCTCGAGAAGCTCCTCGGCATCTACTTCCTTTCGCGGATCGTCCTCGACTTCTACGCGGTCGAGCCGGGCTCCTGGCTCAGCCTCCTTCTTATGATCGTGGGAGCGGCGACGATCCTCCTCGCGGTCCTCATGGCGCTTGTACAGAAAGAGTACAAGAAGCTGCTGTCGTATCACGCGATCAGCCAGGTCGGCTACATGATCCTCGGCATCGGAACCTGCGTGCCGGCGGGCATGGTCGGCGGCATCTTCCACATGATCAACCACGCGATCTACAAGTCGGGCCTCTTCCTGACCGCGGGCGCCGTCGAGCGCCAGGCGGGCACGACCTCGCTCGAGAAGCTCGGGGGGCTGGCTCGGAAGATGCCCGTCACCTTCGCCTGCTTCCTCGTGACGGCCGCGTCGATCTCGGGCGTGCCGCCCTTCAACGGCTTCTTCTCGAAGGAGCTCGTCTACGACGGCGCTCTCGAACGGGGCTGGATATTCTATGCGGCCGCATGGCTCGGCTCGGTCCTCACTGCCGCCTCCTTCCTCAAGCTCGGCCATGCCGCGTACTTCGGCAAGAGTCCGCACGGGGCAGCGGCGGTACGCGAGGCGCCGGCCCCGATGCTCGTCCCGATGATCGCGATCGCCGGCTTCTGCGTCCTCTTCGGCCTCGGCAACGCCCTGCCGATCGACGGGATCATCGCGCCGATCGTGGCGTCGGCAGGCTACATTCACGAGGGCGTCGCCGGTCTCGCCGGCGCCGGCGGGGCCGCCAGTTTCGCTGGCGAATTCTCGGGCTGGCCTCGCAATCCCTTCCTGGTGGGCATGACGCTGGCCGCCCTCGCGTTGGCCGCGCTCAACCACGCCTATGGGGCGCGGCGCTCGGGCTCGGGCCTCGGCGCGGCCGATCATATCCACTACGCGCCCGGCCTCCGCTCAGTCTACGCCGCGGCCGAGAAGGGCGTCCTCGACCCGTACAACATCGGCATGCGCCTCATGCTCTGGTTCGCGGCGGCCTGCCGCGCCGTCGACCGCGCCATCGACTGGTTCTACGACAAGGCCGTGGTCGAAGCCGTCAGGCTCACCTCGGCGGGATTCTGCAGGCTCCACTCGGGCAGCCACGCCCGATATATCCTCTGGTCCCTCGCGGGAATCCTGGCCCTCATGGCCTGGATGGCGACGGCGTAGGAGAGGGAATGATCGCCTACTTCGTACTGGCGCCCCTCGCGGTCCTCCTCATCCTGAACATCCCCCGAGGGAGACTCGGAAGGAATGCGCCCTTCCCGACGGCGGTCGCCCTGGCCGCCCTCGAGGCCGCGGCCGCGATCCTTCTCCCGGCGGAGCTCGCGTCCGCGCCCTCCGTCCTCCTCAGGCCGATCGGTTTCTCCTTCGCCGCCGATCGACTGAGCCTCCTCCTCGTCCTGACCATCGGCATCGTGAGCCTCGCGTCGCTCGGCGTAGGATACGGCACGACGGCCAAGGGCGAGGACCTGCGGCGCTTCGCGAACCTCGTCATCCTCGCGATCGCCGGCATGAACGGCATCGTGCTCGCGACCGACCTCTTCACGCTCTACGTGTTCCTCGAGGTCGTCGCCGTCGTCTCCTACATCCTGATCGTCTCGAAGCGCGACCGCGACTCGCTCGAGGGCGCGTTCAAGTACCTCGTGCTCTCCGTGGTCGCCTCGCTGATGATGCTCTCGTCGATCGCGCTGTTCCTGCTGACCGCGGGCGATGTTTCCTTCCAGGCGGTTGCCGACTCGATCGCCGCGTCGGGGTCGCTCTGGCAGAACCTCGTCGCATGCGGCCTCTTCGCGGGAGGCCTGTGCATCAAGTCGGGGCTCGTGCCCTTCCACGGATGGCTCCCCGACGCGTACACGGCCGCGCCTCCCGGCGTCTCGGTGCTCCTGGCGGGGATCGTCACGAAGTCCACGGGCGTCTACTCGCTCATGAGGCTCTCGTCTTCAGTGTTCGGCTACGCCTTCAACATCGGACCGGCGCTGACCCTCATCGGCCTCGTCACGATCGTGTTCGGGGCCTTCGGCGCAATGGGCCAGAAGGACATCAAGCGGATGCTCGCCTACTCGAGCCTCTGTCAGGTCGGCTACATCTTCCTCGGCCTGGGCACGGGCACGGCCCTCGGCTTCGCCGCCGCGGCGTCGCACCTCTTCAATCACGCGATGTTCAAGACCCAGCTCTTCGTCAACGCGTCGGCGATCGAGCGCCAGACCGGGTCGCGGCACCTCGACGAACTGGGCGCCCTCGCGCGCGACATGCCGATCACGGGCTGGACCTCGGTCGTCGCCTTCCTTTCCGCCGCCGCCATCCCCCCGCTCGCGGGCTTCTGGAGCAAGCTCCTCAGCATCATCGCGCTCTGGCAGGCCGGCAACGTCCCGGTGGCCGTCGCGGCGATTTTCACGGGGCTCCTGACGATGGTCTACTTCCTCCTCTTCCAGCGGAAGATCTTCTTCGGCAAGAGCGTCGCCAGGGAGAGACCGGTCAAGGAAGCCCCCTTCTGCATGGTCGCCCCCGCGGTCGCTCTCGCGGCGATCACGCTCGGCGTGGGCCTTCTCTTCCCGCTGACCTTCGACACGATCATCCTGCCCATCGCGGCCATTCCGTAGGAGAGAGGAGGCACCGCACATGGCACTGACGATCTCGGTCCTCGCGCTCACGCTCCTCTCCGCGCTGTGGGCCGTCATGACGCGGAGCCTCATGCGCTCCGTCATCGGGCTTGCCGCGACGAGCGTCTGCGTCACCGCCCTCATGTTCGCGCTCGGAGCGAACCTGGCCGCGGTCTTCGAGCTCTCGGTCTGCGCGGGCCTCATCACGGTCGTCTTCGTGAGCACGGTCGCGATGACGCAGCCCGCCTCGAGCGAGGAGCTCCACGAGCGCACCAGGACCCACCTGCGACGCTACTGGCCCCTGCCCCTCATCCTCCTCGCGATAGGGACGCTGCTGGCCGTCCTCCTGCCCGGCGCCGAGATCGCCCTGCCTCCTCCGGGCGAGGCCTCCGACGCCAGGGAAGTCCTGTGGACCGAGCGCCAGACCGACATCCTGGGCCAGGTCGCCGTGATCCTCGCGGGCGTCTTCGGGGTCATCGTCCTCTTCAAGGAGCGGAAGTGAAATGGATGCCGTGACGATCCTCAAGGCCTATTGGTTCTTCATCGTCCCCCTCATGATCGCCGGAGTATACTGCCTCGTCGCCACGCGGAACTTCATCCGCCTCCTCATCGGCCTCGAGATAATCACGAAGGCCGTGACCCTCCTCATCGTCGTCGCGGGCTACGCCTCGGGCCGGCTCGCCCTCGCGCAGTCCCTCGTCATCACCCTCATCGTCGTCGAGGTCGTGGTCATCTCGGTGGCGGCGGGCATCGTCCAGTGCGTCTACGGCCTGAACGAGTCCCTCGACATCCGGAAGACCCGGAACCTGAAAGGATAGGCCGAGCATGGCATCGTGGGTCTTCCTGCCCCCGGTCGCGGCGAGCATCATCCTCCTCGCCGTGCTCCTCCTGTCTCGGATGATGAAAGGGATGTCGTACCGCGGCGAGCTCGGCGCCGGCGCCCGCTCGGCCTACTCCTGCGGCGAGGAGATGCCCCGCAACAGTTACCGGCCAGAGTACGGACAGTTCTTCTCCTACGCCTTCTTCTTCACGATCATGCACGTGGCGGCCCTCGTGCTCGCCACGGTGCCGGCCGGCGCGACGGGCCCGTACATGGTCGCGGCGCTGTACGTCGCGGCGGCCCTCGTCGGCCTCGGCGCCCTTCTCAGGACGGAGAAATGAGAGCGCTCGATCTGCTCGTGAACTGGGCGCGGCGCCGCTCGCCCTGGGTGATCCACTTCAACACGGGGTCGTGCAACGCCTGCGACATCGAGGTCGTCGACGCGATCACCCCGCGCTTCGACCTCGAGCGCTTCGGCGTCCTCCTCAAGGGCTCGCCGAGGCACGCCGACGTCCTCCTCTGCTCGGGGCCCGTCACGAGGCAGATCGAGGACAGGCTCGTCCGCATCTACGAGCAGATGGCCGCGCCGAAATTCGTCGTAGCGATCGGCTCATGCGCCTGCTCGGGCGGCGTCTTCCAAGGATGCTATTGCGTGAAGGGCGGCATCGACTCGGCGATACCGGTGTCGATGTACATCCCCGGCTGCCCCGCGAGCCCCGAGGCGATCATCGACGGCGTGGCGAAACTCCTTAAGGGCCTCGAAGAAAGGAAGGAGGGCCCGGCATGAGCGGCGTCGAGAGGGACGAGGGCGTCGCCGCCTCGCTCGTCTCATCCTTTCCCTATCTCGAAGGCAAGGTACGAGTGCAGCGCGAGAAGAGGATCTGGCTCGAGGTCGAGCTTCCGCGCTTCCGCGAGGTCTTCGACCGCGCGACGGGGGACCTGGGCTTCGGCATGATCTGCGTAGTCACGGGCCTGGACGAAGGCGAAAGCCTCGGCTTCATCTACCACGTGGCCGACGATCGGGGAACGGTCCTATCGATCCACACGCGGGCGCCGAAGGCCGATCCCCGCATCGCGACTATCACCGACCGCTTCCCCTCGGCGCACATCTACGAGCGCGAGCTCGTCGATCTCCTCGGCGCGGTCGTCGAGGGCCTGCCGCCGGGCAACCGCTATCCCCTGCCCGACGACTGGCCCGAGGGCGAGCATCCCCTGCGCAAGGACTGGAATCCGTCGGCGATCCCGGCGGCCCCGGGCGGGACGGCTCCGGCCGCCGGCCAGAGCGAGGCGAATGCCTCGGAGGCGCGCTGACATGGCTGAGATGAAAATACCCATCGGTCCTCAGCATCCCGCCCTCAAGGAGCCCGAGAGCTTCCTCATCTCGCTTTCGGGCGAGAGGATCAAGGACGTCGGGATGAGGCTGGGCTACAACCACCGCGGCATGGAGAAGGCGGCGGAGCAGAGGACCTACGTCCAGGACGTCTACCTCCTCGAGCGCATCTGCGGCATCTGCTCGCACTCGCACTCGACCGCCTTCGTCCAGGCCGTCGAGGAGATCGCGGGCATCGAGGTCCCGCCCAGGGCGAAGTACATCAGGACCATCGTCGGCGAGCTCGAGCGCGTCCACAGCCACCTGCTCTGGCTCGGCGTCGCGGGGCACGAGATCGGATTCGACACGCTGCTGATGTACGCCTGGCGCGACCGCGAGATCGTCATGGACATCCTGTCGCTCCTGACGGGCAACCGCGTGAACTATGCGGTCAACGCGATCGGCGGCGTGCATCGCGACATCGACGACGACCAGAAGGCGCAGATACTGAAGGCGATCGACAAGCTCGAGGAGAGGACGAAGTACTACATCGAGGTCGCGCGCGAGGAGAAGACCCTGATTACAAGGCTCTCGGGCGTGGGCTACTTGTCGAAGAACGAGGTGCTCTCGCTCGGGGCGGTAGGCCCCGCGGCCAGGGCCTCGGGCATCGCGCGGGACACGAGGAAGGACGATCCCTACGCGGCCTACGCCCAGCTCGACTTCAAGGTCGTGACCGATGAGCACTGCGATGTCTACGGCCGCACCCTCGTCAGGGTGGGCGAGCTCATGGAGACCTACTCGATGATCAGGCAGGCCCTCGCGCGGATGCCCGCGGGCGAGATCGCCGCTCGCGCGCCGCGTCGGGTCCCGGCGGGCGAGGCCCTCTCGCGATACGAGGCGCCCCGGGGCGAGGACGTCCACTACGTCAAGGCGAACGGCACGGACAAGCCCGAGCGCGTGCGGGTCAGGGCTCCGACCCTGGCCAACCTGCAGGCCGTGTCCAAGATGCTCGAGGGCGACAACCTCGCCGATGTGCCCATCGTCATCGCGGCCATCGATCCCTGCTTCTCCTGCACCGACAGGATGATCCGCCTCGTTCGTTCCGAGCAAGGCGATTCGGGCGCCGAGGCCCGGTCGATCGGCTGGGAAGAGATGCGGGTCCGCGGCATCGAGTGGTACCGCGGCCGAGGCGTCGACTTCGCCGACCTGAACGCGCGGCTGGGGGCGAGGCTATGCTGAGCGGCGTCGTGGTGCCGATCCTGAACGTGCTCCTTTTCCCGGGGCTCGCCTTCCTGTGCGTCGCGGGCCTTTTCGGCGAGTACTTCGACCGCAAGCTCTACGCTAGGCTCCATAACCGCGTCGGGCCGCCGCTCCTCCAGCCGTTAGCCGATTTCGTGAAGCTCGCCTCGAAGCAGGAGCTCGTCCCGAGGGAGGCCGATGGGCGCATCTTCCGCGCCATGCCCGTCGCGGCCGTCGCGGCGACCGCCTGCGCCTTCCTCTACGTTCCGATGTGGGGCTACGACGCCCTCTTCGGCTTCGAGGGCGACCTGATCGTCGTCCTCTACCTCCTCATGCTCCCCACCCTCTCCTTCTTCCTGGGCGGGATCTACTCGACCTCGCTCTTCGCCTCGATCGGCGCCCTGCGCGTCGTCACGCAGCTCTTCGCCTACGAGGTTCCGCTTTTCCTCGCCCTGCTGTCGCCCGCGCTCATGTCGGGGTCATGGTCTATTTCGGGCATCGCGTCCTTCTACGGAGCCCATCCATGGTGGTGGTGCTTCAACCTCATCGGCTTCGGCGTCGGGCTCACGGCCTCGCTCGGCAAGCTCGAGAAGGTGCCCTTCGACATCGCGGAGGCCGAGACCGAGATCGTGGGCGGCGTGTTCACCGAGTACTCGGGCAGGCACCTGGCGCTCTTCCACCTGGCGATCGACATGGAGGCGATCGTCGTCTCATCGCTGCTCGCCGCCGTGTTCCTCCCCTTCGGCCTCGGCCTCGATCCGGCGCTGGGGTTCCTCATCTACTGCCTCAAGGTCGCTTTCGTCATCGCCCTGCTCACGCTGCTGCGCACGGTCATGGCGCGGCTCCGCATCGACCAGATGATGGCCTTCTGCTGGAAGATCCTGGCGCCCCTGGCTTTTCTCCAGATCATCGCCTGTCTCGTCCTGAAGGGGGCTCTCGAATGACCAGGCCGGGCATGATGATCGTCGAGGCGCTCAAGCAGCTCGTCCACAGGCCGGCTACGATTCGTTACCCCGCGACGAAGGCCCGAGTGCCCCCGCGATTCCGCGGCAGGATCATCTACCACTCGGAGCGCTGCGTCGGCTGCAGGCTCTGCGTCAAGGACTGCCCCTCGGGCGCGATCGAGATAGAGAAGCGCGAAGACGGCCGATTCGAGGCGATCTTCGAGCTGGACAAGTGCGTCTTCTGCGCGCAGTGCGTCGAGTCGTGCAACAAGGGCGCCCTCGAGTCCTCGCCCGACTTCGAGCTCGCCACTGCCGACAAGGCGGCGCTCAGGGTGAGGTTCGATGCCGGCGACCGGAAGGCTTGAGGAGCTCCTCGAGGGAGCGACGCGCCTCGCGGTCCTCGGCGTCGGGTCCGAGCTCCGGTCGGACGACGTCGCGGGCGTCCTGGTCGCCAAGAAGCTCGAGCGATCCTTCTCCTCGAAGCCCGGCCTCCTCGTCGCCAAGGGAGGAAGCGCGCCGGAGAACCTCACCGGACCCATCGCCGATTTCCGCCCCTCGCACCTCGTGGTCGTCGACTGCGCCGAGCTCGGGCGCGAGCCCGGCGCGACCGAGGTCCTTCCGATTCGCGGAGTCGGGGGCTTGTCCGCGAGCACGCACAGCCTTCCCTTGAGGATAGTCGTCGACTACCTCCTGGCCCGCTGCCCCTGCGAGGTCGTCGTGGTCGGCATCCAGCCCGAGCGCCTCGACTTCGACGGCCGCCCGTCGCGCGCGGTCCTCCGCGCGGCGAGGAGGGTGGCGGGATCGCTCGCCAGGGCTGTCCGCGAGATGGACCGACGCGCTCGCGCAACGTGCGCCCGCGAGGGCGCGGCGCCATGATAGCGAGGCAAAGGCTCATCGCGCGGGGCCTCGTGCAGGGTGTCGGATTCAGGCCCGCCGTCGCGCTCGCCGCGAGGAAGCGCGGGCTCTCGGGCCTGGTGAGGAACGTCAGGGAGGGCGCGATCGTCGAAGTGCAGGGAGACGAGGGCGCGGTCCTCGCCTTCCGGCAGGACTTCGCCTCCTTCCTGCCGGGCCCGGCCTCGCTAGACTCGCTCGACTGCGCCGCGATTGCGCCCGTGCCGGAAGAAGCCGCCTTCGCGGTCGCGCCGAGCGGGACCGAGGGGCCGAACCGCTTCAGCGTCCCTCCTGACATGGCGCTCTGCCCCGATTGCCTGCGCGAATTCCTCGACCCATCGGACCGCCGCTATCTGTATCCGTTCATCTCCTGCGGCGCCTGCGGCCCGCGCTACACCTACATGTCGGATCTTCCCTACGACCGCGAGGCCACCGCCATGGCCGCGTTCCCCCTTTGCCCGAAGTGCCGCGCCGAGTACGAGGATCCGTCCGACAGGCGATATCATATCGAAGGCATCTCATGTCCGGAGTGCGGCCCGCGTGTCGACGGCCTCGAAGGCGGGATCGCTGCCCTCCGCTCCGGCCTCGTCGCCGCAATCAAGGGCGTCGGCGGCTTCCACCTCGCCTGCCTCGCGGGCGAGGCCGCCCCGGTCGCCCTCCTGCGCGCGAGGAAGGACAGGCCGCGAAAGCCCCTCGCGGTCATGTACCCGAGCCTCGCCGCCCTCGATGAGGCGACCTGTCTCCTCGATGCCGAGCGCGAGGCCCTCGCCTCTCCCCGGTCGCCCATCGTCCTCGTGCCCAAGCGGAGGTTCAAGGTCCCGCCGGCCGAGCTAGTAGCGCCGCATAACGCGTCGATCGGCGTCATGGTCCCCTACTCGCCCCTCCACGCCCTCGTCCTCCGCGAAATCGGCCGCCCCCTCGTCATGACGAGCGCCAACCTTCCCGGCGATCCGCTGGTCATCGACGACGAGGCGGCCCGCTCGGGCCTTGCCGGCGTCGCGGACGCGATCGTCGGCCACGACAGGCGCATCATGAGGCGCGCCGACGACGGCGTCGCCCTCGCCTGCTCAGGCGTCATGCTGAGCCTCCGCGAAGGCCGTGGCTCTGCGCCGAGGCCGATCAAGCTCGTGAGGCCCTGTCCGGTCCCGGTCCTCGCCGTCGGGGCCCAACTCAAGTCGACCGTGTCGGTCGTCTCTGGCGACGATCTCGCGACGAGCCCGCACATCGGCGACCTCGAGGGACTCGCCGCCTACGAGCACTTCCGCTCCACCGTCCACGACATGCTGGACTGGTACGGGGTGGAGCCCGAGCTCGTCGTCTGCGACCTCCATCCCGGCTACGAGTCGACGCGCTTCGCCGAGGAGTACGCCCGATCGAGGGGGATTCCCCTGCTCAGGGTCCAGCACCACTACGCGCATCTCCTCGCGGCAGCGCTCGACCGCGACGCCCTTGAGCTCGACGCGTTGAGCGACACCGAAAGCCTCCTCGGCCTCGTCCTCGACGGAACTGGCTATGGAGGCGACGGCTCGGCCTGGGGAGGCGAGATCATCCTCGCGAGGGGGGCCGGATTCGAGCGGCGCGGCCATCTGTCCCTCGTCCCGCTTCCGGGAGGCGAGGCCGCCATCCGCGAGCCCTGGCGCATCGCCGCGGGCCTCGGCCTTCTCGGCTACCTGCCCGAGGGCCGCTCCGAGCGCGAGGTAGAGGCCGTGGCGCGCGCGGCTCAAGACGCCTCGATGTCGCCGCCTACCTCGAGCTGCGGCAGGCTCTTCGACGCGGCCGCGGCGATTCTCGGCTTCGACTCCCCCGTGACCTACGAGGGCGAGGCGGCGATGTGGCTTGAAGCGCTCGCTTCAGAGGCCGTCGAGGCCGGCGACCGCGCGAACGCAGCGGGCGCGGCGCCGCGGGGCAGCGCGGCCCCTCGAGCGACGTCGCCTGACGCGTCCGCGGCGCTGCCGCCGCCGCGCGACCTGGACGGCCGATCCCTCCTCGCGGCCTTGTCGGCGCGCGCGCCCGATCCGCGGCGAGCCGATCCGGACGAGCTGCGCGAGCTCGCCCTCGGCTTCCACCTCGCCCTCGCCGAGGGCCTCGCGGGCGCGGCGGCGACCGAGGCGCGCGACCTCGGGCTCGGAGAGCTGTACCTTTCCGGCGGAGTGTTCCAGAATAGGATCTTCACGGAAGCTATCGTCGCGGCGCTGCGGCGGCACTGCGTCGAGCCTATCTTGAGCCGCCGCGCGCCCGTCAACGACGCTGGCGTCTCCATCGGCCAGGCGGTGGCCGGATCGATCGCCGTCCGTTCGGGCGGCCTTACGCCGCCGACCGCCTGAATCGGCGGACAGGAGGGACGACTATGTGCGTAGCTGCCCCGATGCGCCTCGTCTCGGTCGAGGGCGAGGTGGGCCAGGCCGAGCTCGGCGGCGTCACCCGGAAAGTCTCCTTGGCCCTCCTTCCCGACGCGGCGATAGGGGACTACGTGCTGGTCCACGCGGGCTTCGCGATCGGCAAGGTCGACGAGGAGGAAGCCCGCCTGACGCTCGAGGCCATCGACGCGATATCGGACAAACGCGAGGCGAGCGGCGGGACGGACGATGGCCCCGGCGCATGAGGCCTTCAGGGACAAGGAGCTCCTGCGCCGCCTTCTGGGCTCGATAGCCGAGGAAGCCTCGCGCCTCGGCCCCGTCAGGCTCATGCACGTCTGCGGCACGCACGAGCGCTCGGTCGGCCGCTTCGGCCTCAGGTCGCTGCTTCCGCGCAACGTGCGGATCGTCGCGGGCCCCGGCTGCCCCGTCTGCGTCTGCCCGGCCTCCGACATACGCGCCGCGCGGAAGCTCGCCCTCAGGCCGAACGCGATGCTCGCCTCCTTCGGCGACATGCTCGCCGTCCCGGCCCCCGGCGGCTCCCTCCTCGACGCGAGGGCCGAGGGCGCCGAGGTCCGCGTCGTCTACTCGGCTTACGACGCGCTCGCGCTCGCGCGAGAGAACCCCGGGAAGGAAGTCGTCTTCTTCTCCGTGGGCTTCGAGACGACGACCGCGACGACCGCCGCGGTCCTCTCCTCGCTCGGGCAGGGCGCGAAGGCCGGGACGGCGCCGCATAACTTCAGCCTGATCTCGTCGAACCGCGTCGTGCCGCCGGCCCTGGAAGCCCTGCTCTCGCCGCGCCGCGGCGCGACGGACGAAGCCCCCGCCATACCCGCAGTGGACGGCCTCGTCCTGCCGGGACACGTGTCGGTGATCATCGGGACCGAGCCCTACCGTCCTCTCGCGGAAAGGCTCGGCATCCCCTGCGCAATCTCGGGCTTCGAGCCCGTCGACCTCGCGCGGGGCATACTCGATCTCCTAAAGCAGATAGGGTCCGGAAGGGCGCAGGTCAGCAACGTCTATACCCGGGCAGTCCTCCCGGGCGGCAACGAACGCGCGCGCGCGCTCATCTCCGAGGTCTACGACACGGCCGACGCGACCTGGCGCGGAATCGGCCGCCTTGCCGGGACCGGCCTCGTCCCCAAGCCGGCCTATCGTTCCTTCGACGCTCTCGCGAAATTCGAAGTGGGGACCGAGGTCGGGAGCGACGATGAAGCGACGGGCTGCCTTTGCGCCGCCGTCATGCTCGGCACGGCCGAGAGCGAGGACTGCCCGCTTTTCGGCGGTCCCTGCCGCCCCGAGAGCCCCGCGGGACCCTGCATGGTTTCCGACGAGGGGACCTGCAGGATACGCTACGAGTACGGAGGCGCTCGTTGAAGACCGTCTCGATGGGCCACGGGGCCGGAGGGGCCCTCACCGAGGAGATCGTCCGCATAGCCAGGGCCGCCTTCTCCTCCCGCTACCTGGACGCCGCGCTGGACTCGGCGGTACTGCCTCCTACGGAGGGTCGCGTGGCCTTCACGACCGACTCTTACGTCGTCAGGCCGCTCTTCTTCCCGGGCGGCGACATCGGAAGGATCGCGGTCTGCGGTACGGTGAACGACCTGGCCGTCGTCGGCGCGCGGCCGCGCTTCGTCTCATGCGGCCTCATCCTAGAGGAAGGTCTAAGCTTCGATTCGCTCGAGCGCGTCCTCGCCTCGATGGCCGAGGCCGCGCGGGAGGCAGGCGTCGAGATCGTGACCGGAGACACCAAGGTCGTCGAGAAGGGCCATGGAGACGGACTCTACGTCAATACGGCGGGCATAGGATCCGTTCCGCCCGGCCTCGACCTTTCGGGATCGGGCATCGAGGGCGGCGACGCCATCATCGTCTCGGGAACGTTAGGCGATCACGCCATGACGGTCATGAGCCTTCGCGAGTCGCTCGGATTCGAGAGCTCGCTCCGGAGCGACGCCGCGCCCCTTAACGGACTCGTCGCCGCCCTCCTCGAGTCGGGCGCGCGCGTCCGCTTCATGCGCGACCTCACGCGAGGGGGACTCGCCGCCGGCCTCCACGAGCTCGCCGATCTCCTCGGCGCCTCGCTCGAGATCGACGAGGACGCGCTCCCCGCGAGGAGCGAGGTCCTCGCGCTTTCCGATATACTCGGCATCGACGTCCTTTCGATGGCGAACGAGGGAAAGATCGTCGCGGTCGTCGCCTCGGGCGACGAGGAACGGGCACTCGAGGCGATGCGCGGCCATCGATACGGAAGGGACGCGGCCATTGTCGGCCGGGTCGTCGCCGCGCCGAGTCTCTGTCCGCGCGCCGGCGGCGCCGAGCGCGCCGGCCCTCGGCCTGGCGCGGATATTGGCGCGGCCCGCGTGAGGATGCGGACATCTTCGGGCGGCGTCCGTATCGTCGCCCGGCCCTCGGGAGAGAAGCTGCCCCGCATATGCTGAGAGCGAGTTACGTTTCAGCCTCTCGCGCGTAGTACTAACCAGGAAGGCGCGAGAGGGAGGATAGATGGAAGCGGACATGCTGGCGCAAAGGAGCCGAGAGGGCGATCGCGAGGCCTTCGGCCGGCTCTACGACATCTTCTCGAAGCGGATCTACTCGTACATCTACTATCGGACACTGAGCAGGGAGACGGCCGAGGACCTCACGGGCGCGGCCTTCCTGAAGGCGCTCGAGGGCCTGGGCGGCTACGAGCCGGGCAAGGGAGGATTCGCGGCCTGGATATACGGGATCGCGCGCAACGCGATCGCCGACCACTACCGCCGCGAGTCCCGCCTCGAGTCGCTCGACGATGAGCGCGGCGCCGGGCTTTGGAACCTGGCCGACGACGCCGATCTCGCCCTGGACGCCGAGAACCGGGACCTGTGGGAGCGGCTCAAGCCTCTCCTCGCCGGCATGCCGGCGGAGCAACGGGAGATCCTCGTCATGAGAGTCTGGGACGGCCTGTCCCACGGAGAGATCGCGCGTATCCTCGGCAAGTCCGAGGGAGCGTGCAAGATGGCCTATTCGAGGGCGATGGCGACGCTCCGCGCGACCGCGACCCTCTCCCTCCTCGCAGCCTTCCTAGCGGCGATGCCGCGCGTCGAATGAGGGAGGAAGCCATGAAGACCGATATCGATCGAATGCTGAACGAGTTGTACGCCATAGATCCATCGCTTCGGGAGCGCGAGGACGAGCTTAAGCGCGCGATGCGCGAGCTCCTCGAGGCGAGACCTGAGGCGAAGATGGACGGGGGCTTCGAGAAGGACCTCCGCGCGAGGCTCCTCGCGGCGTTTCCGGAAAGGAAAGTGGGAGCTACCTCAAAAGCAGCCGGCGGGCACGTCGCCGCGACCTCGATCGGCGCGCTCTTCGCGAGCCCCGCGATCAGGATCGGCGCGACCGCGATCGCGGCCTGTCTCGCCTTTGCCCTTTTCTTCCGCTTCGGACCGTTGCTGCGGGGCGGGGACTCGGCGATCAGCTCCGATCTACCGATCAGCTCCGATCTACCGATCGGCTCCGATCTACCGATCGGCTCCGATCTACCGATCGGGACCGACCTGCTCCAGACTGCGCCCGCGGCGACGGCCCTCGCGGCACCGATGAGCGAAGGCGCTCCGGAGGCGCAGACCGGCGCGGCCCCGAAGGACGCGGCGGCGGGCAAGCCCCTCGCGCGTGCCAAGGACAGCGAGGCCGAGCAGCAGGCCCCCGACCCGACTATGAACCTCGGCGCGAACTCGGCCCGGGGCGCCGCGAAGAAGAAGCTGGGATTCGCGGCGCAAGCTCCCGCTGCGCGGGCCCCCGCGATCGCGGCGGCCAAGGCTGAGTCGGCGGACTCCTTCGTGGCCGCCGAGGTCGGCCCCGCCGAGGACGTTGCCGCCGTCACGGCGAAGGTCGACCAGGCCTTCAACACCGAGGGCTACGACGCCATCATCGAGAGCTCCTTCGCCAAGACGATCGAGGAGCCGCTCTCGACCTTCTCGATCGACGTCGACACGGCGTCCTATGCCAACGTTAGGCGATTTATTGAAGGCGGCTCCCTGCCTCCGCCCGACGCCGTCCGCATCGAGGAGCTCGTCAACTACTTCACGTACGACTACCCCGATCCCGAGGGAGAGGAACCCTTCGGCTTCTCGCCCGAGCTCGCCTCCTGTCCCTGGAACGCCGACCATCTTCTCCTGCGCGTCGGCCTCCAGGCGAAGCGCATCCCGGCGGAGAGGCTCCCGCCCTCGAACCTCGTCTTCCTCGTCGACGTCTCGGGCTCCATGGAGGACGACAACAAGCTGCCCCTGGTCAAGGAGTCGCTCAAGCTCCTGGCGCGCGGCATGAGGCAGCAGGACCGGATCGCCATCGTCGTCTACGCCGGAGCGGCCGGCCTCGTCCTTCCCTCGACCCAGGGCGGAAACGCCAAGCAGATCGAGGCCGCGATAGACGATCTCGAGGCCGGAGGCTCGACGGCGGGCGGCGAGGGAATCCTCCTCGCCTACGAGACCGCCCAGAACTCGTTCCTTCCCAAGGGCAACAACCGCGTCATACTCGCGACCGACGGCGACTTCAACGTCGGAGCCTCGTCGGACGGAGAGCTCGTGCGCATCATCGAGAAGAAGCGCGAGGAGGGCGTCTTCCTCACCGTGCTGGGCTTCGGCATGGGCAACTACAAGGACTCCAAGATGCAGAAGCTCGCCGACTCGGGCAACGGCAACTACGCCTACGTCGACTCGCTCTCCGAGGCCGAGAAAGTCCTGTCGCGCCAGATGGCGGGCACGCTCTACGCGGTCGCCAAGGACGTCAAGGTCCAGATCGAGTTCAATCCCGCCGTCGTCGGGGAGTACCGTCTCGTCGGCTACGAGAAGCGGGCGCTCGCGGCGCGCGACTTCGCCGACGATACGAAGGACGCGGGAGAGCTCGGCGCCGGCTCGAGCGTCACCGCCCTCTACGAGATCGTCCCCTCGAAGGGCGCCTCGGCCAGGTCGGACCTCAAGTACCAGTCCGCGACGGCCGCGCCCGCGGCCGCCTCGGGCGAGCTCATGACCATCAAGTTCCGCTACAAGAAGCCGGAGGGCGGAGCGAGCATCTTGAGGGAGCAACCTGTCGCCCTCGAAACAAGAGCGCTCGCGAAGGCCACCGACGATTTCCGCTTCGCCGCGGCCGTCGCCGAGTGGGGCCTCCTCCTCCGCGACTCGAAGTACAAAGGCGGCGCGAGCTGGAAGAACGTCGTCAAGCTCGCGGCCGGAGCGCGGGGCGCGGACGAGGACGGCTACCGATCGGAGTTCCTGCGCCTGGCCCGCCTCGCCGAGACGCTCGCCTCGAAGGGGCAGTGAACGGGGAGATCGCGGCCGCGCGCTGGCGCGGTCGCAGGGAGGATCGATACATGAGCGAGACAGCTTTTTGCGGCCTCGATTGCGAGGCCTGCCCCGCCCTGATCGCCACGAGGAACGACGACGACCTGCTGCGCGAGAAGACCGCCCGCGAGTGGGAGAAGGCCTACGCCGAGTACATCGGCAAGTCGCGCCTCGAGACCGGTGAGATGAACTGCTCGGGATGCAAATCCGCGGGCATCAGGTTCATCGGCTGCGCGAACTGCCCCATCAGGGCCTGCGCGGTTGGAAAGGGCGCAAAAGGCTGCTGGGACTGCGCCTCGTACGACGCGTGCGGGATGATCCAGGGCTTCCACAGCCACAGCCCCGAGGCCCGCGAGCGGTCGATGAAGCTCAGGCGCGGCTAGGCCGCGCGGACGACCCGCCGGCAGCGCATCGGCGCGGCAGCGGCCCCTGCGGAAGAGCTGCGCCTCGAAAAAACGGCGCCTCGGGGACCATCGCGTCCCCGAGGCGCCGCTGCGCCGCTATAAACCATTACTTCCCGTAATACGCGCGCAGGTACATCTCCTTGATCTCCGTCACGAGAGGATAGCGCGGGTTCGCGCCCGTGCACTGGTCGTCGAAGGCCTCGAGGGCCAGGTCGTCCAGTCCGGCGAGGAAGGCGCCCTCCTCCACTCCCGCGTCCTTGATCGACGCGGGTATCCCGAGTTTCTTCTTCAGGCCCGCGACCGCGGCGATCAGCGCGGCCACGAGGCCGTCGTCGCCAGCGGCAGCCAATCCGAGGTAGCGCGCGAGCCGCGCGTAGCCCTCCTTCGCCTTCGGGCTCCTGTACTGCGCGAAGGCCGCCATCTTGGTCGGCGCGCTCGCTGCGTTGAAGCGGATCACCTCCTCGATAAGGAGCGCGTTCGCGACGCCGTGGGGCAGATGGAACTTCGCCCCGAGCTTATGCGCCATCGAGTGGCAGACGCCGAGGAAGGCGTTGGCGAAGGCCATGCCCGCCATGGTCGCGGCGTCGTGCACCGACTGCCGCGCCTCGGGATCGGAGGCGCCCTTCTCGTAGGCGCGCGGCAGGTAGGCGAAGAGCATCCGCGTCGCCTCCATCGCGAGCGGTGTCGTGTAGTCGGTCGCCATCACGGAGACGAGGGCCTCCAGGGCGTGGGTGACCGCGTCGATGCCGCCAGCCGCGGTCAGGGCCTTGGGCATGCCCATCGCGAGCTCGGCGTCCACGATCGCCATGCTCGGCGTCAAGACGTAGTCCGCCAGCGGGTACTTGCGGCCGGTCGCGTCGTCGGTAATGACGGCGAAGGGCGTCACCTCCGAGCCGGTGCCCGAGGTCGTCGGGATCGCGACGAGGATCGCCTTCTCGCCGAGCCGAGGATACTCCACGATGCGCTTGCGGATGTCCATGAAGCGCAGGGCGAGGTCCTCGAACCTGACTTCCGGATGCTCGTACATGAGATGCATGAGCTTGGCCGCGTCCATGGGCGAGCCGCCGCCCAGCGCGACGATCACGTCGGGGCCGAAGGCCGCCATGCGCCGGACGCCCTCGCGCACGACCGATACCGTCGGATCGGGCAGGACCTCGGAGAAGAGCTCGGTCTCGATCCCGAGCGCCGCGAGCCTGTCGGTCACCTTCATAGCGATGCCCAGGTCGACCAGGCTCTTGTCGGTCACGACGAAGGCGCGCCGCTTCCCCTTAAGGTCGCCCAACGCGAGGCCGAGGCAGCCGTACTTGTGGTAGACCTTGGGAGGCAGCCGCATCCAGAGCGGGTTCTCGCGCCTCTCGGCGACGGTCTTGAAGTTCAACAGGTGCTTCGGCCCCACGTTCTCGCTCACGCTATTCCCTCCCCAGCTCCCGCAGCCCAGGGTCAGGCTTGGCTCGAGCCGGAAGTTGAAGACGTCGCCTATCGCGCCCTGCGAGCTCGGCATGTTCACGAGGACGCGGCCGACCCGCGCGCGCGCGGCGAAGAGATCGACGCGGTCCCGGTTCGCCGGGTCCGTGTAGAGGACCGCCGTGTGCCCCAGTCCCGCGAAGTCGACGAGCTCGGCGGCGCGCTCGACCGCTGCGCCGAAGTCGGCCGCCCGGTAGAGCGCGAGGACGGGCGAGAGCTTCTCCCAGCTGAAGGGCTCCGCCTGCCCGACCGAGTCGATCTCGGCGATCAGGATCTTAACGTCAGGCGGCGCATCTATGCCGGCCATCGCGGCGATCTTGGCGGCGCCCTGCCCGACGATGTCGGCGTTGATCCGCCCGTCCTTCACGAGGACGACCCCGAGCTTCCGCTTCTGCGCCTCATCCATGACCAGGCATCCCTGCGCCTCGAAGCGCGCGCGGACGGCGGCGTAGACCGCGTCGACGACCACGACGCTCTGCTCAGAGGCGCAGATCACGCCGTTGTCGAAGGTCTTGGACAGGATGACGGAGGAGACGGCCATGTCGAGGTCGGCGCTCTCGTCGATCACCGCGGGCGTGTTGCCCGCGCCGACGCCGATGGCGGGCTTGCCAGAGGAGTAGGCGGCCTTCACCATGCCCGGGCCTCCCGTCGCGAGGATGAGGCTCACGTCGGGATGCCGCATAAGGCGGCTCGAGGCCTCGACGGTGGGATCCTCCAGCCAGCCGATGATGCCCTCGGGAGCGCCCGCCGCGACGGCCGCGTCGCGGACGATCCTCGCCGCCCTCACCGTGCACCTCTTCGCGCGCGGATGCGGGGAGAACACGATGGCGTTGCGGGTCTTCAGCGCGATGAGCGCCTTGAAGATCGCGGTCGAGGTGGGGTTAGTCGTCGGCACGATGCCCGCTATCACTCCGATCGGCTCGGCGATCCTCATATAGCCGCCCGCCTCGTCGCGCTCCACGACGCCCGCGGTCCTCATGCCCTTGTACTTGTTGTAGATGTACTCGGAGGCGAACTGGTTCTTGATGACCTTGTCCTCGACCAGGCCCATGCCCGTCTCAGCCACAGCGTCCTGGGCGAGAGGTATCCGCATGGCGCTCGCAGCGAGGGCGGCGGCGCGAAAAATCTCGTCTACCTTCTCCTGGTCGAAGGAAGCGAACGCGCGCTGGGCAACCTTGGCTTTCCGGACGGTAGCCTCGAGCTCGCCCGGCTCGGAGGATAACGTATTGTTAGTTTCGCACAATTGCAGGTAGAAAAGAGGCGTCCTCATCTGGTTTAGTTGAGTTACCACACGTCAACGAATCAGAAAGGGGACGCCATGGACCACGTGGATCCACAA
>Ga0153915_10000123_pt1 | contig 67878 bp, 70 predicted proteins | sample Opewatmetagenome_2_FD_107003 | JGI IMG/M metagenome (GOLD analysis project Ga0153915, IMG submission 107003) | Freshwater wetland microbial communities from Ohio, USA - Open water 3 Core 3 Depth 3 metaG | ecosystem: Environmental > Aquatic > Freshwater > Wetlands | place: USA: Ohio, Lake Erie...
CATATCTATATTATAAACAGATTATCGGTAAATTACTCTATTGGTAAACAGATCATGAAAGTTTCACTGATTGTATGTACCCGTAACCGTGCATCTCAACTCTCTGACTCATTAAAAACAATAAACAGGTTAATATGCCCGTTTCAGTGGGAACTAATCATAGTCGACAATGGTTCAAGCGATAATACGAGAGCGATAATCGGGCAATTTCAAAAATCTTTTCCGGGTAAAAATTTAATAATTGACGAACCGCTGCCCGGTCTTGGCCGTGCGAGAAATAGCGGATGGACGGCGTCACAGGGAGATATCGTTGCTTTCACGGATGACGATTGTTATCCTGATGAAAACTTTCTCGACTGCGTAATAAAATGCTTTGAAGAAGACCCCAGGCTGGGATTTATTGGCGGACGGGTACTGCTGCACGACTTTACGGATTACCAAATTACCATTCAGGAGAAGGACCACCGTGTGGATATTCCGCCGCGCTCATTCATACCGGCAGGTTTGATCCACGGAGCTAACTTTGCATTTCGCAGAGCGGCGCTGGAAGAGGTTGGGGGATTCGATGAAATGTTCGGCGTCGGAGCTTTTTTTACGTGTGCGGACGTTGATATTCTTGCCAGAATATCCGAAGCCGGATGGGTTGGCGCATACGACCCGCGCCCCGTTGTTTTTCATCACCATCGGCGCAAGACCGGGACAGAGGCTTTTGAGCTTATGAAGCAATATGATCGGGGCCGGGGTGCATATTACGCCAAATGTTTGATTTTTTCATCTCAGCGTGTTCTCTATTTGAAGAATTGGTGCAGAAGTATTTTCCAGCAGAACATAGGAACGACATTCCGGGAGTGCATAGCTGCTCTGGAATATCTCATCAGAGGAGGCGCTTCTTTAATTTCTTCTTCCCGGAAAAGAACATATCGCCGACAGTGACCATTAAAGACTTCTATCAGTAATAAACTCCGGTTTGGTCGGGTCCCGATTTATCGGGATTTGGACCCGGTCGTTCATAGTATTTATTATTTTTAAAAAAAAGAATTTGTGTTATGAAAATATTTAACTAATCAAAAGAGGTCATATATTTATTGTCTGGAGAAGAGATGATGAAAAAGATTAGTTCAATTATTTTTTTATTGTTTCCGGTTCTGTTTCTGTTTGCGGGTTGCGCGGGATTATTAGAAGACGGGAAATTGGAAGACAGTAAAGCGGATTATCAATTACAGGAAAAATGCGGAAAAAAGTGTGAGGAATTTTTCAGGAAGGAATATGGCAATGGAGTTTTAAAAGACGGCAAGATGATAGTTACTTATCGAAATCATTATAATAAGAAACTGAAGAAATGTTTAATCATGCTTACCACGAATTATTTTATTAAAAATATTAATAAAGGTTACAAAGAAAAGTTTCTTTTTGATGTCAATTACAAGAGGGACTACGCATTCTTTCATAATAGCGGAATAATTACTTTTTGCGATGTTGAGCGAAACAGATGTAATTCTGAAGAAGAATGGGTTTCACTCGTAAAACCGTACATGGAAGATTGATGAGAGGAGAGTGATATGGAATTTCTGACTCAACAAAATATTACTGCCATTATTGTTATTCTTCTGCTGGTGATAGTGTTGGGAATACAAATGCAAATTAGTAAAATCAATGTAAAAATGGAAGAAAAAGAAGAAGACATGGAGAGAAAAATAGAGGAACTTCTAAAGAAAAAAATTAATCAGGCATTACGCAATTCCTGATTGCGGCGGCATCTATACTGCCCGCAAACAGTAATCTTAAATTTCATTTATTCCATAAAGACACGGATTTACAGGTAAAGTCAACAGCTCTTCAGGTTCGAAAACCGGATTCTTCCAATGTGCAGTCCGGGTCTTCAGATACGTTAGGTTTAACCCTTAAATCTTAATCCGTTTCATAACATGCCAGTATCTCGCCGAAGTAAAGAGTATGATAATCCTTCTGCGGATAAAAGGTTGAATCATAATCCCTGTCGAGATGAGCAGGGTCCATTGCAGATTTGTAGACTATCCTGCATTCGTAATGGAGTCCCGCGGTTTTAACGACAGGCGAGGTGGTCCTTTCGGCGTTCATTGTTTCAAGATTGCACATTTTAAATTTATCCACGTCGCGGCCTGATTTGGAACCGCAAAAGGCAATCTCCTTGCCCATGTTTCCCGCGGGGATTGTAACGGTGAACTCTCCGGCTTTTTCGATAATCCCGAAGGTGTGACGGGTCGGCCTGACCGCCACCATCATGATCGGCTTGTTCCATATAAACCCGAATGTCGCCCAGCCGATTGTCATGATGTTAAGATTATCTCCCGATTTAACAGTTAAAAAAGCCCCTTTTTTTATTTTGCCGATGCTGTCTCCAGCGGCTTTATTGTAATCAATGTCTTTCATGTAATTCTCCCTGTGGTGTTATTTAAGCTTATTTTAAATCTTCGGCAAAAGTTTTCAATAGTTTTCTTTGCGTAACATCCTGATGAGTATTATTCATGTTCATTGCAATTTTTTTAGAATTTCATCTGCAACAATTTTGTTGACTTTTTTAGAAGGGTGAGCGTCCTGGCCGCTTACTATTCTTTTCGATACGGGTATATCCTTCACGAGAGGAGAAACGTTTACAACGCTGACATTATTAGCCTGAAAAAAACCGGTAATGTCATTCACGTAAAAGGAGTCGCTGATTTCCACGCCGTTCATGAAAGGGAATACCACCACGATAAGTTGTATGGAATTTTCCTTCGCGTAAACAACAAACTTCATAAGATCCTTTTTATGCTTCGCTGATGTGTAGTCGTTTTTGTACGCATGTTTTAATCCCTGTATTAATTTAACCAGATGCGGTACGAAAGTATTCTGGTGATATGTCCAGTATATATAATCGAAAAGATATGAGCCGCGGATAACCGAAAGCAGAAGCCTGTTTGTTCCGAAAGGATTGGACACATCAATTTTATCTTTCATGATTTCGTCTATCGCGATTTTCAGGGGCTTGTCTGCCGTTGTTTTCAGAGGTTCTTCTGCCGCGACATCCCGTATATCGTCCCCTAAATACTGCAATACTATCTTGTCCGGTTTTATTTTTGTCATGTAATAAAAATATATAATTGTATCGTATTCTTCTCTTGAAGTGGCGCCTTCTTTGCCTATGTTTATCGCGATGTATTTTTTCCCGTTTTTATTCAGTTCCTTTTCGACAATGTCGGAAAATCTGTAGTCCACGCTATTAAGGCCTGACCCAGCCGTAAATGAATCGCCGACAAATAAAATAACCTGCTGGCCTGCGGGTTTGCCAGGAGGCGGCTCTTTGTCTCTGAATCCCATGGAGTTGCGCTTGAAATACTTATCGTACCATAAATGCGTGGCGAGTGTATTGAACGACGGATTAGACCTGGGAATAAACATGAATATCATTTCCAGAAATATAAAGATCACAAAGAAAGAAAATAAAACAGTGCCGCAATCTGATATGATTTTACTTTTCCTGTTATCCACGAAGACAATCTTGAATATCCTGAAGCTTTCAATGAGAATCAGAAGAAGGAGAAACAGTCTGAAATATATGGCTTTCCCGACGGGATAAAATTTCGGCAGAATAAAAACCGAAATCAGCAGAATAATTATCAGCAAACACTTGAATAATATTTTTCGCATAATCAATTTACGCTATATGGAGGATAAGCATCTTTTTGTATGTGGACTGTAATAAAGGTTGTTTTATATGTCAATGAAAAGTACGGGTATTTCAAAAGAAATACAGTCATGACCGTCAGACCGGAAAACATGCGAATCCCGGATGATCGGGATTCGCACTGCGTTACCTTAAAACTTATTTTATTAAATGACGAATATTTTATTTTTTTGCCCTGTTGAATTCGTCGATAACCTTCTTGCTGATATCGTTTTGTGCTGCGTAGTAGGGTACCGGCATTGTTGCAGTATCAAGAATAAGAGTATATTTTTCCTTTTCGGCAATTGAGCGGACTACTTTCATTATCCTGGGTACCAGAGTCTGCATCAGTTCCTGATCGCGTTTTTTCAGAGCCTGGTTCGTGTCTTCAACTTTCAACTGGAAATCACGCAATTTTTTCTTGTAGGCTTTTTCTTTTTCACTTCTTGCTCCTGGTGTAGCTGTCGAACCCTGTTTATCAAGATCGTCCTTCATTTTTTTTAATTCCGCCTCGGCTGTCTTGATTGCCCTGGTGTCTTTATCGAAAATCTTCTTGAAATCTTCCGCTGCCTTTTTACCGGCATTGGATTTTTGCATTATTTCCTTTAAGTTGATAAAACCTATTTTATCGGTTTTTTCAGCAGCGAAGGAATTAATGCTCCATAAAGAAACAATAAAAAATATTCCTGTCAGTAAAAAAATTTTTCTTTTCATCTAAAATCTCCTTTTACGATTTATTGCTTTTTCTTTTTATTTCTTTTGGGCAAATTTGTCTCCGTTTCGAAAATAAGCTTCGGCGTAATTTTTTTAGCGCCGAATATTTTTACAAGGTTCGCCATGCTTTTATCTATTTCGCCGATACTTTTTGAAGAAAGTTCCTCCAGTCCCGCGACGAGCAATCCCTGCGCGACTTCGGGAGCGGATTTGACGAGGGTCATACCTCTGGCGGTTAATTCGATCCAGACCACGCGCCTGTCATTCTCACAGCGTCTTCTTTGCACAAGTTTGCGTTTTTCCAGCCTGTCGATGATCCCGACAACGGTTGCTGGATGCAGATACAACCGGCCGGCAAGGTCTGATACTTTTATGGAAGTATTTTCGTTTATTACTTTTATCGCCCAGAGTTGCGGACCGGTCACTCCGGTTTCGCTTTCAACCTTTTTGGACTTTTCATTAAATATCTGAAATATTCTTCGCAAATTATCAAAGATATTGGAAATTTTTACGCTTTTATCCTCCAAGGATAATCTCCTTCCAAAAAAACTTGCATTTTATTTTTTGTGGATATAATGTGTATGCAAATAGTTTGCATAGCAATCATTAATTGCTTTTATATTGGTTTGTTAGCACAAACGGTTATGAAAGTACAGAGTAAATGTTTCAGGACGCAATCGGGGGGAAGCGGCAACATTAAGGCTTTTTGATGTCCGGTGATTTAAGCAGGCGCCATGGGAAATCTACTGAAAATTATTTCAATAAATCTTTCTAAATTATCATACGCGATCAATCTCTCCGGTCATATTCCACCGGATTTTAAACAGCAGAGAAAATTTTTATAAAGGCGGGAACTTCGGATAAAAAGACAAATAATAATATTTGTCGGCAAATTCATATTAAGGAGAAATGAAAAATGCAAAAAAAATTATTGGTAATTATTTTAGCGGCGGCATTCTGTGCTGCAATGATAACCGGATGCGCCGGTAAGAACTGGATTAAAAATACGGGAACTTATCCCACAAAAACAATAACAAGGGCCGGCGGTTTGCCGGATCTGGTTGTTGATCCGAGAATCAACGACATGGGCGCCGTTAAAGAGCAGGTCCGTACCGCAAAGACGAAGCAGGATTCCGCGAAACAGAAATCTTCCACGGCTGTTAAAGAAGCGGAAGAAAATTTACCGCTTGCGCTTACCATTGAATTTGATTTTGCCAAACATGTTGTAAGGGATCAATATAACGATGACATTAAAAAAGTGGCCGATACAATGAAAGAGAACCCCGAAACAAAGGCTGTGATTAAGGGCCATACGGACAGCATAGGCTCAAAGGCTTATAATATGGTGTTGTCCAAAGCCCGCGCCAACAGTCTGAAGAAATACATTGTGGAAAAGTTCGGCGTGGCAGCGGCCCGTATTAAAACTATCGGTTACGGGTTTAGCAGGCCGACAGACAGCAACGATACGGAAGAAGGACGGCAGAAGAACCGCAGAGACGAAGTATTTATCAAAGAGTTAAAGTAAATTTATAATTATTTGAACTGAAAATATGAAGGCCCCGTAACTTATTCACTGTTACGGGGCCTTCAGTGTTCTATGTTCTGTGCGGTACCCTGTACATTAAAGGAAAAACTGAAAGTTGGCACTACGTTGGTTTCTATTCACCTTTCACATATAATAATGTCTCGAATGCCGTGTTCAGGTGATCTATTTTGGGGGGAAATTGAGCGCCCCAGTCTGGTAATAGAATTTCCACTCGCCATTTGGGAGTTTCGTGTATATCTTGCAAACTCGGCCCTTCCAGTGAGATGTCTCCCCGGTGACCTTATGCCGCCAGAGCGTATCGATATCCACCACGGCAAAGGCCGCGTCCTCTTCTTTGGAGACTTCAATTTTAACGGTATTGCGGCGGTTATGTATCAGCTCGTGCGAATCGAAAAGTTCCTGCCAGCTTTTCAGCCACCGTTCACGGTCAAACCGCCCCATCACAAAGATCCAGTCAATGGGGTCGTGAGCATCGGCTGTCGGAGGCCACGGTCAGGCCATATCCGGGTGGATCATGGATAGAAAGAGTTCAGGATTTTTAGTATCCCAGCCTCTGGTTTCGAGATCAACCATTTCCTGTATTATTTTCACAATTACCGAACTCATGCGATTTGTCCTTCACTGACGGGCGTGAAATCGAGAGCAATGCACTGAGCATCTCCAAGCACCCACGCGTCGTGGTCAGGACCTGCTTCGAATGCGCAACCGGGCTCTATTTCCGACTCTTTTCCCGATGCATCTTTTATCATCATGCGACCGGAGACGACATAGCCGATGTGGTTTCCTGAACTTTTGCCGGTTTGCGGTCCCGCATGCAACGACCACCGCCAGCCCGGCTGATAGATTCCAAAACCGATGGCGGCAGTTCGAAGAATTGTTTGAGAGCGGATGCTGCCATCAATAAATGTTCGAACATCGCAGGTGTTGCCCGGATTTCCGGAAACGATGGTCAATGCGGTATTTTTGTCCTGTTCTGCCATATATCACCTGCAAAGATGCTGAAATTGTTTTCTTCACCATCCGCTAATCTTTTTTCGCCATTCACATTTCACACAAAATTGCATTTACTAATCTTTTATCTCAAACTGGAAATAAATATCATCATCGCCCGACACCAGACTCCTGACCTGTTTCGCATTGGTTTTCTTTCCGAATACCTTGATGGCCTGCCTGTAGTAACCCATAAGAAGTTTCTCGAAGTAATAATGTTTGAATGTCAGCCCGGTGATTTTGAAATGAATGACGTTGTCCTTGAACAGTGTGGTAACCTTGCCTTCGTCAAAATAGCTTGACCAGAGTTTAGGCAGAACAAAATCTACGAACTGCTTTGTATCCTTTGTAAGTATATAAGCTTTGTAAGGGCCGTCCGCCGACAGGGCGTATTGAGCGGATACCATCCCGAAAGTTACGTAATTCATCATATCGTTGTTGAAAAATTCCTTAACCATCTCGTCAAGAAAAAAGATAAATTTTTCCATCGGAATGAGAGTAAGGGAAAAAATCGCGTTGCCGAAAAATTTATCCTTTGCCGCCAGTTTTGGTACAAAGGCATTCCACTTTTCCTCGCCGAAAGCTTCAATGATAGTACTCTTTGCCGTGAGATATATAATGCCTTTTACGTTCACGTTGAAACCTCCCGATAATGACTACATGTATCAATTAATAATAACACATATGCAGTGTCTTGGAAAATAATATTTGTTTTATTGGAACGGAGAAAAGCTGAGAGCCGCAGTAAGATAGAAGAAGATTATTACAATAATAATCTTCAATTCCGACAACTGATTATTAATATTAAAAACTTTCTAATTAAGAATCCTTTAGCTCAAACTGGAAACAAATATTATTATCGCCCGTTGTCAAACTCTTGACTTTTTTCGCGGTACTTTTCTTTCCGAAAATTTTGAGGGCTTTCTGAAAGTAGCCCATAATAAGGTAATCGAAGTAAAGATGTTTGAATTGAAGTCCGGTGATATTGATATGAACGAAATTGTTCTCCAGCCGTCCGACAACGACACCTTCGTCAAAATAGGTCGCCCAGAGTTTAGGCAGGACCGACTCGACGAACTGCTTTGTATCCCTTGTGAGCAGATAAGATCTGTACATGCCGTCCGGCGACAGGCCGAATTGAGCGGCTACCTTCCCGAATGTCACGTACTGCATCATGTCATTGTTGAAAAATTCTTTAACAAGCTCGTCAAGAAAAAGGATGAATTTATCCACCGGAATGCGGGTAATGGACATAATCTGAGTGCTGAAAAAATTATCCTTTGCCGCCAGTTTGGGTACAAAGGCATTCCATTTTTCCTCGCCGAAAACAGAAATGATGGTAGTTTTTCCTGTAAGATAAATACTGCCTTTTACATTCATATCGGGACCTCCCCAAAAAGTTTTTGTGAATACTTCAAAGTTCTATGTTCAGCGTTCCATGCTTTGCGTTGAACCGTAACCTATCGCACTTCACTCTTCACTTTTTTTATATTTACCCGTTCCCGGCAATAGACCGTAGAAAGACAACGCTGCGGTTAAAAAAATCTGCAGGAGTAAAACAAGAATTCCGTATTGATGAAAAAAACTGGCAGACGCTTCCCGTCCGCTAATGTAAGCGGCATCAACATTGTGCGTCGCCGCTCCGGATATCGCGCCGACAATTGCGCCGATTAACATGCCGGTAGCCAGATAAATGGGGAAAAACCACAAAATACCGAAAGCAATTCTCAGGAATATATTTCTTTCGGGCTTTCTCTTTTGAATGGTGAATTCATCAGTCGCGGAGATTGAATCCCGCCATTGTTCAGACGCTGAGGGCAGTTGGCCTCCCCTTTTTTTAATCTCGAATTCGAATTGATTCACCGCCACAAGGAGATCCTCATCATACGGCCTGTCCTTAACTAATCTTAAACCCTGCCTGTATATGATTTCCATTTCTTCTACTGACATTATATCGAATTGACTTTCGTCCGCGGCGCCTTTGATAAGGCTGACCATTTCATTGTCACTGGTCATGGAAACCTCCAAAATTAAAAGATTTCAATTGAATTCAATGCAGCTATAAATACAAAGACGAAAATATATAGATTATACTTTATATCTTAGCATAAAAATTAAAATTATGAAAATTAAGTATTTCGGCGGGTATCGACGGGATCAAACCCCGGGGGTAGGGGCCCCGGGGTTTGACGAGATCAGTATCCGCAAGAGAATTTCAGCAGGAGAAAGTTTAACACTATCCTCGCAAGCCTTCCCTTCCCGAGAGCAGTTAAAATGAAAAGATAAATCATTTTAACCGCACTGACTAACAAGGCTGACCGATAATAATACGGACAGAAAAATAGTCAATCCCTCGAACGAGGGGTTTTTTGCGCCAAAGAAAAAAGATTTAATTGTTAAAGGGAAATCGTTGATAGTTGATAGTGGATAGTTCAACGTTGAACATGGAACGTAGAACGCCGAAAGTTCGCAGGATTTCCCCAATAAAAATATTGACAATACAAAGATAAAGTAGTTAAATTAATCATTCCAAGCTGCTGTATTTTATAAAAGTTTTCAGATTAGCGGTTTCCGGTTTTCTTACTGATTTGAGGTAAGAAGAAATGTTTCAATCGAAAATATTTTTATTGACCGGTTTTAACAGTCTCATTTCTCTATCATCCATATGTATACGCGCGATCTCTTTCTTCCATGGCTTTTCCAACATTGTTTCTGCCGTAATTAATCATTACCGTAAAAGGTAATTTGTTTTCAGCAGGGGAGCGACACAGTTAATCAATCACATTATTTATTATAAGGAGGGGTATTATGAAAAAAATGAGATCTGGCGTTTTAGGGCGGGTAATTATCTCTATTATTTTTATTTCTTTTGTATGCGCCTGCGCGGGCCTTGTGAATACCGCCCCGGTTAAACCAAAGCATTGGTCAGGTTCGACTTTAGTCTATCAGAAAGATATCTGGAAATTGAATATCAAGTATTTACATAAAGGCACCAAGAATGAGGGACAGGATGGCGTATTGTATAAAAACGGCAAGGAAGTAAAGGCTAAACAGGTAGATGAAGTATTGGAAACTTCCCTCGGCACTCTGAAATACTACGGGAAACGAACTTCCGCTAATAATCCCTGGGCTGTTACAGGGTGGAATTTCGCGGGCGGAGGAATAAATTCCCATGATGTTAAATTTAAATGATGTTTTAATATTTATATAAATTAAAAATATTTACTCTGCGCATAGATATGCATGTTTACGCATATCTATGCGTTTTTTATCCGCGCGGGTCTTCCGAAAAAATGTAGCATGGCTCTTCAGACCAGTTCGACTAATCCTTAAAACTTAATCATCATAAATATATTATTTTTTTTGTGTCAAATCCCAGCGAGGCGGCTTTATCAATCAGACGTTTCTTTAGATCATCGGCTAGTCTGGGGCTACGGGACAAAAGCCATAAATAAGACTTATCCGGACCACAGACCAACGCATACGAATAATTCTCGTGATCAAGATCAAAAACAACATAAGAACCATAAAACGGACCGAAAAAAGATACTTTCAGAAAGCCAATATCTTTCCGATCAACAAAATATCCTTTGCCTTCAATATCTTTCCATTTATTTTCTTTTTTAGAATAACCTCGGTTGATAACCCTTACGCCGCCGTCGGAGCGCAGGCTGTACTCAGCGCTCACAGAGGTTAAACCCCGTTCAAAGGAATGATCGAGCCGCGCTATTTCGTACCATTTGCCCAGATACATTTCGATTTTAAAATTATCAACTGGCTTTATATTCTCCGGCACGCTGACACAACCGGTCAACAAAATAATTAAAGCAAAGATTATTTTTCTCATTTTAACCTGGCCTTTCCTTTTTGCTGAATATTCCTTAATTTACATGAAAAGATTTTGAATTTAAAGGAGGAAATATCGTAGGTGCAACAGATTATCAATTTTCCCCTTAGCCTTTCACTGTTGATATACCGAAAAAATGAACGGCAGTTCAGTAAATTTGACCATGATCTGGTGAACAACAGCACTTTTTAGAGATAATGATTTTGTTTATATTAATTGTTAAAAGGGTGTCTGATAAAGATATGCCATTGATATTTCAAAGCAACTTCAATTTATTATAAAAGATAATATGATTATTGATTTTGGCTCATATTATGCTTCATTTAAAGTGTGAGCGAAAAAGGCTCAATGATTAAAGATCCGAAGGTTGTGCATTATGATTAAATACAAAGAATTTTTAGTCTATCCTAATAATTCTGTTTTTAGAAACAGAGCCCGGCAGGTAAAACAACAGGTAGAGTGTTTATGTGTGTGTCCTGCATGCCGTAAAAGATATTATGTCAAAAGTAATTCACTGTATACTGACCGGATTAACTGGATTTACTGTAGTAGAGATGAAAAAAACAGATTTCGTAATCCTGAAGGATATGAAAATGTATTTCATGACGGCACAAAGAAAGATGATTCGCCATTGGAATGTTTTACCGATACCGTTGATGTGAAAAATTGGCATAAAAGCAAAAAAAGATTGGGCGTTTAGCAATTTGCCTCATGATGGTGCCGGATACTCTTATGCCCGCTTGAGCCCCGATTTATCGGTATTTTGACTTTACCGCTCACCACGTTAGAAATATTTCGCATTTCCAACGGTGGTTATACAAGCAGCATATCTATATATTAACAGCCAAGTCAAAAAACATGGATGAACCTTTTTTGTGTGACATCTCCTCACAAGGAGGATAATATAATGAATATTTTATACAGTAGTACTGGTCTTTAGACCCGCTAGACTTAAAGCTTAAAACTAAATAGAGGTTCTCACAGTGCGCAGTACTGTCATCTTCACATGAGTCGACGATGTTGAGATCCTTATCGGTGCAGAAGCGATAAACGATGCAGGCAATACCCTAGACAACTCAATAGCCGTTAACACTGGTAAAAACGTTTTTCGGGCGGAGCTGTTAACTATTACCTCTTGACACGAAAAATCATTTGCCTTACATTATTAAGTAACATTGATTATTGAAAAACATTATTCTCTCCAAGAGGCGATAATGGCAAATCGTATATCAAGAAAGAAGACTATTTTTCTTGTTCGTTTGATGGTCATTATTACCACCGCTTATTTTATTATTTTTTCATCAGTTAACAGAGAAGTGGAAATCTATGGATATATTTTCATCGTATTTTATCTGCTGACCAATTTAATCGTTGCCTATATTCCGGAAAAATATTTTCATGACGATAAGATTTTCTACGGGTTTGTTTTATTTGACAGCATACTGCTTCCTGCCGGAATTTATTTTTCCGGGTATGTCGGGTCGGATCTATATCTGATGTTTTTTTTCATTATCTCATTGACCACAATGAGTGCCCGTTTCGAATACCTCATGCTCAACACCATTTTCTTTTCGATTATCTACTGCTGGCTGTTGTATGAAAAGGGCGTGTTAACAGGTCCGCAGTCCGGCAGCTATTTGATCCAGATTCCTTTTATTATGGTTATTGCATTATTTTACGGATATCTCATAACAACCAGATTAAGAGATAAGGACATACGAATCAATGAGGTTCGTCAAAGGTACGAACAAATTGTTCAGGCAACAGATGTGTTGATGTGTATTGTTGATTATGATGGAAAGTTTTTATTTGCCAATCAAAAATTTGTTAAATTTCACGGCTGCCGGGATGAAGAAAATCTTTACAGCCTTACTATTTCACAATTTTATCATGAAGATGAAAACGAAGCGGAAAAGTCGTTGAACTATGTGAGATCGGTATATCAAAATAATGACATGGTGCAGTATGAATCTCTTGATAAGAGTCACGATATATGGTTTGCAAATACATTAAGTCCGATCAGAGACGAATCAAACAGAAATGTCATTGCGGTCTGCATAATTTCAAAGGATATTACCGACAGGATTGAAAAAGAGAACAAATTGAATCATACGGTTGAACTGTTGATAAAAACAAGAGATCAGTTGATTCAGCAGGATAAAATGGCTGCTCTCGGCAGAATGGCGTCAGGTATTGCCCATGAAATAAGGAATCCTCTGGAAATTATTTATATGGGCGTTGATTATCTGGAGAACAATATTCCGGATAATAATGCTCAAGTTCTTGAAGCCATAGAAAAAATATTTAATGCAGTACACCGCGCCGACACCATTATAAAAAATATATTGTCGTTTTCCAGACAGTCGGAATGTAAAATTACGCAGATTCCCATCTGCCAGTTACTTGATAAAACTCTGTCACTTGCACAGCAAACCATACAAAAGGGTCGTGTAACGGTAAAATGTGAGTATGATGACAAATCACTGGAAGTGGCCGGTGATTACAATATGCTGGAACAGGTACTTTTGAATCTTGTCAATAACGCCGTTGATGCCATGAAAGAAAGCAGCCCAAAGGTATTGATGGTTCGCGTTTACAGGAAATTGATAACTGAAATCGGTTATAAAACCGGTTACCGGTACACAGATTTTTTTAAAATAGGCGACGATATGATTATCGTGGAAGTATCAGATACCGGGAAGGGAATGCCGAAAGATGTTCAGTCGAAAATATTCGAACCTTTCTTTACGACTAAACCCTCTAACGAAGGAACGGGCCTGGGGCTAAGTATCGTCCATATGATTATGGAGCGTCTGAATGGCACCATTGATGTCGAAAGCAGGGAAAATCAGGGGACGACTTTTTTTATAAAACTTCAACCTACAATTAAAGTGTTTGATGCAAAGGAGGCGTAACGTGCAGGAGAAAATTAAAGCGCTGGTGATTGATGATGAGGTTGATTTTTGTTATTTTGTTCAGAAAAATCTCATGCAGAGTGGTATGTTTGATGTGCTTGTATCAAACAACGGCAAAGACGGAATAAAAATGGCCGTAAATAATAAACCGGACATCATTTTACTCGATCTGTTCATGCCGGATATGCCAGGTGAGGATGTTGCCGATGCTTTAAAAGAGAATTTTATTACGGCAAAAATTCCGATTCTTTTTGTAACAGCCCTTGCGACAAACGATGATGTTACTGAAGGCGCGGAAAATAAAATCGGCAATAACTATATTCTGCCCAAACCGATAAGAACAAAAAAACTGATGGAAACAATCATGAAGATTTTAAATAAAACTTCATCTGATAAATAAATCCCGGTTTTTTTATAACAGTTCCGATGATTTATTGTTGACAAAGCGAAGAGTAAAGAATATGTGCTCAAAAATGATTAATTGTATTTATGCAGGTAATAACCAGTGAAAAATGTTGTCCCGAATAATAAAAGAAAAGAGATTCTCGTTACCGGTGGAACCGGCTATATCGGAAGTCATGCAGTTGTTGCTTTAATTGCCGCAGGTTACAGTCCCATTATTGTAGATAACCTCTCCAACAGCAAGAAAAGCGTTTTGGAACGTATAGCGAAGATAACAAAAAAGAAACCGCCTTTTTATAAAATAGATCTGCGTGACAAAGCCGCCCTTGATAAAGTATTTCGTGAGCATTCGGTTTCGTCGGTTATTCATTTTGCCGGTCTTAAGGCTGTAAGCGAATCAGTTGTTGAGCCGCTGCGCTACTATGAGAATAATATTCAGGGCGCAATATCCCTTTGTTCCGTAATGTCGAAATACAGTGTTAAAAATATGATATTCAGCTCATCTGCTTCCATATACGGAGAACCTTCTACGATTCCCGTCAAAGAGGATTGTACTCCGGCTCCCACAAATCCATATGCCTGTTCAAAACTTATCATTGAACAGATTCTTCAGGATATCCATGTGGCAGACAAATCGTGGCGAATTATTATACTGCGTTACTTTAATCCCGTCGGCGCCCATGAAAGCGGTCTTATTGGAGAAGATCCCCGGGGCGTTCCTAATAATCTTATGCCATACATAAGTCAGGTTGCCGTGGGAAGCCGACGGAAAATTAATATCTTCGGTAACGATTATCCCACGCCGGATGGAACGGGAATGAGAGATTATATCCACGTTATGGATTTAGTTGAAGGTCACATAGCTGCTTTAAAGAAAATGGATAAGGCTGATTTCCTGTCAACAAATCGAAGACCATTAGTTATAAATCTTGGCACCGGTCAAGGTTACACGGTTATCGAAATGATACATGCCTTTGAAAAAGCATCGGGGGAAAAGATACCTTATCACATAGTAAAACGCCGTCCCGGTGATATTGCTGCATGCTATGCAGATTCGTCTCTTGCGCTTAAACTTCTGAAGTGGAAAGCCAGACGCAGCGTCGCGGATATGTGCGCCGACGCGTGGCATTGGCAATTCCTTAATCCGCAGGGTTATTTATAAAACAATTGGGTAAAAAAACTCGTCTTTATCAGATAAGACAGAGAATTTTCAAATAGCCGGAGAAGCTCCGCGGCAAGCCGCGGAGCTTCAACATGATTTTATTATATGGCAAGAAGGGGCTCTACTTCGTCGCGGATTTTCTGCAAACTTTCTTTCGATGAAGCTTCAAAACGTAAAACGATTACCGGCTGAGTATTGGAAGAACGTACCAGCGCCCATCCATCCTTGAACGGAATGCGTATTCCGTCAATGTCAACAATGCCGGGTGTATTTTGAAAATGTTTTTTGAGTCTTTTTACAATATCCGCTTTTTTATCATCCGGGCAATCGACTCTGATTTCAGGTGTGGCGTAAGTTTTAGGTACATCAGAAAACAATGTGCTTATTTTTTTGCCTGTAACGGAAAGAATTTCAAATAACCGGAGCGCCGCGTATATGGCGTCATCATAGCCGAAATAACGATCGGCAAAAAAGAAATGTCCGCTCATTTCCCCGCCCAGCACGGCTTTTTCCTCTTTCATTTTCGCCTTAATCAAGGAATGTCCGGCTTTCCACATTATAGCCCTGCCGGAATGACTTTTTATATCATCAAATAAGACCTGAGAGCATTTCACTTCACCGATTATTGGAATTGCGCTTTTTGCTCAGAATTTGGCGGGCAAAAAGCAGCAGCAGTTTGTCACCCCAGATTATTTCTCCTTTGTCGCTGATTACTCCAAGGCGGTCGGCATCGCCGTCAAATGCTATTCCGAGATCCGCTTTTTTACTGCGGACGAATTCAATCAACTTTGTTAAGTTTTTTTCCACTGTAGGATCGGGAAAATGATTCGGAAAATTACCGTCCGGTTCGCAGTAAATGGGAATAACTTCGCATCCGAAACGTTTTAAAAGGGGAAGGGCAAAATGTCCCCCGACACCATTACCTCCGTCAACAACAACTTTTATCTTTCTATTTATTTTGATTTTTTTAAAGAGATAGTTTTCATATTCAGTGGAAATATCCCGGAAACGTGATAAAGCGCTGCCCTTGGAATATTTGCCTCTTTCCATGATTTTTCTTAATTCCTGGATCCGTTCGCCGTAAATGGTGCTGTGACCGATGCATATTTTGAAACCGTTAAATTCGGGAGGATTATGGCTGCCGGTAATCATTACTCCTCCTCCGACGTGCAAATGGCGAATAGAGAAATAAAGCATTGGAGTAGCGCAAAGCCCTATATCAATTGTATTAATACCGGAGGAATTAAGACCTTTGATTAAAAAATTGTGATACGAGTCAGAGCTTAAACGGCAATCACGCCCTATAGTCATGTTTTTTATTCTGTGCCGGGATGCATATGTTCCAATAGCACGGCCAAGGTTGAAAATAAAATCTTCGTTTAAATCCTTGTCGACAGTGCCTCTTACATCATATTCTCGAAATACGTGGGGATTAATCAATTTAAAACTCCTTTTATAAATTAATTTTTAAACATCAGCGTTAATTCGTAAACACCGCTGTCAATTTTTTTCTTTATATCAAATCCGCCTTTTTCAAAGACATGAAGCATGGGTCTGTTTTCAACAAGAACATCGGCTTCAAAACCCAGCAATCCCTGTCTTTTGGCAAGATAAGTCAGATATTTAAGCAATTGAAAACCGATACCGCTGTTTTGCTGATCGTCACGAACGGCAAAGGCAACTTCAGCGGTATGCGTGCCTTCATTAATTCCATATTGACCAACAGCGGCAATGTACTGGTTATGTTCATCACCCCTGAAAACCACCAGAACAACTTGTTTTGTATAATCAATTATTACGAAATCCTGCAACCTTTCATGCGGCATGTCTTTGCGGGCGGAGATGAATCGTCTTTCTATGCTTCTGTCGGAAAGAGAGTAAAAGAAATCTTTTAGAAGTGTCTCATCGCTGATTTTGACAGGTCTGATAAAAATCTGCATGCCGGTCTTGGTTGTAACATATGTTTCCAAATCTTTAGGATATTCGCCGCTTTTTCCTGGAATAAAGGCCTGATCTTTGAAAATCAAGCCGCGTTTTTTAGCTTCTTCAATCAGCCACGGACGGAATTTGGGATGGGCTATGGAAATCAAGGCCATGGCTCTTTCCCGGATGTTTTTCCCATGCAGGTAGACAATACCATATTCCGTTACTACGTAACGTACATCAGCACGATTGAGAGTTATTCCCGCCTGCTCTTTTAAAGCGGGAACAATACGGGAAATAGTATCGTTCCTGGAAGTAGATTTGAGTGCCAGAATAGTTCTTCCGTTTTTGGAAAATAAAGCACCTCTCATAAAATCCTGATGTCCGCCGATACCGCTGTAAAAAACGCCGCCGATTGATTCCGAAGTAGCTTGCCCGCTTAAGTCTATTTCCAACGCGCTGTTAATGGCAACCATGTTGTCTATTCGAGCCATGATTAAAGGGTTATTTGTGTAGTCAAGTGTGCGGAATGATATGGAAGGATTATTGTTGAGAAAATTATAAGTGGCTTTGTTTCCCATACTGAAAGATGCAACTGTTCTTCCGTGATCAATGGTTTTTCTGGAATTATCGATAACGCCGGCTTTAATTAAATCCACGAGGCCATCGCTTAAAAGTTCGGTATGAACTCCCAGATTTTTTTTGTTGTATAAACTGGCCATGACGGCATTAGGAAGACCGCCCCAGCCGACTTGAATAGTGTCGCCGTTTTGCACCAGGCGAGCTACATTTTTCCCGATAGTATTAATAACGTCGCTTGTTTGCGCGCTTGATACTTCTAGAATCGGTTCATCATAAGGGATAATAAAATCAACATCCTTAATGTGGATGAACCCATCTCCATGAATTGTAGGCATGTTAGGGTTTATCTGGGCAATAACAATGTTGGCCTTTTCCGTTACCGCTTTTACTACGTCCACACTGACTCCAAGGCTTAAGTAGTGATGTTCATCCGGCATTGAGGTTTGTATCAACGCTACATCAATTCGAACAACGCCGCTGGATAACAACGAAGGAAGCTGTGAAAGGGAAATAGGTGTGTAGTCAGCCATTCCCGCGTTTATGGAATCACGGGTGCTGTTGCCGATGAAAAATGAATTATGGCGAAAATTTGCTTTATACTTGGCGCCGGTATAAGGAGCAAGACCTAATGAATAAATGTGAATAATTTCCGCGTCAAAAAAAGCTTTGGGGTGGGATTCCACATAACGTATCATCGCCTGAACGAGGTATTGAGGTTCGCCGCAACCGGAGGCAACAAAAATATGATCACCGCGACGAATATGGCTGAAAATTTCATCTTCCGAAGCGAATTTTTCCGGATATGCTTTTTTGAAGCCAGCGAGGTATTCTCGAAAAATTTCCGGTTCCATATAGCCTCCTGTAATATTTTTGTTTAAAATCAACTTGTCGGTTTTTCGAATGAATCTGATTTCATTATAGGTTAAAACAACATGGTCTGTCAATTAAAGACAATTACTTTTGGGGGATTATTTGATTATTTTTAAAATGTCTGCGGCCTGCCCAAAAATTAAGTCAGCACCGGCTTCTATAAAGTCATCCCTTTTACAATGGCCGCTGAGTACTCCGCAGGTCCATGTTCCTGAATTGCGGCCGGTTTTGATATCAAGAGGATGATCACCGACCATCAAGGTATCCTCCGGCAAACTTTTAAGTTTACCCAGAGCCGTATTTAAATGCTGGGGATGCGGTTTAACATTCTTTACGTCATCGCGGCAGACAACTACGGGACAGTAGGATAAGATGTCGGGAAATACTGTTTTTATAGCTTTTGCGCAATTTCTGGTGATGACTCCGCACTGTATTTCCCGCGATTTAAGATCGTTCAGCAGCCCTCTGGTGGTGCCGAACAATTCACCATGGCCTGCCGCTTCCATTTCAATTTTCTCTATGATGGCATTGGCTTTTTGAGTAAATTCTCCGGATTTTTCAGAAGAAATCCAGTTTAGTTTTATTTCAGCGTCTCTTATCATTTCCAGGACAAAGTTTGTATATACTTCATTTCCGTTTATGCCGTAAGATAAAATAAGAGCTTCAACAGCTTCCCGCATTTGATGAAAATCAATGTTTAATTTTGCCAGCGTTCCGTCAAAATCAAAAATAATGGTTTTTATATTTACGGTCGATTTATTGATCGTTAATCTGGTCATGAGATCAATTTTTACCGGATATGTAGTTAATATTCAGAACTTTATCCAATACTCTGGTGGAAGAGGAAGAGGGCAGACCGTTATCGGAGATAATTTTCAGAAAATTGGTTATAATATTAAATGTTGCACCCCAGAGAATATCCATACCGTTTTCCCCGTCCGGAATAACAAGGCACGGCATCTGATATTGCAATGCTCCGATATCATTTCCTGAAGACGCTTTGATGTTTAGCATCGCATAATTGTCGCTTTTGAAGAAGGAACTGATTGGAATTTCCAATATTTTTTCTACTTCCGAACTTAATCTGTAAGCATAAGGTTTGGGAGTGACACATACAACGGGAAAAATCGTCCGGGCAAATAAAGTCAGGGAGTAGGAAGGCAGAGCACCCAGAAATATTGTGTTCAAAGGATTTAAACCGATTTCTTCCCATGCCTCTCTCAATGCGGTTGATAAAAAAAGGCTTATCAGAGAAATGGATTCTTTGTCTCTTTGCGGAGAGTCGTTTGCAATCCGTTTCCGCATGCCGGAAATTAGTCCTGATTTTATAAAACAGCTTATAATATTGTCCAGCTTCGGTTGCAGCATTCCCCCTGGGCAACTGATATCTCCCGCCTGCGATACTTTTTCCGATCTTTTGATCAACTGAAAAACATATTCGGATTTGCCATGAATTTCTTTATAATGAAGCAATAAAACTACCCCGGCTTTGAGTATGGGAGAACCGTTTTGTCTGGCTTGTTCGATCTGGAGATTCTTTTCGCTGTAGTCGATGGCCAGAGCATCCAGTTTATCCGTTACAAAGCTTAAGAATTTATCTTTTTGCTCAAGCAGGGCTAAATCCATAAATATCCTTAAAACGTGTTTATGATTTCGGCAATTTTCTGATTATACCAGCATCTTGCAGGGAATAAATCAATAAAACCGCAATGCCCTCCGTATTTCTGCCGTGCTATTTTTAAAAATTCGTTTTCCCGTATTTGTTGATAGTCTTCATACGGAATCACAGGATCATCTTCCGAAATAAATATTCTGACAGGTATGTTTAAATTTTGAAAAGAATCGTTTCCCAGCGTGTAAAGATTGAAGTAGTCGCGGTATGTCGGCATTTCACGGAAATACGGCATAATTTTTTCAGTGAGTTCCATGCACGTTGTGGCATTCAGCATTTTGCCGAAATTATATTTTTCCGGAAAAAGCCGCTGTTTTTTAATTAAAGAACGTTTCCATTTTCTCAAAAAATATTTCCGGTAAAAGAAATAACCGTTGTCGATTGCCAGAGTGGTCTTATAAGGATCAAGAGGAGGGCTGATCGCAAAAACATGTTTTAAATTTGCCACAGGTGTCCGGTTGTGCTTCATGGCGATGCGCAATGAAAAATTCCCGCCCAGTGAAAAGCCTGTCAGATATACAGGTTTATTATCGGAGAAACCGGATAAATAATTTACCGCTTCAAAAGTTTCATCAAGCAGGGCGCCGTGAAACAGGCCCTCATTAAGATGATGAGAATCTCCGTGATCTCTCAGATTCAGGCGGCAAACGGAAAACCCAAGATTATAGAAATAATCTCCCGTGGAGAGGAGATAGGCGGAGGAAGAAGATCCCTCCCATCCGTGAAGTAAAATCATGAGTCCTTTCGATGCGGGATGACCGGAAAAAAAAGAAAGCAATTGGGAACCGGAAGGTGTCTTGATTATTATTTCGCGGGAGTTTTCCTCCATTAAATTTTTTCTGCGAAGACGAAGATGTGAACTGGCCATAATAGACTGGAAATGAGTATTGCGGAAAAAGAACGACGGTTTGAATTCGGAAGCGGCTGTATTTTCAACGGGAGTCGAAACACCGATGCGTCTTGCATTGCGGATCCTGGATATTTTATCGGGTAATTTTGAGTTTTTTACCATTGGTTTTAAGCAAACATGATATTTGAAGATTAACTTGTGTCACATAAATCAAAGTTTCAAAATTTAATCAAGAATTATTGAGACGAAGCAAAACACGCAGATTTTCGTTTGCCATACTGAAATTTCACTTTTGATTTTAATATTATTTTTTTATAAAAAAGTAAAAAAAAGCTGGAATTTAATATAGTTAAGATGTAAGTTACCAAATTATAACTTTTTCTATCCTACAATCAATGCACGAAAGGTGGAATATTATGAAAAAAGTTGTCTCTTTAACATTTGCCATAATGTTTATGACTTTGGTTTCCGTGGCTCAGGCAGAAGTTAAGGCCGGTTCCGCTTCATTTACTCCATTTGTCGGGGGATATTTCTTTGAACGCAATGAAAACTTAAAAGATTCGGCAATTTTCGGTTTGCGTGCCGGTTATAATTTTACAGAAAATTTATCTTTGGAAGGATTTGTCAGTTTCCTGCAAACAAAAATGAAAGATACTCCCGGCGAGCCTTTACGAAACATATACGGTTGTGGAGCTGAAGGACTCTATCATTTCATGCCTCAAGGGCGTTTTGTTCCGTTTATAGCGATAGGCGTTGGCGGAATTCATTACGGTTATCCTGAAACTTACAGAGAAAACAGATTCACTGTTGATTATGGCGCCGGTATGAAAATTTTCATAACGGACGATATTGCCCTGCGGGCTGATATTCGTCATGTCATTCCCTTTAACGACAGATACAATGATTTGATGTGCACTCTGGGAATTAATTTTTCATTCGGCGGACAAAATAAGAATCTCAAGGATGATGATGAGATTAGTATGGAAGAATCGTATATTCCCGTGGTCGAAAAACATTCTGCCCCTGTAGTCAAAGAACCGTCTGCCTCAGTAAAAGCTGTTCCCGATAATCTTAATAAATGTTTCGATACTCCTGCCGGCGTGCCTGTGGACAAGGATGGTTGTCCTCTTGACTCAGACAGGGACGGCGTTCCTGATTACATTGATAAATGTCCGGGCAATCCTGCCAGTATTGTTGTAGATAAGAACGGTTGTCCTCCTGATTCCGACAGAGACGGTATTCCCGATTATCTGGACAAGTGTCTCAATACGCCTGCGGGTATTAATGTGGACAAGAAAGGTTGTCCTCCTGATTCCGACTCAGATGGTGTTACTGACAGCCTTGATAAATGTCCCGATACTCCTGCAGGCGTTAAGGTAGATAAGGACGGTTGTACGGTTGTTGCCGAACAAAAAGTCGTCGAACAAAAACAGGATGTTCCGAAGATAATTACTATTGATACAGTGGCTCAATTCGACGCTGCAAAAACTGTTGTTAATAAAAAATATTATAAAGATATAAAGAAAGTCGCCGATTATTTAAAAGCGCATCCCGAAACAATTGCCTGGGTAGCAGGCCACACAGACAATGTTGAGAAAAAAGGCGATAAAATTAAAAATAAAAAACTTTCCATCGCTCGTGCGGAGAGTATCCGGCAGTATCTGATTAAAAAGTTTAGAATAGATGAATCCAGACTTACCGCTGTCGGTTTTGGGTCTAGAAAACCGGTTGCCGGCAATGCTACAAAAGAAGGACGGCATAAGAACCGCAGGGTTCAAGTATTTATTGAAACGGTAAAGAAGTAACTGTTTAAATGTAACATTTTTAGAAGTTTGAATGAAAGGAGAATGTCATGAAAAAAAAATTGATGTTAATAGTTACAATAATAATGATGTTTGTTGTTACAGCAGCACAGGCTGAAGTCAGGGCCGGAGGTATGCCGGAACTTAATATTGATCCAACGATTAAAGCGTGTGATTGTAATCTCTTCCCTGAATGCTGTGCTCAGCCAGCAGTTGAACCGGCTCCTGTTCCACCTCCGGTAAAAGAGAAAGTTACCATAACGCTTAATGTGCAATTCGATACAAATAAGGCAATTGTCAAGGATAAATATTATGACGACATAAAGAGAGTTGCTGATTTCATGAAAGAGTTTCCTGATACGACCGCTGAAATTGGAGGTCATACAGATAATATTGCCAGTGCCGCCTACAATCAGAAGTTATCTGAAAAACGTGCCAACAGCGTTCGTCAATACATTATTGACAAATTTGGCATTGACGGGTCCCGCCTTACCGCTGCCGGTTATGGACTGACTAAGCCAATTGCCAGCAATGATACGGACGAAGGACGCCAGAAGAACCGCCGGGTTGAAGCTGTCATGGAAGCAGAGCGGATAAAGTAATCTATAGAAATTTATTTTAAAATACGAAGGCCTCATGATGATCGCAAAGTCATGAGGCCTTTTGCTTAAGTGACAATTTGTTAAGTATTCTTTGATTGCCGCAAACACATTAGCTGTTACTTCAGTATGCGGATGATCATATGTTGTTTAAAAAAGATTAAGAATACCTTTGACATGAATGATTTATTTTAGTATTAATAAGAAATATTTATTGAAAACTGATGGATAGAAAATGTCAGAGTTTATAAAAAATTAATTATTTTAAAGTCATTATGAAAGGAGAATGTTATGAAAAAAATTGGAATTTTAGCGGTAATTATAATGCTGATGACAATTGTCTCGGTGGCGCAGGCTCAAAGGGCCGGAGGATTACCTGAATTGACTGTAGATCCGAGTATTGGCGACTGTCCCAACTGTGTCGTTACTATCGCTCTTAATGTTGAATTCGATACTAATAAAGCCGTTGTTAAGGATAAATATCGTAATGAAATCAAAAAAGTAGCAGATTTCATGAAAACATATCCCAATACCACAGCTGTGATTGAAGGACATACGGACAATGTTCACACAGCAGAATACAATCAGAAATTGTCTCAGGAACGCGCAAACAGTGTCAGGCAATATCTGATCAACAACTTTGGCGTAAAGGCATCCCGTCTTTCAGCCGTCGGCTATGGTCTGACTAAGCCTATTGCCAGCAATAAGACTGAGGAAGGACGGCAGAAGAACCGCAGAGTTCAGGCTGTCATTAAAACTGTGACGAAAAAATAAGTTTTTTAACAGTTTCAGATTTATTAAAAAAAAAGGTCCCATAACCACTAAGGTTATGGGACCTTTTTTACTTTTATGATGTAAGAATTATTTTATTATTAATACAAAAAAAGGATTCAACAAAATCCGAATCCCGTAAAGTTTGGTGGCGGTGCCTGGATTTGAACCAGGGACACTACGGATATGAGCCGTATGCTCTGACCAACTGAGCTACACCGCCTTTTTATTCCTCAAAGCATTAACAGGGGGATGCTATATATAAGCGTGCAGACTTTGTCAATAACTTATTGAACATTATCCATCAACTTATAAACGACGATAACACTTTTATCCCGCACAGCAGTGCCGACTGACTGAACCAATGCCAGAACTATTTCCGGCTTACCGTCATTATCTACATCTTTAATAGCGTAATCGGCTACGTAACCGTTAATTTTCTTTGTGTGCCAATTTTCCAACATTCCCATGCCATCCCATTCCATATTATATATTTCGCTGGAAGTAAAAAGCTTAAAATGTTTGAAAATACGGCCGACGGAAGATAAATTTTTAACTAAAATGAGTTCTTTTTTGCCGTCTTTATTTGTATCATAGCTAAGAATGCGCAAATTAACATAAGCGCTTTTTTCCCTTTCTCTGTCTGTTTCCGTGGGATTAGCCGCGTTTTCCATATTTTCAAAATAGTTATTACTGCCGCCGTATACATCATCGCTTTTCCAGATAAGCTCTTCACCGGCAAAACCGAAAGAGGTAAGACGGCTCAAAGTTTTATTTGTTTTTTCGATTATGTATAAATAATCCAATTCATCAAGGGCAAATATTTTCTCACTTTTACCAGTACCTAAACTATCAATGGCAAGTCCGTAAATAGATAAGCCTAAAGGTATTTTCATTTTTTGATCAGCGACGTACTTACTGTTTCTATAGACCATTTCATAAATTGGCGTGTCAAAAGGTTTATTTAAACCGTATTCCTGGCATAATAATAAAGGCATACCGGAAGGAGTATCAATTACACGTAAAAACCAGCGTATGTCCGAAACGATTTTAACGTACTTGCCGTTTTTGAATTCCAGAATAAAAGAATCAGGCAAGGCAGCGTTAAGTGATGTCACTATTATTTCAGGGGTACCGTTTCCGTTAATATCCGCAACATCTACGGCAAGATAATTATCGTAGGAATTCCCCTTTATTTTTTCCAATAACTTCAGTTCTTTTTCTGCTTTTTGATAAATATAAACGGAATTTTTATCAATCACTACAATCTTGTTTGTGCCGTCATTGTTAACATCTCCAACGGCCATTCCCTTGAATTCCGTGGGAATTTTCTGGCTCATCCAGAAGTCTTTCCGATTGATAGGTTCGGGCGTGTTTATATATTCTGAATTAATTACAGATGTTAATGTGCCGCCTTTTTTACCGCCGGATTTCATGCTTGCGATTATCTGAGATTCACGCGATATCGCCGCAGGTGCTTGTGGCGGAGGGGTGACACCGGGTGTGGCGGCGGCAGGAAGCGGCGCGCTTGCCTGCGGCGTTATGCCGAGAATATTTCTGATAATACTTTCGGAAAAATCGTTGATTTTGGGAATTACATCATCAAGAGTCTGCGCCTGAGTAGAAACTCCTATATCGGATTTGGTGTTTAAAATATCCACGAGTTTTCCATTAATGCTGATGCTGTTGCCAATTTTTGTAATGCTTCCCCAAACAACATAATCAGCATGTAACTTTTTGCCGATACTTAACGCATTGTTTGCAGAGATCTCTTTAATTTTGGATTTTTTCAGTTCTTTCAGAACGATGTCCTTGTCGGTAAGAGTGATTTTATCTGAAGCGGAGAGACGTGAATTCAGCATCTCCTCTATTCCCTGTTTAACATAATCGATGTTTTCCGCGCTGTGTAAGGTGAAAGGTAAAATTGTCACTGTATATTTATCCTTCGCCCAGAGGGAACCGGCAGTTAACAAAACAAATGTTAAGCAAATTATAAATTGTATAGCTTTTCGCATATTTATCTCCATTTTTTGATATCGTTTATCAGCCGCAAAGAAACTTCTAGCATTTTAAAAAGTATAATTCAAGAATGATTTGGAAAGAGAATTTTACTCATGATTTGTTTATAAACGGACAGACAAGAGTTGGAATTGCTGCATATTTTTAAATTAAGTTACTTTAAAAGGAGTATATGTTCCTGCTATCAGGATATAAATGCAGGAATGATCAATTATTTTAAAAGTATGTTTGAGCTTTGGTTTTTGAAAACCGTGGTACAGAGTTGATGCGGTGTATAGCAATACCAGAGAAATGCCGAAAATTGTTGAACTAATAAGGTCTATGGTGCTGCCGTAACGGTTGGAAAAAATAATCATAATAATCAAAGCAGCAATACTGATTATTATCCCGATACCATGAGTTATGCAGTTGAAGATTTCTTCTGTAAAACTGTATTGTGATTTTCCTTCCATACAGGTTATTCTTCCTTCAAATTTCTTTTAATTTAATAGGTTTTTGTGTATAAGTTGTCAATCTTTAATTTCCTGATTGGGTAAAGTCGTGACAATAAAAATATCTTTGTGCAGGAATTAGATTAAAATGAATAATTACATCCGGTTTATTAACCGGGGATAAAGGAGAAAAAAGTGATACCGAGATATTCCCGCGAAACGATGACGAAGATTTGGAGCCAGGAGAACAAATATCAGAAATGGCTGGATGTGGAAATCCTGGCCTGTGAGGCAATGTCCAGGATGGGTAAAATACCCAAACGGTCACTAAAAAATATTAAAGAAAATGTTGCTATTAATGTAGGCAGGATTGATGAAATAGAAAAAACGACCAAGCATGACGTAATTGCTTTTTTAACTTCCCTGACGGAAAAAGTCGGAGAAGACGGACGCTTTATTCACATGGGACTTACTTCTTCCGATGTGCTGGATACAGCGCTTGCTGTTCAATTAAAAGAGTCAGCGGAGATACTATTAGAGGATATTGATAAGTTGCTGGCGGTTTTGAAAAGGAGAGCCCTGGAACACAAGAATACTTTAATGATCGGCAGATCGCATGGAATCCACGCGGAACCGATTACCTTTGGTATGAAGATGGCTTTATGGTATCAGGAAATGCAGCGTAATCACCGACGTCTTTTGCAGGCTAAGGAATCTGTAAGCTTCGGCAAAATTGCAGGTGCTGTCGGCACATTTTCTTTTATCGATCCCTTTGTGGAAGAGTATGTTTGCGATAAACTCGGATTAAAGCCCGCTCCGGTATCTTCGCAGATTGTTCAGCGTGACCGCCACGCTGAATTCTTTACCACACTGGCAATTATTGCGTCTTCGCTGGATAAGTTCGCGCAGGAAATAAGGCTTCTGCAAAGAACTGAAGTAAGAGAAGCGGAAGAATATTTTTCGCCCGGTCAGAAAGGTTCTTCCGCCATGCCGCATAAAAGAAACCCGGTGCTTTCCGAAAACATTTCCGGTCTGGCGCGGCTTGTGCGTTCATACGCTGTAGCTGCGCTGGAAGATGTCGCTTTATGGCACGAGCGAGACATCAGCCATTCTTCGGTAGAAAGAGTGATTGGACCGGATGCCACAATAGCTCTTGATTTTATGCTGGGCAGGTTTACCGGTCTGATGGATAAACTGGTTGTTTATCCTGAAAGGATGATTTTCAATCTGAATATGACACACGGCGTAATTTTTTCCCAGATGGTGTTGCTTGCGCTTATAGAAAAGGGGACAACGCGCGAAGACGCCTATGCCATTGTTCAAAAAAACGCAATGAAATCATGGCAGGAAGGTTTGGAATTCAGGGATCTGCTTGAAAAAGATCCGGTGGTAACCATGTATCTGAATAAGAAGGAACTGGCGGCTATTTTTAATGTGAAAAATTTCCTGAAGAATCTGGATTTTATCTTTAACCGCGTGTTTAAGAATAAAAAATAAAAATATTGCCGGTTTAAACGGAATATGGCTTTTATTAGATCAATCTAAAATATTTGACCTAATAAAAGTATCATTCTTTAATAATAACAGTATCTTTTTTGAATTCGTCGCGTGTTTCTGGATAATCGATGTTGTAGTGCAGACCGCGGCTTTCTTTCCTGACGCGTGCGCTCATAACAATAAGTTTGGCTACAGTTGTGATATTGCGTAACTCGGCAAGATCTTTTGTTACTTTATAATTCCAGTAATATTCATGAATTTCCCGCTGAATCATATCAATTCTGCGCTCGGCGCGCTCCAGTCTTTTATCCGAACGTACTATGCCGACGTAATTCCACATGCACCTTCTTATCTCGTCCCAGTTGTGTGTGACAACCACGCTGTCATCGCTTTGCGAAGTTCCGCTTTCATCCCATGGATGAATATATGCGTCACTTTCCCGCGTTTGCCGGAATGACTTGGCAATTTTTAAATAGACGCGATGTGAATAAACAATAGCTTCCAGCAAAGAATTGCTCGCCAGACGGTTTGCTCCGTGTAATCCGGTGCAAGATACCTCACCGCAGGCAAAAAGATTATCAATGGACGTTTTGCCGTAATGATCTACGGCGACACCACCACAGATGTAATGAGCGGCAGGGGCGATAGGAATAGGTTGCACCGCCATGTCAATTCCGTATTCCATGCATTTATTGTAAATATTGGGGAATCGTTTGATTAGAAAATCGCGGTCGTGATGCGTGATGTCCAGCAGAACATTTTCATCACCGGACTGCTTGATCTCATTGTCAATGGCCTTGGCCACAACATCTCGTGGCGCAAGACTTTTCATGGGGTGGTATTTTTCCATGAATGTTGATCCGTTCTTTAATTTAAGAATCCCTCCTTCGCCTCGGACTGCTTCGCTGATGAGAAAGGCTTTGGCTTCGGGATGATAAAGACAGGTCGGATGAAACTGAATGAACTCCATATTGGCGATTTCAGCGCCGGCGCGGTAAGCCATTGCCAAACCGTCTCCTGTCGCGATATCTGGATTTGTTGTAATAAGGTAAACTTTCCCTGCTCCGCCTGTGCATAAGATGGTGTATTTTGCTCTATAGGTATGAATTTCACTTTTTTTAATATCAAGAACATAAGCTCCCAGGCAATTGATCGTAACGCCATTAGCATCTTTTTGCGTGATCAGATCAATGCCGATGTGGTTTTCGTAAATGCAGACGTTTTTAAGATGGGAAACTTTTTCGTTTAGCGCCCGTTCGATTTCCTGACCGGTGAAATCCTTGGCATGTAAAACTCGCCGTCGGTTGTGGCCTCCCTCACGTCCGAGATCGTATAAGTTGGGGTCTGTTTCCGATTTTGTAAAATTTACACCCCAATCAATGAGTTCCTGAATCCTTGGCGGAGCTTCTTTGACGATAAATTCGACCACTTCTTTATTGCAAAGACCGGCGCCGCAAACCAGGGTATCCTGGATATGGTCTTCAAAATTATCGCTTTTATCGGTAACGGCGGCAATTCCGCCCTGGGCGTAGTTGGTATTTGATTCGTTTTTTTCCTTTTTAGTTACTATGGCGACACTGCCAAGCGTGGACGCTTTAATTGCCAGGCTTAAACCTGCAATGCCGCTGCCTAAAATTAAAAAGTCAGTTCTAAATTCCATTTTCGTTTCCCGTATAAGTACAGCTGATAAAAGTTTGTTTACAAATCCTGATTGCTTTTATATAGGTATTTATCCCTTTTAGCAAAGGGAAAAATGAAAGAAGGGTGTAATGATAGTTCTCGGAATTGAATCATCTTGTGATGAAACAGCGGCGGCGATAGTCCACAACGGGAAAATGCTTTCCAATGTTATTGCCTCGCAAATAGCAGTTCATTCGCCGTATGGCGGTGTTGTGCCGGAAATTGCCTCGCGGAAACACATTGAGGCAATCAACCCGGTAATCAAGCAGGCTTTAAGTGACGCCAATGTAACACTTCGGGAAATAGAAGGTATTGCCGTAACCCGTGGTCCGGGTTTGATCGGATCTCTGTTGATAGGTTTGTCGACGGCCAAGGCTATGGCCTTTGCCCTGAATGTTCCTTTCGTCGGTGTTAATCATCTGGAAGGACACATTGCGGCCGCATTTCTTGCCGAAAAAGTTCCCCAAGTACCTTCTATGGCGCTGGTTGTTTCGGGCGGTCATACCAGTATTTATCTGGCGCGGGATTACCATGATTTTAAGTTAATAGGCCAGACTCGTGACGATGCCGCCGGTGAGGCTTTTGATAAAGCGGCAAAGCTTCTTAATCTGGGATATCCGGGAGGTGTGGTAATTGATAAAATAGCTAAAGGCGCCAATCCTCAAGCGGTGGCTTTCCCTCGGGCAATGAAGGATTCTATTGATTTCAGCTTCAGCGGTTTGAAAACTTCCCTGCTGACGATGCTGAAAAAACGAGGACGGAATTTCAGCGTGGAGGAATTGCCGGATATAGTGGCAAGCTATCAGGAAGCAATAGTAGATGTACTGGTAGAAAAAACAATTACGGCGTCGGAAGATAACGGCGTAAACAGAATAGTTGTCTGCGGCGGAGTGGCGGCCAACAGCCGGCTGCGCGAGAGGTTTGCGGCGGAAACTTCCGAAAGAAATATAGAGCTGTTTATTCCTCCGGTTATTTTATGTACGGACAATGCGGCAATGATCGCGGCAATAGGCGAAATTATGCTGAAAAACGGCCGCAGGGATTCACTGGATTTAAATGCTGTTTCACGCTGGCCATTAGCCTAGCTTTAATCTTTTTTTCTGTACGGGCGAAATAACCATGACTTCACCAAGGGAAATAATCAATCATTACGGAATAAAACCGCGAAAAAATCTGGGGCAGTCATTTTTGATGGATGAAAACATCATCAAAAGGATTGCCCGTACATCAAATGTAACGGAAAATGATACTGTCGTGGAAATCGGAGCGGGAATCGGCGTTTTGACGGAATGTTTGGCTCAAAATGCCGCCGAAGTTATTGCCGTTGAACTGGATGATAATCTGGTTGATGTATTAAAAGACAGATTATCGCAATATAAAAATGTTCAAATTCATCACGGAAATATTCTACGGTTTGATTTCAAAGCAATTGCCGCAGCTAAACGGCGGAAAATTAAAATTGTAGGCAATATTCCCTATAATATTTCCAGTCCGGTATTATTTTACTTGTTATCTAATCGTAAGATTATAGATTCATTTGTGTTGATGATGCAAAAGGAAGTTGTTCAACGCCTGGTAGCCTTTCCCGGATGTAAAAGCTATGGCGTACCTTCCGTTATTTTACAGATGTTTGCTGCCGTGGAAAAAGTTCTTGATGTCCCGGCGTCGGTTTTTTATCCGCGTCCCAAAGTAGAATCAGCGGTCATTAAAGGATCTTTTAGGGAAAAATCATTAACTGAACTTACGGATGAATGGTTCTTTATAAAATTAGTAAGAGATTCCTTTGCCCAGCGCAGAAAAATGCTGATTAATAATTTAAAGAAATCTAAATTGCTGGATGACGTCTCCGAATCTTTCCTGAAAGAAGCGTTAATATCGGCGGGAATTGATTATCAGCGAAGAGGTGAAACTCTTTCCGTTGAGGAATTTGGATTATTAAGTAATATTTTAAAAAGAGGAATTAAAAAAGAATATAATGTTTGAAGTGATATAAAAAATTGCTTTAAACTATTGTAAAAATAAATTCAGATACTAATTGTTTTATGAAATCCTTGTTTTGCTATACTAATAAACTGTCAGTGAATCATTAGTAGTATCTTTAATCCGGCAATAGACATGCTTTCCTGAATTAACCTGCCTCAATGATTGCGGTAGTTTGACCGATCAGATATCCAGTCTGTTTATTTTCCTCCTAATCTAAAGTTGATAAAAGCAGTTTTTTTAAAAAATGTCATTAATAGCATTTATAAATTAATTCAAATTTATGTAATAGTTATATCTTCATATTTTTTACGGAGTCCAGGTCGTGTTACGGGCATAAATGTTCAGGGAGCCGTTAACTGTAGCTGCTACGCCGCCGGTGTAGGTTAATCCCAGAACTTGATCAGGCAGTTGCACGCCATTAGACCAGGTTGTAAGATCACTTCTTGTGCCCAGTTTTATTGTCATACCAAAACCAACATCAGTGGATCTGATAGACAGGTTATCAATAGTAACCTGCATTCTATATCTGGTCGTTGGATATTGTGAATAGTAAGGATCTGAGGGATCTAAAGTAAATATTTGCTCTGATATGGAACCGGAACGATAAAACAGAGCATCAGTTACGTAAGCATCCGTCATTCCAAAATAAGCATCGGTAGTAACTTTATTTCCCCAGAAATCTGCGAAGTTTGTAGATGTCGTGGCTAAATTATTAGTGCCTGCTATTTGAATAGGGTCGGTGAAGGTAACAGTAACTATAGCAGAACCATACTGAGCAGATATGGCGCTAAGCTCGCTGTCAGCGATAGCAACTTTTTGTGCTGAAGATACAGAAGGCATAATCACAAATGTGGCGATAATTACTGCTACAGCTAAGATCCTTTTCATGTTTAATCTCCTTATATTTCCAAAAATTTTATTTTTAAAATCAAATTTAGTTTAAAATCCCCATCGTATAAATTTTATCACAAAATTATTACAATGTAAAGAATTGTTTTCCTTATTCTTATCACCTATTTTACCTAACTACACTTATCCTTTTTTAGTGTATTATAAACATGGTCAAATGTAAAGAATTTTAAATTATTTTTACGCTTAAATGATTGGTGGGGTTTATTTAATAATTACGAATAGTTCTGAAATAATTATTGACTAACTAAGGCTTAAATAATAATGCTATGTTCACTTTTAATGAGTAGGATAATGAAAAATAAACTCTTGTATATTCAAACATTTGGTTGTCAGATGAACGTTCATGATTCGGAGCAGATGGCGGCATTGCTCTCTGATATGGGTTATAAGCTGACAGAAAATACGAAAATGGCCGATTTAATACTCTTAAATACATGTTCGATAAGGGAGAAGGCTGAGCAGAAAGTCTATAGTCAGTTGGGAAGACTTGTAAAACTAAAAGAACAAAATCCTGATTTGATTATTGGTGTAGGAGGTTGCCTTGCACAGCAGCTGAGAACAAAATTTCATAAAAAAATTGGTCATCTGGACTTTGTTTTTGGTACCCATAACATACATCTTTTGCCACGGATAATTGCTTCTGTTGAAAAGGAAAGAAAAAAGATTACTGAAACTGATTTTCACAGGTCATTACATTCAATTGGTATTTTTGTTCCGCCGCCCAAAGGTGCGATCAGCGCTTTTGTTACTATTATGCAGGGATGCAATAATTTCTGTGCTTATTGCGTTGTTCCTTATCTGCGTGGACCGGAAATGAGCAGGCCATACGATGATATCCTTGAGGAAATAAAAAAGCTTGCCGACCTTGGAATCAAAGAGGTTACTCTTCTGGGACAAAATGTCAATTCCTACGGCAGGACGTTGGGTGAGGGATCGAATTTTACGTCATTGATTAAAAAAATAGGAAAAATTTCCGGCATTAAAAGAATACGGTTTACCACATCACATCCGAGAGATCTATTTGAGGAATTGATTAATTGTTTTTGCGAGGAAGAAAAATTGTGCAGACATATTCATCTTCCGGTGCAATCAGGTTCAAACCGGATACTGGAATTAATGAACAGGGGCTATACGGTCGAAGAATACATAAAAAAAATTGATCACTTGCGTAAATTGATTCCTGATATTAGTATAACGTCAGACGTTATTGTCGGATTTCCGGGAGAAACGAAAAAAGATTACCAAGAAACAATTGACATGATGGAAAAAATCAGGTTTGATTCACTTTTTTCATTTAAGTATTCTGAAAGGGGAGGAACTGCGGCTCAAAAGTTAAAAGGGAAGGTGGAAGAGAGTGAGAAGTTGAGGCGGCTTGAAGACTTACAGATGTTGCAGAATCAGCATACTTTGGAGAAAAACACGGCCCTGGAAGGAAGCATACAGGAGTTATTGGTGGAAGGAAAAAGCAAAAACTCTGAAAGTGATTTAATGGGACGTACAAGTTCCTGGAAAATTGTTAATTTTAAAGGCGGACCGGAATTGATCGGCAAACTGGTATATGTAATAGTATCAAAAGCTTATCTACATTCCTTACGGGGAAAGATAGTTGATAACTAAGGAGGCAGGTAATGTTAATTGAAATGAAGGTTTCAGGATTGACCATTGATCCTATTACAAATACGCCGATAGTAATATTGAAGGATATGCATAACAATAAAGCAATTCCTATCTGGATAGGTTTGTTTGAAGCAAGCGCTATTGCCACGGAACTGGAAAAAATTGTTTTTCCCAGGCCAATGACTCATGATTTGTTCAACGAATTATTAAAATCTCTTAGTGTGACAGTCAACAGGATTGAGATTGTGGATATTCGCAGCAACACTTTTTTTGCCAATATTTATTTAAGCAGGGAAGGGGAGAATATTACGATTGATGCCCGTCCCAGTGATGCTATTGCGATAGCTCTGCGCGCTCATGCTCCGATATTTGTGGATGAAAATGTTATCGAAAAATCACGTAATGTTGATTTTGGAATCAAACTTAATGATTTGGACAAATTAAAGGAAGAAAAAATAAAAGAATTTCTGGAAAATCTTTCCGCGGAAGATTTCGGCAAATATAAAATGTAAATATTATGGGAAACATTATCAAGGATTTTCAAATTTATTTGGAAGTGGAAAAAAATGTTTCTGCTCATACCAGGACTGCCTATATTGCCGATGTTCAGGAGTTTTCCCGTTTCCTTGATGATAACAATTTTATAAAAAAAGAAGATGAAATAATTAACGCGAAGCCGGAAACAATCAGGGAATATTTAAGCTACCTGTACCGCCAGAAAGTAAAAAAGGTTACGGTCAACCGCAAGGTGTCCTCGCTGAGGGCTTTTTATAAATATGTGTTGCGTACCGGCAGGATCAGTAATAATCCTGCGGAAATGATTCAGACATTGAAAACGGAAAAGTACATGCCTGCTTTTCTCTCGGTTGATGAAATGTTTGAGCTTCTGAAAAAGCAAAATGATAATTCGGTTTTGGGTTTGCGTAATCGCGCCATACTGGAAGTTTTTTATTCTTCCGGATTACGCCTCAGTGAGTTGGCCGGTTTGGATTTAATTGACCTTGATTTTAATCAAAAGTTGGTTAAGGTGAGGGGTAAAGGCAGAAAAGAGAGAATAGTTCCCATCGGAGGACCGGCCCTGAAAGCCATCGGGGAATACGTGGAGAAGGTTGGCCAGATAAGAAAAGAAACAGACGCGGCTGTCTTTAAAAAACCTTTGTTCTTAAATGCCCACGGTAAAAGAATAACAGAAAGAAGCATAGCCCGTATAGTAAATGAATTAGCAGATAAAAGCGGTATCGGGAGGAAAATAAGTCCGCACGCGTTTCGACACAGTTTTGCCACGCATCTTTTGAATGCCGGTGCTGATCTGCGGTCGATTCAGGAATTGCTGGGGCATGAGAGCCTTTCCACTACTCAAAAATATACTGCGGTGAATATTAACCGCATGATGGAAGTTTATGATAAAGCACATCCAAGAACAAAGGAATAAGTAAATGAGACTTGGTTTTTTTCGGCAACGCCGAAAAAGGCCTTAGTCGAATTTATCCCGTTCAAGCGAAGCGTGAAACGGGATCCAGGATTTAGAATTTTATATGGAGATAGTATGAATATAAGAGGTACGACAATATTGTCGGTAAGACATAAGGGCAAAATAACGGTAGCCGGAGACGGTCAGGTTACTCTTGATACTACAATATTAAAGCACGGCGCCCGCAAGGTTCGCCGTCTTTACAATGACGAAGTTATCGTTGGCTTTGCCGGAGCTACAGCGGACGCTTTTACTTTATTTGAACGCTTCGATCAGAAGCTGGAACAATACAACGGTAATTTGCTTAGGGCGGCAGTGGAGTTGACGAAAGACTGGCGTACTGACCGCGTTTTAAGACATTTAGAGGCCCTGATGATTGCCGTGAATAAGGACAATTCTCTGATTATTTCCGGGAATGGCGATGTCATTGAAGCTGATGATGAGGTTATGGCCATTGGATCAGGCGGACCTTATGCACTGACAGCGGCGCGCGCTCTCTTGCGTCATTCAAATTTATCGGCGACGGAAATTGCCAGAGAAGCGATGAAAATAGCGGCGGAAATATGTATTTATACAAACGATCATATAACTATTGAAGAGATAGATGTTGATATGGAAAAAAGTGAAAGAAAAATCAGTAAAGATAAGGGGAAAAAATAAAGTATGTCAAGCAAAGGGTTAAAGCCCCGCGAAATAGTAGAAAAACTTAATCAGCATATAATCGGCCAGATGGATGCTAAAAGGGCCGTGGCTATTGCATTTCGCAACAGGTGGCGCAGACAAAATGTTACTGCGGATCTGGCTGACGAAATATCACCGAAGAATATAATTATGATCGGTCCCACCGGCGTGGGGAAAACAGAAATTGCCCGCAGACTGGCCAAACTGGATAATTCGCCTTTTTTGAAAATAGAAGCATCCAAGTTTACTGAAGTCGGTTATGTCGGACGGGATGTCGAATCAATGGTCAGGGATCTGGTGGACCTGTCCCTGAACATGGTGAAATCTGAAGAACAGGAAAATGTCAGGGCGAAGGCAGGGGAAATCGCGGAAGAAAGATTACTTGATTTACTGCTTCCCCCCAGGCTTAAGGAAAAAAAAGTCGGAGATATGTTGAATAATCCCGATGAAACAGATGAAAGGGATCAAATTGCTGAAGATCAGGAATATAAGCTTGATGGTACACGGGAAAAACTAAGACGTCTGCTTAAGGACAATAAACTCGATGATCGCATGGTGAATCTGGAAGTTACGGAAGTCAGAAGTGGTCCCATGGTAGAGATATTCTCCGCTGCGGGAATGGAGAATATGGGGCTCAATATAAAAGATGTTCTAGGCGATGTTTTTCCGCAAAAAAAGAAAACAAGAACGGTAAAAGTGCCGGAGGCATTGAAGATTCTTGAAGATGAGGAAGCTCAGAAATTGATAGATATGGACAATGTGACAAAAACTGCGCTCGAAAGGGTTGAGCAATCTGGAATAATATTTCTTGATGAAATTGATAAAATTGTAAGCAATGACGCGCCGCATGGGCCGGATGTTTCGCGTGAAGGTGTGCAAAGGGATTTACTGCCCATAGTGGAAGGTTCCAATGTTAATACCCGCTATGGAATGGTCAAAACCGACCACATTCTGTTTATTGCCGCCGGAGCGTTCAATGTTGCCAAACCTTCCGACCTGATTCCGGAATTGCAGGGGCGTTTCCCTATTCGCGTTGAACTTGATTCGCTGGGGAAAGAAGAATTTATTCGTATTTTAACGGAGCCGAATAACGCTTTGGTGAAACAATACACGGAAATGATGGCGACGGAAGGATTGAAATTATCATTTACGGAGGAAGCCATAGCGTCGATTGCGGAAGTGGCAACGCTGGTCAACGAAAGGACGGAGAATATCGGGGCCAGAAGACTTTACACAATTATGGAAAAATTGCTGGATGATATTTCTTTTGATGCGCCGGATATGCAAAATAAAGAAATAACAATAGATTCACAATATGTGGAAGAAAAATTAAATGATATAATAGAGGATCAGGATTTAAGCAGGTACATTCTATAAACGGAGTTTGCCATGGAAAATATTTCAAATTCAATAGAGAGGGCGGACATTCTTCTGGAAACCCTGCCCTACATCAGGCGATTTTACAATAAAACAATCGTTATCAAATATGGCGGTCATGCCATGGTTGACAATGAGTTAAAAGATAAATTCGCCCAAGACGTGGTTATGATGAAATATATAGGCATCAATCCAGTAGTCGTTCACGGGGGAGGTCCGCAGATCGGCGATCTTTTAAAAAAGGTCGGCAAGGAATCGAAATTTATACAGGGAATGCGTGTTACCGATGAAGAAACCATGAATATCGTGGAAATGGTTCTTGTAGGCATGGTCAATAAAGAAATAGTGGGTTTGATTAACCGGCATGGCGGAAATGCCGTGGGTTTAAGCGGTAAGGACGGCAACCTGATTAATGCGGAGAAATATTATTTAAATGAAGAAAAAGCAAAGCATACACCGCCGGAGATTATAGATATAGGCTTGGTGGGTAAAGTGAAAAGTATCAATTCGCAATTGATTGTTTCTCTTGCGCAAAACAATTTTATTCCGGTTATCGCTCCCACGGGAATAGGTGATAAAGGTGAAACATATAATATCAACGCGGACGTTGTTGCCGGAGAAATAGCGGCAGCCCTGCATGCCGAAAAGCTTTTGCTTTTAACCGATGTGCCGGGCGTGTTGGACAAAGACAAAAAACTGATTAATACAATGACCATTGACGACGCCTTGAAATTAATCGACGATGGCGTTATTGAGGGGGGTATGTTTCCCAAAATCAAGTGTTGTATGAAGGCTATCAAGGCGGGAGTAGGAAAGACTCACATAATTGACGGACGCCTGAAGCATGCTATTTTGCTGGAGGTATTTACTGATAAGGGAATAGGTACGGAAATAGTTTTATAGCGGCTTTAAGAAAAAGTCCATGTGCTGCGTTATTCTGCAGCCTCTCGTTATTGCGGCGTATAAACAAATACGCCTCAATCCGGAGGACTTGAGCGCCTTGCCTCTGGAGCTTTTTACGAAGCCTTAGCGATTAATTGAAGGTGAAGGAAATGAATGAAAAAGAATTAATGACCCTGGCCGATGAAAATATAATGAATACTTATAAACGCTTTCCTGTTGTTCTTACAAGAGGATCGGGTGCAAAGGTATGGGATATCAACGGCAGGGAATATCTTGATTTTGCCGCCGGGATTGCCGTATGCAATCTCGGTCATTCCCATCCGAAAGTTATTGCGGCTGTGAGCGAACAGATGGGCGAATTAACTCATGTTTCCAATTTGTATTATACGGAACCGCAGACTCAACTGGCAAAACAGCTGACTGACAATTCTTTCGCGGATAAGGTATTTTTCTGCAATAGCGGCGCTGAAGCAAATGAAGCGGCAATCAAACTTGCGCGGAAATACGCCCATGAAAACATGGGACCGGATAAATTTGAATTAATCACCATGAAGGATTCTTTTCACGGAAGGACCATGGCTACAATTACGGCCACCGGACAGGAAAAATTTCAATTCGGATTTACGCCGCTCCTGGAAGGTTTTACCTATGTGCCTTTTAATGATTTACAGGCTTTGGAAGCGGCGATCTCCGGTAAAACATGCGGCATAATGCTGGAGCCGATTCAGGGTGAAGGCGGTGTCAATATTCCTGATGATAATTATCTGGCCGCCGTCCGGGAAATCTGTGATCGTCATGGAATTTTGTTGATTATTGATGAAGTTCAAACCGGCATTGGCCGGACAGGCAAACTTTTTGCCTACGAGCATTACGGAATCAAGCCGGACATAATGACTCTGGCCAAAGCCCTGGCTAACGGTATTCCTGCCGGCGCGATGCTGGCGACTGATAAAATCGCCAAAGCTTTTGTTCCCGGTAATCATGCTTCCACCTTTGGCGGCAATCCTTTTGCCATGGCTGCGGCAAACGCGGTTATGAAAACCATTCTTCAGGAAGACATATTGGGTAATTGCCGGAAAGTAGGCGATTACTTTTTATCTCAGTTAAAGAAACTTCAGCAAAAACACTCGATCATTCAGGATGTAAGGGGTAAGGGACTGATGATCGCGGCGAAACTTGATATAGAAACGGGCGATATTGTAAATGAATGCCTGCAACGCGGATTACTCATTATTTCTGCCGGCAGCAAAACTCTGCGATTTGTGCCGCCTCTGATTATTACCAATCTTGATGTGGATTGCGCAATTAAAGTGCTTGACGAAGTGATGGAGGGTAAATGAAAAAAGATTTATTAAACATTTACGATCTGGAACCGGCTGATTTTGAAAAAATATGGAAAAAGGCTGAAAAACTCAAAAGGTCTTTAAAAAATGGAAAGCCTCATGCTTCTCTTAAAGGGAAAACTCTGGGGATGATTTTTGATAAATCATCCACCCGGACAAGAATATCTTTTGAAGTCGGCATGTATCAGTTGGGCGGCATTGCTCTGTTTTTAAATTCCCGGGATACGCAAATAGGTCGCGGCGAAACTATTTCCGATTCTGCAAAGATGATGTCGCGTTATCTGAATGGAATTATGATCAGGACATTTTCCCAAAAAAGTGTGGAAGACTTTGCCCGCTATGCTTCGATTCCGGTAATTAACGGTTTGACCGATCTTTCACACCCCTGCCAGATATTAAGCGACTTATTTACGATAAAGGAAAAAAAGGGGTCTTACAATAAGTTGAAGATAGCTTATATAGGCGACGGCAATAACATTGCCAATTCATGGATTGAAGCTGCCGCAAGATTGCCTATTAAATTGTCGCTGGCCTGCCCCGAAGGTTATGATCCGGACAGGCAGATAATGTTTAAAGGAAAAAAAGAGGCAAAAGAAGGCATTTCCCTTTATCGCGATCCGATGGATGCAGCGAAAAACGCCGATATTTTATATACCGATGTTTGGGTAAGCATGGGGCAGGAATCAGAAGATAAGAAAAGGAAAAAAATATTTAAGAATTATCAAATAAACAAAAAGCTTTTAAAAGAAGCGAAAAAAGATGCGATTGTGATGCATTGCCTGCCGGCGCACCGCGGAGAAGAGATTTCTTCCGATGTTATCGACGGTTCGCAGTCGGTGGTTATTGATCAGGCGGAAAACCGTCTGCACGTGCAAAAAGCAATCCTGGAAATATTACTTTAGGAGGAATGAACAGTGTCAGTAAAAAAGAAAAAAGTTGTTTTGGCCTATTCCGGCGGACTGGATACATCGGTAATTGTTCGCTGGCTGATAGAAACTTATAAATGCGAGGTTATTTGTTTTGCCGCGGATGTGGGACAGAAAGAAGAGTTAACCGGACTGAAAGAAAAGGCTCTGAACACCGGGGCCAGTAAAATATATATTGAGGATTTACGGGAAGAATTCGCGCGGGATTTCGTTTTTCCGGCGCTGCGCGCCAATGCCATTTATGAAGGCACATATCTTTTGGGCACATCTTTGGCAAGGCCGCTGATAGCAAAGAGACAGATAGAGATAGCGAAAAAGGAAGGAGCGGATACAGTATCACACGGCGCAACAGGCAAGGGCAATGATCAGGTCCGGTTCGAACTTACTTATCTTGCCCTGAATCCGGAAATTAAAATCATTGCGGTGTGGAAAGATGATAACTGGAAATTTAATTCACGCGAATCAATGATTGATTATGCCGAAAAATATAAAATTCCTATTCCGTTGTCTAAAGCAAAACCTTACAGCGCTGATCGCAATCTTCTGCACATCTCGCATGAAGGAGGAATTCTGGAAGATCCCTGGGAAGAAGCTCCTGAAGATATTTTTGTGTTGACCAAATCGCCTGAAGCGGCGCCGGACAAACCGACATATGTGGAAATTGACTTCAAAAAGGGAAATCCCGTGGCTGTCAACGGGAAGAAGATGTCACCGGCAAAACTCATGGATTATATGAATACAATTGCCGGGGCCAATGGCATCGGCCGTGTGGATATGGTGGAAAATCGTTTTGTCGGAATGAAATCAAGAGGCGTATATGAGACTCCCGGCGGTACAGTGCTCTGGGCGGCTCATCGTGCTTTGGAATCTATCACGATGGATCGTGAAGTCATGATCATGCGTGATTCTCTGATACCGAAATATGCCCAGCTTGTTTATAACGGGTTCTGGTATTCTCCGGAAATGAAAACTCTCCAGACGTATATCGATGCAACGCAGGAAAATGTTACCGGTACTGCACGAATGAAGTTATATAAAGGAAACAGTATTGTTGTCGGACGCAAATCGCCTTATTCTCTTTACAGTGAGGCATTTGCTACTTTTGAAAAGGATCAGGTATACAATCAGAAGGATGCAACAGGATTTATCAAGTTGAATGGATTACGTCTGATAATCCAAAATATTTTAAAAAATAAAAAATAACTATGCGGAGAAAATGCATGGCAATCGGAAAAAAACCATGGGGCGGCCGGTTTCAAAAATCTACAGCTCCAAATGTGGAAAAATTTACGTCTTCCATTCATTATGACCAGAGACTTTATCCTTATGATATCGAAGGTTCTGTTGCTCATGCCACTATGCTGGCCAAACAGAATATAATATCTAAAAATGAAGCGGCAAAGATTGTATCCGCCCTGAAGAATATTTTAAAAGATATAGAAAAGGAAAAATTTAAATTCAGTCCTGCCGATGAAGACATCCACATGGCAATTGAAAGGGAACTGATTAGCCGTATTGGTGAAATTGGAGGAAAACTTCATTCCGCAAGAAGCCGCAATGATCAAATAGTTCTTGATGTAAGACTCTTTCTGCGGACGGAAATTGAAATTATAATTTCTTTGGTGAATGCTTTGCAAATGCAGCTGGCAGGACTGGCCAAAAGAGAAATCAAAACTATTATGCCCGGCTATACCCATATGCAAAAGGCTCAGCCGGTGTTGCTTTCTCATTACTTTCTCGCTTTTGCGGAAATGTTTAAACGCGATGTTCAGAGATTAAATGACTGTAGAAACAGACTCAATGTTTTACCTTTGGGGGCAGCGGCCCTGGCCGGTACGGGTTTGCCGATTGATCGCGAGTGGACGGCAGACATATTAGATTTTCCGGAAGTAAGCAAAAACAGCATGGATACTGTTGCGGACAGGGATTTTGTTGCGGAATTTATTTTTTCGGCTTCGCTCTTAATGATGCATTTGAGCCGCTTTTGTGAAGATTTGGTTTTGTGGTCTTCGGATGAATTCGGTTTTGTCGAAATATCAGATGCCTATACGACAGGCAGCAGTATTATGCCGCAGAAGAAGAATCCCGATGTGGCGGAATTGGTTAGAGGCAAGACGGCCCGTGTCTATGGCGATCTTTTTGCAATAATGACCCTCCTGAAAGGTTTACCCATGGCTTACAACAGGGATTTGCAGGAAGATAAGGAACCGTTGTTCGATGCCGTGGATACCGTAAAAGATTGTCTGGCAATATTTACGGAAATGATTAATCACACAAAATTCAACGCCGAAAGGATGTACATGGCGGCAGAAGAGGGATTTTGCACAGCGACTGACGTTGCGGAATATCTGGTTGGCAGGGGAATGCCTTTCCGCCGGGCACACGAAATTGTGGGGAAAATAGTCGCATATTGCCTGAAAAATAAAAAAGAATTGAAAAATTTGACTTTAAAGGAATATCAGATATTTTATCATGGTTTTACCGAAGATATTAAAAACATAATCAAACTGGAGCAAGCGGTTAATTCACGTAAACATACGGGCGGAACGGCAACTTCAAGCGTATTGAAAAGGATAAAAGAATTTGAAAAGAGTATCGGTAAAAATTAGCATATTTGTCTGCCTTGTAATGTTAATTAATTTTACCGGTTGCGGTATAAAGGGTAATCCGGTTATCATATCCCGTATGCCGGATTACAGGCAGATCGTAAAAAACTTCATAGCCGCTTCTTCCGGTGATGAATTGATTTTGAAATGGGATTTCTGCGATAAAGATTTTAAAATTAATTATGTTGTTATAGAGAGAAGTGAAGTCGGCAGCGCGGGAAATGAATGCAAAGATTGTCCCAGAACATTCGAACGCGCAGGTGAGGTGCCGGTAAAAGAAGCCGGACGGAAAAATAAAGAATGCAACAGCTTTAGTTTTACGGATAAAAAAGTTATACATGGAAAAACATATGATTATCGTTTAATGCTGTGCGATGATTCCAATATATGTTATAAAAGCGACTCGACAGAAATAAATTTTAAATGATGAAATTAAGGAGGCTTCTTTTTTATGTTTAAGGGTGCAATGGTCGCTATTGTTACACCTTTTAAGAATGACCGGGTAGATGAGAATGCTTTACGCGAACTCATAGAATTTCAAATTGTCAATGGAACGGACGCTATAGTGCCCTGCGGCACTACCGGTGAATCGGCTACTCTTACGCATGAAGAACACGACAGGGTTATTGAAATTACCATTGATGCCGTGAAAAAGAGAGTGCCGGTCATTGCCGGGACAGGATCGAATAATACTGCCGAGGCTCTGCGTTTGACGAAACATGCTTACGAAGCCGGCGCAGATGGAGTTCTCCTGGTCTGTCCGTATTATAACCGGCCGACGCAGGAGGGGCTTTATCAGCATTTTAAAGTTATAGCAGAAAGCGTACCTGTTCCGATAATACCGTATAATATACCAAGCCGTACCGGTGTAAATCTTCTGCCGGACATGGTTGCAAAGCTGTCGAAAATAAAAAATATTGTCGGCATTAAAGAGGCTTCCGGCTCAATCAAGCAGATGAGTGACGTTATTAATCTGTGCGACAAGGATTTTGCCGTCCTGTCGGGTGATGATATATTCACTTTGCCGCTTATGGCAATGGGCGGTGCCGGTGTTATTTCCGTTATTTCCAATGTGGCGCCTGCGGATATGGCGGGATTGGTCGATGCTTTTGCCGCCGGTGACATAGTCAGGGCAAAAGCTCTTCATCATAAAATGAGCGCTTTGATAGACGCGCTTTTTATCGAGGTTAATCCGATTCCGGTTAAAGCTGCTCTTGCCTTGATGGGTAAAATAAAGTGTGAATATAGATTGCCGCTTTGTAAAATGACGGAAGCTAATTTTGAAAAATTGAAGAACGTAATGGTTAATTACGGCTTGATTTGACGGCCGCAGACAAATACTTAAGGAGATAATTTTATGGTTAAAGCCGTTGTTACCGGGGCCGCCGGGAGAATGGGCGGCAAAATTATCAGCTTCATTTCCACAACCGAAGGTATCAATGTTGTCGGTGCTGTAGAAGCAGCCGGACATCCTATTATAGGACGTGACATAGGTCAGGGATTAGGATTGGGTAATACGGGCATTCTGGCCAGTGATAAATTATCTGATTGTATTGATCTGGCCGATGTCGTTATTGATTTTACAAATCACGAAGCCTCGCTTGAATATTTAAAAATAGCCAGTAAAAGAAATCGCGCCATTGTTATCGGTTCGACAGGGATTACTGCGGCTGAAATGGGCGAAATAAAGGAACTGGCGAAAAACACACGTTGCGTAGTGGCTCCCAACATGAGTGTCGGCGTAAATGTGATGTTGAAACTTCTTGAATATTGTGCGGGAATACTTAAAGATGATTATGATGTCGAAATTGTTGAAGCTCATCATCATTTAAAAAAGGATGCTCCCAGCGGAACCGCCATGCAGATGGCGAAGGTTATTTCCGATAAACTGGGCCGCAATATGGAAGAATCTCTGGTTTATACCCGGAAAGGCCTGATCGGAGAGAGAACTAAAAAAGAAATAGGCATACAAACTGTTCGTGCCGGCGATATAGTGGGCGATCATACGGTAATATTTGGCGGAGTTGGAGAAAGGCTGGAGTTTATTCATCGAGCTCACAGCCGTGATAATTTTGCCAAGGGAGCAATCCGGGCGGCGCAATGGGTTGTAAATCAGAAAAACGGACTTTATGACATGCAGGATGTTTTAGGATTGCGGGATAAGGATTAAAAAAGGTTTTTGATATTTGAACGGCATTATCTGTTATATTGGAATTGGTTCCAATTTAGGCGATTCTTTGAAAAACTGTAAATATGCCGTTGAAAAGCTTTCGCGTTCGGAAGGAATTGAACTTATAAGAGCTTCTTCTTTTTATAGAACGGAGCCGGTCGGAATGGAGGATCAGAATTATTTCGTAAATGCGGTGGTGGAGGTTAAGACAGATATTTCTGCGCGAAATCTCCTGCAGTTGATGCAAAACATCGAAAATGAAATGGGCCGAAAGAGGGAAGGTAAAGGCGGCCCCAGGGTTATTGATCTTGACCTGCTTTTTTACGGGCAGAGTGTGATAAAAGAACAAGCTCTGACAGTACCGCATCCGGAAATTCATAAAAGGCGATTTGTTCTGGAGCCTTTTTGCGAGATAGCTTCTTATTTTATTCATCCTTCTTTCGGAGTATCTATTCGCGGATTGAAAGACCGGCTGGATGACAATAAAATTGTCGAAATGATAAAAGAATAAAAAATTAATAACAGGATTTAATATTGGCTAAATTTTTTGTATTTATAATATTGGGTTATTTTATATATAAAATAATTAAAACTGTTCAGCGGCCAAAGCTGGAAAAGAATGAAAATTATCAATTTAAATCGTCGCCTCCGGCCGGCGGTGAAGACTTGATTGAGGATCCTGTTTGTCATACATATGTCCCGTTGAGTCAGGCATATAAAAAAGAAATATCCGGTAAAAACTACTACTTTTGCAGTCAGCAATGTAGTGACAAATATGTAACGGAAAAAAATAATTAATCGCCAGAGGAGAATTTATGAAGTTTTTTATTGATACTGCCAATGTAGAAGAAATCAAGGAAGGACTTGCCCTGGGGATGGTTGATGGTGTTACTACAAATCCATCTCTGATTGCCAAAGAGAAAAAAAATTTCGACGCTGTTGTTAAAGATATACTGAAAATTGTAAAAGGACCTGTAAGCCTGGAAGTTATCAGTAATGAGGCAAAAGGAATGTTTTCTGAAGGCAGGAAACTGGCGCGTCTGGGAAAAAACGTAGTCATTAAAGTTCCTCTTTCCACAGAAGGATTAAAAGCTACAAGAATGTTTGCCGATGCGGGAATTGATGTAAACCAGACTTTAATATTTTCTCCTTTGCAGGCACTGATGGCGGCCAAAGCCGGCGCCCGCTATGTAAGCCCGTTCGTCGGCCGCCTTGACGATATAGCTCACGATGGTATGGAACTTGTGGAACAAATTCTTACTATATATGAAAATTATTGTTATGAAACAGAAGTTATTGTTGCCAGTATCCGCCATCCGCGGCATGTTCTTGATGCCGCCTTAATGGGCGCGGATATAGCAACTATTCCTTTTAAAGTGATAGCTCAACTGGTTAAACATCCATTGACGGAAAAAGGAATAGAGGCATTTTTAAATGATTGGCAAAAGGTTCCCAAAAAATAAATTAAGTCAGCATATATGTTTTTTTAACAGGCATTAAACGATGATTTCAAGACATGAAACATTCAATTTGCCCAATACAATAACATTGTTGAGAATCAGTGTTGTTCCATTTCTTTTTATTCTGCTTGCCGAGCCGGGAGCATTCTGGAGCCTGATTATAGCAATATTATTTGTCATTGCTTCAGTTACCGATTTTTTTGATGGTTACATTGCCAGAAAATATCAAATGATTACAACAATGGGTAAATTTCTTGACCCTATTGCCGATAAAATTATTGTCAATACGGCAATGATTCTGCTGATTCCTATCGGTCGTATACCGGCGTGGATAGTGGCAATAACAATCATTCGTGATCTGATTGTAGATGTTATAAGAAGTATTGCCTCTTCCGAAGGAATTTATATTCAAGCAAGTATTCTGGGGAAACAGAAGACTTTTACACAAATTATAGCAGTTACCGCGTTGATCATTCATTATAATACTGTTTTTGGCATTAATGCCCACATTGTTGGAATAGTAATTCTTTATATAGCTTTATTTCTTACGATTTATTCGGGAGTGGATTATTTTATAAAATTATTCCAGAGCATAGAAAAATAATTGAAGCTCTCGCAGGCAAACTGCGGAGAATCTTCGATTCTTAAGGTAAATTATAATTCTGTATTCGCTCGCTACCGAATTCAAATATGATGATTATTTCTAATTAATATCGTAATCAGGTTGATAATTTTACCGGTAATGAAATAAATTGAATAAATTTTAAATTCATTTTTCATTATTTCTATTGACAAAATATGTCTATTTGTTGTATTCAACGCCGTTTTCAATGAGCGGGCGTAACTCAGCGGTAGAGTGCTACCTTGCCAAGGTAGACGTCGACGGTTCAAATCCGTTCGCCCGCTCCATTTTTTTTATGGCGGCATAGCCAAGTGGCTAAGGCAGCGGTCTGCAAAACCGTTATTCCCCGGTTCAAGTCCGGGTGCCGCCTCCAATTAAGTATAGTGAGGAGTTTACTTTTTGCGGAAGTAGCTCCTTTTTTATTTAATTAATAATATCATATAGTTATAATCATTATTTTAATGTTGTAATTGTTTTAGATATATTTTCCCGTTTATTTTTATAATTAATCATTCAATCTGTATTGGTTATTGACTAATAGTACAAATAATGGTAAACTAATATATTGATATGGAAAGGCAGGCTAAGAAAAAAATGTTTAAAGTAGGCGATTTGGCGGTATATCCGGCACATGGTGTCGGAGTCATTGAAGCTATTGAAAATAAAGAAGTAATGGGTAAAAAGCAATCCTTTTATGTCATGAAAATCATGGGTAACGGCATGAAAATAATGATTCCCATGATGAGTGTTAAAGCTGTCGGATTGCGTGAAATAATTTTAGAAAAAGAAATACCCAAAGTATATGAGATTCTGCGTAATAAAGACGTTACTATAGATAAGCAAACATGGAATAAGCGCTATAGAGAGTATCTGGAAAGGATAAAAACAGGTTCGGTATTTGAAATAGCCAGTGTTTTAAGAGACTTATTTATTTTAAAGAGCGATAAGAATCTTTCTTTCGGGGAAAGAAAGATGATGGATACAGCAAAAAATTTGCTGGTAAAAGAAATATCCGTAGCTACCAATGCGCAGGAATCCGAAGTTGAAAACAATCTTCAGAAGATTTTCACAGTTCAATAGTATTTAATATCCGATTATTAATAATTGTAAAATAACAAAGGCTCTTTGAAAATTTAAAACAGGCAGATTACTTTCCCTTTTTAAGGGAAACCGTAAAAATTGCCTCCATATTCTTTATATATAATTTATTTAAAAATATTTTTTTGAAAAAGTTAATGAAATATCAGTGAAAGGAGGTGAAACGGTTGATTGTTAGAATAATCTTAATTATAGCATGTTCTATAAGCGGATATGCTATTGCATATTACACGTCTTCTGACTCCTATTTGATTCTTAAATCAATTATTGGCTTTATTATTGGATTATTAATCGCACTTTTAGTTATAAGAATCGAAAAGGAAATCCGAAAATTATCCATAAAGGTTATTATTGGCGGCGTAGCAGGAATGATAGTCGGACTGCTGATTGCTTTGATATTTGGCTTCGGTTTAAACTTTGTCAGTAAAATCAGGGAGAATCAACAGGTAATCCCGTGGATTTATTTATTTATAACGGGAGTATTCAGTTACCTCGGTCTGGTTTTAGGATCAAAAAAAGTAGAAGAATTTAATTTTCACGGTACCGACTCTAAAGTTGTTAATGATAGCCGTATTCTGGATACCAGTGTAATCATCGAAGGAAGAATAGCCGATATTTGTGACAGTGGATTTATTGAAGGAAATTTGATTGTTCCACGTTTTGTTTTGAATGAATTACAGCTTGTGGCGGACTCTTCCGATTCCATGAAGCGGTTACGTGGAAGACGGGGACTTGATATCCTGAATCATTTGCAGAAAAGTTCGACTGTTAATATTGAAATAGTTGATCATGATTTCCCGAAGATTAAAGGAGTTGACGGAAAACTTGTAGCCCTGGCCAAGAAACTGAATGCGAAGCTTCTGACCAATGATTATAATTTGAACAAGGTGGCCGAATTACAGGGCGTTCGGGTTTTGAACATCAATGAGTTGGCTAATGCCATGAAACCTGTTGTTCTTCCCGGAGAACAGATGACAGTTAAAATAGTTCGTGAAGGTAAGGAATCGGGGCAGGGCGTTGCTTATCTTGATGATGGAACGATGATTATTGTTGATAACGCTCAAAAATTGGTCAATATGAATGTTAAAGTAACCGTGACCAGTGTTCTGCAAACAACTGCTGGACGAATGATTTTTTCGGAAATTAAAGAAGCATAAGATAAAACAATCTGAGAAAATTAATTTTAATAAAAAGCCCGGGAAATTCTTTCCCCGGGCTTTTCTTATGATCTATTTCTTTTTTAGATAAAAGATGATATCAAAACACCAATTCTAAATCAAAGCGCTATTTTTGTTGGCGTCGTCGTCGGTTTCCTCAACGTATCTTCAAATACGCCTCGTCGCCTCCTCCTGGCTGCTTCAATATCATCTTTGATTTAGAATTTGTATAAAATGAAATAATATTTCAGGGAATAATTTATGAAGGCAGTGGCCATAATTCCAGCCGGTGGAGCGGGAAAAAGATTAAAAGCTCATGTGGCGAAACAGTTTCTATTGCTGGATACTTTGCCGGTGCTGGTTCATACCCTTAAAGTATTTCAGGAATCGACACGTATTGATGATATTATCCTGGCTTTGCCTCCTGATGATATTGTTTCCGTCAGGCAGGAATTGATAGAGAAGTACGGTATAACAAAATTGACAACTGTTGTTGCCGGTGGTGAGGAAAGACAGGATTCAGTGAGAAACTGCCTTTGGGCTGTCAGGGGAGAATGTGATTTTGTTGTTGTCCATGACGCGGTGCGACCGTTTGTTACGGAAGAATTAATCGGTCGTGTTATCGATGCGGCAGAAGATAACGGCGCGGCATCAATAGGTGTGAAAGCCAAGGACACCATAAAAGAAACCGGAGCAGATAATAAGGTTTTAGCCACAATACCACGACAGAACCTGTGGCTGACGCAGACTCCCCAGGCATTTAAGTTTGAGCTTTTGAAAGAGGCGTACACCGCTGCCTATAATGAAAAATATTACGGCACTGATGATGCTTCTTTAGTGGAGCGAATTGGAAAAGAAGTTAAAATGGTAGAAGGTTCTTATGAAAACATTAAAATTACAACAAAGGAAGATATGCTGATCGCGGATGCTTTGATGAAAAAGGGAAACAAAATTATTCTACACAGCGGACTTGGTTATGATAGTCACAAATTTGCAGAAGGAAGAAAACTTATTTTGGGCGGGGTGGAAATTCCTTTTGAAAAAGGCCTGTACGGACATTCTGATGCCGATGCGCTTATTCACGCGATTTGCGATGCTCTGTTGGGCGCCGCAGGTTCAGGTGATATAGGAAGACACTTTCCCGATAATGATCCGGAGTACAAAGACATTTCCAGTATGATTCTTCTGGAGAGGGTGAAAAAAATAATCGAGGCGAAGGGATTTGCTATTAATAATATTGATACCACAGTTGTGATGGAGATGCCCAGGCTTGCGCCTTATGCTGAGCGTATGACTGCCAATATTGCCCGTGTTCTGAAAATTCCCGAAACCTGTGTGAATGTCAAGGCAAAAACAAATGAAGGCATGGGCTTTGCCGGAAGAAATGAAGGCATAGCTGTATTTGCAATAGCCGCGGTTACGGAAAGGAAAAGTAATGGCTCCAGAGTTTAGAGTAAGATTTGCTCCCTCTCCCACGGGAGAACTTCATGTAGGTAATGCGCGCACAGCTCTGTTTAACTGGATGTTTGCACGTCATCACAGCGGTTCTATGATTTTACGCATTGAAGATACTGATGAGTCACGCAGTGCCCTTTCTTATCAGACAAATTTATTTGATGATTTAAAATGGCTGGGCCTGGATTGGGATGAAGGCCCGCAAAAAAACGGTTCTTACGGACCTTATAAGCAGAGCGAACGCCTGAATATATACAAAGAACATCTCCAGAAACTCATAGATGCGGACATGGTTTACCCTTGCTATTGTACAGAGGAAGAACTGGAAGAAGAGCGTCAGAATTTGATTTTGAGCAAAAGAATGCCGCGGTATATGGGAAAATGCAGAAATCTTACCGCAGACCAGAGGAAACAGAGAGAAAACGAAGGCAGAAAACCTTCATTTCGCTTTAAAGTCGAATCGCAAACCATTGAATTTGAAGATTTAATACGAGGAGCGATGAAATTTGAAGGTGATGCGATGGGAGATTTCATAATTGTCCGTTCCAATGGCATGCCCGCTTATAATTTTGCGGTTGTCATTGACGACCATCTTATGAACATCACCCATGTCATTCGCGGTGAAGATCATCTTTCCAATACCGCTTTGCAGATTATGCTCTACAGGGCTTTCGGATTCAATCCACCGGTATTTGCGCATCATTCGCTGATTTTAGGCAAAGACCGCGCCAAACTCAGCAAACGACATGGCTCTGTTTCTATCGGCGAATTTCGCAAACAGGGAATTTTACCGGAGGCGATGATTAATTATCTGGGACTTCTGGGAAGTTCTTTTACTGACGGAAGAGAAATATTGTCCCGTGAAGAGATGATTGCCGGTTTTGCCTTGGAACGCGCATCAAAAAGCGGTGCGGTTTTTGATGAAGAAAAACTCCGCTGGCTGAACGCTGTGTATATCAGAAACAGCAAAACTGAAGATTTGATTGAGCGGATTAAACCGTTTTTGAAAGAATCATGGTTGAAAGAGGATACGATTAATTCAGAATGGTTCAAACAGATAATAGAACTTGTTAAAGATGAATTAACAGTACTTACGGGAATTGACAGTCACATAAACATATTTTTTGATGATAAATATAAACTTTCGGCAGAAGCCGGAGAAATTCTGGAAAAAGATAACGCAAAGAATGTTGTAAAAACTTTTATCGAATATTTGAAGATGCATGATGATACCGATAATCTTTATTCCGCGGCAATAAAATACGTTAAAGAAAAAACAGGCGTTAAAGGCAGGGAATTATTCATGCCCATTCGCGCGGCCCTGACAGGAGAAGTCCACGGTCCGGAATTGGACAAAGTGTTTGCTGTTTTGGGCAGGGATGCGGCCATGAAAAGATTGAATCCTTTTTAAGGCGGAACCGCTTCATCTTACATTCTGTTCATTAATTCCAATAAAATACTGATCTTATTTTCATGCACTTCTTCTGTGTTTGCGTACTGCTATAGTATAAAAGATAATGTTTATAATTATTACCATAGCCCCTAAAATATACTGAATATCAACTGTAAGATTTTGGGGGTAGATTACCGGAATCAAGTATCGGACAATAAAGTCTCCGCTGTATGAACTGTTTCCCGCAAGATTACGGAAATGATTTTCCAGAGGGGTTAACGGGCAAATCCAGCCGGAAAATTCCACGACGGTTCCCCATATTATTGCAGGGATGTGAACAAAAGCAATTCGCGGCCAACGGATTACCAGCAAACCGCCGAAGACGACGAATGCAATGAATAAAAAATGCACCGCAACAATCACATCGGCAAGTATGTTGTACACATCGGCCACCCCAAAAAACAATATATATGAAATTAACTGATCATTTAGAAAGCCAGCCTATACCTTTGGCATGGAGACTCTGAATGTAGAGTTTATCTCCGGTTTCCGTTACACCTGTTGTTTCCGGGTAGGTTCCGATTGGATCCTGTAAGTTGGCAACGATCCTGCCGTCTTCTGTAAAAGCCACCGCATGACCATATGGTTTGGGAACCGGCCACATAAAGCGGGGCAGGCGGACTGTCAGTTTGCGCATGAAAGGCGCGGTGGTAAAAGTCATTTTGTCCAGGGCAGGGGTACGGGGTTTGACTAAACCTACCCAGATTTTTCCATCAAGACCGCGCATAAGATTGTCGGGATATCCGGGCAGATTATCAATAAGGATTTTGGCTGATTTGTCGGGATGGGAAATATCCAGGTCTTTCGCGCTTACGGAAATTTTCCAGATACGATATTTTCCTGTTTCATTTAAAAAAAGCCATTGTTCGTCAAGACTCAGAGCCACACCGTTGGCAAAACTGAATCCCCTGGACACAGTTCTTGTTTCCCTGGTAGCCGGATCGTATTCAAGAAGGCGTCCGGTTGATCTTTGTTCCAGAATATCCAGCACACTGGCTTCAAATGTTCCACCCCAGTCCTTGGGCGCAAAACGCATAGAAGCGTCACTGAAATAAATCTTTCCGGATTTAGCCACGATTACGGCATCGGCATAGCGAATAGGGTCTCCGTTAACTTTGTTTGTCAGAACGGTTATTTTTCTATCAGGGCTTATAGAAATGAGACCGTTATTAACATCGGCGGCAATCATGTTTCCCTGTGCGTCAAAGTCAAAACCCAACACGCGGCCTCCGGTTTTCACGAAGACTTCCTGCTGTGTGCCGTCCTGATTCATGCGCAGAATTTTGCGGCTGAGAACTGTGGTGTAAAGTTTACCGTCTTTGCCTATGGAAATTTGTTCCGGTCCTTCTTCCCCTTCCAGAGAAATAATTTTGAGACCGGCAAGTTTTGTGTTCACGGAATAAGGCCCCGAATAACCGGCGGACAGAGGAGGAATCCATTGAACAGGATCAATCGGAACAGGCCAGAGAGTTAAATAAGCTGAAAGCAAAAACAAAATAACAACGATCGCACCCGCAACTTTTTTCATACATATTCCTCCTTAAATAATTGAAGACTCTTGAGAAAAAATCAAAGGGGTATATTATTGTGTTTCTTTGACAATCTTGTTTCTTTTTTATCTTTCAGCGCTTCCAGCAAAGCGATTATTTTTTTTCTGGTATCTCGCGGAGCGATTATTTCTTCGATGATGCCCATTGACGCCGCGAAGTACGGGTTATTGAATTTATCTTCATAGGCGGCGGCAAGTTCATTCCTTTTGGCCGCAGGATCATCAGCGGAAGCTATTTCATTGCGATAGATTATATTGCAGGCTCCTTCGGCGCCCATGACCGCGATTTCGGCAGTAGGCCATGCCATCACATAATCCGCACCAAGCTGTTTGCTGCACATGCCTATGTATGCTCCGCCGTAAGCCTTGCGGGTAATAACGGTTATTTTAGGCACGGTTGCTTCCGAATAAGCGTGAAGCAGTTTTGCGCCGTGACGAATTATGCCCGCCCATTCCTGATTTGTGCCCGGCATATAACCGGGAACATCCGTGAAGGTCAAAAGCGGGATATTAAAAGCATCGCAAAAGCGGATAAAGCGGGATGCTTTATCGGAAGCATTTACATCCAGGACACCGGCGGCAAAACGGGGATTATTGGCAATGACGCCGACAGATTTTCCCATAACACGAATAAAGCATACAATTATATTTTGCGCCCAGAGTTCGGACATTTCAAAAATTTCATTATTATCGGCTATGGATTTAATAATCTTTTTCATATCATAAGCCCTGTTTCCCTTATCGGGAATAATGGTATCCAAATCCGTGCAGATTCTTTCTGCACTGTCAGCGCAATCGGACAGAGGCAGGGGAGAATTACAATTGTCCGGCAGGAAGGTTAGCAGTTTTTTTATTTTTTCGATGCAGTTGGTGTCGTTTTCCGTAACGACATGACAGACTCCGCTTTTTGTTGCGTGTGTTACAGCTCCGCCCAGATCATCATGCGAAACTTCTTCCCCAATAACTGCCTTTATGACGTCAGGTCCGGTTATGTACATATAACTGCTGTTTTTAACCATAAAAACCCAATCGGCCAGAGCAGGGGAGTAAACGGCTCCGCCGGCTGTCGGTCCCATAATGGCGGTTATTTGCGGGATATAACCGGAGGCGATTGTATTGCGGTAGAAAATTCCGCCGTAGCCTTCAAGGGATGGAACGCCTTCCTGAATGCGCGCGCCGCCGGAATCGTTAAGAGCTACAAAAGGCTTTCGGGCGGCTATAGCCATGTCCATCACTTTCCAGATTTTCTTCGCGTGCATTTCCCCAAGGCTGCCTCCGGAACTTGTAAAATCCTGAGCCGCAATAAAAACAACACGCCCGTTGACTTTACCGAATCCTGTAATAACACCATCCGCGGGTATTTCTTTTTTATCCAAACCGAAGAGAGTGGAACGATGTTCAACAAAAAGTTGAACTTCCTGAAAAGTGTCTTTATCAAAAAATAAATCCAGACGTTCGCGGGCGGTAAGTTTATTTAAGTCATGTTGTTTCTTGATTTGTTTTTCGCCGCCCATTAATTTTAAGGTTTGGCTTTTTTTCTGAAAATCGTTTATTTTTCCCTTCGTTGTATTATTCTGTAAGTCGTCGCTCATAAGTTCTCTCCATCCTGTTTAATTAAACAAAACAAATCTGACGGTGATGATTACCAAGTATTAAATGTACAGCAGAAATATTTTAGATTACGGGGAATACTAACGTTTTTAATAAAAACTGGCAAGAAGAAATGATTATATTCACCGGTAAGATTATTTGGGAATATAAAGCTTACTTTCAGGCTTTTTTATAATAAACAGCCAGCCATATTGTTTCCTGTTTAGCATCGGTCCATTCTACGCGATGTCTTTGGTGTTCATTGATTTGAAGGTAATCACCGGGATTTAAAACGAAGATGCCGTCCTTATCCTTGAAACGCAAGCCTGCCTTTCCTTTAAGCAGGATTACCAATTCATTTTCATGCTGATCATACCAGAAACCGTCGGGAGAACAATGACCATATGAAACAATTCTTTCCACACGGAAACCCGGTGTCTGGAGAATAGTTTGAAATAGTTCATCCTTTAGATTTTCAGGAATATCGGCAAATAGATTCTTCATTCAGTTAGGCCTGTTTGGTTAATATATTTTAACTGCGGGGACGCAATGTCTTATCAAATTATTTTCCTGATTGCGTGATTAATATCAATTTTCATAAATCCGGCAATTTTGTTTTCAACCGCAAGTACCTGTACCTCGTTTTGGAGAATAAGATTGCGTATCTCCTCATTGATGCCGTACCTCCGGATCAAGTCTTGTACTCTTTCCCTGATGGTCACGATTTTATCATGCATCACCCGCTTGTCGGCATAGTAGACGATCTCACGCTCCTCAAGACTGCCCTCGAGATTTAGATCCTGAATGATGACATGCTGCTCAACAATCTCGGCAATGCGCGGGAATCCCAGTTCTCTCAGAACGGCTCCTCCGGAAGCGTCATGCCGTTCCTTTGTTTTAATCGACCTTGTTTTGGTAATGTCGTGCAGCAATGCGCCAGCAACCACAATATCCCTGTTTACGGCTACACCATCTTTCAGATAATCGGTAACTGCCAGAGAAACACGCATGACCTGAAGGGAATGAGCAATGATGTTCGGCAGCATGGAATATCTTGCCATTAGTTCATCGCATTCCTCCGGGGTTGGAATTCTATCCTTGATATTTTTCTTCATAATGACCTTGAACACCTTCATATTAAAACGGACAAAACATTTAATTTGTGACGATTACTGATTTTGGTGAATTTGTATCACATGTTAATTTATAATTCTGCCATTTTTTATTTTTGATAATTATTTGTAATTTTGTTTTTAATATGCCGAACCATCATTGTTTTGACAATTTTACCATTGGCTGTTATGTATTACCAGATTTCAATTTGGCACTGAGATATGAATATCTGTTCGGTTATTCATATCAATCTTCAGTCTAAAATAAAGAGTTGAAAATACTGTTGGTTTTGTAAATATCGAATGAGAAATATATTGATTACAGGTGCGGCGGGTTTTATCGGTTCGGCAACAAGCCGGAAACTCTTGGAAAATGGCGAAAACATTGTCGGCATTGATAATATCAACGATTATTATGACAAACGTCTCAAACATCATCGGCTGGATTCATTGAAACAATTTCCGAACTTTACTTTTTATGAAGCAGATATTGAGAACAGAGAAGCGCTGTCAGAAATATTCCGGAAACAAGAAATAGATGCTGTAATCAATCTGGCTGCGCGCGCCGGCGTGCGTTACAGCATAAAAAATCCAGAAGTGTACCTGAAAACCAATGCATACGGCACTCTTAATATTCTGGAATTGATGAGAAAGCATGGTATTGCAAAAATGGTTCAGGCTTCTTCTTCCTCGCTTTATGCCGGTCAGGAAATGCCTTTTACCGAAACTCTGCCTGTGAACACTCCTATCTCACCTTATGCCGTTACCAAGAAAGCGGCGGAGGTTCTTGCCTATTCATATCATTATCTTTTCGGGATCGATGTCTCAATCCTGCGCTATTTTACGGTCTATGGGCCTGCAGGAAGACCGGACATGAGCTATTTCCGGTTCATTAAATGGATTGATGAAGGCAGGGAACTCATCATATACGGGAATGGAGAACAGAAGCGTGATTTTACATACATTGATGATATTGTCGATGGCACTATTAAAGCCCTGAAACCGATTGGGTATGAAATCATTAATCTGGGAAACAGTCATCCCCATAGTATCATTGAATTGATTTCGATTATTGAAAAGAGATTAAATAAAAAAGCCGAAATCAGGAATATGCCAGTTCAAATGGCCGATGTAGAGGCAACATGGGCGGATATCAGTAAGGCAAAAAGGCTTCTGGGTTGGGTTCCGAAGATATCCCTTGAGGAAGGAATAGACAGAACAGTCGAATGGTACATAGAAAAAAGACCGTTAATCAGGGAAATTGAAATTGATCTTTCACTGTAAAGAATGAATTAAATGTTCTGTTTATTTATTGCGATACCACGGAAAATTTTTTTAAGATAATTTATTACAAAAATTAATCAAATTATTTTTTATAACGTCACGCGATAAAAACTTATCATAAATATTTCTTGTATTACCGCCTATTTTGTAGAACTCATCATCAATTTTTTCCGTGATTAATTCTTTTTCTATGTCGGGATGAAATCTGCCAGGATAATTTGTTACGACTTCCTGGTTGAAATAAAAACATTGCGACATTCTATTTATGGATTTCAATTTATTGATGCATTCAGAGTGCTTTTTGCTGTAGTAGATATAGGCGGTTTTATATTTTGCATATTCTGTAACGATGTTTGGAGTCCATTCGATAAATCGGCCTTTGGCTCTGCCGCGGAAATTGCAGTAAATCTCTTCATCATGCATAAAATACGAATCCGCCGTGTAAATATCCATATTTTCCATATCAAGTAATCTGACATCAAGATTAATCGGATTGGAAAATGTATAAAACCTGTCATCTTTAACAATATTATCTTTTATGGGGGGAGTCATTATCATGTCTTCCAGATATAATACCGGTTTGCGGCATTTCAGTTCGTTTGTTAAAAGCAGATAAGATTCATAGGAAGAAACTACGAAAAATGAAATTGCCTCGTTTTTATAGAAATGATTAAACCAGTAAACCACATCATCAACGAGTCTTGCACCATACGACAGGTCATTCTTTTTTTTGAATCCAATATAGTCCCATGTCTTGCTTTTATTGATTATATTTACATCTTGTGTGATATTTAAAAAAATATCATTACCATCAACTAAATGGGTAATTGTATAATCCGAGGCAAGGTATTGATTATCTGTTGAGATAATATTTATTTTCATATTTGTTATTTATTAAACAAAACGCCGATTCTTTGTTTGTATTTTTCTATAATAAAAGCCGGAATCTGCCGTTTGCCTCTAATTCCCAGGCTTTTGCATGCATAGTCTATAAAATAATACCAGCTTGTAAATAAATTACCCTTTCGTTCATACAGCCAGTAACCACGCCATAAATATAATAGTTTCCCGAATAATATAAATTCAATATTATTTGTTGTCCTATAATATTCCTTAATATTTTCTTTTTTTAACGGTAAATTAGAAAGTTCTTTTATAAATGATTCCGGAACGGGAATGGAATAATTTTTCAACAGATATGAGAAGGCGACATTAAGTTCGACGGCGACATCGAATTTCTTTATACGTTCAATTAAAAATTCCCAGTCAATCGGAGTATTTCTGATAATAGTTACCGTATCAAGAACCCATCTTAATGTTCTTTGAAATATCTGCTCTGATCCATGAACAATGACATGAATAAGCATATCTTCATTACAGGGCACTTTACATTTGGCTCCTTTCAGATCGAAATCAATGGAATGTTTAAGTACTTCATCATAAGACATCGGATGTTCCTTGTTTTCTTTGAAGGAAAAAAAGAAAATGTTCCAGTGCATATCTATCTGAACATTATGGGCATTAATAAAAGTGATTTCTTTGATATACTTATTGGTAAGTGGACTTGAAATTCTGTTTCTGGAAAAAGGTGATTCGTAAAAATATTCCCATCTATTGGCATTCATTAGTTCAACCGCTTTTTCAACATACTTTGGATCAATAAGTATATCAGCATCGCCCACAGAGCGTGCCGCCGTATTTTTATATGCATTTATCAATAGCGGCACACCTTTTAGTAAAATTACAGGAATATTTTCTCTGTTAAATAAAGAAACAACATTTTGGGCCGAGTCCATAACAAGCAGATTCTTATGCCACGTATGTTTGTATACCCCTTTTATCATTTTTATTTCATCATCAGGAATACTCAAATCCTTTAATCGCAAATATAAAAATGGAAATAATTTTGAAATGGATTTGTCAAGTTGATCAAGAACAATACAGCTGTTCCATTGCCGCCATAATTTTAACAAATCATTTTTGTCTGAAAGCAGCAGTTGAAGAAAAAATTGTTATTCTTTATTGGGAAAACTTTTGGGGTATGTAAAATCTCTCATATTTTTTAAACAGCTTGGTTGTTTCTTCTTCTATTAACCGACTCTCTGATTATTTTCAAATATTCGCTTTTGCTAGTTGATGAATCCAAAATACCCTTATTGGTTTCGTGAATTCTCCTTTTAACAAGAACCTGATTAATTACCTGAATATTAAGTTCGGCTTCCTGCGCTTTGAATATCCAGTCAACGGATTCTCCGTTTTTCCATCTCGAATCAAAATAACCAACCTTTTCAAAAGAAGTTCTTTTTACCAGAATCGTTGAAGGAATATAACCGGGTATGGGATCGGGAGGACAATAACTAAGATTTTTTGCCTCCTTGCTTATTTCCGGGCTTATGAAACACTGCATGTAAGAAAAAGAAATATCCAAATTGGAACTGTTCCTGAATTGATTGATCTGGACTTGCAATTTATTATTTTCCCAGATGTCGTCATTGTCAATAAATGCAAGGAATTCACCCCGCGCGAGACGGATGCTTTTGTTTCTTGATTCCGCGGTTCCGCAATTATCTTCATTATTGATAATAATTATTTTATCGCCGAATGATTTCAGTACGGACAAAGAATTATCAGTTGATTTATCATTGATGCAGATGACTTCAATGTTTTTATATGTCTGAGATAAAACACTACAGATTGCCTCTGCGACATATTTTTCAGCATTAAATACCGGTATGATGACGCTTACAAGATTATTGTCCATTAGTTAAAAAAGATTTGATTGTTTCAGCTGCGCCGTTGAGATCATAGCCCAGCTCTAAAAAGTAGCAGGGCGTTCTTTCCACAATTGATTTTAATTCGGCCATTTTATCTGATTTTGTCAAAGAAAGCTGGAAAAGTGTATACGGTATCATGGAAAGCATTGTTTGAATTTTACTGGCCTGCACAATATTTGTTTTTTCAACGTTTTTAATTACAGGAATCATAATAGCCTGCAGAGGCGCTTGCCTGATAATCTGCCGGTGATATAATTCCATTAAAAAAACAATTGCTTTTTCATTTTCTTTCTCCATGCCGTTTTCATTCCATATTTTGTCTTGAAGCGCGGGAAATGAACCGTACAATGATTGTGGGGAAAGTTTTGCGGAACTGAAAATACAATGAGTCGTGATAACATCACTGTATTTTATCGCTACGTAATCATCTCCAAGATAATCCATACCGGAAAACAAACACGATAAAGCTGTCGTCGATTTTCCAGAACATCCCTTTGCTGTAAGCAATATTGATTTACCGTTAAAACCAATCACTGCGCCATGCATTAAATGCACTCCTTCTTTGGAGAGAAACCAGTTTAATATCGATCTCAGTGGTGAAGCGCTTACTCGGTAAAGCAAATTATCCGCATTATATATCCAGAAGTAAGCTGTATTATTTTTTTCATCATACAAATTTAAAGTTTCTTCACCGTTTAGGTATATTCCCAGAAAAGAATCTAAATTAATCGTTTTCGCGTTTACTTCTCCCGGATATGTATATTCCTCTTGGTTTAACCATGGCGACGCAAGGTGTGTTTTTGTGGAAACGGAATCCCAAATGTAGATGGTTAAATCCGGAGTGTCTGCTGAATCCTTTTCAATATGGGCAAAGGCTTTGGACATTTTTTCGAGAAGCTTTTCGCTGTAGAAATTCATACAAATAGTTTTCCCTGCGATATCATAAATTTTTCTAACCGGTGAAATTGAGCTAGTGAGATCATTAAACGCAGGCAGAACTATTTCATCAAAATATTTCTTAGTAATACGAAGGTGCTTATTTATAACAATGTGTGATGCCGGATTATTAATTCCCATAAGTTATCTCATTGTTCTTAAATTTTATAGACAAAAGATTGTGAAACAATGTGGTATTGATTATTTTAAATTCGGCCAGCCGTCTTCATTTACATCATGAATAGGATCGGCCAGTAAAGCGCCCGCCATATCATCATACTTTTCAATCCGAGGTATTATAAATATTTCCTTCATGATGCCGGTTTGTTGCTCTCTGATATTCGGAAAAATGTCCGAGTCCAGTTCAAGGATAAGATCATCTTTCAAAAAAAGGCCGATTATTTCAGAAACAGACTTTTCCGCCGTGTTGATATCCACTTCGAAATGATTTAAAAATATTTGTGAAATATTTTTGATGGAATTACTGTTTTTAATTTCATTCCATATAACGGTCGCAGTTTTGTTGACACTGTAATAAAAACCTGTTTCCAGATTTATTATAATGGTTTCGCCATCAATTGTTTCACTTATTGCTTTCGAATCATTTATTTTATATACCTTATTTGACATGGCGAGTTCATATCATAATATTTTATTAAAATAAACCTGATTATGAAAAAATGTTCGGTCATAAAGAGTATGAATTCAAATAAAAAAAAGATAGTCATATATACGTGCATAACAGGAAACTACGACCAGTTGAACAACCACTCATACATTCATCCGGTATGGGATTACATTTGTTTTACGGATGACACATCCATTAAAAATAATCATAATTCAAGCTGGCAGATCAAACCGCTTGTTTTTGATAAACTGGATAACGTTCGTAACAATAGATGGCACAAACTGCACCCGCATATATTGTTTCCGGAATACGAAAAAAGCATTTATATTGACGCAAATATAAATATTATCAGCAATGAATTATTTGCCGATATTGACATTGCTCTCAGAGATTCCAGAAAGATTTCTTTAGGACCGCATTTCACCAGAAAATGTGTTTATGATGAACTGGATGCCTGCCTGAAATTAGAAAAAGATGATCCTGTGATTATGAGGGAACAGATTGATTTAATAAGGAAGGACGGCTTTCCTGAAAACAGCGGCCTTTATGAGGGTAATATTATATACAGGGAACATCATGATAAAGATGTAATAAAGATAATGGATGACTGGTGGTGGTGGATTGAAAATTATTCCCGAAGAGATCAATTGAGCTTAACCTATGTTTTATGGAAAAATAAATTCCGGATTTCACCGCTTAGCGAAATACCGTACAGAAAAAGCAAAAAGATATCCTTGTGGCACAGCAGCAGGCACATTACCAAAGAAGAAGTAATCAGGCGGAAAAGAATATTCAGGGAACTGTTTGAAAAGATTAAAAACAATAATGTCACTTAACAAATATATAGAAATCGGTTAAAAATAGTAAAAAATCAGATTATTTTTCTATTCATTAAGGTAGTTATTTTTTAATGTTCAAATCATCAAATAATTCCAATGAAAATCAGATTAAAGATAATGCACTCCGCATATTAATTATTGATGATTCAGAAGATGATGCATTGCTTGTAATACGCGCACTCAAGGAAGATGGATATAATCCGGTATATGAACGGGTAGAGACCGCCGCCGCAATGAAAAAAACCCTTAAAGGAAATCAATGGGACGTAATTATTTGCGATTATAAAATGCCGAAATTCGACGCTCCATCAGCCATTTTCATGTTAAAGAAAGCATATATAGATGTTCCTCTTATTATTATATCCGGAGCTATCGGTGAAGAAACAGCGGTAGAGTGCATGCGTTTAGGCGCCCGGGATTATATCATGAAAAGTAATTTGTCCCGTCTTTGTCCGGCTATAGCCAGAGAATTGGAAGAAGCAAAAGTTAGAAAAAAACAAAAGAAGGCGGAGGAAGATCTTAATGAAAGCGAGGAGAAACACCGTTTTCTGTCTGACCAATCAATCATGGGAATGATTATCATTCAAAAGGGGTATGTCAAGTATGTAAATTACGCAATAGCAAAAATCACCGGTTACTCGATAGAAGAAATGATGAATTTGAAACCTTATGGCTACAGCATACTTCTTCATCCAGATGAGTCTTCTTATGTTATGGAGCAGGCAAGAAGAAAGCAAACGGGAGATCCGGATATTGTTGTTAACTACGTATGGCGCATCATTACAAAATCCGGAGAGGTAAAGTGGGTGGAATCTTTTTCCAGGACAATATCATATGAAGGCTCTCCAGCTGATTTTGTAATGATGATTGATATAACAGAGCGCAAGCGTATCGAAGAGGAATTAAGGAAGAGCGAATTGGTGTTCCGAAGTTTATTTGAAGCCAGCCCCATTGGGATTTTCACGCTGAAAGATCGGAAATATGTGCAAGTGAACCCTGCAATGTGCAGGACGACGGGATATTTACCTGAAGATCTAATTTTGCAGTCCGTACGTATCTGTTACAGGGATGATAAGGAATATGAACGGGCGGGTGAAAAGATCTATTCTCAGATAATGCGAGAGGGTGTGGGATTTATAGAGGCACGCCTGAAACGCAGGAACGGCGAGGAGTTTGACGCGTTGATCTGCGTGAACCCCATTGACCCTCAAGACCATTCTTCGGGATATGAAGGCATCATGGTGGACATCACCGAACGTAAGCAGATTGAAGAAAAATACCGAAGCATCTTTGAGAATGCTCAGGAAGGCATTTTCCGTTCAACGCCTGGAGGAATATTTATCATGGCGAATCAATCTATGGCACGAATGCTTGGATATGATTCCCCTGAAGATCTAATAAACGGCTTAACCGATATAGTCCGTCAGCTATATGTCGATTTTAAAGAACGAACAAATTTGATCAAAATGGTGGAACAGCAAGGCTTCGCCAAAAACCATGAAGCACGATTCTACAGGAAAGATGGCCGTATTATATGGGTTTCCATAACAATTATGCCTACTCGTGATGAGAAAGGTCAAATTCAATATTTTGAGGGTATTGCTGAAGATATTACTGACCGCAAGCGTGCGGAAGAAGAAATCCGGCATACACAGGAACAGATGCGTGCCTTTGCCTCAAGGCTACAGGTGGTTCGCGAGGAGGAGCGTACACGCATAGCCCGCGAGATTCATGATGAATTGGGAGGGGCGCTTACCGGCATAAAGATTGATTTTTCTCTGCTGACAAAAGCGACCGGGGAAATAAAAGATGAATCATTAAAGCATCTATTGCTCTATCAAATGCACAACACGATGAAGCAAATCGATAAGACCATACGAACCGTACGAAAGATTGCAACAGAACTGAGACCTGGTATTTTGGACGATCTGGGTATCCTTGCTGCTCTGGAATGGCAACTCAATGATTTTCAAAAACATACAGGTATTCATTGCGAATGGGTTTCATCCATGGAAGAGATCAATCTGGATGAACAGGGGGCTACGGCACTGTTTCGTATCTTTCAGGAAGCGTTGACAAATGTAGCCCGTCATGCCGGTGCAACAGCGTTACGCGTGCATCTGCGCAAAGAAGCGGACATCTATGTTTTGGACGTAAAGGACAACGGCAGGGGGATAACAAAAAATGATATTGACAATAAAAAATCACTGGGGTTGCTTGGAATGCGAGAACGCACTCTGGCTTTTGGTGGTCGTATAGAGGTGAAGGGACATCCGGGAAGGGGAACAAAAGTAACAGTTGAGATTCCGCTTAAAAAACCAGATAATAAAAAATGTATTTAGAAAAAGGACGCGATCAATGATTAGAGTAATTATTGTTGACGACCATCCTGTCGTGCAACGCGGTTTGAAACAGATTATCGAAGGAGAACCGGATATGCAGGTAGTTAATCAAGCAGGAAATGCCCGCGATGCGATTTCCGTAATCCGCCGAACTGCCTGTGACGCGGTTATTCTGGATATTACTATGCCGGGGGGAAGCGGGATAGAGGTTCTTAATCAAATCCGGCATGAAAAACCAAACCTGCCGGTGCTGATCATGAGTATGCATGAAGAAGAACAGTACGCTCTCCGTGTTCTCAAGGCCGGCGCTTCCGGCTACCTGATGAAAGACAGCATTCCCGAAGAACTGATAAAGGCGATACGACAGATCATCGAAGGCGGAAAGTATATCAGCCATTCTTTTTCTCAGACACTGATATTAAGGCAACAAGCACCACGGAATGCTATTCATGAAAAACTTTCTGATCGTGAATTTCAGATCATGTGCATGATAGCTTCCGGGAAGGCGCTGAAAGACATTGGAGAGATGTTGTGCATCAGTGGTAAGACAGTAAGTACCCACCGTACCCACATACTGGAGAAAATGAGAATGAAAACAAACGCCGACATCGTCAGCTATGCCTTGAAACATGAATTGATTACATAAGGTCAGGAAATTCCTACAAAAATATCAGTATTCCCTGACAGACAAACCATTCAAAATCTTATATCAATAAAGCATTAGGAAATTACAAAAAGGTATACTCCAGTTATAATAACGGATCTTCTGTCTTCTATTTTGTTGACTTTGTTGAGGGGTTCATACTTTCCGTAACTTATCAGAAACGCGTCTGCAAAGCATAATATATAGGCTGTACCGTTATATATTGAAAGAGAATCGAGACATACCTATTGGATAATTGAGATGGACCTGCTTATCTTCGATGATTCAATTGTTTTGCTTGCCTAATATAATTCCCGGACTGTTTTTTGCAGGGGACATATAAACCAGGTTTTATTCCGGACGATTGTGGATCAATCGGCATCGTTCGGGACAGTATTTAATACGGCAACTAAAAAAATAGACAATATTAGGAGGGAAAAGCATGAAAAACGCAGCAGCATTAAAAGAGAATCAATCAATGAAGGTTGATTCCCGTGCTGGTAAATACCTGACTTTTTTTCTGGCCGACGAGGAATACGGAGTGGAGATTCTCAAGGTTCAGGAGATTATCGGCCGGATGCCGATAACGCCGGTGCCACTGACCTCCAGATACATCCGCGGGGTCATCAATCTGCGGGGTAAGATCCATCCCATCATGGATCTCAATATTAAATTCGGGATGAATCAGACCGAGATAACTGACGAGACCTGCATGATTGTCATAAAGACATCCAGCATTATGATGGGGATTCTGGTGGACAAGGTTTCAGAGGTGGTGAATGTGGCATCCGATGATATCGAAGACACTCCGTCTTTCGGAGCGGAAGTGAACACGGAATACCTTTTGGGCGTAGGCAAGACCGGCGGACGAATACGCATGCTGCTGGATATTGAAAAAGTGATAACGGCTACGGACGTTGTCAATATGAAAAAAGCCGCCAGCCCGGAGAATTAAAAAGCCGCAGTGGAATCTAAATAAGCAAAAAATAAATA
>Ga0153915_10000124_pt1 | contig 67728 bp, 86 predicted proteins | sample Opewatmetagenome_2_FD_107003 | JGI IMG/M metagenome (GOLD analysis project Ga0153915, IMG submission 107003) | Freshwater wetland microbial communities from Ohio, USA - Open water 3 Core 3 Depth 3 metaG | ecosystem: Environmental > Aquatic > Freshwater > Wetlands | place: USA: Ohio, Lake Erie...
CCAGATCGAAGGCGACCTTCTGATAACGTGGCTTCCGACCGTCCTCTCGAATCTCGAAGCGCTGTCGAAGGCGTGCGGATCGCGGGCCGGATCGCTCGGGGCGTTTATCGAGGATAAGGACAGCGGGCAGATACTGCTCCAGCAGTCCGCGCGGCGCGGGCTCAAGGCAACCGCGATCCCGTCGACGCTGACCTCGATCGGGAAGGACGAGCGGGCGATTAGCGTATCGGGTTACGTTTACCAGGGCCTTTGCAAATTGTCGGTCGAGGCGTTCGAGAAGACGATTATGTATAAGGGCACAACGAAGAATCATTTGACGGGGCAAGTCACCGGATTCCGGATCGGGGACAAGGAAGCCGCGAAGAGGGCAGACGATTTGTTAGACGCATTTACATATGCGGTCGCGCTCGGGCTCGGCAACGGGGACGGATACTAGGTGGCAGCTCTCGGAAAGTTCCTGCGCATATTAGGTGGTAAAGACCATCTGATGTTCTGGTGCCCCGGCTGTCGTCAAGGGCACGTCGTTCGAATCAATTCGACGGAACATCCGTTCTGGTCGTTCGACGGAAACGTTGAAGCGCCGACGATCACGCCGTCGTATCGCGAATATATTCCGGCGAACGCAGCTCGTGGGCGCCCCGAAAAGACGACGTGCCATTGTATCGTTACGCGCGGCGAAATCGCCTTCTGCGGGGATAGCCCGCACGCGCTATCCGGAAAGACCGTTCCGATGGAACCGATCCCCGCCGATTACGGCGGCCTGGAGGACTAGGATGAAGCCTCTCAACGAAATTCGCCTCGACGTCGCGCTCGCGAAGGCGGACGCTATCGCGAAGGTCGACGCGCAGCGTATGTTCCCGTCCTATACGACAGCACAGCTTAAGCAGTTCGTTGCGGAGGGGGTTACGGAACTTCGCTCGGCCGAGAAGGTCGAACAGATCAAGCGCGAAATCGCCGCGCGAGAGAGTGGGGCTTCGGACGTAAAGGTTACGCCGCAGATCGAGGGCGGAAAGCTTCATAGTATCGTCGGGCGGAGTCGCCAGTAAATGGCCTCCTTAAACCTTCGCGGCAGTGTAGTAGGAACGGCACTTCAAAATCTTTTGATGTGCGACGAAATCGTTCCCGGCGCTGCGCCGTCCTATCAGCTATGCCGCGAAATATACTGCTACCACGCGTTGGGCAAAAAACTCGTCGACAGCCCAATCGCGATGGCCCAATCGCAGCCCCGCGAGATCGCGGTCCCGGCCGCGCCGGATCGCGTCGCCGAAGCTTTCGAGGAAGCCTGGAAGAACCTCGGCGCCGACCGGCACATCGCGAATGTCATGCGGACGTCACGCATCTACGGCATCGGGAGCATCGCGGTCCTCGATGGCGAGGAGACCGACCCCGCGGTCCCTCTCGACTACGCGAAGATTTCCGATCACCAGCTCTCGTTCAACGTCCTCGACCCCCTGAATACGGCGGGTTCGCTCGTCCTCGATCAGAATCCGAACTCTCCGGCATTTCAGAAGGTTGAATCGATCTCCGTCGCCGGAAAGCACTATCACCGGAGCCGCGCCGCGGTCGTTTTGAACGAGGACCCGCTCTACATCGAATATACGACCTCCGCCTTCGGCTTCGTCGGCCGGTCGGTTTACCAGCGCGCGCTGCTCCCGCTCAAGACCTACGTGCAGTCGATGATCACGGACGACATGATCGTTCGGAAGGTCGGCGTCCTGATCGCGAAGCAGAAGCAGGCCGGGTCCGCCATCGATCAGGCGATGGCGATGATCGCCGGGCTCAAGCGCTCGCTCCTTAAGGAGGCCGAGACCGACAACGTCTTGAGCATCGGGCTCGACGAGGACGTCGAGTCGCTCAACTTCCAGAACGCCGAAGGTCCGTACGCCCTCGCGCGGAAGAACCTCCTCGAAAACGTCGCAACCTCCGCCGACATGCCGGCGGTGATCATCAACTCGGAGACGTTCGCTGAAGGCTTCGGCGAGGGTACCGAAGACGCGAAGCGCGTCGCGAGCTACGTCGACCGCGTTCGGATCGAGATGGCGCCCCTCTACGCGTTCTTCGACCCGATCGTGCAGCGCAAGGCGTGGACGCCGGACTTTTATAAAACGATCCAGGCCGAGTTCCCGGAAGAGTACGGCGACGTCGACTTCAACGAGGCGTTTTACCGCTGGTCGAATTCGTTCGCCGCCGAATGGCCTTCGCTCCTCACCGAGCCGGAATCGGAACAGATCAAGGTGGACGACGTCCGGCTCAAGGCGGTCGTCGCTATGATCGAAGTCCTTGCGCCGAAGCTCGACCCCGAGAACATGGCGATCACGCTTAAGTGGGCGCAGGAGAACTTCAACCAGCGTAAGCTCCTCTTCCAGACGCCGCTCGAACTCGACTTCGACGCCTTGCGCGAATACGTTCCGCCGGAGCCAGCGAAGGAGCCGGACGCGCCGAAGCCGTTCGCCGATAGCGAGCGCGTCGGGAAGGCCCTTGCGGCTTTAAGCGATGCCGTAGGGGCGCTTCCGTCTCGGGTAGGGGGGAAGTCTCCGCCGCCTCCGGCGAAGCGCTCTTGAGCATCGATTCCGACGTCTCAAAAAGCCTTCGCGAAGCGACTCGCGCTTGGCAGCTATTCGAAGCCGGGCTGCAAGCGTTTGGAGCCGCGATCACCCGGCGCGAGTGGGCCGCAGCCGATGCCGAGCGCGAGCGGATCGAAGCGGCTCTCGACAGTTATCTCGACGCGCTCGCGGCGGCGAATGTCCGCATAGAGTTCGAAGAACGAAGGATGCCCCGATGAGCTTTCCGAACAAGCAGACGAATCCTGCCGCCGCGATCCCCGTCTACCTCGCGGCTGGGCCGGTCGCGGTCGTCGTACCGACGGAGCCGTTTCCGGAGACGATCGCCGGCAGCGGCTCCTACGAATCCGGCGTACTGCCCGCGGGCGGTTACCGGAACCTCGCGGCGACGGCGCAGCTTAGCACCGCTGGAACGCTCTCGATTCAGCGCTACTACGACGCCGCGGAATCCGTTCCGATCGGGGCGCCAGTCTCCGTCGTCCTTTCGGCGGGCGTCGCGAATTCCGTGACGATTTCCGACGGCGTTCCGTACCTCTTCTACGAGGTCTCGATCGCGAATACGGCGGAAACGACCGGAACGCTGACGAACGCGAACATCTTGCAGGGGGCCTAACGTGGCAGCGCGATTCTCCGGCCCCGCTTGGTGCTCCGAGTTCCCTTGCTCGACGCTGACGACGAATCTCGCTTCGCCGTTCCGCGAGAACGCCGAGCGCTTCATCGAGGCGCTTCGTAACGCCGGCGCGTCCGTTACGATCAGCACGACCTTTCGCCCCCCTGAGCGCGCGTATCTCATGCATTTCGCCTGGTTGATCGCGAAGAGGAAGATAGGCCCTGACGAAGTACCGTCGTATCCGGGGGTCGACGTCGACTGGACGTGCGGCGGTGATGAGACGGCCGCGATCGTCGCGGCGAAGGCGATGGTCGATGCTTATGGGATCGCTTACCAGCCGACGCTGCGCAGTCGCCATACCGAAGGCCGGGCGATCGACATGACGATTTTGTGGCGCGGGACGAGCGACGTCGTCGACGCGCGGGGCGTTACGCATTCCTGCTCGAAGCAGGAAGACCTTTGGGCTGTCGGCGCGAGCTACGGCGTGCGCAAGCTGCCGTCCGACCCGCCGCACTGGTCGGACGATGGGCACTGATGGCCTCTTCCAAGTCTGAATCCTACTTCGACGTTCTCACAGCCGCGATAAATGATTTTGTGGAGCACGGCTACGACGATCCAAGCCGTGTCAGCTACTGGTCCGAGCGCCTGCGCCAGGCCGCTGAACAATCTGCCACGCCGCCGCCGATCATGGACCGAATGATGCGCGAGCAGCTCGTGGCGATCTACCGAGCTCTGCTCGAGAAGGGTGGCCTGAGCAAGTACCACGGCCGAGTCGATCGTTACACTCTGCAGCGCATCGCTCCCCGGTTGCGCAGCGAACTAGACAGACGGATTCTCGCTTCCGCGAGTCTCATCCGTCTGAATCGCGAAGAAGCGATTCAGTTGACTCTAAAACGGTTCCAGGGCTGGGCGACCAGTATTCCAGCCGGTGGCAGCGAGGCGCTGAGAAAGCAGAGGACGAAGGCCGAGGTGCGCAAGCCGATGGCTAGTCTGCCGTTCGTCGAGCGGCGCGTGCTCATCGATCAGGGCCACAAGCTCACTGCCGCGATCAACGACATCGTCGCGCAGGATGGCGGTGCGATTGCTGCGATTTGGCACTCGAACTGGAGGCAGGCAGGCTACGACTATCGTGATACGCACAAGGCGCGTGACGGCAAGGTCTATCTTATCCGCAACTCGTGGGCACACAAGGCCAGTTACGTGAAGCCGGGGAAGGCTGGTTATCTCGACGAGATCACGCAGCCCGGCGAAGAAGTCTTCTGTCGCTGCTACGTTTCCTACGAATACGCCATCAGCGAACTGCCGTTGGACATGATTTCTAAGAAGGGCGCCGAGGCGCTGAGGAAAGTCGCATGAAGTTACTTCGTTACATTGCTGCGTTTGTTCTGGCTGCCAGCGCTGCACTGGCAAACTCCGCGTATCCCAGCACGAAGGCACCTGCCACACCGCTGACGCGCGCTAATGTCGCAGTGCTTACGGCTGCACAGGCGGTGTCTGGCACCTACGGCAACGTTCTCGTCAACGAGGATGGCTATACCGCAGTCTATGTTTGGCGTGCCTCCGCAAGTCAGACGTGCTCAACACCAAGTTTTATTGCGGCCGACAGTTCTTACATTTGCCCGTCCGACGCGACACCTCCCGCGACTGGCCGCTGGGTACGCGGGCCAACTGAATCGCCGCCAATAACCGCGGTTACTGGTCTCGGCACCGGCGTAGCGACGGCGCTTGGGACAAATGTGGGATCGGCCGGGGCGTTTGCGATTGATGGGGCTACCGCAGTCAGCCTTTACAACTACAGCGGAAATCTGACCACGGCTGCGGCCGCAGCAACGGCGGCTGGAAAGCCGCTTTTAATCGACATGACCGTTTCGCTGGCGGGCAATACGGTGGTCAATGCGCCAGCGTTTGCGTTTGCCCCAGGAGCAAAAATTGTTACTGGTTCATATACGCTTCGCCAAAATGGTCTTCTTTCTGTGCCGGACAACCAGGTTATTTACGACAGCACCGGCACTGGGGTCATCACTCTCCCATATAACAACAAGCTTTCAGCCATTTGGTTTGGCGCGGACTACACTGGTGCTACAAATAGCCTCGTAGCGATTACGCGGGCCAGCGCGTCTCTGGACGCATCGGTCTCTGCTTCGAACAGCCTGAGCAACGTCACACATGGAGGGACGCTGTATTTTCCGGCAGGCCAGTACAAGTACACCTGCAAGTGGATTTGGGGCACCGGGGTAAACTACACCAACATTGTCGGTGACGGGGCACTCGCGACGAATTTTCAGTTCGTTCCGGGCGGGTCGTGTTCGGCGGATGCAGACGGATACTACGTCGGGATGCAGTTGCTGATGAGTGGCGGGTCTGGTTATGCGTACAAGCACAATCTTATCGGCATTGGTTTTGGATCGTCCGACACAACCAACCAGAAAGTCGCCGTTGATTTCGTTGATGTCGGCTCTGTTATGGTCAAGGATATTTTCGTCTATGGTAGTGGTCCTGGGCAGTATTTCCAAGGTGGCACATCCGGAAGCATTGGTATCCGGATCAAGGGGCGCGACAACTCCGACATCACGGACGCAGTCATGGTCGCACAACGACCGATCTACGTAGATGCTAACCCAAACGAAGCTGCCACGAACAACGAAGACCTCGACCACTGGAATTTCCACAATTTCCTCTGGTACTGCAAGGGCGACTATCCGGCGGTGCAAATCGCGGATGGGCACGGCGTCAGCAACGTTTCTTTTGATGGGCGGCACGCGATCGTCGGTTGCCCGACGTTTTTCAAACTCAACGATACGCGGGTTAGCCCGTTGATCAACAGCCGCAACATCACATTTAGCAATCTGCGCGGGGAATCCGGAAGCTCGGCCGGTGCTAACTATTGGATCGACCTTGTCGCGGATAGCACTGGGCCGATTGGAACTGTGTCGCTGCGGGATTCGCTGCTTGGCTCCGGTAACGCTGGCCTTCAGATCACTTCGTACAAAAATTTGCGCTTGGACAATGTGACCCTTGGGCACCCTAGCACCTACGCAATCCTCGCCACAATGCCGAGCCAGATTTCCAGCGTAACCATGAACAACGTCGAGTGCGCAGCGACGGTGTTGTTCTCAATCGCAGGCATGGCGTCAACCTATGTCGGAAATCACAATACGAATTCAGGCTATGCTGGGTGCCCGAATACTGCGGTGTACGCATACAGCCACCCGTCAATCTCCTCGTACAGAAACCCCCTCTTCGGGTGCGGCGCGGCAGGCGGTACGAGCGGGACGGGAGAGACAAAAGTCTGCGTCTGGAAAGAAACTGTAGCCGCTGGGGTAAGCACCATCCTTGGACCGCCGCAGGCCGGATTTAACGCGACCGTTTCGGCGACCGGCGCTACCGCTTCTGAGGCAGGTACATTTTATGGTACATCCAGTGCCGTGAGTTGCCTGACCTGCACGACCAACATGGCGGCAACTGATACGGCCGGTAAGGTCAGCTTCTTCTACAGCGGATCAAATATATATATTAAAAACAATCTCGCCGAGAGCATCGTAGTTGTGATAACGATGTACATCGGGTTGTGACGCAACGGAGGTTCAAATGGCACATTCATCGTTGAGATTTTGCCCCGAGTGCGAAGCGGAATGCTTCGATCCTGAGAGGGGCATCTGTAAAAAGTGCGGCGCCGAACTTGGTCCGAATGCGAAGGCGCGGCCAGATACTGAGGAAAAATGAGCGACCTTGGGCAGTCTGTAAGCCAGTTTCTGCAAATCAACGCTAGCCCATCTCAGATAGAGACGAAGTGGCTGCGCGAATCTGTGCTGGCAGTTTCCATTCTGGCGCGCCCAGTCGGGATCGGGCTATGCGGGATGGCGCTATCGGCGCCCGGGTTTGTGATAGCATTCTTGGCAGTTTTACCTAATGCCGTCCTCTGAATCCTATTTCGACGTGCTTACCGCCGCGATCGCCGATGTCGCCGAGCACGGTTACGATTCAGCAGAGCGAATCGCATATTGGTCGCAGCGCCTCAAGGAAGCCGCCGAGCGGACGATGGGTTCCGAGAGTGAAATGGAGCGTCAGCTTCGCGAAGCGCTCCGGGCCGAGTATTCGCGGCTAATCGAACGAGGCGGCATCGCGCAGTTCCATCAAGGCGTCGCGCGGTTCACGATCGAGCGCATTCGGCCGCAGCTTCGCGCGGAACTCGATCGTCGAATCCTCGCGGCGGCGAGCCTTATCAAGCTCAATCGGAAGGCGGCCGTCGAAAAGACGCTTCGGCGCTTTCAGGGTTGGTCGACGTCGATTCCGAAGGGCGGCTCCGACGCCGTCGGTAAGCGCGAAGAGAAGACGGCAATCCGGAAGTCGATGACGGCGCTGCCGTTCGAAGAGCGCCGCTGCCTGATCGATCAGTCGCATAAGCTCGCGTCTGCGATCAACGACATCGTCGCGACCGACGGCGGCGCGATTGCGGTCGTATGGAAAAGTCACTGGCGGCAAGCGGGCTATGACTATCGCGAAGAGCACAAAGAACGCGACGGCCGCGTTTACATGATCCGCGGAAACTGGGCTCTCGCGAAAGGACTCGTTAAGCCTAGCGAAGACGGCTACTACGACGAGATAACAGCCTTCGGCGAGGAAGTTTTTTGCAGGTGTTCGGGGCGCTACCTGTATTCGCTCTCCGCTCTCGCGAAGATCGCGCCGGAGATGATCACGAAGAAAGGCGAGGCGGCGCTCGAAGCCGCGAGGAAAGCAGCATGACCATGAAGCGAATCGCCGTAGCGCTCGTTCTTCTCGCCAGTACGCTCCTAAGCCCCCCTGCTTCGGCGGATAAGTATCCGAGCGTCTACGCGACGCTCGCCGCGATCCCATGCTCGTCCGAAATCGCCTGTACGAACGTCGCGCACGTTCAAGTTAGTACGGTGACAGTTTCCGGCGCGACGGGGATGGTTTCGTACGATTGGCACGCGGTCGGCGACGGCCTCTGCGTCGGGAACTATTACCGGCCGAGCGGGTCGGCGACGGGTTGCTTTGTTCCTCTAACGCCGTCGTCGAGTACGGTCTTTGTGGGAACGCGGGCCGTTTCCGCCGCGACGACGCTTACCGCCGGAGACGGCGTCGTTCTCGTCACGAATTTCGGCGCCGATACGATCATAACGGCGCCGCCGGCCGTAGGCTCGGCGACAGCGATCAAGCGCGTCCGCGTTGAGAAGGTCAGCAGCGATGTGTACTCGGTGATCATAACGACCGACGGAGTTACCGAGATCGGTCGCGTAATCAACACGAACGATGACGGCGGGGCGGGCTACCTTGACGTAGAGATGAACGGTACGACGACGCGCGTATTCGGAATCCCGTAAGAACGTTGCGCGAAACTATACGAACCGAGTAAGATTATATATCATCAAATTATGAGGGCCGGTCGAGATGACGGAAGACGGGATGCAGAGGGCGCTAGGGCGAATCGAAGGCGCTCAAAACCAGATACTCGCCGAGCTTCGTTCGTTCAAAGAAGACTTCGCGGCGCACCAACGGGACAACGCGGAGAGCTTTCGAAGGGTCGACCAGGAGTTTATTTCGCAGGCCGCAGAGCGCGACGAGCGCCTGATGGCGCAGGACGTAAGTATCGCCGCGCTCGTCAAGGCGAAGGCCGTCGTCGAAGGGCAGCTAACGCTCGGGCAAAAGATTCTATATATTACGGGCTCGGTCGCCGTCTTCATCTGGGCGGTATTCGCCACGTTCTTCAATCATCATTCGTAGGAGTATCTCGATGCCGCTTGAAGCCGGGAAATCGGAAGAAGCGTTTTCTCACAACGTGAAAACGGAAATCGCCGCGGGGAAGCCGCAGCGCCAAGCCGTGGCGATCGCGTATAAACAGGCCCGCGGCGACATGGACGATGCGAAGTTCGGCACGCTCAAGAAGCTCCTCGACGAGTTCTTCTCCGAAGAGGCGAAGGAGCCGGAGCACAAGAAGGCAGACGGAAATAACACATATAAGGTCGAAGTGCGATTAAAAGATGAATCTTTCCCGAAATCACAAAGCTTTGTGTATCGCACTATAACCGTATCGGCGGAATCGGAAGATCGCGCAAAGGCACTTGCTCTTAGCAAGGTTTCTGGTGCCGGAAAGTCCGTAACGAATATCCACCGCGCCGACGAAGACCGTTCGGCCAAGCTCGACGCCGCGCTCGCGAAGGCGGACGCGATTGCGGCGAAGAAGGACGAAGGTTACGATCGTGAAGCCGTCGAAAAGGCGAAGGCAGAACGCAAAGCGATAACCTCGAAGAAGTCACTTACGCAGAAAGACGTCGACCGGCTCAATGAGCTGGGCGTTCCGGCCGTTGTTTATCCGAAGAAGGGCGAAGTCAGCGTAAGCGGTTTCCAGAAATTTAAATTCGCTGGACATTAACGGAACGGCGCTATTCCAAATGATTAAAGCCTCTGGTATATTGTTCCGAACTTCCGAGACGCCTCCCCGCGCTTTGTTCCTCAAGCGCGGCGGGCGCGGAGCGTTACCGGGAACGTGGGCCTTTCCGGGCGGCGTCGTCGAGGACGGCGAAACCGCCGAAGCCGCCGCGATCCGCGAGGCCGAGGAAGAGACCGGCGCCTCCCCGAAGATTTCGAAGGGCCTTACCCTTCTTACCCGCCGCCTCTCGGTCGCCGAGACGGGCGCGGCGCTTCCGGGCGCTACCGTAGCCCCGGCGGGCGAACCGCCGCCTAGCCCCCCTGGAACGGCGGCTCCGGCCCCTTTAGCGGTCGATCCTGAAGTCTGCGACTTCTCGACCTTCCTCGTCGCGGTTGAGAAGCCCTTCGAGGTCGTTCTGAACGACGAATCCGACGCCTTTAGCTGGTGCCCGGTCGACTCGCCGCCGGAACCCCTCCATCCCGGATGCCGGATCGCCCTCGATCGTCCGGCGATGAATGAACTCGACGTCGCCCGCGCGATGGCCACCGGGGAGCTTTCGAGCCCCCAGCGCTACATGAACGTTTCGCTCTTCGCGATCCGGATCACGGGAACCGGCGCCGCCTACCGACGAGCCCTCGACGAATACGTCTGGCGCAAGCCGGAAATGTACCTCAACGACGAGTTCGTCGCGCGCTGCAACGGCCTCCAGGTGATCTTCGAGCATCCGGACGGTGCGACCCTGAACTCGAAAGAGTTCGCGGAACGTTCCGTCGGCTCGATCATGCTCCCCTACGTCATGGGGGACGAGGTCTGGGGAATCGCGAAGATTTACGACGACGAGGCGATCGGCGTCCTCCTGACGGACCCGATGAGCACGTCGCCGACCGTCGTCCTTTCGCCGGGCAGCAAGACCTATAAAGCCAATGACGGCTCGACCATCCTCGACGAAAGCGAACCCCTCCTGCTGGATCACGTCGCCATCTGCGCGAGGGGCGTTTGGGACAAAGGCGGCGAGCCGCGAGGCGTGACTTCTGCAACCATTGGAGACTCTGACATGACCGAAGAAGAGAAGGCCGCCCTCGCCGCCAAAGCGAAGTCGGACGCCGAAGAGAGCCGCGCGAAGGCGGACGCCGAAGCGGGCGAGAAGCTCGACAAGCTGCTGACGCACATGGATTCGTTCGGCAAGCGGATGGACACCGACGCCGAAGAGCGCGCCGAACTCGCGAAGCGCATGGACGCCGTTTGCTCCCGCCTCGACGCGATTGAGGGCAAGAAGCCCGACGCCGAAAAGACGCCGGAAGAACTCGCCGCCGAGAAGAAGGACGCCGACGAAGCCGCCGAAAAGGAGGCTCAGGCGAAGAAGGACGCTGAGGAAGAGGTGAAGAAGGAAGCGAAAGCTGACTCCGACATCGCCGCGATCAAGTCGGCCGTTGCCGACCTCGCGAAGCGGACGCCGCGCTCGATGACCGACGCCGACTATTCCGCGCTCGCCGACGCGCAGGCTCGCGCCGACGCGGTGATGAGTATGCACGGCGTTCGCGCCGGGCGGCCGATGGACGGCGAGACCGTCGACGCCTACCGCCTCCGTCAGGCGAAGGCTTTGCAGGTCCATTCGGATTCCTGGAAGGACGTCGACCTGACGAAGATCGCCGATAGTACGGCCTTCGGCATCGCCGAAAAAGCGATCTTCGCCGACGCCGAAGCCGCTGCCCTTCGCCCCGTCAACGGCCCCGCCGGCGAGCTTCGCCCCGTCGTCCGCGTCGATTCCGAGACCGGGCGCCGGACGACCGAATTCTACGGTCGGGGGACGTTCGTACGCCAGTTCAAGCAGCCGAAACGCTTGATCGCCGCAACCAACCTCGGGCGCCGCGACCGGGGCTGATAGCCGCCGACCACGACTCGAAACTCAAGAAGGAATTGGAAAGCCATGGCTGGCAATATCGCGTTTAATCCGAGCGTCACTACGACCGCGTCGGGCAGCTTCAACGTCTCGGCGGACGGCCTTATCCAAGGCACGGCGTTCGACGATCCCGCAACCCGCTACCGCCTCCGCGGCGGTATCCTCGCGACCGATGAAACGCTCCCGATGTGGGGCGGCGTCGGTATCTATGAACTCGTCACGGGCGCGACGACCGCGAGCCTCCCGTCGTCGAACCTCGGCGGAACGGTCGGTCGCGCGAATACGCTTACGGCGCAGGCCGCGAAGCAGCTCGTCGGCTTCTCCGTCTTCGATCAAGCGTATCACGCGATCAATACTCCGCAGTCGCCGGTTCCGCTCCTCGCGTCCGGAATGTCCGTTAACTACTACCCCCTGGGATCGCTCGCCCGCATCGCCGTCGCGGCCGATCCTTCGCTGATTAGCCTCGAAGGCGGGATCACGACCCAGCTCGTTTCTTGGGACTTTACCGCTCAACGGTTGATTCCGTATTCGGCGACGTACGGCGCCGGCACGATCACGGGCGCGGTTTGGGCGAATACCCTCGGCGGGCAGATCGACTACACCGTCAGCACCGACCTGACGTCGTACATCAACGCGGGCGACGACATCAACGTGACCGGCGTCGTATCAACCGGCGCGACGACCGACGGCTATAACGGGAACTACGCCGTCGTATCGATTACGTCGACGCACATCGTCGTGACGGCCCCGCGTACGGCGTCGCCGGGTACTTACGCGTCCGGCGGGTCGGTCGTCGCCGGTGGCGGCGCGCTTCCCATTCGCATCCTGCGCGTCAAGGCCGACAACTGCATGAACGTCAGCTACGATTTGGATACAGGTTTCGCGACCTGGGATCGGAACGGCGCGGGCGCGGTCATTCAAATCTGATCGGCGGGTCCGATCTTCAACTCTCCGAGGAGATAGTCCATGCCGAATCTGAGTCCCAGCTACTACACCGTCAACCCCTCATATACGCTCCCCGAAATGCTCCTGCCCTACTCGCAGGCGTCGGGCGCGTTCGAGCTTCTCCCGACCGGCGAACCACTCGTCCGCTTGAGCGAAGGCGACCTCTACGTCTACGCGAATCGGATCGAGCTACGCACGAACGTCGCCGCCGGCCAGTCCGCCTACAACGAACTGCCGAGCGTCGGCGTCGCGCTCTCGCAGATTTCGACCGCGACCTACCTACTTCGGGTCCGGGCGGAATACGATCATCACGACACCGCCGCGATGGGCCGTCGCGGCGTTTCGATCGTCGAAGCGCAGCGCCTCGGTATGCGGCAGGCGCACAACCAGCTACTCCGCAACATGCTCCTGAACGGTATGAACCCGGCAAACGGCGAGGGAATCCTCAATACCCCCGGCGCCGTCAACGTTACGCTGCCGCCGGACTCGAACGGGGCGACGACGCTCTCGACGTACGACAACGGCGAGCTTGCGTTCTTCGTCCTCGGTCAAATCCGGGCGATTAAGAGCCGGACGAACCAGCTCGGTCTCGGGACGAAGTTTACGATCCTCGGCCCGCAGCAAGACCTCGGCCGGCTCGAATACGACGACATCCTGCAACTGACGCAATTCCAGCGCGAAGGCGCCGGCAGTGCGACGACCGCCGGAACCGTCAAAGACATCTTGAAGATGAACGGCGACGAAATCACCTGGGTCTACGACGACACCTTAATCGGCAAGGGCCTCGGCGGAACCGACGCGATTATCATCAATATGCCCGAAGTTCAGAAGCCGGACGGCGGGAAGATCAACACGAACACCTTCGCATCGCTCGCGCCGGGCCTCGACGCGTGCGCGTTGCAGTTGATGGACATGGCGGCTCCCCGCGAGCTTCCGACCCCGCTCGCGGGCGGCGTCACCGACGTCCTGAGCGAACTCCGCGCGACGAGCGGTTGGGCGCTTCGCCCCGAGACCGTCACGATCATCAGCGCGGCTCCGTAAAGCTACCGTCCGCAAAGACGGCGGGGCGTGAAACTCGCCCCTTCCTTTTTCGACTATCTCTGGAGGGAGATTTCCCAATGAAACTTTACGTCGCGAATGCCGCGAAGCAAGTCATCGACCTTACATGCCGAATCCCCGGTCTCGGGAGCCTCTACCGGCAGACGATTCCGATCGGCTGCCAGATCGTGGTCGGCGGCGACCTCGACCTTACGCAGGTCAACGAGGTCGTCCGGCAACTCTCCGGCTATGGTCTGACGAAGTACGACGAACTCGACCGCGCGAAGCCGTTCGTCGGCCTCTGCTATGCGGTCGACCGGCCGGTTCCGAACAAGCGAATCCTCTTCGCGATGGAGCACAACGCGAAGGTTCTCGTCGAACGCGGTAAGGAAATGCGCGCGCAGGCGGCCGTCGCGACGAACAACGCGATCGAGCGGACGCTCGTCGAAGAGGGTCTCGGGAACATCGAGGCGCTCGACGTGACGGTCGTCGAAGAAGAGAACCGCCACGGGCCGAGCAATCCCGAACCAATCGCCGAAGGGGTCCTCGTGACGAAGGACCCGGACATTCGCCCCGGCAAAGGCAACGCGAAGTCGCGCAAGGGCAAATGACCGTTCCGGCGCCGACGTTCGTAGGATTCCTCGCCTTCGTCCGCAGGACGATGGGAATTTCGACGGCCGTCCTTCCGGATTCGGGGACGGTCCTCGAAGACTCCTACGCGCTCGCGCTCGAAACCGTCAACCGCGCGATCCGCGTTTCGCCACTAAACTACGTCAAGGCGGTCTACAACTTCGCCGGAGACGCGCTGATCAACGAGGCGCCGGATCAGACGGGGCAGACGTTCTTCGCCGATCTTCGCGAGAAGTGGAACATCCTCGACCCGATCAGCGGCGTCGTCGCGTCTTCCGGCGACGTCTCGACGAACCAATCGCTCGTAGTTCCCGAGCAGTTCTCGACGCTCACGCTCGCCGATCTTCAACAATTCAAAACGCCTTACGGTCGGGCGTACGTCGCGATCGCGCAACAGTACGGCGCGCTTTGGGGAATCTCGTGATCCTGCACCTTGGCGTTCTCGAAATCCCGTACAACGAGCCGCCCGCGAAAGGCAAACGGAAGAAGGTCGAAGCGGGAACACAAACGACTGGCGACGTCGCGGAATGGCTCGAAAATAAATACAAGATCATGGCGACGTTCTACGAGCGCAATCAGGAAGAGATCGCGCAGCTTATCATAGACGGCCTAGCTGGTACGATCGAAAGTCTTTCGATGGGCGCGCCGCCGACGATCGACCCCTTTGGAGAAGCTACGAGCGCGATCAAGGATAAGTTTTCGCGCTTCCTCGAATCGAAGGCGATGGACGGCCTTGAAGGCATCCCGACGCTCGCCTCGATCGAGGGCGTAAGTCATCGTTTCAAAAACCGCCGCGGAACACCGTATCGCCCGAGCTTTATTGATACGGGAAACTATGAGAACGCCTTTCAAGCGTGGATCGACTAGGATGGACAAGTTCTCGAAAATAGCTGCACTCGTAGCTAAGGCAGACGCTATAGCTGCCCGCGCCGACGTCGTAGGGAATAGCCGCGGGATCGGTTATAAGATTCAGTTCGACAATCGCTCCGAATTCTTTACGTCAATCCGAGATTTGCAGGCGTGGGTTCACGACATAAAGCGGAAGGACCCATCGGTCATCGGAAAGATCGCGAAGATATGGAAGGGAGAGATTCCACAAGGCAGCGAATACATTTCCTATTCCGGAGCCCCTACGCAGATAAAAGTCACGGCGGACTATTAGATGCCCTCCGTATCCGAAGCCTCCGGCGACCAGCGGACCCCGCTAGGCGCGGCACTCGCGGCGGGGCTAGAGAACGTCGCGTATAGCAAGACGGTTACGTTCACGAAGTACGTTCGCCTCGTCCTCCCGCTCGACGGCTTCGTGTTCTGGGTCAAGTCCGACCTCATATCGAACGGGGCGCTCTTAAACGGAGACCCCCTGAACGTCGCCGCCCCGGATCAGGGGGGTTCCGTCCTTACCTCGGCGGCGACTATCGTCGCGAAGGGTTCGCTGCACTATTCGACGGAGGCGCGGCAGAACGAGAGCGAAGGGTCGAGCGTCAACCGGATCGTTTTTACGTCCGAGGTCGAAATAAACGACCTTAACGTGACCGGGCCGAACGAGATTTACATTGCCGAAGTTGGCGGCGTTCGTTTTGCCTTTTCTTCGCAGGATTCGCGGTATCGGCAGTCTGGGCTTTGGCACTACGGCGGAACCGCCGTCTACGCGGACACGGCTTCACAGATCGTCGACGCCTTGGACGGCTTCAATACGGCCGCGGTCGTCTCGAATAGCCTCCCGATTTGGCTTTCGATGAACGGCCTTCCGGTCGTCGATTGGCAGCCTCTTCGGAATCCGGTGACGTTCTACCCGTCCTTCCTCGTTCCTGGAAACTTCGTCCCGCCGTTCGCGGCCGTCCACGTCGAGAATACGCGCGGGATCGCTTCCGCTGCTACGCTAGGGCCGACGCTTTCGCATTCGCAGCTCGCTACCGAGCGTGTCCGTGTAACGACCTACGGCCTTCGGAACGCCGCCGCGCAGGACTTCGTCGACTTCGTCTGCCAGTTTTCGCTCGATACCGATTTGATCGGGATTATGAACATTCCGATCGTCCGCGACGAGAAGAAGACGCAGGTCGAACTCGGAGTCCTTGCGCAGAAGAAGGTCGTCGAGTTCGACGTCAGCTACTACCAAACGGCCGCGCGCGACGTCGCGCGGAAGCTCATCATCTCCGCCGTCCCGACCTTCATCTTTACCGACTAGGGAGTTCACTATGCCGCAGAACCCGATTCCCGCGCAGGCTTTTGCGCGCAGCCCCTCGAATGCCATCACGCAGGTTCGATCCGACGCGCTCGGAAACGTCTATGCGTCGCTCGGCGGAGGTACGCGCTGGAGCGTTAATACGGTTTCCGGCCTCGATACGAACGCCGGAACCGTTTATGCGCCATTTAAGACTATGTCCGCGGCGCTCGCGGTCGTCGCGTCGAACGATACGATCGAGTTCGTCGGGACAGTTCGCGAGCAGCTCGTCGCACCGCTTGGCGTTCGCGCCGTTACGATCATCGGAGCCGTTGGTGGTAACGTGCGTGACGACGACGGTGCGAAGTGGACGGTCCCCGCAAGTCCGGTCGCGGGTAAAGCGCTCCTTGAAATCCTCGAACAGGGCTGGGTGTTCGAGAACTTCCTGATGACGCCGGACGCAACCGGCGGGGCGTGCATCAAAGCGCACCGCGCCGAAAGCGCGACTTATCCCGATTCTTCGCACTTCATCTGCCGGAAGATACGCTTCGTGGGCGCAGGCGGGACGCCGATCGGAATTGAAGACGTCGGTGGTAATCACCACTACGTCATCGACGACTGCGAGTTCCAGACGCTCACCAACGCGATCTACTGCTCCAGCACCAGCATCGCCGTGCCGCTGCGCAATACGATCACGAACAACAAGTTCTACGACTGCACGAACGACATCAACTCTTCGCAGAGCTACGGGCGCATTGAAGGCAACCGGTTCTTTACCGATTCGACCGTGACGATCAATACGGTCGCGAACGCCGCGCAGGGGGGTTACAACATCGTCACCGGCAACGTATTCCCGAACGCCATCGCCGACATCGATCCGGCGCACGGCTACACTGGCGCGGCGACCGACGTGTGGACTGGAAATCTCGTGACGGATCAGGCGGCGTTCGCATACGGCGTTCCTGCTTAACGCGGTTCGATTCGCTTTCGTACTAGGCAATAGAGGACGCGCTAAATGGCAAATCAGATCGTTACCGTAAACGTCTCGCAGCGCGTCGCGCCGGAGCCGAGCGACCTTCAGAAGTCCGGCGCGTTCGTATCGCAGGGTGGCACGACGCTCGCTGCGGGCGCGACGGCGTTCCTTACCGAGGAAGCGGACCTCGCCGCGATCCTCGCCGCGGTGAAGCCGGTACACTCTTTGACGTGGTCCGGCGGCGTCGTCACGGCGACGACCGAGCAGTTCGCGGCCACGGGAACCTATGATTCGGGAACCGGCGTCGTTACGCTGACGTTGACGCCGACTTCGACGATCGAGGTCGGCGATAGCGTCGTCGTTTCGGGTGCTACCGGAACCGGCGACTATGCCGACATCGACGGCGCGCGCGTCGCCGGGGCGAGTTCCGGTGGGGCGACGCTCAAGTACACGATCACGACCGGGCTAACGATGACGATCACGGCGGCAACCGTCAACGTCGCAATCGGGATGACGGTTTCCGACACGTTCCTGACGACGATCGCCGGCGCGACTCCGGCCACATACAACGGCGAAGTCCTCGCGACCGTCGCTTCGTCGACGACGTTTACGTACCCCCTAACGACCGATCCAGGAACTTCGCCGGCAACCGGAACGGTTACCTATACGCCTCGCGGCGTCGCCGAACTCTCCGCCAACATGAACCCGGTGTTCTTCGCGCAGGGGAGCGCGCAGGGCGTCTTCGTCCTCGAACTCGGCGCGGGCGAAGATGCGGCGGCAATCGCCGTCCTCGACGCGTGGATTACAGCGAATCCCGGCGAGTTCTACTCCTACCTCGTTCCGAAGTCGTGGAACGCCGCCGCGACCTTCGTTACGCTCGTCAATAAGTACACCGCGAACACGGCGAAAACCTATTTTTTCACTACCTTGACGGCAGGGACCTACGCGAGTTTCGCCGGTATCAAGAGCGTCGTCGGGCACGTCGAATCGCCGGACTCTCCGATTACCGAATTCTCGGCGGCGGCGGACTTCCGCGCGACGCTGAACTACGCCCCGAGCCCGACGAACAAGGTCACGCCGCTCGCGTTCACGTACCTTCAGGACGTTACGGCCTATCCGACGAAGGGGAACGGCGCGACGCTTACGGCCTTTAAGGCGGCAGGCGTCAACTACGTCGGGACCGGCGCCGAGGGCGGGATCAGTAGCGAAATCCTGTTCTGGGGAACGACCATGGACGTGAGGCCGTTTACCTACTGGTATTCGGTCGACTGGATTCAGATCAATACCGACCTCGACGTGACGAACGCGGTCATCAATGGGTCGAACGACCCGACAAACCCGCTCTACTACAATCAGAACGGCATCGACCGCCTTCAGGACGTTGGCGCGGCGACGCTGTCGAAGGCCGTTTCGTACGGCCTCGCGAACGGGACCGTGACGCAGACGGCCTTGTCGCCTACGGCGTTCAACGATGCCCTAGACGCGGGAGACTTCGACGGGCAACTCGTGATCAACGCCGTTCCGTACGCGACGTGGCTCGCGGCGAACCCGAGCGACTACAAAGACCAGACGTACGGCGGCTTTACGGTCGTCTACGTCAACCAGAATGGTTTCATCGAAATCATCTTCAACATCGTCGTAACCGATTTCGTCACGACGTAACGGAAAGGCGCCGCAGATGGGCAACCAACTCGTATCGCAGGGAACGCTCAACCGGCTCCGGGGCAGCGTCGTGATCACCGACCATCCGACGCTCAACATCACCGCCCCCTTCCTCGGCGACGGCGGCATCGGGCTAACGCTCGAAGGCGAAACGACGACGATGATTCCGACGCTCACCGGAACCGCGACGTCACCGGAACCGTACCAGATGTGCTCCTTAACGGTTCACCTGCTCAAGACGCAGCCGCTCTCGGACTCATACAAGAAGCAGATGGAAGTGCTCGCGCTGATCGGCGACATCACCGTTCGACCGGACGCGAAGACGCTTTCGCCGTATCCCTTGAAAAACTGCGCAATCAACGCAGTCGCCCCCCTGTCCTTTAACGGTAAGGACGCGGGATTCTTAGTGACGATCAAGGGGTACTATCAGATCAACTCGTCGCTCTTCGACGGTTGACCGTCTAAACAGTTCGGAGGGAACGAACCGTGGAACTCGACAAAAAGCTCAACCTCGTGATCCCGGTCGGCGACGCCTGGGTTCACTCGACGCCGATATTGCCGGAAGCGTTCGCGCGCTACTACCTCGTCCTCGGCAAGACGTTCGCGAAGATTTATACGGGGGGCCTCGGCCAAATCGCGGGACCGCGCCTCGCGATGCACGTCCTTCGCGACGTTGCGCGCGACCTCGGAGGAAACGACGAATCGCTTCGCGCGGCGTCCCTCGCCGACGTCGAGAACGGCCTGATCGCCGAAATCGTTCGGCTATCGAACTACGTTTCCTTGACGCCGTCAGGCTGGGCCTCGGTCCCTCTCCAGGAAGCAATCTCCCAAAACACGATCGACGAAGAGTCGCGCGACGAGGTCCTCAACGCCGTGGCTTTTTTTATTGTGACCTGGGCGATGCATCTGAGGGAAGTCCGGGTAGCGATCATCGAATCGGCGATAAGCTTGTGGTCCGGGCATCTCGTGTCGTCGAACTCTACGGCGTTCGCCGCTTCCTTGCCGACGTCGACCGAGACCGCGCCTTCTGGCGCGAAGGCGGCGGTATCGTCGGTTCCCTCCTAGACTGGGCCGCGGACGAAGGATTCTCTGAAATTATGAATCACTACGGCGCCGCTTCCTGGGAATCCGCCCACGAGTTCCGGCAACGGCACGTCCTCCGCGCGCTCTCGCGCCAGGGGGGTTAGGCCGTGGCGAAGTCGATCATCGACGTCGAGGTCAACGACGAAGATTTCAAGGCGTTCGCCGCGCTTTACGAAAAGTTTCGCGCCGCCGCCGAAAAGGCTCCGAAAGGTTGGGGCGGTGGGTCTCCCGAAGATCGCAAGAAGCGTGACAATGAAGATTCGACGCGGCGAACACGCGACGAGCGCTCGGATAAGGACCGCGAGCGCAGCGAGAAGCGGGCGCGGACGACGTGGGCCGACGTCGCGACGAAGTCGAAGCTCGTCTTCGACAACGTCAAGGGTATCACGGCATCCCTACTTCGCTGGGCATCGATCGGAACGGTCTTTACGGGTCTTCTAGGCGGCGGAGGGCTCTTCGGCCTCGACCGCCTCGCCGGGTCCGTAGGCGCGAACCGGCGGGCCTCGATGGGCCTCGGCGTCTCCTATGGCGAGAAGAAGGCGTTCGACGTAAACTACGGGCGGGTCGTCGATTCGGAAGGGTTCCTTTCGAGTATTAATGCCGCCACGCACGACGCTTCCCTTCGCGCGAAGCTTTACGGCGCTGGGATCGGCGAGAATCAGCTACGGGGGAGCACGGCCGACGTAAGCCTCCGCCTTCTCCAGCAGATAAAGCGGATCGCGGATCAGACGCCGGCGGCGCTCCTTCAGCAGACTATGTCCGCGCGGGGACTCGATCAGTTCATCTCCTTGCAGGAGTTTGAGCGGATCAAGGCTACGTCGCGCGGCGAACTCGCCGGATACGCGGACGCGTTCGGTCGCGATAAAAGGGAGTTCGGTCTTGACGCGACGGCGCAGCTTGCGTGGCAGAACTTCGCTGTTCGAATGACTCGCGCCGGGCAGAAGATCGAGAACGTCTTCGTCGTCGGTCTCGGGCGTGCACATATTCCGGAAGCGCTTGACAAGCTTTCCGACGCCTTCGCGAAATCGGTCGAGACGTTTATGAGCAGTCCCGACCTCGAGAAATGGCTCAAGTCCGTAGGCGACGGGATTCAGGGCTTTGCCGGGTACGTCGGAAGCGGGAAGTTTCAGACGGATATAAAGGAGTTTACAGCGAATATCGGCCTCGCGGCTCAGGGAGTCGTTAAAGCGCTTCAATGGCTGCGCTTGATACCGACAAAGGTCGATGTACCGAATATGGCACCTAGCGGCGGCGCCGCTGCGCGGAAGCGCCAGGATGATTTTCGCGCGGGGATACTTCAAGGAAATAGCCCCGAAGCTAAAAAGTGGCTCCTTCAAAATAGTAGGCGTATTTCCGTCGACGAGCTTCTTCCTTCAATCGCGAAAGTCGAATCCGCGAACGGGAAGTTCAACCTTTCGCCGAAAGGCGCCCGTGGCATGTATCAAATCATGCCTGCGACCGCTGCTGCGTACGGGAAAAACCCTGACGATCCGAAGCAAGCTCGCGAAATGGCAAAGGCCGAGCTATTGCGGATGATTCGTCATTACTCTGGAGACCTCGAAAAAATCCTCTCCGGATATAATTGGGGTCAAGGGAACACCGATAAGGCGATCGCGAAATACGGCGCGAACTGGAAAGCCCACGCCCCCGCCGAGACGAAGGCATACATTATCAAGATCGAGAACAACACCGGCGGTAACGCCGTCGTAACCGCGAGCCAGCTTCCGCAATGAGCATCGGGAAGGACATCTTCAAACTCGCGTTCGAGATTTCGCCCATCATCTTGAAAGGTGGGATCGCGAAGGAAATCCTCGGAGGCATGCTGCCGATCATTGCAATTACGGAGTCGCTCAACTTCGTCGACGGTCTCCTTAGCGGCGGAGACGTTCTCAACCTCGACAACTACTTCGCCCACTTCGCGCCGCTTCCCGGTATGACACTGATCGAGCAGCAGGTTGGAGCGTACCCGTTCGCGAATCAAGCCGTCGCGGCGAACGCGACGATCGCGCAGCCGCTCGCCGTATCGCTCTTGATGACATGCCCCGCGAAGGCTGCGCTCGGGTACTTCACCAAGCTCGCGACGATGACCGCGCTCAAGGCCGTTCTTGAAAAGCACAACCTCGCCGGAGGGACCTATACCGTCGCGACGCCGAGCTGCATTCTTACGAACCTCCTCCTCTTGAAGCTTTCGGACGCCTCGAACGCGCCGACAGCACAAGCACAGACGGCGTGGCAGTGGGACTTCTACCGCCCCCTGCTAACCCTCGATGACGCCGCGGCGGCCGAGAACGCGCTCATGAGCAAGATTACGGGCGGTACGGCGATCGACGGCGAGCCGACGTGGTCCGGCCTCGCGCAGACGGCGGGATCGTCGATAGCGAGCATGGTTTCGTCGATCATTCCGAGCGCGTCCGGCGTCTTAGGCGCCAACGTCAGCGGATCATAGCTAGATGACGGCATACGACTTTCAACCATCATCGTCGGCGCCGTTCCAGTTCCAGCCGACGCTGGACGGCAGTGTCTATACGGTCGTCGTTAAGTGGAGCCTCGCTGGGCAGCGCTACTACGCCGAGGTCTCGGCGCTCGACGGAACTTTGATCGCGACGGTCGCCGTCGTCGGATCGCCGCTCGGCTACGACATCAACCTCGTCGGAGGCTACTTCGCGTCGTCTATCGTCTTCCGGGAAGCCTCGCAGCAGTTCGAGGTTTCACCGTGAGGTACTACTCGATCATCATAAGCGACCCCGACAGCGGCGAAGTCGTCAAGCCGAAGAGCCTCGCGGGTCTCAAGTCGGACGCGACGTATACGAGCTACGTCAACGGCGCAAATCTTCCGGGTGCCTTCAACGTCGAACTTGACATTACCGTCTCGAACCTCGCCGTCCCCATTCAAGACGGGTGGATTCGCGTTTGGGGTATCGCGCTCGAAGACATTAGCCAAGCGCACGACCTCGTCGGAAAACGGATCGAAGTCTACGGCGGAATGAAGAAGGGCCTCCCGCTCGCGAAGGAAAAGCAAAGCGGCCTGATTCTTCAAGGCTATATCTTAAAGGCTTGGGGAAACTGGATTGGTCTCGATCAGACCCTCGACATGGTCGTAACCGCGAATCTAGGGACGAACGCTGCTCCGAAGAATATCGTCCACAACTGGAAGAAGGGAACCCCCCTAGCCGACGCGATAGCGTCGACGCTCAAGACGGCGTTTCCGAAATACGATTCAAAAATCGACATTAGCTCTAAGCTGATTCTTTCGGAAGACGATGTCGGCTACTATTATTCGGCGGCGCAGTACGCGAAGCACCTTCTCGACACGAGCACGAGCATCGTCGGTGGAAATTATCAGGGGGTAAAAATCCTCCTGACGGAAACGACCTTCAACGTCTACGATGGGTCGACGCAGAAGACGCCGGTCGCGATAGCCTTCGAGGACTTGATCGGTCAACCGACGTGGATCGACCCGAACAAGATTCAATTCAAGTGCGCAATGCGCTACGACCTCTCGGTCGGAGACTATGTTACGCTTCCGAAGAGCGCGATAACGACGACGTCGGCCGCAAGCGCGATACCGGCTGGAAGTTCGCAGAACGCAAAGAGCATTTTCCAAGGCACGTTCTGGATTGCCGAAGAGCGCCACCTCGGAAACTTCCGGCAGCCCGACGCCGCGAGCTGGGTTACGGTCTTCAACGCGTCGTCGATCCCTGCGTCCGGTGGAACCGCGTAATGGCCGACAACGCGCAAAAGACATGGTTCGGCCGTGATATGAACCGGTTCGCGGAGGGGAAGGTCCTCGACGCGATTCAGCTTACTGGTAAGTCGCTACCGGCGTCGGTCGTGGCCGTCTTCGGATCGATCGTCGAAGTCAAGTTCGAGGTCGACGCGGCGCCGTTTACGCTTCCGCATGTCATAGTTCCTCTCGCCGGTCCGGAATGGATTCGCTATCCGACGCAGATAGGCGACAAGGGTCGCGTGAGTTCTTCCGACGCGCGGCTCGGAGCTATGAGCGGCCTCGGAAGCGGAACGCCGAAGCTAACGCTTCCTGCGAACCTTTCAGCGCTCGTATTCGAGCCATTTGGGAACAAGAACTGGTCGACTACGGACGACGCGCAGGCGGTCGTCATCTATGGCCCGAACGGCGCGATCCTTCGGACGGTCGACAAGAACTCGACGGTAACGGTCAATTCGAGCGGGATCGTCGCGAACTTCGGTGGTAAGAAGATCACGATCGACGCTACCGGAATCGTCGCCGAGTTCTCCGGGAAAAAGTTCACTCTAAATGGAACGGGGCTTACTTTGGATTGCGACCTGATCGTCAACGGCAAGATCGAAAGCACCGGCGACGCGACGCTTGCCGGTACGGTCTCGTTCGGCGGAGGGTCGCAGGCCGTCATGCTCGCGGACAATTCCGCCGCTACGAAGGTTATGGCGACGTGAGAACCTGGGGGCGTACGTACGCCGAAGACGGAAGCTATACGTGGGTCAAGGTCGAGACCGACGCGAACGGCTTCAACGATATGGTTATGCTGACGACGCTCGTTCAAGTTCTCAAGCTGAACCTCGGCGAATCCCCGTTCTTTGCGAATTGGGGCATTCCCGCGAAGCAGACGATCGTCCAACAGGTATTTCCCGACTACTACGTCGCAATGACGCAGCAGCAGTTTTCGAGCGCCTTCGCGAGCCTTATCGTCGCGAAAGAAGACAGCGCGACGCCTAAGTACAAGATCAACATTACGACGCACGACGGCGTCAAACTCAACGCGGAGGTCCCGATTCCGACATGACCGACGTACCGATCGTCATGACGAAGGCGGGCCGGACGGTGACGACACCCGCGACGCTTCGCGCGGAACTTATAGCCGCGGTCGCGGCCGACGTTCCAGGCTACACCGCGAATCTTCCTGGATCGCTGATCGAGGATGTTTCGTCGACCGAAGTCGCTGGCCTGTCCGTAGCGGATTCCTTCGTCTCTGAACTGATCAACTCCTTGACGCCATACGGCGCGAACGCGTTCCTCAATAACCAGCTCGGGCAGGTCTACGGCGTCCCGAAAGGCGTAGGGTCGAACGGGTCCGTCTACGTTACCTTCTACGATGGAACGCCGGGGTATCAGATTTCACAGGGCTTTACGGTATCCGATGGCACCTACCAGTATGTTCTTCGCGAAGGCGGCACCGTCAAATCGGACGGCACAACTTCCCCCCTATACGCCGTCGCTTCGCTCTCCGGCACGTGGGCGATTCCCGAGAACACCGTTACGACGATCGTAACGTCGCTTCCGGCAGGCATCGCCCTATTCGTCACGAATCCGCAAGACGGCACTCCGGCGTCGAGCGATCAAACTGAAGGCGAGTACCGCGCGCAGGTTCTCGAAGCCGGGCTCGCCGCCGCGACGGGCTTTACGAAGCTCTTAAAGACTGCACTGAAAAAGATCACCGGCGTTCAGTCTCGGCTCGTTTCCGTTCGGCAGGCGACGGGGGGATGGGAAGTTCTCGTCGGAGGCGGTGACCCTTACGAAGTCGGTGGCGCTATATTCGACGCCTTGTTTTGGCTTCCCGGACTCGTCGGGTCGACGATGATGATTTCTGGAATCACGAAGGCGAATCCCGGTGTCGTCACGACCGAACTCAATCACGGCCTCGCCACCGGGCAGTCGAACGTCTACATTTCCGATGCGCTAGGGATGACCGGCGCGAACGGCGGTCCCTATACAGTTACGGTTCTTTCGCCGACGACGTTCTCGTTCGGCGTCGATACGACGGGATTCGGGACCTATACGGGCAGCGGCGTCGTTACGCCGAATGCCCGAAACATCGTCGTTTCGATTAACGACTACCCCGACGTCTACACGATTCCGTTTGTCAATCCGCCGCTTCAAACGGTCACGATGGCCGTCACGTGGAACACGACGTCGACTAACTCCGTTTCGGACACGTCCGTCGCGCAGGCCGCTGCTCCGGCGATCGCCGACTACGTCAACGCGATTGCGGCAGGCGTTTCAATGAATTTGTTCGAGCTTCAATCGACCTTTCAGACCGCCGTCGAGTCGCTGATAGCAACTTCGCTTCTGACGCGGCTCGTGTTCGCGGTTTCGATCGACGGAATAGGTGTGTCGCCGGAGGCCGGAACTGGAATAATCGCGGGCGATTCCGAAAGCTACTTCTCGACGGCTTCGTCGAACATCTTGATCGTGAGGGGCTAGTCGATGGCATCCGTTCAATCTAACCCCGGCTGGCTGCTCGGATACGTTCCATCACCGGCCGAGTGGGCTGCGGCGTTCTCAGGAAAGCAAGACGCGCTGCTCTCGAATACGTCGGTAAGCGCCGACGCGACGATCCTCGATACGGCGTGCAAGGTCACGGTCGATACGAGCGCAGGCGACGTCGTTCTTCGCTTCAATCCGACTTCCGGAACAAGCATCCTTCAAAATACCGTCCGCGTCGTCAAGCGTAGCGCAACCCCGAACGCGAACATAGTCTACATTACGCTAGACGGAGTCGCTGCGAACGCGGTCGCGACCATTACGACGGAAAATGGTTCGGCGGGGGCGAACGGCGCCGGATTCATGATCGTCGACGCGAACGGTTCGACGATCGAGGCGTACGGCGTAAGCTGATGCTTTCCAAAACGATCCCGGCCTATCTCTATCAACAGTACAACGACGACGAGTCGCTTCAGGCGTTCGTCAGTGCGTATAATACAAAGTCGCAGGACTACGTCGCGTGGTTCAACGCGATCAACCTCCCAATCTATACGGGGGCGCCGATCGTCGGCGACCTTTTAGATTGGGAAGCTGCGGGCCTCTATGGTATGGTCCGGCCGTCGCTTTCGGCATCGGGAAGCGCGGAGACGACCGGCCCCTTGAATACGGCCGCGCTAAACACGGCACCGTTAAACGGATATGAATCCGTAGGCGGGTCATCCCCGGACCCGGCCGTTACGGACGACATCTTCAAGCGCATTCTGACGTGGCACTTCTACAAAGGCGATGGAAAGACCTTCAGCGTTCGGTGGCTCAAACGCCGCGTCGTTCGGTTTCTTTACGGGGTGAACGGAACCGACGTCGACGTAGGATCGACCTACGACGTTAGCGTCACGTTCGGCCCCGACACGCTCGCTACGATTACGCTTACATACGCCGAAAACGCCTTCTCCGGAATCGGGATATTCGCCATCGGCGTTTCTCCGATCGGCGGCGTCCCGATCCCTTCCGATCTTTTCGCCTTCGCGCCGGTCCTAAAAGCCGGAATCGAGGGCGGTGTACTCGAACTGCCGTTCCAGTTTACCTACGCGGTCGACATTTCCGCGGTCACGTGAGGACCTCATGGCACTGATCCTTTGGAGCAATAACGCGAAGACGACAATCGCGGGCTCGATCGCGGCCGACGCGACGACGGTCAACCTCGCGAGCGGCGCTGGGGCTTTGTTCCCAAATCCGACCGACGGCGACTACTTCCTTTTGACGTTCGTCGATGCCGCGACGAAGCTGATTTCCGAAATCGTCAAAGTCACCGCGCGAAGCACCGACGCCTTGACGATCGTCCGCGCGCAAGAAGGCACCGCTGCGCGGGCGTGGACCGCCGGAGATATTGCATCGAATCTTTGGACCGCCGGTGCCGCCGCAGCCATGACGCAACCGCCTACGCTACAAGCTCAAGCGACGAATTACGCCGTCGACGCGGGAACCGCGAACGCGATCGTCGTGTCGCTTACGCCAGCCCCGGCGGCACTCGCCGCCCTTACCGGCGCCCCGCTCCGCGTCAAAAAGTCCGCGGCGGCGAACACGGCGGCCGTCACGATCGCCGTCGACGGTCTCCCCGCTACCCCCCTGGTTCACGGCGATGGCACGGCGATCGGTAGCGGAGAGCTTCCGGCGAATGGATTGTTTTCGACCATCTTCGACGGAACGAACTTCATCCTCCAAAGCCCTATGAACGTCGCAGGCGGCGTTACGACGGCGCAGCTTCAGGCGCAGGGGGGGAACTACGCGGCGGATTCGGGCACCGCGAACGCGGCGGCCGTGACGCTTGCGCCCGTTCCGGCGAACCTCGCCGCGATCCTCGGGGCGCCGATCCGCGTCAAGAAGATCGCGTCGATCAATACCGGGGCGATCACGCTTTCGGTCAACGGCCTGACGGCGACGCCGATCAAACTTCCGAATGGGGCCGACCCGCTTTCGGGGATGCTCGCGGCCTCTGCGATTTTCGAGGTCGCATATGACGGAACGAACTTCGAGCTTTTGTCGACTCCGACCGGCCTCGCGCCGCTGAACGCTCCGGCGCTCGTCAACCCGACTGCGACGACACCGACGGACCCGGCGGACGATTCACAGAAGATCGCGACGACGGAGTGGGTCAACGACTCGTCGATTGTTGCCGCGAAGATTCAGGCGCAGGCCGGAAACTACGCGGTTGATTCCGGAAGCACCAATACGGTGCTCATATCCTTGACGCCAGCACCGGCGTCGCTTACGGCGCTCGCAGGCGTTCCGATCCGGATTAAAAAAAGTAGCACGGACGCGAGTATACCGACGCTCAAAGTAGGGTCGCTGGCCGCGAAGTCCATCGTATATCCGAAAATGCCTGGGGGATCGTTTAGGACGACTGTGTACATTCCTCGCAATTCGATCTTCCAGGTGATGTACAACACGACCAGCGACAGCTTTGAAATCTTTTCTGCCGTCGCCTACGCCTCTCGTGCCACGAACGGCTATACGATTCATCCCGATGGAACGATGGACGCTTGGGGAACGACTTCGGCGTATAGTCAAGGGGATGGCGCATTCGTCGTGTCGTTTCCTATCACGTTTACTGCATGCTACAATGTTCAAGCGTCTTTGATAAACTCAAGCGCCGGTTTAGGTACCGACTATGATCAAGTAGCTCATGTCGTTTCGTGGAATACGACCGGAACTACGCTGCTTGTGCAAGCGTTTGGAAGCGCGAGCACATCGCAGGCGTTCCCCGTTTCGTGGCGCGCGGTTGGGCTTTATGGGACTTAAGCAAATGAGTAGCATCGGTGAACTCGCGTCGAAGGCAAAAGAAGTGCTGGTTTCTATCGGCAGTACGCCGCAACCAGAAGACCCGATGTTCGTGAAAATTACGCGTTCGGCCGTGCTCTGGATGTGCGGTATCACGCTGCTTTTTATGGGATGCTGGTCCGCGTATAAGGGCGATGGCATAATCGGAACGGCAGTCATTGCGTCGGTAACGGTCATTGCCCAGCAATTCGGCTCGCAGCGTACCGACGAAAAGAAGGCCGCATTCCTTGCCTCGACCGAGGACAAGAAAACCATCACGGGCGCCGCAACGATCGACAAACAAACGGCCGCAACTGCTTCGTCAACCGACAAGCAGACCGCGGCCATAGCAGGAGAGTAGCATGACGAACAAAGTGACGGAAATCGTGAACGAAGCCGGCGAGAACTGGGGCACCTTCCGCAAGTGGCTGTCCCGCAATCCGCTGACCGGGTTTTGGTCCGGCGTCGGCGGTACGGCGGTAGTCATGGGTGTATTATGGGGGCTGCTCGGCTGATCCGAAACCAACCCGAATCGTAATCAGGGGGTCCGTCATGTTGGCGCTTCTAAAAACCGCTTGGTCAGCCGCGTCCGGCGCGCTTGGCGGCGTGTGGGGATATGTTGCGGCCGGCGTCGTCTCGGCGGCGCTGGCCGGATACGCCTCCTACGCGGTCACCGCGGCCTTCAAGGACAACACTATCAAGGATATGACGATTGCCCAGCAGGCCGCCGTTGTAAAAGCGTACAAAAAGGGCTGGGTGATCCGCGACAAGCAGCAGGAGGAAACCCGCAAGGCGGACCTCGACAACGCCTACCAGCAGGGCAAGCTGGCCGGTAATACGAAGGAGATTCTTCGCTATGTTACGAAGTACGTCACCGTTCAAGACGATGCTCGCTGCAAGCTGCCTGTTGGGTTTGAGCGCGTGCTCGACGCAGCCGGACTCGGTGTCCCCGTCGACGAGCTTCCCAACCGCTCCTCAGAGCCTGACAGTGCCGGTTCCAGCCTATCACTGTCTGATGCCACAGCACTGCTCGCCGACAACCTCGGAACCTGCGCCGGCCTCCGCGCCCGTATCGTAAATGCGCGCGACGACTGGGCGGCGCAAGAGACGGTGGCGAAACCGTCGCCGCAACCTAACTAGTACGGTTCGCCTAGCACCGCGGCGGTGGGCCGTTCGAACGGCGCCCGCCGGACCTAACCCCCTCCGGGTCCGACAGGCGGTCACTCGGACGGTCCTCCGCCGCGGTGTTCAATAAGGAGGTATCATGAAGAAAATCGTTCTAGGCATCGCCGCGGTCTGGTTGATCGCCTTCGCCGTTCCGCTCGGCGGATGCTCGACCGTTACGGCGGTCTACGACACGCTTACGTCGACGTCGCCGACGCAGGAGAACGCCGCCGCGGCGGCCGAGAACCTCTATACCGCCACGGTCTCGCTTGGAACCGCGTACGTTCGCTCCGGGAAGGCGACGGCGGCGCAGATCGACCGGATGGCGGCTATCGAGGCCGGGGCCTATGCCGCGCTCCTCGACGTCCGGAAAGCCGTCAAGAGCGGAAAATCGGGCGCGCTCGCCGCGGCGAAGGCCGCCCTCGACACCTACAACGCGCAGATGCGCGCCGCTACGGGAGAGCCGTCATGAGTGAATCCGGAAAATCCATTGCGAAGCCGACCGTCGAATCCGTCGTTTCCGAAATCTTCAACGTCGCGACGACCATCGCGGCCGTCTTCCCGGTCGGCGCCGAAGTCGCGGGCGCGATCAAGCTCGCCGCGACGGTCGCGAATGGCCTCGTCAACGCGGTCCCGTCCGTCGTCGCGCTCTACGACAACATCAAGGCCGCCGTAGAAGGCGGCGCGGCGCCGACCGCCGAGCAGTGGGCTTCCTACAACGCCGCGGCCGATACCGCTCACGTCAAATGGCTCGCGGCCGTAGCCGAAGCGCGGGGCACCAGTACGAGCTAGTTCGGCGCTTCGAGAATCGATCAGAAAGAAGGCCCGGCGCGAAAGCGTTCCGGGCCTTTTCATCGGCGCGGTACGCCGCCCTTCCAAAAACGCTGCATGATCGCCGCCACGCATCCGACGAAGAAGATCGCGAAGAACGCTGCGAGTACCGTCCTCGGAAACGCGAAGGTGACCACGACGAAAATAACGAAGCTAAGTAGGCCGATGAACGTGTTCCAGAGAGTCATGTCAATGTTCCCTTATCATTCGCAAAGGCAGACGGTGACGCATAGTTCCCGCGCGATTAGGAGTCCTCCGAGGACGGCGGGGCCGCCGAGGACGATCGCGGCGACGACCCATCCTATCGATAAAACACCCCCTGCCCGTTCGGCATCGCGGCGGCGCCAGGGGATTTTCGGCGGGTTCGGCGGGAAGTAGGCGGTCATAACGCCAGCACCTTTATCCGCTCGCAGACGGCCCGTGCGGTCGTTTCCCAGTCGTCGTAGTAGCCTTCCGGGGCCGCGAGGACGGCGTTCCCTACGGCGTCACGTATCTCCAGGCCCTCGACCTTCTACGGTCGCGGATGGGCGTTGAACAGGGACCATGGGGCGCCCGGCCGCGGAGCCCGCCTCGACGGCGCGTAGGCGCCGTAGTAGGACCACGCGTTCTTCGAAATCCGAACGCGCCGGGCGCGCATAACGCTCTCGAAGGCTTCCGACGGCGCGACGTAGCCGGGAAGTTCGAGGCCGTGCTCCCAGGCTTCTTTCGGAGCGCTAAGGATCGCGGCGACTTGCTCTTCGGTCGCGGCGGAAAGAACCCATCGCGCGACGGCCGCCTTCGCGTAGAACTCGTACTTGATCGTCCGGTCCTCGGTAAGGTCGAGGTGTTCGAGGAAGTTGTACTTGAAGATCGACGGCTTCTTAAGGTCGGCGGCGCGCATCGTCCGGTAGTAGAGGTGCTCGCTCGGCCCATCGAATGCTTCGAGGATTATGTCCTTCGCGCCTCGGCTCCCGCGCGGGAGGAAGATGTCGTCGATCGTGGCGGCGGCTTCGGTGAAGGGCGGAAGGTCAATCACGATCCAGGTCAGGTTCGAAGCGCCCTCGACGACGTCGGCAACGGAAAGCTCCGCGATAGCGTTGACGAGATAGGTCTTTCCGCCTTCGTCGCGGGTGTTGCTCTCCAGCTCGCGGAACGCCTGCCAAACTTCCCAATTCCGCCCGTACGCCGTTGTATAGGGAAGCTCGTAGGTCGTCGCGCGGCGGTTCCCGGCCTTGAGGACCCGCATCACGATGGTCTCTAACGGGGAACCGCGGAAGGTCGAAGCCTTCTTCGAGAATGAGAACCGATCCTTGCCGATCCAGGCCACCGGCTCGGCGCCGAGCCGGACGAGGACGGTGAGCGCGAGCTTCAGGCCCGTTCCGAAGTAGCCGATAGGATTCGCGGAGTTCGGCTTCGCGTGCGCGCCCATGATCGTAAAGGCGCGGACGTCGATAAGGCCGGGGGTTTCGAAGACGACGGCGGTCATATACGCAGTTCCTATAGATTGCGAACGAACGCTTCGGCTTCTTCTAGCGTTCCGAAGCGTATGTTCTGGCTCATGACGGCATCCATAATTTCGAACGGGAGGAAGTCGGATGGTATCGGACGCCCACCGACCTTTGCCTGTCCGACCGATAGCGCCTTAAAATCGCCTTTCGACGTTTTCCCGACCGACCATCGGCACGAATATCCGCGGCTCGACTTGCAGCGGAACGAGCGGCGCGTTTCTCCCGGCTTCGCGGGGCTTACGAGTATCAGCTTCACGACTGTTCTCCTTGCGCGGCGGTAGCCGCGGCCAATGCTTCGGCGCGGGCGCGCTTCTCGAACGCGACGAGGTTCGCGAAGACGGACGGGTCGAGGAAGATCGTCTGGTTGTTTCCGTCGCCGGTTCGTAGCTTGACATGGTAGCCGTCGAAGCTCGCGTAGACCGCGTCGCCGATGTAGGTTTCGTTATTCATAAATTAGGCTCCCCTTCATCTTCTTCCGCCGCATCTATAATAGCTTGTTGCGCAGGAGTCGGCTCCCAGTCCGACGGTATGGAGTTCGCCAAATTAGCGGCGCGCTCCGCCTCCGCTTCGCGAACGGCTCGGCAAGATTCGCAAACCGTTTCCGTCCAGTTCATCCGTCGCATATTCCCGACTTCAACGAAGCAGTCGGGATCGTCATCGGAGTCGATGAGGCGATCGCAATCTTTACATAAGCATACGCTCATCTCGCGTACTCCCCTTCCATGAAGTAAAGCCCGAACTTCGTTCGCGTGTCGCGAACATATTGAAGATTGAGTTCCTGCTGATAAGCTTCGACGCTCTTCGCCGCCTTCGACGGCGAAAGCTCCGGCGCGAGCACCGCTACGTTCGACCACTCCCTGCCCTTCGCCTTATGGATCGTCGAAAGCGTCAGGAGACCGTTCCCGGTCCCGTCGGCGAACAGCTCGGCGATCCGCGCCAACACGCTAGGAACCGTCCGGTCGGCCTCCGGAATCGAATCGGCGACGACTCGGATCGCGGCGGCGCGGTCGGCTGCGGCTTCGCCCTTGGCAGGCTTTCCGGCCTTCTCAGCTTCCGCGACTTCCTTCTCAACCCACGCGTCGAGCCGCTCGATGAGGTTCGGAACGCCCTTCGGCCGGAGCTTCTTGATCAGGTTCGCAAGGCCGGCGCCGATGTCCTTTCCGAGCACGAAATACCCCCTGCCATCCGCGATAAGGGCGAATGCAAGTGAGACCAGGGGGGCGGTTTGGCGGCAGAGTACTGCGTCAGCGTTCGAGAGCTTCGCGATCGCCTTTTTCGCCGGCAGCCACTCGACCTCGCCATCGGGGTTCGTATCGGCGACCTCGAAGTAAGGAACTAAGTCACGGGCGAGGGTGCCTACGGCCTTTGGGCAGCGGTAGGAGGTTGTAAGCGGAAGCTCTACGGTATGGAACTCGGCGGCGATAAGGTCCATCGCGTTCGAGTTCGCGCCCGTGAACGCATATATGCTCTGGCAAGGGTCACCAACGCCGACGAACCGTCCGGAAGGCTTCAGCGAACGGCGGGCGAAGAGGCGACGGACGGGGTTCGTATCCTGACATTCGTCGACGATCACCCAATCGTGCTGGAAGAGCCGAAGGTTCCAAAACAGCGGAAGATAAAGCTGGTCGTCGAAGTCGATCCACTTCTCCGTCTCGGCCTTGTGATTCGAGACCTTAAGCGCCTTGCGGGCGACGTCGATCGCGCGGGCCTCGGTCGCTTCTTCGTCGTCGAGCCACATCTCCTGTGTCGCGATTATCTCGGACCACGTCGCGTATTCGTCCGGCGCAAGGCCGGGGATGCCGACGCCGACGCCCTTCGCGTATCCGACCAACTTGCAGACGAAATCGCCGTACATATCGAGTTCGCGCTCCGAGAGCCGATCCTTAAGAATCTTCCGAACTTTGCCGCTGTCGACTTCGATCTTCGAATCGCGAGGCCAGCGCTTGCAAAGCGCGCGGAAGCCTCGGGAATGGAACGTCGCGGCTTCGATGTTACGGAACGGGCGCCCTACTTCGAGCCCGAAGTCGACGATCTTTCCTCGCATCTCCTTCGCGACGGGCGCGTTAAAGGCGAGGATAAGAACGGTCGCGGTTTCTGGAATGCCTGCCAGGGCGCGAACGATGCTCGTCGATTTTCCCGATCCTGCGACTGCCTTGAGCGTCGCGGAGCCGGAGCCTACGGCGACCCATTCGAAGAATCTTTGTTGATGATTCGATGCGACGAAGGCGCGGGGCGATTTGACGGCGAGGGCGGCGCTCATGGCGTAAGCTTCCGTACAGCGCGAATCCACGATAACGCGTAGGGCAGCTTGCGCGACGCATCGAGAAGTATCTCTATTGCCTTTGCCGCGCCGTGAAGGCTTTTTAATTTTTTATAGATATGCGGGTATCTTTGATCGAGAGGGTATTTTACGCGTATCGTCATCTTCTTCCCTCCGGTCGCCCTCCCCGAAGTCGATCGGGGAATCGGGTCGACGGTCCAAACCTATTCCCGCTTTGCGGAAAAGTAAAGCGCCTATTTCGCCTTGTGCCGGGCCAATCCAGGATGATTTTCGACGACGCCGATCAGGTAGAGGTAGTCGGCCCGGTACGCCAGAGCGTCCTCGTCTTCGCTATCGGCGGGATACTCTTCGTCGAGTCGCGCTCGAAGGTCTTCGGTCGTCAAGGCGTGCTGGCAGCCGACCCACCACCGGAGGCCGTATTCGGCGGAGTAGACTGCCGTAGCCCAGGCGGCGCGCGAACCCTGCGGCCCGGCGACGAATAACCAGTCATCCTTCTCGATGCTCGCGCTTTCGCCGATGCTCGCGCCGTAGCCGATGCTCGCGCCGTAGCCGATGCTCGCGCGATTGCCGATGCTCGCGCCGTAGCCGATGCTCGCGCGATTGCCGATGCTCGCGCGATTGCCGATGCTCGCGCCGTAGCCGATGCTCGCGCCGTAGCCGATGCTCGCGCTCTCGCCGATGCTCGCGCTCTCGCCGATGCTCGCGCCTGCCATAACTTCGGAATTCGCCGGAATCGTAATCGCCGCCGCGATCTTCGCAGAGACTGCTACGATGCCGCCTTCGGACCCGTCCGGGTTCGTATGACGCTGGCACAAAACTTCCGGCATCCAGCTGCGGAAGCGATGCATAAAGGTTTTTGGGGTTTCGGTCATTTTTGGTTCTCCTGGTTATTTTCGATTTGCTGCTTCAACAATTTCCCGCGCCTTCTGGTCGAACTCGGTCTCCTTCGCGACGGCGGTTCCGTCGGCGATCCCGACCGCTTCGAAGAGCGCGGTGCGGAAGACGTTCCAGCCCGCCTTCGCCTTCGGAACCTTCTCCTCAGTAAGGGTCGTCAGGACGGTCGCCCTAGCCGCGGCGGCCCGCGGCCCGTAGAACGCGGCGAGCGGGCCGTTGATTACGACGAGGTGAAGCGCCGCGATCCGGCGCTCTTCGATAGTTTTCATTGGCGAGCCGGAATACGCGCGTTCCGCTCCTTTAGGAGCGCGACGGCCTCACGACGATCTACGCGCGTAAGCGGGAGCCCTTCGACGTAGCGGGCGATCAGCGCGTCTTCGTAGGCGCGGGTCTTCTCCGCTTCTTCCTCGGGGGTCGTCCACCCCGGAATTCTTCTCGCTACCGACGCCATGCTTTGTGCTCCGATTCTTCGCCCTTATTAGGCTCCCGGAATACGGAAAAGTAAAGCTACTTCTTCGGAAAGACGTACCCCCTCCGCTCCCAGAAGACCTTCAGACCCGGCCCGCCGTCTCGCTCCCAGGCAAGAAGCGTAACCTTGCTGACGCCGAGCGCCGCCGCCGTTCCGTCGAGGCCGAGTCCCGAGCGCCGCCGGGCGAGAGCGAGAAGGACCGGGAGGGAAGGCTTCGAAATCGGCGGGAAAGGGCTTTTAAAGGGGGTAGGAGCCCCAAACAGGACTTTCTCCGCCTTCCCGTAGGCCGTTTCGCCGACGCCTGCGAGCGCCGCTGCCTGGACCTGAGAGAGCCCGAGTCCCTTCCGGGCAAGCCAGAGCCTTTCTCCCGGCGTTCGGGTCCTGAGGTCTTTAGGGTCGAAGTCCTTTATAGGGATTTTTTTCTTCGTCATAGGAAGACGTTCCTTATTCTACGAGGCGCCGGAGGATCGGCCCGAGCGGGAACTTTCCGCGGCCGACGACGAGCGGATGATGCGGGCGAGAATCGTCCGCGTGTCGCCCCGCGACTATCGCGTCGGCGGTCCCGGCGTAAACACCCCCCTGATAAAGCGCCCGTATGCCAGGGGGGCTAAAGAGGAGGTAGAAGGGCGCCATCCGAAGCAAGAGGAACGCGCGGCCTCCGGCGGCGGACCAGTCCTCCGCGAACTTGACTTGGTCGATCGTCAGGTGATGCGGGCGGATCGGCGTCATCGGCCGAACCGGAAGCTCGGCGACCTTGAGTTCGAGGAAGCCGGTAGCGGCGATCGAGCCGGGCTTTAGGCTGCGAAGGCAATAGACGACATCGCCCTCGCCGGTCCCGATGGCATTCTCGAAGCGAACGAGCTTTCCGAACGGGGATAGGTTCGCCTTCGTCGTCGACCAGAGCGAGGATTCGAGGGTCAAAGGCCGTGCCCCAGGCCGTCCCGCGATTCGTCCGGGCGGAGTTCGTCGACGTGAATTCCGCAGATAGCGCAGATTTTTACGTCTAGCTGAGACGCTACGTGGCCGGGACAATCTTCGGGAGCAATCTTCTTCGACGCCGCGAGGACCTCGGCGCGAACCGCCCGTACGACCGCCCGCCATCTTTCGTTCTTTCGCTGCTCCGCCGTACCAGTCGCGAGGGGCTTTGACGCGGCCCAGGCGTCTTTCGCGATCTTCGCGAGCGCGATTTCCGCGCGTTCGGAGTCGGTCATCGTAAGCCCTCCAGTAAGCCGTGTTCGGCGACGAACACTTCGCCTTCTTCGCGGGCGGTATCGCACGGGTCACACCGCAGCGTTCCGTCGGGCTGGCGGACTAGCGGGCCGCCGCAGCACTCGCAGATGCAACCTTTACCGCCATAGTCTTCGCACTGCCCGATATCGGTTTCGAGGTACGGGTCGTCCGGTTGCGGGCCGTGCCGCATAGTACGCCCGTCGCCGCATCGCGTTCTGCTCATCTTCGTTCCTCCGCCCTCTTCGCCGATTTAAAGAGCGCCTCGGCCTGCGCTTCCGAAAGACGGCCTTTCGAATCCCACTGCGATTTCAAAGACGCGATGAAGTCCGCGAAGTCGCCGCGCGGGTCTGTATCCTCGATCACCGAGAACGCCTCTTCGACCCGCTTCGCGTAAGCGGCCTTCCGCGCCGCGACCGCCGACGGCGATCCGTCCCGCGCGAAGCTCGTCGCCGCCTCGACCGACTCGATCTGGTTCTCGATCGTTATGACGCGGTCGAGGATTCGGTCCCAGGTCGTGTCGGATCGCCGGACGATCTCGTTCGCCTTATCGATCGCGGTCAAGCGTTCCTGGTCGGCGCCGGAGAGGGTCATGTTCATTAAAAGCTTCAACTTACGAAAATCGGACAGCTTCATAGTTCGCGCCTCCTTTTCCATGCGGCAATAGCCGCTTTGCGCATTCGCTCGCACGATTCCGGAGACCGTTTCTTTCCTCGAAGTGCCGCGGCGTGCGCTTCTGATAACGGGACGCCTTTTCGCGCGTCGGATAGTTTTTGACAGTGCTCTTTCGAGTATTTTCTGCCGCGAATCTTCGACGCGCGCCGCTCAACTACTTCGCGATCCCATACGCGACCAGTATGAAGCATTGATACACTTTTACAAAATTCCGGAGAGCGCTTCTTTCCCGACACCGCTTTGCTTATCTTTTCGCGCGTTTCTTTTGAAACCTTTATTCCAGAAAGTCCGCCATCTCCTCCGTCCGTTCTATTGACTAACGGCCCGCCGTTAGCCGTACGCCCTATCCGCGCGATCATCGCAACCTCAAACGCAGAAGCCTCTTCCATGGTTGCGAAGATTCCGAGCTTTTTCTTATTAATAGCTTTCCCTAGCGCCAAAATCGCTTTTATAATTTCATACTTCTGTCGATTTCCTTGAACTTCACCGCGTCGCGTAGCGCGTTCGTGACTTCCCCATCGCGCCTTTGTTCCACGACCCACGTAGAACGGCGTACCGTCTTCTCGATAAAGCGCGTAGACATACCATTTCATCACGCGCCCCTTTTCTTGATTTCGAACCAAATTCGCGCCGTAGCCCGCGCGTCGGCGAGGGCGCCGTGCGCGCCCTCGAACTTCTCGCCGAAGAAGTACTCGTAAGCCTCGATCAGCTTCGGCATCTTGAACTGATCGCCGCGCCCGGCCGCGATCATTCGTTCGGTAGGCGGCATCTCGCAGAGTGGCGTCGCGAAGGCCGCGACGTCGTCGACGCCGTCCGGACCAGGAAGCGTCACCGGCTTGCCGAGCCGCGCGATCGCCTGCCGCATGATCGTCAGGTCGAAGGGCGCGTTGTAGGCGACGATCCGGCTCGCCAAGTGTCGCAGGCGGACGAAGGCGGGCACGACGAGGCTGAGGGGAACGCCCACGGCTTCCGCGAGTTCGGTCGTGATGCCGTGAACGCGGGCCGCGGAATCGGGGATGCGGTACTTCCCCGCGGGCTTGACGATCAGTTCGAGCGTCGCCCATTCGGCGCCGTTGTCTTCGTCGATCAGGAGCGCGCCGAGCTGGACGAGCGGCGGCTGCGCCGGGTGGTCGTCGGGGAGGCGGTCGTTCGGAATCCCGCACGTCTCCGTATCGAATGCTAACAATAATCCCACGGCTATTTTCCCTTCCTTATAACGCTTTTCCCCACGTCTCGCCGAGCTTCGCCGAAACTTGAACGGGGACCTTCAACTTGATCGCGTCGCGCATGCCGACTTGCAGGGCTTCCCAAGCCTCGCGCCCGCGCTTCGTCCGCGGAACGGACACGTTCGTTTCGTCGTAGATCGTCGAAAGGTACGGCCCGAGCGCGTCGGGCGCGGTCAACCCCGATTCGGCGCCGTCGGCCATAAAAAGCTTGATCCAATCCGCGTTGCTCGATTGCATTTTGCGATTCAGCGCGGCGTACGTTTGATAGCGAACGATACGCGGCCCCCACTTCTTCAGCGCTTCTTCGCGGCGGAGCGGCGTCGCGGGATTGTCCCAGTCCTTCTTCGCCGGTTCCCAGAGGAGGAAGCGCTGGCGACGGCGGAGGATCGACCGAACGAAACCGTACTTGTTCGCGTAGTTCTGACACGCCTCGAACGTCGCCTTGTTGAACGGAAGCTTTTCGTCGTACAGGTCCATGAAGTCCTGCGCGTCCGCCTTCGAACAACCGAGCATCGTACTTATCTTGTTCGCGCGGGCTCCGTACGTTTTTCCGAAGTTCAGATTTTTCACGTATTTTCGCCGCTTCTTGTCCTCCGGCGGAATACCCGCAAGCTCCGCGCACATCTTGTGATAGTCGGTCGTCGGGTCTTCGTTGTAGCGCCGACGGACTTCTTCCGATCCGGGACCGACGGCGAAGTGCGCGAGCAACCGATACTCGATCTGCGATAAGTCCGCCGAACCCCAGTCCTCGCCCTCCTCCGGAAGGAACAGCCCCCTGATCAGGGGGGCGACCTCGCGAAGGGATTCGTCGGCGCGGTCGTCGTCGCGGCCTGGGATGTTCGCGAGGTTCGGGTTCGCGGAAGCCGTTCGCGCGATCGTTCCGCCGCCGTCGTCCTTGAGCTGCTTCCACTCGGAATGGATTCGACCGTTGACGTGATGGCCGAGGATGTTGCCTTCGATGAAGGTCGTGATCAGCGTATTGACCTTCCGCGCGTTGAAGATCGCCGCGCAGAGGGGGTCGTCTAAGTGCGCCTGCAAGAATTCTTTTCGGATCGACGGCGCGGGTTCGCCGTTCGGAAGCTTCTTCTTCGGAGCCGTCGGGACCGTTATCCCGCGCGCGCGGATCGCGTCGACGAACGTGTCCGGGATCAGAATCTCCGCCTTCGGGCCGGCTAACCTCCGGACCTCGCCGACGATTCGGTCGCGAATCTTCGAAAGCTCTCCGTGGACGCGATCCGTTCCCGCGACGTCTACGCGAACGCCGCGCCGCGTCATCTCGATGAGCGGCTTTACGAGTCGCCTTTCGACGTCCCAAACCGCGCCTAGCTCTTCTTCCTCGATCTTCTTCCGCTGTAGCTTTATGATCTTGAGCGGAAGGTCGACGTCGCCCTCGGCGTAGGCGCCGACGAAGGCCGCCGGGAGTCGCCAGAGGTTGCCCTTTATTTCCTTCTCGGTCTTCCATCCACGCGCCGCCGCGGCCTGTTCGAGGCCGCCCTGAACCTTTCGCTCACCGAGATAGTCCGCCGACAACGCGTTGAGGTTAAACTCGTAGCGCCACTCGTCGATAAGGGGCTCGGCGATTTGAACGTCGTCGAAGTATCGTACGTGCGGGAACGTAATGCCGTTCTCCGCGAGCCAGTCGAGGTCGTAGGCGAGCTTCGCCCCGACGACAGTCCCCCGAAAAGCATTTAGCTCTTCGCGTGCCCATCGCCAGACGAGCGCCTCGTCGAGGTTCCCGCCGCCCTCATGGCGGACGGGGAAGTACCATCGGCGACCGTCGTCAGTCCCAACGGCTAGGCCGACGACGTAGTTCCCCGGCCGTCGTACGCCGGGACCGAGCGCCTGTAAGTCCGGATCGCGCGTCTCGACGTCGACGGCGAGTTCGCCGGTTCTTGGTAACGTCGGGAGTTCGACCGGGGGGAACCACGGCTCGGCGTCCTCTAGCTCGACGGCGGAGAGGAGGTTCATCCGTTCGGTCCTCAAAAGACCATCCCACCGTAGACCTTCGCCGCCGCGCGAAGTTTCGTCGCGTCCTTCGCGCGCATACCAATCAGGAGCGACGAGAACCACTTCTGCTCCCACGGCTTCCCGGTCGTCTTAAAGAATGTTAGGCGACCTTCCGGAAGCCAGAGCGAATGACATGCCGCGAGAATACCCTGCGTTGCCCGCGTTTCCGTTGATCGGCCGTTGAGCAGCGCGATCCCGTTCCCGTGCTCTATGAACTTCTTCGCCCAAGCGCAGACGCCGCGGTACGGTGGATTCATGAAGACGCGACCCTTCCAAGGCGCCGCGAGACCGTCTTCGCGCGGAGCGATCATCTTCTTCGCCGTCGGCCAGGGCATCGTCTCCGGCGTCGCGACGTCGCAGTCGAAGGGTCCGAGGAGCTTGATCAGTTCCGGATCGGTCAAATAGTCGTTCGACCAGTTCTTCTGATCGGAGTAGGGCGCGGCTTTCATAACTTCTCCGTGAGCCAGGCGGCGAAATCGCCGAACCGGAAAAACTCTACCGGGCTTCCGGGAAGGCACGAGACGTCGAGTGGCCTCTGGACGCCCGCGAGCGAAAGCTCCTTCGCGAGGACGTCTCCGGGAACCGCCCCGGCGCGGAGCTTCTCCGCTAGCGTAAGGCGCCAGAGGACCGTCGCAGGGTATCCCGACGCGGCCGGTGTCCGGTCGACGACGATCATGACGCCGCCGACGCGGAGCTTTTCCCAGGCTCGGGCGAGGACGGCCTTCCGGCAGTCTGGAGGGAGGAACATGAGCGTCAGCATAAACACTGACGCGTCGTGCTCTACCCACTCGACGTCCTCGGCGGCCTTCCGGACGAGTTCACCGGGGCCGCGCCAGAGCGCCGACATCTCGGCGCTCGGTTCTACGGAAATCAGGTGGGCGCCGCGCGCGAGGAGGACCGGCGCGAGTTCCCGCCCGACGTTCCCGGTCGACGCGCCGACGTCGTAGACGGTTCCCTCGCGCGAGAGGTAGTGCGCCGCGACGTGCGCGACGGCCCTCGTCACGAAGGGGTAGAACGGGAGCTGCTCGACGACATGCTCGTCGAACTTCCGTGCGACCTCCTCGTCCTCGAAGGTCCAAGTTTCCGGTATTTTCATTTAGCCTTCCTCGCTTCTCTAAGCTCCCGGTACGGAATCAAGACGCGATCCCGAACCGTCGCCGCGATTGCCCACATCATTAGCGGCGGAACGGCGCGGCCCATCCGCTCCCACTGCTGCTCGCGGCTTCCCGTAAGGGCGAAATCGTCGGGAAACGAACAAATCCGGCGAACCTCCGGAATCGAGAACTTCCGCTTCTCGGTCGGGTGGCAGACGCCCGCGATCCCCGGCGCGCCGTGGCTTGCGAGGATTGTCGGCGACGGCTTCGTCCGGCTCGCGCGGATTAGGTTAAAGTACCGATCCGACTGCTCGCCTTCCCGGCACTTCTCCCATTCCGGCCCGATCGCGTACCGCGAGATATCAGGACCGTCGCGCGGCTCCGGCGCTACTATTGAATCGTCGACCATCCAAGGGCAGGCGTCACCAAGCGTATAGCGGAAGTCGAACGGCTCCGGATGCGCCGGTTCGAGCCCGAGGTCCTCGCGGACACCGACGAAGATTATCCGCGTCCGCTGCTGCGGGACGCCGAGCCATTGCGCGTCGAGGAGCCGCGCCGCGACGCGGTATCCTAAAGCTTTCGAGCGCGAGAGGATTTCGTTAAAGTACCCGACGGCAACCCCCCTGACTAATCCGGCGACGTTCTCGGCGACGAAGGTCTTCGGGCGAATACCATCGAGGAGGCGGAGATATTCGAAGAAGAGGTCGTCGGTCCTCTGCGAGGAATCCGAATACTTCTTTACGCCGCCCCATCCTTTAGATTGAGAACCAGAAGTGGAAAAACTGGCGCAGGGCGGCGAGCCATCAAAGAGGTCTAACTGCCCCGGCTTTAGCCCGATCCGTTCGAGGACGTCCTTGGCCGTCACCTCGCGAATATCGCGCCCGTCGACATAGGTATAGTCGGCGGCGTTTTCGGCGTAGGTTTTCCGCGCCTCGGGAATAAACTCGTTCGCGTAGGCAACGCGAAATCCCGCTATCCTGTAACCAAGAGATGAGCCACCACAGCCGCTGAACGTCGAAGCAACGACGAACCCATTCGGTTCGAGCGCGCGGATTTCCGCCATAGACGGAACGCGGTACGGAGGATGGTCGGTCATTCGGTCGCTACTTTCGTGTCTTCTTCGTTCGGCTTCGCGTTTCCGCGCCACGCATACGCGCAGCAGGGACACGCATACTCGGTCTCGATACCGTTCGAGAAGTCAGGCCATACTTCCGGCGGAATCGCGCTCTCGGGATCATACCCGGCGAGGTCGGAAATCGCCTTGACGTCGAATAGCGCGCCGCCGGAGGCGATACTCGAAGGGCCTAGCGAGGAGGAGCGGAGCTTGGCCATCTAGTCTAGCCCCGCGAGGAGATTTCCGTTAGCTCCCGCCTCTATACGGCTTGTCATAGCAGCGAAGTAGTCGGGATTTTTTTCAATTAATATATAGGCGCGTCCCGTAGACTTCGCGGCGATTCCGGTCGTTCCGGACCCGGCGCAGTTATCGAGGACGAGATCTCCCGGATTAGAGTATGTTCGGATTAAGAAGGAGAATAATGCTGCTGGTTTTTGCGTAGGATGATCGAGAGCGCCGTCGTCTAGTGGTAAGTCTATGATACTTTTCGGGTATCCGGTAAACTCTTGCTTGTAAGGCTCTTTCGGTGCTCCGGCATTAAAGTTTGTGCTTTTCGACGGAGCAGTTCCGCCCAGAGGCTTAGTTACCGGCGTTAGGTCGCGCGGAAAATAGTTCGGAGGCTCCCGGCCAAATACGACGACGTCTTCGTGTATCTTTAGTGGTTGCTTCTTTGCAAGCATAACGTTCGCAGGACGTACTTTTTTAAATACCCAGCAGTAACGGAACCATGCATAGTTAGACGCGATCAGCCGCGTCGTAAAAGGCTGGCTCGCCGTTAAAATGATCGGGGCGTTTGGCTTCGTGACGCGCGCGTAAGCAGCCCAGAGCGGCTCGAATGGGATAACTTTGTCCCATTCGTTCGACGTCGTTCCGTATGGAAGATCACATAGTATCATATCGATTGACGCGTTAGGAATCTCCTTCATGCGCTCTAAGCAGTCACCTTCGAGTATTACGTTCCGCACGCTAATTCCTCCCCGTAACGAGCCCGCGTACGACCGGGCCGACGAACGCCGCCGGAGCCGGATAGGCCGACAAATCCCAGCCTTCCGCGTTCGCGACGACGAGGTCCGCGATCGCCTTATGCCACTTCGAGTATTCCCGGCCCTCGGGAACCACGCTCTCGACGAGTTCTTCGACGATAGCGATACGCTCTTCTCCGCCGTTTCCGATAATCTTACCTCGCGCGCCGACGATCCGGTCGGTATAAAACGCGACCTCGTCTTCGGCGAAGCCCGCGACCCGTACGAACGCCTCGCGCCATTCCGGCGATATTTCCGGCGGGTTCGCGCTCGTCGCTGCCTTTTCCGCGAGCCGGTCGATTGTTCCGGGAACTTTCCCGTCGACAAGTTGCGAGGCAAGCCAGGACCCGTCCGGCCAGAAGAACGCGGCGCGGTTCGCCGAGAGTGCGATTCGATCAGGCGGCTCCTTCGCCGCGAGGACGGCCGCGAGCGCCCGCTTCGGGATCAGCGCGTCCGTCCCGAAGTCGGGGATCGCGGCATAGGCGTAGACGACCGCGGAAGGCCCTACGGCCGACGCCCGGCCGCGTTGAATGATTAACGAGTTCATCCAAGCCGGAACAGGGTCGTCGGAGATAAAGTTCGAGAGGACGGCGAACCGCGCAAGCGTCGCCGAATCGAGGGTATGCGCGTCCTCGTCGTCGGGAGCCGCCGGAAGGACCGGCGGAGATTCCGTCGCGAGCCGGACCTTCGCCTCGAAGCTCCCGGCGACGATCCGGAGGACACCGCGCTCGATCCGCATCTCGGGGTCGGACGGCATTCTCCCGAGAACGGCCTCAAACTCCGCGCCCGCGACGACGACGTCCCCTCCCCACGGAAAGGGAGCCGCCGCCGAAGCGAAGCGCGAGGTCGCGGCGATCGTCCCGCCGGAAATCGAAAGCCAGGAGAACGCTCCGCCGTCCTCCTTGTCGAGCGCGGATTTCACGCGGGCGATAGCCGCGACGGCGCGGGAGAGGTCCATCACCCTAGCGCCCGAAGACGGAATCGAGCGAGGCGCCCTTCGGCAGCGAGAAGGTGACCTTTCCGTCGTCGAACGCTACGGTTGACCCTTCGATCGCCTCGGAGACCTTCCGGAGGCGAATCTTCGCGCGGGTCGGCGCGTCGGTCGATCCCTCCGAAGACGTCCCGGCGCGGCTCGCGAGGGCCTTGAGGCTAATCCCCGGATTCTCGACCGCGATCCGGAGGAGCTTCCCGCGGTTCGACGATTCGCGGACGAGCGCCGCCGTTCCGCCGCTCTTCTTCTCGCGCGGGGCCTTCGGCGCTTTCGCGACCTTTTCGACTTTCGCCTTCTTCGCCTTGGCAGGCTTCTTCGTCGCCATTTCGTCTTCCTTATTAGCCGCGGTTTCGCCCGAACTCGTCGGCGCGGCAGCCTCCGGGGCTTGGTTCTGGTAGAGTTCCTCGATCAGCGCGAAGACACGCTCGGCGCCGGCCGTCCGTGACTTGAAGCGCTCGGTCGTTTCGCGCCCGAGGCGCTCGGCGAGGACGTTGTAGAGCCGGACGAGCCGCGGCCCCGAGAGGTCGGCGGCCGGGGCCTTCGAGATAAGGTCGAGGGGTTCGGCAATCGCGACGAGTTCCGCCGTATCGGCGTCGGAGGTACTTGCTATCGCGCTCTGCGCAACGCCGAGGCTCGCGGCGACCGTCGCGAAGCCGGTCGTCATGTTGACTACGTACGCTTTCGTCATTTAGGAATCTCCCGATTCGTTGGTTAGTTCGCCAAGTGTATCCGCACGCGGCGGAAAAGTAAAGTACTCATTTCGCGACGATATGAACTTCTCCGCCGAGGGCCGTCGCTTCGGCGATCCGACGCGCCGCGAGTTCGATTTCATTGCGGAGAGAGGCGGCCTCGTCGTGGCCGTATGGGAGCTTCGCGCGCGGCGCCGCGATCTGGTAGAGAATCGTACGGCCAACTTCGATCGGCGCCGTCGCATCCGTACCCTCGTGCGCAATAAGTATGCCTGCCTGCGTAAAGGCCCTCCGTAAATCTTCTTCGCCAGGAGAGCCTTCGCCGTCGGCAATAGCGTCCGCTACAGCCTCGCATACGGCGGACCAGTCAACATTTTCTTGATTCGGCGTCGTCATTTCGATTCCCTTCCGGCACGCAGGAGCGCCCGCTCTTCCTTCGTCAACGTCAATTCGAGCCGCGCTATGACGCATCCAGCGTCGGCGTTCCCGCGCGGCGGCTTAGCCGCGAGCGCGTAAAGCTCGCGATAGTACCGGCGCGCTACTTCGATACTCCCTTCGGCGTCCTCATCGCGCCGAAGGTACTCGATCACGTTCGAGGCGGCAAAGATCGGCCCCCAGCCGGCCGCGACGATCGCGTCCCATGCCTGAGGCTCGATGCGGCCGGGTTCGCTCACGGCTTCTTCCTCCGAATCGGAACGACGTTGCTCGAACCGCCAGAAAGCTCGGCGAAGATGATCGCTTCCTTTCGACGAAGGTTCTCGACGAGGCGCTCGCGCTCTTCGATCGTGCCGGCGGCGCGAATCTTACTCGCCGTTTCCGCGTCCATGCGCGCGAAGTCGGGCATCATTTCCGCGCCTCCGCCTCGATCTGATTCCGCGTAATCCCGGAAATGTCGCTCGCGCGGCGGATTCGTTCGGGGCGGTTATCGCTCGTCCCTTCGTTCACGAACCGCACGGCCGCGCGGAGGAGCGAAGTCCGCAGCGACGCGATCCTCTTCACCCCCTGATCTTCGTCGTAAGCGCCAGGGGGTTTCGCGCTCTTCTCCGCCTTCACGGCGGAGAGGACTTCGGGGACGATCTTCAGGCTCGATCTCATTTCGATTCCTTCATCTTTTCTTGAGCCGCCGCGTTCGCGGCGTCGAACGTTTCGAACCGGCGGTCGTCGTAGACGCCGCTTATCGAAAAAGCGTACCGACGCGCCGATACTAGCGAGCACTTAGCGCTCCCGCGAGCCGGAATTCTCGCATGGTCGCGATGCGAAGCGTCTTTTCCGCATTTGACGCAAACGCGAATACCGAAGACCGCGATGGGCGAGTATGTCACCTGCGGATGGCGCTTTAGCGTAAACTTCTGCAGCGTTGCGGACATCGTTCCGTCGTTCATTAGCGCCAGTGCGTGCTTCGACGGCTTGAAGGACAGCCGCGTCGGAACGCCGTTTACGATCACGCGGTAGCCGCCAGTATAATAGTCCACGATCAGCCCTCCGATTCGCCATCGACTTTACTCTTCCTTTCCGGGAAAAGTAAAGGCGCGAATTCGTTCTCGATGGCTTTGGCTCGCGCTGCGAAGGATTCGATTCCTTTGAGGACGTTCTTTAGGCCGTTAAACCCATTTCCGGCGAATCCGAGTTCGACGACGACCTCGATGGCGCGGACGATCTGCGCTTCGGAAAGGTCGCCTAGTCCGCCGTAAGACTTGATCGCCCGCGCGAACGCTTCGTGCTTCTTCATGATTTCGTTCGACGACGCTAATCGCTGCGCGATCGAGCGCTCCGATCGTTCTTCGATCTTCTTACGCTCCGCTTCGACGCGAGCCGCGATGATCGATTCCATCATCCGTTCGTCGCGTCCGGCGGAAGCTCTAGCTAGGCTCGCGAAGAAGGAGCGGTCGACGACCGAAGCTTCCCGCTTGTCGGGTGCTTTTTTCTGGCAGACTTTGCCGTCGTCGACTTCGAAGAGGCCCCAACCTACCGGCAATTCCTTCGGATCGATCAAGCCCTTCGGGGCCGCGATCAACCAGAAATCACAGAAACGCGCGATCGCTTCGGCCTTCGCCGGATCGGCGAGTTCGCGCTTGAAATCCCCACGCGACACCTTGATTTCGAATCCGAAGATCGCGAGCCCGCGGGAAGGCCACAGGTTCATGGCGACCGCGTCCGCATGCCGCCGCGCGGCTGCCCCCGTTCCGTCGGAAACTTCGAAGAACAGCGCCCATTCCGGCGCCTTATACGCTTCCGCGAGCGCGGCCTTGATTTCGGAGGAAGTCGTCATCGTCAAATCCTGAACCCGTAAGCCCCGCTCGGGGCGATCAGCGCGATTCCTTCCGAACAGCGCGTCAGCCCGACGTAGAAGGTCCGCGTCTCCGAATCGGGGTCGAGTTCGTAACCTCGGCTCGTCCGGTACGTCATGTCGGTCGAAAGAAGGACGCGCCGCGCTTCGGCGCCCTTGCTCCCGTGAATCGTTTCGACGCGGACGCGCGGCGGATCGGTCAACTTTCCCCCGCGCCGCATGATCGAAAGGTAGTATTCCCGCGCGTCGATCGAAATCCCCGTCAGCGCGTCGTGCCATATCTTCGAAGCGTCGTAGCCGAGGCCCTTCGCGGTCCGCGTTTCTCCGCCGCCGGGGAACAGCTCGACGCCCGCCGCCTTTTCGAGGAACGGAACCTCCGCCGCTTCGATCGATCGCCCGGCGCGGAGCGCCTCGTGCGCCTTGATCGCGCGGACGTCGTCCCACTTCACCGAAGACTCGCCCTTGATCGAATACGCGACCCCCTGCCTCCGCGCAGCCGCCGCGAGCGCCGGAAGCTGCGCGCGGGTTCGCGCGAGGAGGAGCCATTCGTCGTTCGCGAGGTCGACTTCGTCCGGCCCGGCGACCCAGTCGACCGATCCTTCGCGATCCGACGAAGACCATTCGCGCTCGTAGCGCCTTTCGATCCGGTCCCCGACCTCCTTCGCGAGTTCGAACGGCAAGCGCGGAAGGCGATGGGACAGGGGAAGGACCTCGACGGCGAAGCCCTCGCGTTCGAGGCCGAGGAAGCGGTCTTCGTCGGCCCCAGCCCAATGAAAGATTTGTTGCATATCGTCTCCACCGACGACGAGTTCCGCCGCGCGCGCGAACGCGTGATTGACGACGGCCCACTGCGCGCGCGAAAGGTCCTGCGCCTCGTCGACGACGGCGAGTTCCAAATCGAGAGGCGGCAGCGACGATCGCGCGTAGAGTGTTAGCATGTCCGTAAAGTCGACGACGTCTTCGTCGGCCTTGTAGGCTTCGTACGCGCGCGAGAAGCGGAGGAGGCGAAACCATTCGAGTTCGGAGCCGTGGTTCGACCACGCGTCGGCGAGGCTCTGCCCGGTCGTCCGCGCGTAGTGGTCGAGGGTGAGCAGAGGATCGGCCGAACGCCCCGCCACCGGCGCGTCGGAGAACGGGCTTTCGAGGGTCGTCAGAAGCTCTCCCGTGACTTCGGAGACCTTGTCGAGGTGATCGTCGTCGAGGACGCGACCCTTCGAAAGCCCTAACTCGCGGAAGGCGAGGGAATGAACGGTGCGGAAGTGCGGAAAGTCGTCGGGCTCACGCCCGAACTCCTCGACGGCGCGCCGAATCGCCTCGTTGACGGCGCCGCGCGTGAACGAGACGAAGGCGATCTTGTCGGGCTTTACGCCGCGGGCCAAAGCGCCGTGGACGATCTTGAGGAGTCGCTCGGTCTTTCCCGAACCCGGCCCCCCGAGCACTAGCGTCCTGCGCATCGCGCTTCCTCCGCCGCGAGGATGAATTCGGCGGCGAGCCACGGGTTTATCGCGTTGCCAGCGCCCCTGAGCAAGCCCACGCGGTTGCGAATGGTCCCAGCATCAACCAAAGGGAAAATGCCGGGTTCAATACGCCGTGCCTTTCCGTCGGCGCAAGGAACGAAGACGCCTGCGCCCCAAGGGGCTTCCCGCGCGAGTGCGCCCACCGTTTTTCGTCGTACGCCTTCGTCGCGCTTTCGCTTCTCCAGTCCCGTGCGCAGGGGGTCGCCCAGCCCGCTAGTTGCGCGAAGTCCCGTAGGTCGTTCGCGTGTGGCCCTATCGCCCGCGCAAGCGCTTTCATCGGGTCCTTGTATTCGCCCCCTGCTTTGATCTTCGCGTACGGCGTCGGCCACCCCGCCACGAGCGCTACCGTCTTTCTTCCGTTGTCCGTATTCCCCGCTTCGTTGTAGCCCTTCCGCGCCGGCGTTCCGGCCATCGGCGTAGGCCACCCAGTGTAGTCTTTGGCGGATGTGCGGCGCGCCGACGCCCGCAGAGCAAAGATCGGCGGCCCCGAAATCATACCCCATTCCTTCAAGGTCAGTTCGTACTCCGGCGAGCCAAAGGCGGCCATCCTTGCTCGCAACTTGCTCGCCAAAGATCGCTGGAACATTTCCGATTCGGCGCTTTCGCTCGGCGACGATCCTTCGGAATTCCGGCCATAGGTGTCTTTCGTCATCGACGCCTTTTCGATTTCCGGCCGCCGAGAACGGTTGACAGGGGCAAGACCCCGTCCAGACTTCTTCGTCTTCGGGCCATCCGGCGATTCGCAATGCGAGGGACCAGCCACCAATTCCCGCGAAGAAGTGACACTGAGCGAAGCCTTCGAGGTCTTTCGCGCGAACTTCTTTGATCGAACGCTCATCTACTTTTCCTTTCGGGATCAATCCGTCTTCGATCAGCGCGCGAAGCCACGACGCCGCGAACTTGTCGTTTTCGTTGTAGTAATTCATATGAGCGCCTCGTACCATCCGTCGGCGCGCTCGACCAAAGCCCCGGCGGCGACGAGTTCGTCTAAGCCCTTCCGAAGGCTCCGCCGCAATATTCCGGCATTCGCCGCGAGTTTGCTAGGAAGGACGTCCGACTTCGCGGCCTTGACGGCGTTAAGCAACCGCCGCTGCTCGTCCGACAACCTCGCCGGGCGCTCCTTGAGCCGCCATTCGCCCGAAGCCGTCTTGACGACCCGCCCGGCGCTTTTGAGGTCGTAGAGGACGCCGGTAACGACGCCGAAGCGCGCGTTTAGCCGCTTCGCAACGTCCATCGTCGAAAGATAGGGCAGCGGGGCGGCGGGCGACGGCGGCGCGAGCGTTGCGAGTATCCGGCAGGCAAAGGCGGTTAGCATAGTTCGAGCATTCCTCTTAGGTTATCCGCTGCCCTAGCGAGGTCGGAGGCGGCGGCTTCGACGACCGACCGCCTTATCCGCTTGAGGACGAGCATGGCGACCAACGACCCCGCTACGCGGAGGACGCGGGTCGTTTCAGCGTCGAGGATCGCGGCGGGGCTCAAGCGCAGTCCTTCCGACCCGTCTCGGGATCGATAGCGCAGGTTCCGCCTTCGCCTTCGTTCTTCGGGCTTTCCGCGACGAGAAGCGCCATACGGGAACCGTCGGCGTTAAAGGTTGTACACCCCTTGCCGCCGCCCTCGTAAACGCGCCGATAGATTCCAGTAAAGTCGTCCCAGGGGGTCTTCTTCGTGACGTTGACCGTTTTCGAGACGGCAGAGTCGACGTAGCGCTGGGCGGTTACGAGGACTGCGACGTGCTCGTCCGGCGTTACGTCAGCCGCGAGCTTACCCCGAACGCCGAGGAACTCCGAGCCGTAATCGCCGATCGTAGATACGACCGGCCCGTCCGGAGCATTGATCGTCCGCTTCGTCGCGTAGGCGAAGACCGGCTCGATTCCAGAGCTTACGTTATCGGCGCAGAGGGAGATAGTCCCCGTCGGAGCAATTGAGGTAAGGTGACTATTGCGAATGCCGTCGCGCGCGATCGCGTCGCGAACGTCTTCCGGGAGCGTCTTGACGAATTCGCCTTCGAGATACTTCGTCCTATCGAGCATCGGGAACGATCCCTTCTCCTTCGCGAGCACCGTCGACGCGCGGTAGGTCTCGTCGCGAATCGCTTCGAGGATTTGTGCTTCGAGCGCGAGGAAGCCGGAAGAGCCGTAATCGTGGCCGCAGGATTCGAGCGCGTTCGCGAGTCCGGTAACGCCGAGACCCATACGCCGCTTCGCGAGCGCCTCCGCCTTCTGCGCCGGAAGCGGATAGTTCGTACGGTCGGTGACGTTGTCCATCGCGCGGACGATCGTCGGAACGTCGGAGCGGAGTTGGTCGAAGTCGAAGTAGTATTCATCACTATCTGCGGAAGGGTCCACCAGCTTCTTCCGCAGATACTGAACGAGGTTAAACGACCCGAGCAAGCACGCGCCGTACGGAGGGAGTGGCTGTTCGCCACATGGGTTCGTAGCCGCGATCGTCTCGCAGTACCAAAGGTTGTTCATCCTATTGACGGTGTCGATAAATAACACTCCTGGTTCGGCATAATCCCAGGTACTTCGCATGATCTTTTCCCAAAGATCGACGGCGCGGATTTCACGGTAGGTCGTTCCTCCAAAAGAGAGAGGAAAGAGGGAGTCGTTCGCGACGGCTTCCATGAACTTGTCCGTTACCGCGACCGACACGTTGAATCCTTCGAGCGCGCCCTTCTTCTTCTTCGCGTTCACGAAGACCTCGACGTCGGGATGATCGACGCGGAGGACCGCCATCTGCGCTCCCCGGCGGTGGCCGGAAGACGCGACGCCGAGCCCGACGGTGTTGAAGTACTCCATGAACGAGACCGGCCCCGTCGCGTAGGTCTCGATCTTCTTTACGCGGTCGCCATGCGGGCGGATCGTCGAGAAGTCGTAGCCGATTCCGCCGCCGAGCTTCGAAGTCGCGGCGGCTTCGAGGAGGCGCATCATGATACTTCCGTCGCCTTCGACGAGCGAATCCTCGATCGTTCCCGATACCATGCAGTTAAAGGCAGTAGTCTGCCGCGTTGCCCCGATCGCCCCCTGTATTCTCCCGCCGGGAAGAAAGCGCTGCGCAAGGCAGACGTCACGGATCGCGTGATAGTGATGTCCATCGTCCGCGAGCCCGAAGGCGAAGCGGTTTACCGATTCTTCAAAGTCCTCGCCGGGCGAGCGGTACTTCATCGCGTGTAGGCTATCGGCGGCTTCCGTTCTGGGGGTCATTTCGGTCCTAACTCCTTCGTAAATAGCTTCGTCAATTCTTCGGAATACGCAAGGACATACGACGTATGATTATAGTGCTTCGCCTTCTCGGCTCGCGCCCAAAGGTTCCGAACGCCTACGGTCGAAACCGCGGCGAGAACTCCGGCGGAATCCTTCGCCCACTTCGGCGCGTCCCAGAGGACCGCCGCCGTCGCCTTGATCAGGGGGCTCTTGAGCATGCTTGGGTTTCCGTCGCCGGTTTCGACGACCGTTCGGAGCGCGAGTTCGGTCGCGGCGTGGCCGTAGCGCTTGAACGTTGTCTCAATCGCGTCGATCGCGACAGTCTCTCCGCGAAGATAGTTCTTCGCCGCCTTCGGCGTCTTGAGAACGCGAACGCCGACGGCGTCTAGCATACGGGACAATAGGATCGCGTCGTAATCTCCTGCGACGACGCGCGCAGCCCAAATCTGGGTTGGTAATATTGCCGTAACCGCGCCATTGATTACCGCGAACGCCTTCGCTTCGTCGCTCGGGGACCCGTTGATAATCAGCGCCGGGACCTTCTCGATTCCGCCGTGCGTAAGCGCGGCTATTGCGCGGTGCTGTCCGTCAATAACCGCGAACCGCCCGCCTTGTCGCCGCGCGACAACAACCGGGGAAAAGAGCGCCCACGAGAAGTTCTCGATAACCTGCCGAATGTTCTTTTCGCCGCGGTCGTTGATCGGGCGCTGATATTTCGGATCGATAAAGAGGTCCGAGACAGGAACCCAGGCAAGTTCACCGACGGCGTCCGTAGGCGCGGGATTCGGAAAGGGTGGTGCGAACGCGATTTCGGAAAGCGGCAAAAGGTCGTCGGTCATTCGGTTAGTTCCTTCATAGGCTCGACGAGGCGGTAACCGCGGCCCCATACCGTCGCGATTTCCAGCCCGAGCGGAATCAGCTTCTTTCTGAGATGGCAAACGTAGACGTCTACGATCTTCGTGCCGCTAGGAACGTCTTCTTCCGCCGCGACGAGCTGATACATGCGGTCGAATAGCGCATCCTTACTCGCTACCATACCAGCCTTGTCGAGGAGGAATCGGAAAAGTTCGAATTCCGTCGACGTCAGGTTACGGATCATCTTTCCGCCGAAGCGGATTTCGCCACGATCGGAGTCGGCGACGATCCCGCCGTATTCGGGGAGTACTTGCCCGCAACAGGAGCAGCGCTTTTCCATCCTACATCTCCGGTCCCGACGGCGTCCGCGGAACGTCGTGCTCTTCGGCTTGCTCGGGGAAGGCGGCTACGGACCAGAAGTCCGTGACCTTTCTCTTCAGCGGCATCTCGTGGTGCTCGGCGCCGCCCTTCCGAAGCCATCGCCACGCGTCGCGCTCGGAGAAGCCGGAGAAGCGGTGCGCGGAGAGGTAGGCGAAGAAGTCGGTCGAGCGGAAGTAGACGCGCCCCGCTTCCGCGCCCTTGAAGGCTTTGCCCGCGAGGTCCGTGTGCGCCTTGCCGAGCAGGATTTCGTCGAGCGTCCGCGCGCGGGCCTTGCCGGTGCAGAAGTTCGCGAGGTGTGCCCAGAACTGACCCTCGCGCGTTCCGTCTACGGGAACTTCGACGACCTTCGCGCGCGCGAGGCGGTCCCTTATCATCTTCGCCCATTCGTCGGGGTCGATCATGTTCGGCCACTTCGTCAGCTTCTCCATGACCGTCATTCGAAACTTCCGCTGATCGGCGAGGTCGGACGTCGCGCACTCGATCTCGGCGCCGTCGACGGTGAAGACCCACGTCACCGGGTCGGTCAGGACCTTGACGAGTTCGCCGTAGGTCACGCCCGGATCGGAAGGCCCGCCGACGCCGAAGTCGCGCTTGAGGCACGCTGTTTTGTTGCACGCCGAGTGAAGCGGGTCGTTTCGGCACTGATACTGGTACTTCTTCTTCTTGACCGACTTGACGATCGTCGCGACGTCCTTCGGGCCGAGGCCGAGGCCCGCCCACGCGGCGTTGTGCTTTTCGATCTGCGAATCCCAGTCGTCGCCGAAGCGCTTCTTCAGGTAAACCGCGACGTTGAAGAGCCCGTTATTTCCCCAATCGCCGAATCCCTTCTGCGACAAGGTGACGAGGCACGGCGGCGCGCCGCGGAGCATCTCGTCCTCGTCGGCGAGCGCGGGCAATTCGAACGCGCGAAGCTCATCGACGGTCAAGGCTACGGCGTCGACGGCTTCGATGAACTCGTCGACGCTCATCGCCGAACCGTCGGGCTTCAGCGCGTAGCGGACGGAGCGGTTTCCTCCGGAATATGGAACGTTTATCCAGGAGCCGTCGGATATCGGCGCGAGCTTGACCTGCTTCGGGAACACCTCGATTCCGGGATAGCCCAAAGCCGAGGCCCATTCGGTCAGCTTGTCGCGCACGAGCGCGGCGGGAGCCGGTTCCTTCAGGAAGACGTAGCCGTGCGCGCCGGCCGACTTCGACCGGCATAGGAGGACCGGGAGCTTCAGCTTCTGCGTCGCCGCGAGGAGCTTGCTCAGGTCGAGGGGGTAGACGTCGACGTCGAAGGCGCCGAAGACGACGGTGTCGTCCTCGCGGATCGGCACTATGCCGAGGCCGAGCGCGCCGGTCATGGGCTCGTCGGTTTCCTCGTTCCGAACGTTCGCGGGCTTTCCGGAAAGGTGGTCCTCCCAGAGCGCGAGGGTCACCGGCGCCTTAGCCGTCCACGCGCGGCCGAGGACCTTCCCCTCCGCGTTCGGCTTCGCGCCGACGGGGACGACGTAGCGCCCCGACGAGCGTTCGAGCCCGGCGAATATTTTGGCGAAGCGTTCGGCGGCGTGGGTCAAGGAATCAACAATCTAATTAAACTTTATGATGAACCGGCGCGCTCGTCGTAAACCCGGCGGCGTTCTTATGGCCTCCGCCACCGAAGCTCTTCGCGACCGCGGAAACGTCAAAGTCACCGCGCGAGCGAAGCGAATACTGCCAGCGATCCGGAGCGACCTCGAAGTAACAAGCGCCGAAGTCCACCCCCTGGCCTTCGGCAAGTTCGCCTGCGACTTCGGACGCCGCGAAGTATGGTGCGTTAGCGATAGCAATCCTCGACGTAGCCGCGCTATCACCGCCGTCGTCCCATAAGATTACCGCGCGATACGCCGACCGTTTAAGTTCTTCGACGCGAAGGCGGTAGTAGCGCTGAATCGCTTTTCCTTCCGCGATCAGGGGGGCCGGACCGGAAGCGACGAGCGCGTCCCATATATAGAAGTCTTGTGGATACGAGCGGAGCGCGATCGTAAATTCATCTCCGCAAGGAAGTGCCTTTCGCCAGAGGTCGCGATCTTCGACGTAATCTATAAAATCCGGGCACGTAGAAGTCGGATGGAAGAAGGCCCAAGCGAGGCTCGCACCACTACGGTTCATATCAAATAACGCGGCGGCGCCTTCGCCTTTTTCTGCCCATCTACCGAACGATCCTGGATTTGGTAGTCCCGCGAGGTCTTCCGCCGCCGTCTTATGGTGATCAAGGATAAGGACGGAAAGGGCAGCCTCCGCCATCATTTCGAGGACGGGCCGTTTATAGCTAAAGTCGACGAGGACGACGTGGCGACCGGCGACATCCGGCGGAGGATTACCGTAGACACCAGCGTAAAATTCGAACATATCCGGCGGCATCGCCGCGCGGAGAGCCCAGGCCGCCGCGAAGCCGTCGTCGCATCCGCCGTGGTATATACATAAAGGTTTCATGGTTCGCCCTTTAGAAGCGGGAGAGGACCTTAAGCCCTCTCCCGCGGTCGCTCTACATTTCGACTTCGTCTTCCGGCTTCGGCGCTTCTTCGGCCGCCGTCGAGTAGTCGACTTCGGCCTTACCGGCTTCGACGAACTTGCAGAACTCCTTGCCCATCGCGTAGAGCGGGTCCTTCATGCTGACGAAGGACTTGATCGGGAGGTCGTCGGAACCGTCCGGCTTCTTCGCGAGGAGGCCTATGACGTAGCCCTTGAACGAGCCCTTCTTGTTCTTTTCCTGGGCCGTCGTCATTATCCACTTGTGCGCCCAGAACGGCGGCTTGACGATCGAGCCGTCGGCAACGCGGTACTCAAAACTGTCCGCGCGATCGACGAGGGCCTGATACTTACCGATCTGCATACTGGAGAAGCTAACGACCGCCCGAAACTTCGCGCCGGTCTCGGGATCGATCAGAATCGCGTAGATTTCGAAGCTCTCGACGATTTCGGTCCCGTCGAGGGCCTGCCCGGTCTGGTCGCGCTTCGTGACGTTGTAAGAAAGCTTGCCGAACTTCCCCTGCTTCGCGCGAAGCATCAGCACGATCGGATCGTCGGGCTTCCGGACGCCGACGAAGCCGGAGCCGATCGCGCGCGGGATGTACTCGATGTACTTATGATCGCGAGCGCACGGGATCATGATCAGCGACTTGTAGAGCTGCTTCGTCGCCGTGTTGATGAAGAGCCCCGCCTTCGCGTTCGGCATGAACTTCGTGTTGCCTTCCTCGCACTCCGGCGAGTTCGTCTGGAGGATGCGGACGAACGGGACCTTCCGCTCGTTCGGGTCGATGTTCGAAATACCGGCCCCCCTGTCCTCCTCGTCGATTTCGACGACGGCGAGTTCGGTTCCGTAGTGCTGCGCGGCAAGTTCGGTGCCGGGAGCTTTTTCTTCAGGGGCAGGGGGGCTCTTCGGGTCTTTGCTGTTATTTTTGATGTCGTCTTTGCTCATTGTGTTTTCTCTCATCTTTGGTCTGCCGGTGCTTGAAAGCCTCGACCGGCGGCGGGGCGGTTCCCGTTAGGGAATCTCCGAATTTGGTGCCGGTCTCTCCCGGCTTGTCTCGACTACGGCTGACCGCAGAACTTCCTCTCAGTTATTCCGCCTTCCAGTCTGTTACCCTACCGACCTAGCTGGCCGTCGTTCACCGTGGCATATCGCGGGCAGTACGCGTCCCCGGTATTAGCCGACGTATCTCCGGGGCTTTGGCTCCATCACGCTCCGTAGCGCTGTAGGATCGGCGTCAAGTATTCCTCACATCTCCACCTCTTCGCCCTTCTTCGCCTTCTTCTTGTCCTTCGCGCCCGCGACCGCCTTCTCGGCCGGGTCGATAAGAACCGCGCGGACGTATTCGTAGACGCCGAAGAGGTCGCGGGGAAGCTTCTTCTCGGGCGGAACCGTTCCGGCGTTCTCCGCCTCGATCCGCTCGCGGACGAACTTCTTGAGTGTTCCGGCGTGGACGGCGTCCGTCCGGTCGAACTTGAGCGGGCGCTTTCGGGCCGCGAGGTCGCGGAGGAACTTCGCGGCCCACTTCTCCTCGCCCATCCCGAACTCGATCGTGATCACGCGCTTGATCAGGCTGCCATAGTTGTTCTTTTCGAGGAACTCGTGCGCGGCAGCTTTGTGCTCCTTCGTGATGCTGCCGGTCACGCCCTTCTCGACGCTGACCTCGAAGCCGCCGGTCAGCTCGAAGCGCGTCATCCCGATCTTCGCCATGGCGTCGGGGATGACCTTCGTTTCGAGGACTTCGATCTCGTCGGCGAGCGCTTTCGCTTCGGCGAGCAGCTTGTCGACTTCGCGGCGCTTCTTCCAAAGCGCGGCGGCGTGATCGCGGACGTTCTTGAGGTCCGCGTCCTTCGGCGGGGCCGCGGCTTCGATTTCGCCTTCGGGGAGGGCCGGGAGGTCTTCGATGGTCATCGTTCGGTCTTTCGGTTAGTTCTTTCAGGTTACGCCGATTCGCCCGGCGCGTCGCGCACTATCAAGGACGCGTAGGATTCTTTCCGACGGTCCCATTTCAGAAATCTAAGCTTCTCACCGTCCTCGGCGTATTCGCCCAAGGCGAATCCCGCGAAGGCGACGAGCGCGTAGTCGCCAACGAGGACGAGGTAGTCGCCGTCGCGCCATAGTTCCTTCAGGCCCTTCCGGATCGCGGCGCAGCTCTCGTCGAAGCTTCGCGCCCGGCCCTTCGGCGTCAGCTCCACGACTTCGCCGTATTTGACCAAGGAGTCGAGCGGGAGGTACCGCTCCCACTCGCCGGTATTGGCGTTCTTGCGGAGGGGCTCGTTCGGGACGAAGACGCGGGGCATTTAATGATTCCTCCGTAAGGATTCTATAATTTCCTTTACTTCGAGGGCCTCTCTATCAGAGGGTTGAATCGTAATAGGCCCAAGCTTTAAAAACATGAGCGCCCAACCGTCTAAATCAGCAGCCTCAACGAAGCCAAATTTTTTAAAAAAACTCCTCCGTTTCGTCATTAGAAGCGCGAGTGCGGTTTCGTCTTCGCGCAGCTTCTTAAGCCGATGCTCCGTCAACGCACTACCTACGCCGAATCCTTGATACTCCGGAAGAACATTTACCCATACGAGTTCTTTGACATTCCACAAAATCCACGCCGTCTTAAACCCCGCATAGCCAACGATTTTTCCATCAATCTCCGCGACGAAGTAGTGCGGGCGCCATCTACTGCTTCCGAACATCTCTGCAATTTCGAGTAGCGCGTTATAGTAAAGCGCGTCGCCCCAATTCGCGCGTACTATGCTTGCACATTTTTCCGCGTCATCTTCACGTAAGTCGCGAATAGTGAAGACGGAATCGGCGTGCGACATTTCAAAAAATCTCCAAGACTTCGATTCCGGCATCGCGGGCTCGGCGGATCATGTCTGCGGTTCCGCGCCCTCCGGGAAACGCGACGACGAGGTCGGGGCGGCCTTCGTCGATCATCTTCTGGTTGCGGACGAAGCCCGCGAGGGCGTCGTACTTCTTTCCGGCGCGGTTGACTTTCACGACGGCGCCGGGGCGGTCGATGTTGTTCCAGTCGGCGGGGAACATGAGCGGAAGTTCGACTAGGTCCGAATAAGTCGGATGGTTGTCTTTGGCCCACTCCGCGGCGAGCGAATCTGCGCCCGAAGCGGCGCCGGAAATTATTAAAACCCGGCCCATCTTTGCGACGAACCCCTTGAGGACTATGCGCAGATAGCTACGCTCTAGCGCCCGCCGCTCGGCTTCTTCCGGCTTCTTCGGATCGACGACGCCGTAGTCGCGCCCGCCGCAGACGAGGATTCTTTTCACGACGCCGCTCCCTTCAATTGCCGCCAGAACTCCCCGGCGTTTTCGAGCTTTCCAAGCTGCGACGCAAGCTGGATGTCGTCATAAGTATCGTCTGCAACGACGTCGTAAATCGCCGTCCCCTTCGTACGCCCAACGACCTCGGCCCGGTCTTCGGACTGCGAGCGCTTTCGGCGCGACCACGTATTCTCGACGTAAGCGTGCCAGCCCGCCGCCGATAGGCAAAGCCCGCGCCCGCCCGAAGCCTCCTTCGAAACGAAGAGCCCGGAACGGCCCCCCTGGAACGCCGCCTTGTTCTTCGCCTTCTCTTCTTCGGAGACCTTCCCGTCGTAGCGAACGGGGTCGAGGCCGAGCTTCGTTCCTAACGCAAGAATCGCGTCGATCGTTTCGTCGAAGACGGCCCAAACGATTCCCGGCTCGCGGTTCGCGGTAATTATTTCCGCGAGCGCGTCGAGGCGCGGATTACTAACCGGGTCGATGATCTTCTTTTCCGTCGCGATCATGAGCGCGCCGACGTCGGCACAAACTTCACAGCCGTCGCCACCGCAATCGGGGCATATCATCGGCAACTTCATAGAAGGCCAAAAATTACTGCCCACCTGATTTAGGCGGACCATGCGGGCCAAGGCGTGCGTAGCGCTCACGATCGTGCCGTCTCTAAGCTCGGCCTCGAACTCCTCGCGCAGGGGGTCATAGACTTTTCGCTGCGCCTTCGAGAGTTCGAAGCGATGCGTTTTGTAGAGCTTGTCGGGAACGTCGAAGCAGTCGGCGCGGCGAACGCGGAACGAGTATGGCGCGATCGCCTTCGCCATGACGTCGAGGTTCGCGTAGACCTTCTTACTCGTTCCTTCGTCTACGGATTGCTTTAGGACGTTCCGCGCTTCGGGGCGCCCGGTCTTCGGGTTCTTCACCCATATTTCCGCAACCTCCCACGATGCGTAAAACTTTTTGAATGCCGTCCACGAATCGAAGCCGAGTATCTTCCGGTCGAGGAACGAGAACTGCGCGAACGCGTCGAGGATCGACTCCTCGCATGGAGTCCCATCGAGAATCCGCCGCGCTATCGCGCCCGGCAGGCCCTTGATCGCGTCCATGACCTTCGCGCGGACGTTCCCGGGCTGCGAGCATATCAGCGACGTCTCGTCGCCTACGGTCAAAGCGCGGCGGGTTCGGAGGAACGTCCCGATCGCCTTTCGCGCGAGCGCCGTAGGAATAGCTTCCCCGTTAATGAGAAAAGCAGCCCATCCCATATGGCTAACGAAGCGGCGAAACTCTTCGGCGTAGGCGACGCCGTCGGCTTTCTTCGAGTCCCAGAGGAAGGTTCTCGGGGACATGCTGGGTGGGATTCGAAGTTCGATCTCGTCCCGCCAGTTTCGCGGAACGCCGCTCGGGAGCGCAACGACGATCATCGCGTCGAGGCCCTTCGAGGCCCACGCTTCCGGACGGTAGATCATGCTGGGCTTCGAGGGCTTCTTCGGAAGGTCCGAGAGGCGCGCGAATTTCGGGAGGCGCGGGAGGTCGATCGTCGCCGCGCCGGCCGCCCCGAAGCCCCCGGCGGCGAGGAAGCGGCGGTACTGGAAGGCGGCCGTCCCGAGCGTCACGCCGGTCTTCCCCGTCCGCTGCTCCATGAGCAGCGCGAAGAGGCGCTCGCCGGAGGACTTCTGGTGCCCCTCCTCCTGCTTCGCCCAAGGCTTCTGACCTTCGGGCCATATAAGGAGTTCGGAGAGCGACGGGATCAGCTCTTTGGTCACGGCGTATCTCGCGTAAGCTCGTTAAACCGGCTCCAGAACATCACCATCGCAGTGTCGGGGTCCCAACACTTAAGCGTAATCCCATCCGCCTTCGGCGGCTCGGGAATGCCCCACTCTTCGACGGGAACCGCCGTAAGCGCCCGCGCTTCGAGGAAGAGGAGCTGAAGGTCCGCGAGCTTTACGGCATCCGAAAGCTCGACCAGCGTTCCGAACCGCATCGCGACCGCGATCCGCGCGGAAACGTCGATTCGCTGATAACCCTCTCCGATCGCGACCTTGAGCGGCGACGAAACGTCCTGAACGTACGCCTCGTGAGCGTCGTGGAGCAGGGCCGCGAGCGCTTCTTCGGGAGGAACGAGGTAAGAGGCGTTCACGCTGTGCTCGGCGACCGAGTAGAAGCGGCTAACGTGTCCGGTGAAGCGGCAGAGGTTCGAAAGCGCGTGCGCGACGTCTTTGATGTTGATATCATCAGCGCGCGGATCGTCGAAGTAGTATCGGCCGCCGGAATAGGTCGCGATCCAGGGGCCTTTGCGGGTCGAGTAGTCGGTCACGGCTTTATCTCCACGGCATCGATTCGAGGGCGTCAGCGAGTGCGTCGCCGGTCAACGGAACGCACGGTACGCAACCATCGTCGTGTGTACGAGGACGACGTAGCGCCGCCGCCAAAGCAAGGACGTCCGATTCGGTTAAAGCCCGATTCTTCGGCTCTTTCGGCGCTTTCGGCGCTTCGTCCGCGGGCGGAGCTTCCCGCGGAGGAGACCACGCGCCCTTCGACGCCATCGCGTCGTTCCAATCTAACTGAGCCACGGACGAAGGCGCGAGGACAGGGGGGCTTTTCGTTTTCGCCGCCTTCCGCATCGCGAGGTCGTAAGACGCGCGGTCTACCGGCGCGGGGAACAATTCGGGACCGGGCATCAGGTCGAGGAGACGCGTCCGCGCGCGGCGCTCGAAGGCGGACTCTTCGGATGCCGACGGCCTTTCGGACGGGGAACCATTTAAGACGTCCCAGATCGCGCCAAAGAGTTCGGCACTCATCGGTAGAGACGGTTCGACCTTCGCGGGTTCTTCGTCGACGCGGACGATCGATCCGGTCGGCAGCGCGATTCGACCAACGAGGGTATCGAGGAACGAATCGCGGGATACGATGAAGGTCGAAAGGGTTCGCAGAAGCCTCGCCACAGATTCGTGCGAAGACTTCTCTGGCGCGCCGCCGCGCGCGGCGGGGGTGTTTTCGATGACGTCGGCTTCCAACGCGTCCCGCGCCGCGAGGGCGTCGGCGAGGGTCAAGAGGCGCTTGCCGCCGCGGCCGTAAAGTAACTCGACGTTCTCGAATTCCGGCGGTTTCGATCCCGCGCCGTGAATCGCTTCCCAGCGCCTACGCCAGCTAGGACGATCCTCGTCGAGGCCGTCTTCGTCCCAGCACTCGGCGACGGTGCGTAACGGTTCGAGGGCCTTCGCCAAGCGGTCGATCGCGTCGGCGGCGAGGGCGGCTAGGGGGTCGGGAACCGCGTTCGCGCATTCGCATGGCGACGCGAAGATCGTCCGCGCGCGGAGCGCTTTCGTAAGATCGGCGAGGGCTTTCGGGAGGGGCATCGAGGTCTCCGGTTATTCGGTTTTGCGGGCTCCCCGCCGTCCCTACCTTCCCTTCGCGCGGGGGCTGGGGGCTTTAGCCGCGAAAGGTAGGCGAGACGACGGGGAGGCGAAAGCTACGCCCGATTCGGGAGCGATGGGAAGGGGCTTTCGAAGATTTATTTTTCGGGCGCTTCGTCGCGGGGAATCGGTTCCTTAGTATTGGGAATTTCGTCTTCGTCAAGCGCGGGATCGCCGTCGACGATGTCTTCGCCGGAAGGCGTAAGCCAAGAACCACCGATGCTTCCGCCGTATTCCATGACGCCGGTATTATCGAGAAGATGAAGCATCGCGTGCGCGGCGGTCTCTGGATCGGATGTGATAAGCTTCGCGAGCGCGTCTTCCGCGCTTATCCATTCCTTCGTCGGCGGGTTATCGTGGTAGCCCCGACGATCGAACAAGGCGATGGCTTTTCGGAGGAAGTTATAAGCTTCTTTCGGATTTCCGCATCCGCACATACCGAGGACGCCGGAGCTTCGCGATTCCCATAGCGTTTCGTAGCTACAGCCGTCGGGGCCGAAATAGCGGCCGTTCGTAGGGTCTTTCTCCCATTCTATTTTTATAGTCATTGATCGGAGTCCTCTTCGGGTTCGTCGTGTGGCGTTTCGCGGCGGGGGGTATCTACGTCGCCGGACGGTATCGCGAAGGATTCGATTTCGTTCTCGAAGCGGCGGATGTTACCTACCCGAGGATTCATCACCTTCTTCGCAAGCCTCTTCGCGCCCTTCCTATCCGCTTGGGGTTTCTTCCTAACGGTAGTTACGAACAGCTCTTCGTCCGTAGGCGGATTTTCGACTTCGGGAGGACGCCTCGCGTACTTTTCGTCCGGCGTAAACGCGGTTTGTAGCCCGAGAATTTTCGCGCGCTCCGGGATCGCCGCGCCTTCGCGGAAGAGCCGAACGCGCCCGCGCGAATCGAGGCGACGCTCGACTAAACCTTGTTTCATAAGCGTTCTTAGAGCCGCAGCTGCGTTATCGCGAGATGCGCGGACGAAGACCTCACCGCTTCCGCAGATCGGAAAGGCGGCCTTTACCCAGTCCTCATAGAGGATTCCGGGAGCGACGACAATCTTCTGCAAAGCCGCGTCGTACCGAGTCTTCGGGTCGGGTTTGTTGTAAATAATTTTCTGCGAATCGATCGGAGAGCCAATCACGTAAAGATACATTGTCCCGTTCGCGCCGTAGCGCTTCTCGATCCGCGCGTCGCGGTTTAACCGCGATAGCGCGATATGCGCGTTCTGCTTCGCCGCCCGCGCCGCCGTAGCACCGTTCGCGATAGGCGGATAGCAGATAGCAGCCCATTCGTCGAAAGAGATTCCGGGGTTCGCGGCGATTTCGTCAAAGCAATCTTCGAGCGGCTTACGGCCCGCGGCCCAAGTCTTACGCCCGCGAGTTTCTTGAAAATCGACCTCGTGGGTTATCATCCCGAAGTACTCGGCCGCGCGACAAAGTTCATTGTACCGCGTGCGCTTCTCGGGCGTCCAAATCAATACGTCGGCGCGACCCTCGACGAAGATCGTAGACGGATCGGGCTTGTCGTTCGGCGCCTCGATCGCCGGACCAGGGGGCCTGCCCGGCGTACCCTCTCGCCACTTCCGGCGCTCCCGGCGGACGTCGTCGACGTATTCGCGCTTGTCCGGTTCTTCCATAGTTTATATCTCCTCTAAGGTTCGCAGCCTACCCTACACGTACGTAAATCGGTGGCTTAATAAAGATAGTCTATCTTTCTATCGAGAAAAAGAGAATAGAAATAATAAGCCACCGATTTGCCGTCTTAAGGTAGGGGTTAGCCAGTTTTCGTTTCGTTCTCGTTCTTCGCGATTTTGGTAGGGTTTCCGCGGGAGGAGGGTTTACTTCGAGCCCCCCTGCTCTTACGGTCCTGGTCCGGAACTTTTCGAGGGGACGCGATTGGATGATTTCCGTTGGTACGTCGCGAGAGCGCTTCCGGGATTAACCGCTACGGCCCTCTGGCATCTCTCGCGGCTCGCGGAAAGCGCGGGCGGGGGTATCCGGGAGTCGTTCTCCGCCGAGGCGCGGGGGCGGCCTTCGAAGGGCCGAGAGCGGACGGTTTCGCTCTATCCGGGATACGTCTTCGTCGAACTCGACGGCTTCGATTACGCCGGGCGCGTTAACCGAACGCGGGGAATTCACAAGCTCCTGCCGATTTTCGCTGATCACCCTTCGCCGCTTCCGCGAGGGTTCGTCGAAGGGCTTAAGGCCGAAATCGGTCACGGCGATTTCGACGAGAAGACCGAGGAGCAGCGCCTTCATTCGTTCGTTCCGCAAGACGAGGTCGAAATGGTTTCCGGACCTTTCCGTGATCATCGGGGGCGGTTTCTCCGGTACCACAAGGGGGCAGGCGAGGTTCTTACGCGTTTACTTGGGCGCGAGGTTACGCTACAAATACCTCTACACCAGCTTGCGGCGGTCGGGGGTCGTTCCGAACCGGGCGCGCGGAGCGTTCGAGAGAGCGCGGCGGCGTAAAGCATCTAGTTGAGGTAAACGAAGGGGATATGGCGGGATTAAAAGCCCGTTCTTAAGCGCACTCTAGGCTAAAGTTCCTAGACCGTTCCCCATAAAGGGACCGCAATCATCATGAACCCCGGCCAACGGCTTTGCGGCGCGAAAACGCGGGCCGGTCATCCCTGCAAAGACATCGCGATGAAGAACGGGCGCTGCAAGCGCCACGGCGGCAAGGCGACGGGGCCGAAGGTCGCGAACACGAAGGCCGCGACGGCCGCGGCGACGAAGCACAACGTCTACAGCCAATTCCTCTCGCCCGAAGACCGCGCGATCTACGAAGCGGTCGACATGGGAAGCGTCGACGCGGAACTCAAGCTCGTCCGCATGCGCCTCGCCCGGTGCGTCAAGGCGCGGAGGGCTTGGGAAGAATCGCTCAAGACCGACGCGAACCCGCTCGGCGGCGACGGCGGCGAGCATCAAGTGCTCGTCGAGCAGGTCGACGACGAGGGCCTCTTCGAAGGTTCTCCGGTCCCGACGACGAAGAAGACCTTCCGCCTTCCCGATTTCGACAAGATCGAGCATTCGTTGCTCGCGCGCATCGAGAGCTTAGAGCGTACCCGCAAAGACCTGCTCAAGGGCGACGGCGAGCAGGAAGACGGGGCGGATGTCATCATTCACGGTGGCTTGCCAGACGATGAAGCGTAATGGCCGTTCACGTAACGCTGCCGACGCTTCACACCGATCAGGTGAAGGCCTACGCGACTACGGACCCGAAGACGGGGCGCCGAGCGCGGTTGACTGCGATTCGCTGCGGACGGCGGTGGGGCAAAACTGCCCTCGGTAAGACGATCGCCTGCAACGGCGCGACGAAGCAGAAGCGAATCGGATGGTTCGCGCCCGACTACAAGCGGTCGTCGGAGAGCTACGAGGAAATCCTCGACGTTCTCGCGCCGATCAAGAAGCGCTCTTCGAAGACCGAAGGCGTCATTCGGACGAAGACCGGCGGCCTGATCGACTTCTGGACGCTCGACGACGAGAGCGCCGGCCGATCCCGCAAATATCACACGGTGATCATCGACGAAGGCGCGTTTACGAAGCCGAACATGATGGGGATATGGGAGAAGTCGATCCTCCCGACCCTCCTCGACTACCAAGGCTCGGCGTACGTCCTCTCGAACACGAACGGGAACAACCCCGAGAACTTCTTCTGGCAGATTTGCAACGATCCGAAGTACGGGTTCGTTCAGTACCACGCCCCGTCGTGGAATAACCCGACGATCCCGGCACATCTTCCGAACGAGACCGCCGAAGAGTATATGAAGCGCCGCGAGGCGATCTTCGCCGAGCTTCGGGCGAACAACCACCCCCTGGTATTTGCCCAGGAATATGCCGCAGAATTCGTGGACTGGAGTGGTGTAGCCTTCTTCTCGCTGGAGAAGCTCCTCGTAAACGGGAACCCGGTTCCGCGCCCGACGAAATGCGACGGCGTCTTCGCGGTCATCGACTCGGCGACGAAGACGGGCAAGGGAAACGACGGAACGGCCGTCGTCTACTGCGCCGCTACGAAGGTCGGTTACGCGTACAAGATGGTCATTCTCGACTGGGATATAATCCAGATCGAAGGCGACCTTCTGATAACGTGGCTTCCGACCGTCCTCTCGAATCTCGAAGCGCTGTCGAAGGCGTGCGGATCGCGGGCCGGATCGCTCGGGGCGTTTATCGAGGATAAGGACAG